>Ga0213876_10000013_pt1 | contig 342052 bp, 307 predicted proteins | sample BarmaccomBMRX_R9_FD_160113 | JGI IMG/M metagenome (GOLD analysis project Ga0213876, IMG submission 160113) | Root-associated microbial communities from Barbacenia macrantha in rupestrian grasslands, the National Park of Serra do Cipo, Brazil - RX_R9 | ecosystem: Host-associated > Plants >... | reverse complement strand
TGGTCACCGACTTACTTTTTCTGGCCGGTGATGCGGCACCATTCTTCTTTTTCCACCACAGCGTCGAGTGCGAAGGCATCGCGATAGGCTTCACAGACACTTTCAGCCTGGCTGGCGAGAATGCCGGAAAGGCCGAGCAGGCCGCCTGAGACCGGCAGTACGCTGATAAGCGGGGCAAGCTCACGCAAAGGGCCTGCCAGAATGTTGGCGACCACCACGTCCGCCTGCATCGCGTCAGGCTGGTCTTGCGGCAGATACAGTTCCAGGCGCTCAGAAACGCCGTTACGCTCGGCATTGTCGCGACTGGCCTGAATCGCCTGCGGGTCGATATCGATACCGATCGCCTTTGCCGCTCCCAGCTTCAGCGCGGCAATCGCCAGAATGCCGGAGCCGCAGCCAAAGTCGATCACCGTTTTACCCGCTAAATCCAGACCATCAAGCCACTGCAGACATAATGACGTGGTTGGGTGCGTGCCGGTACCGAACGCCAGACCCGGATCGAGCATCACGTTGACCGCGTTTTTGTCCGGCACATCGCGCCAGCTCGGGCAGATCCACAGACGTTCACCAAAGCGCATCGGATGGAAGTTGTCCATCCACTCGCGCTCCCAGTCTTTATCTTCGAGCTGTTCAATTTTGTGTGCGAAACCTGCACCGAGCAGCGGATGTTGCTCAAGCATCGCCACAACCTCTTTCATGTCGGTTTCGGCATCGAACAGGCCAATAACGTCGGTATCACCCCACAGGCGCGTCTCGCCTGGCAGCGGCTCAAAGACCGGCGTGTCATGCGTGTCCTGAAAGGTGATGGAGACCGAGCCGGCCTCCATCAGCGCATCGCTCAGGTCTTCGGCGTTAGCGCCAGTTGTATTCAGTTTTAGTTGGATCCACGGCATAAGAAACTCTTTATTGATTCACGGTTATTGCGTCAGCGTCCGCGACTGGGCGGCCAAAACGGTTGCCAATCATAAACGCCAGCAGGCTAATTACCAGCGATGGCACAATCGGGTGAAGACCTAAGTAATGGACGTTCCACGTTGCCAGCACGGCATACAGAACGCCACCAACGAGCATTGCACTTAGCGCGCCTGCCGCATTTGCACGTTCCCAGTAAAGCCCCAGCACCAGCGGCCACAGGAATACAGCTTCCAGCCCACCAAACGCCAGCAGGTTCAGCCAAATAATCATCTCTGGTGGTCGCCAGGCAGCCAGCATCATTAAAATGCCGAGCACCAGGGTGATGATCATAGAAATACGTTTCAGACGCTGCTCATTACGTAGCTGTTCCGGGCGCGTATTGAGCCAGAGATCTTTAATGATCGTAGCGGACGCCTGCAAAAGGTGCGCGTTAACGTTCGACATAATTGCCGCCATAGGCGCGGCCAGGAACAGCCCGGCGGCAAACGGCGGCAGAACTTCAACCATTAGCGTTGGGATGACCAGGTCAGGCACTTTCAAATCAGGCAGCACCGCGCGTCCCAGTGCCCCGGCCAAATGCATACCCAGCATCAGTAACGTCACCACAATGGTACCGATGATAATGCCCCGATGTACGGCTTTACTGTCTTTATAGGAGATGCAGCGAACGGCGGTATGGGGGAGACCAATCACGCCAAAACAGACCAGAACCCAGAACGAAGCCATAAACGCGGGCGAAAGTATGTCATCCCCTCCCTGCGGCGTCACCAGCTTCGGATCGATATGCTGTAACTTATCTACGGCACTGTGTAAGCCGCCTGCGGCGTGTACCACACCGACCAGTAAGACGATAGTACCGACCAGCATCACCATACCTTGCATGGTGTCATTCAGTACGCTTGCGCGAAAACCGCCAAATGCCGTGTAGAGGGCGATACTGATCCCGAATATCAGCAGCCCGGATTCATACTGAATACCGGCCGCGGTTTCCAGCAGGCGAGCACCACCGATAAACTGCACGGCAATGGCACCCACAAACGCAACCAGCAGGCTGATACTGGCGACCCACACAACGGTGCGGCTTTGATAGCGCGCCAACAGCATATCGTTCAGGGTAATCGCGTTGTAGCGGCGCGCAAGAATCGCAAATTTTTTGCCGAGTATGCCCAACGATAGCCAGATGGTCGGTACCTGAATCATCGCCAGCAGTACCCAACCCAGCCCATATTTATAGGCTGCGCCCGGACCGCCAATAAACGAACTGGCGCTGATATAGGACGTGGTGAGCGTCATTGCCAGTACCAGTCCCCCCATCGAACGACTGCCAAGAAAATACTCGGTCAGGAATGTCCCGGACTTACGCTGACGCATGGCATAGACCGACAACCCTAAGACAATCAACATGTAGGCAATCAGAGGAATAATGACTTCAAGCCGCATCGTTATCCTCCAGTGAGATATCGCGGAAGATAAAGCGCACCATCGCCCAGCACAGCAGAATAAAAATCAGCGGCGTTAACAGGCAGGCCATTTCAAACCAGTGAGGTAATCCGGTAAACCCGACCACTGAATCAGGTAAGTAAGCAGTCACTAACCAAGCGGCGAGATAGAGGAGGGTCAGCCACAGCGCCCAGCGCGCTTCTTTGTGGGCCTGAACAAAACGTTTGTCCATTTTGTGTCCCATGTGGATAAAGAAAGCGGGGATTGTACCTTATGGATAGTCAGCGATCCCCTGAAATAAAAAAGGCCGGAAAATCCGGCCTTTTACATGACAAGTCACCCAGTCTTACTTTTCGTTCAGACCGAGTTTCTTCTCCAGATAGTGGATGTTGGTACCACCCTGCTGAAATTTTTCATCGCTCATGATGCGCATCTGCAGATCCACGTTGGTTTTGATACCGTCAATGATCAGCTCCTGCAACGCATTTTTCATACGCGCAATTGCCACATCACGGTTCTCACCAAAGCAAATCAGCTTGCCGATCATTGAGTCATAGTACGGCGGTACGGTGTAACCGGCGTAGATATGTGATTCCCAGCGCACGCCAAAACCGCCAGGCGCATGGAAACGGGTGATTTTACCCGGGCTCGGCAGGAAGGTGTTCGGATCTTCGGCGTTGATACGGCACTCTACCGCATGGCCTTTCACCACAACTTCTTCCTGTTTGATGGACAGTGGCTGACCGGCAGCGATACGCAACTGCTCTTTGATCAGGTCCACGCCAGTGATCATTTCGGTCACCGGATGCTCCACCTGGATACGGGTGTTCATTTCAATGAAATAGAACTCGCCGTTTTCGAACAGGAATTCAAACGTACCTGCTCCACGGTAGCCGATATCCACACAGGCTTTGGAGCAACGCTCACCGATATAGCGGCGCAGTTCCGGAGTAATGCCCGGAGCCGGTGCTTCTTCGACAACTTTCTGGTGACGACGCTGCATGGAGCAGTCACGTTCAGCCAGATAAATGGCGTTACCCTGGCCATCAGCCAGTACCTGGATCTCGATATGACGAGGATTTTCCAGGTATTTTTCCATGTACACCATGTCATTGTTGAACGCCGCTTTGGCCTCAGCTTTGGTCATGGCAATGGACTGTGCCAGTTCAGCGTCACCGCGAACGACACGCATACCGCGACCGCCGCCGCCGCCGGACGCCTTGATGATAACCGGGTAGCCAATGCGTTTGGCATGCGCGCGGTTGACATCCATATCGTCGCCCAGCGGGCCGTCGGAGCCCGGTACTGTCGGTACGCCCGCTTTTTTCATCGCGGTAATGGCAGACACTTTGTCGCCCATCAGACGAATAGTGTCGGCTTTCGGGCCGATGAAGATAAAGCCGGACTGCTCAACCTGCTCGGCAAAGTTGGCGTTCTCTGAAAGGAAACCATAACCGGGGTGAATCGCCACCGCGCCAGTGATTTCCGCCGCGCTGATGATAGCCGGGATGTTCAGGTAGCTTTTTACGGACGGAGCCGGGCCAATACAGACCGTCTCATCCGCCAGGAGTACGTGTTTTAAATCGCGGTCCGCAGTCGAATGCACGGCGACAGTCTTGATACCCAGTTCTTTACAGGCACGAAGAATACGCAGTGCAATCTCGCCGCGGTTGGCGATGACAATTTTATCCAGCATGTGCGCCTCGTTATTCGATGACGACCAGCGGCTCGTCAAACTCTACCGGCTGGCCACTTTCAACCAGAATGGCTTTCACTACGCCCGCTTTGTCGGCTTCGATCTGGTTCATCATTTTCATGGCTTCAACGATGCACAGGGTATCGCCGACATTGACTTTCTGGCCGACTTCACAGAACGCTTTAGCGTCCGGGCTCGGCGTGCGGTAGAAGGTCCCGACCATCGGGGAACGTACGATGTGACCACTGATTTGCGCAGCCGCAGGTTCTGCTGCCGTAGCCGGAGCTGCGGGAGCGACTGCGCCAGAAAGCGCAGGGGCTGGCTGCTGCATAACCGGAGCCGCATAAGCTTGCTGCATCACCGGGAAGCCCGTGTTCACCGGTGCGCGGCTGATGCGTACAGACTCTTCGCCTTCAGAAATTTCCAGTTCAGCGATGCCTGATTCTTCAACCAGTTCGATCAGTTTTTTAATCTTACGAATATCCATGAGTGGGTTCCGTACTCTTGTTTAGTTTGATTGTGACAGGCGTTTTACCGCCGTCTGTAAAGCGTATGTACAACTGCCAGCATAAGGTCCGAAGACCACGCCAGTAGCGATTTCGGAGAGCCAGGAATGATGGCGAGATGGTTCGTGCGCATGCATATTGCTCAGAGTGAACTCAGTAAAGTCGAAGGGTGCCATAGGTTTCCGACTTGCGTGCTCCCGGCATGTTAAGATTGGGGCCGTTTAAAAGCAAAATGCGCAACTTGCCAGCCATCGTGCTGCTATCTCCTGCAATTTTCCGGTAAAAAACAAAATATACCTTCATTGCGTGGTTGTCACCTTTTTGGACCTTAAAAAGCCCGCCAGGCAAAACCAAAGTCGCACATTATAACTATTTCGTAGCATTTCGCAGCTAAATACTGGTCTTATCAGGGAAGATTATCAACCGCATTTGGTTTTATCCCTGCGATTGATAATGGAACTGCGGAGGAGTGCACATATCGAAACTTTAGCGCCACCACTGGCGGAACTTCTTGTATCGCCACGCTAATAGCCCGAATGCAGCGGCTGCATAAAGGAGCGGCAACGGCGATAGTATCTTCACTGACCACAGATAATGGATAGGGGCCAGGATCGCGACGAGATAGACGAAGTTATGCAATTGTTGCCATCGTTTTCCCATTTTTCGCTGTGCCCACTGGGTAGATGTCGCTGCCAGGGCTAGCAGGATAAACCAGCTCACAATTCCTAACATTAAATAGGGGCGCGTTGTCAGTTCCCGGCCAAGCAAAACCAGATTGTTGATCCCCAGTTCCAGCAGTGCGTAACTGGTCAGATGCAATGTTGCCCAGGCAAAACACCATAATCCCAGTAAACGACGGGTGCGAATAAGCAACGGTTGTTTAGCGTAACGCGCCAGTGGCGCAACCAGCAAGCCTGCCAGTAAAAATTTCAGCGCCATTCTGCCGGTAAAATGCTGAATGTCTTTTGCCGGGTCGGCACTAAAATACCCCTGCGACGATGCCCAGAACAACCAGACAAACGGCAGAAAACCTGCCAGGTGCAGCAATACTTTAAGCCAGACAATCTGTTTTGCTGTTAAACGCACTCAAAAATTCTCCCGCAGATCCAAACCACGATAAAGGGACGCCACTTCATCCGCATAGCCGTTAAAAAGAAGCGTAGGCTGGCGTTTTACATCCAGCACGCCGCCGGATCCGATAAAGCGCTCGGTTGCCTGTGACCAGCGAGGATGGTCGACATGCGGATTTACATTGGCAAAAAAACCGTACTCATTTGGCGCCGCAAGGTTCCAGGTGGTGGGGGGACGTTCTTTCGTTAGCTTAATACTGACTATCGACTTAATGCCTTTAAAGCCGTATTTCCACGGGACGGTCAGGCGGATCGGCGCACCATTTTGTGGCGGCAACGCTTTGCCATAAACGCCAACCGACAATAATGTGAGGGGGTGCATCGCTTCATCTATACGTAACCCTTCTACGTAAGGATATTCCAGACCGCCGCCAATGAAGCGATCCTTCTGACCGGGCATCTCATCGGGGGCATAGAGGGTTTGAAAAGCCACATATTTAGCGTTGCTGGTGGGCTCGACCAGCGACAGCAGCTTATGCAGCGGAAAGCCGGTCCATGGAATTACCATCGACCAGGCCTCAACACAACGCATGCGGTAGATGCGCTCTTCCAGCGGGAAACGCGTGGTAAGCGCGTCATAATCAAGTGTAAGGGGTTTGGCTACTTCACCGTCAATTTTGAGCGTCCATGGATTGGTTTTCATGCTTCCCGCGTTAGCCGCGGGATCGGCTTTATCCAGCCCAAACTCATAAAAATTGTTATAGCCCGTCACTTTATCTTCCGGCGTTAATGTCAGCGTGTTTTGCCACTGAGCCGGTTTACTGAACTGGAGTGGTTTGCCGGGCTGGGCTTTAGGCCGATCATTTCCTTTAAACCAGTCAAGCAGATCGGCGCGCGCAGTGGGAGACAGGCTCAGGGCAGCGGCGCTAATGCCCAGCGTTTTCAGGATCTGGCGACGTCGCAGCATAAAAACGGATTCGGCGGTGACATCGGATTCAGTAAGTTTTTTCTTGTGCATAAATTTCCCCCTTTTTATTACTTGTAGCACGGCGAATATGTGGTCGGGGGATTATCACGAAAAATTGAAATCTGGCCGTTTACCATCTGCAGATGGCCTTTGCTCCCCAGGATGATTGGCAAATAAATTCTGAGGGCTATACTCGCATAGTTGTATGCAATACTGATTGCCAGAAGCGTCAGGCCTGCTAGTATGCCGGGCTCGTTTTTCAAGTTAGCGCTTACTTTGTTTTCAGGGTTTGCCGCGTCTCGTTCTTTTACACTACGGAGTTAACACAAGGATGCGATTAACGACGAAATTCTCAGCTTTTGTGACGCTACTAACGGGCCTGGCAATATTTGTCACCCTGTTTGGCTGCTCACTGAGCTTTTACAACGCCATTCAGTCGAAGGTGATTAACCGCGTTGAATCGGTTGCGGCGGTGGTCGATACCCGTTTGATTTTTATGTCTCCTTCGGCCATCTCATCCCATCTGGATGAACTGATGGTGCCAGTGGACATAGTGGGTATCGAGGTACGTCAGGGAAAGCAAACCGTTCTGCAGCACACCCGCAAAAGCAGTTATCGCCCCGCCGGTAGTAATTACCAGTATCGTGAATTAGAGATTAACTCCCTTAAAAATCCGGGCATGACCATCACGCTGGTCTACCAGGACCCGATGGCTAACTATTTCCGTTCTCTCTTAACCACCGTACCGCTGACGCTGGCGATCGGTTTTATGGTCCTGATTATTTTCCTCTCTGTACGCTGGCTGCGCCGACAGCTCTCGGGGCAGGAATTACTCGAACTTCGCTCCACCCGCATTCTTAATGGGGAGCGCGGGGCGCAGGCGCGCGGTTCTATTTATGAATGGCCATCCCGCGCCAGTAGCGCGCTGGATGTTCTGCTCTCAGAGATCCAGTTTGCCAGCGATCAGCGCAGTCATATCGATACGCTGATCCGCTCCTACGCCGCCCAGGATACCAAAACCGGGCTCAATAACCGCCTGTTCTTTGATAATCAACTGGCCACATTGCTTGAGGATCAGGAGAAAGTCGGCGCGCACGGCGTTGTCATGATGATCCGGTTACCCGATTTTGAATTACTGCGCGATAGCTGGGGGCGCCCGGCCGTCGAAGAGCATCTGTTTATGCTCATTAACCTGTTATCGACATTTATTATGCGTTATCCCGGCGCGCTGCTGGCGCGCTACCACCGCAGTGACTTTACTGTGCTGTTACCGCACCGCACATTAAAAGAAGCGGAAAGTATCGCCGGGCAGATTTTAAAGGCCGTGGATGGCCTGCAACCCAGCAAAATGCTCGATCGTGAAGATATGATGCACATTGGCATTTGCGCCTGGCGCAGCGGACAGTCAACAGAGCAGGTCATGGAGCATGCCGAAGCGGCGACCCGCAATGCGGTATTGCAAGGGGGAAATAGCTGGTCGGTTTACGACGATACGCTGCCGGAGCAGGGGCGCGGCAACGTTCGCTGGCGCACGCTTATTGAGCAAATGCTTAGCCGTGGCGGCCCGCGGGTCTATCAGAAGCCAGCAGTGAATCGCGAAGGGATTGTTCACCATCGCGAACTGATGTGCCGCATCTATGATGGCGACCAGGAAGTTATTTCTGCGGAATATATGCCCATGGTGCTGCAGTTTGGTCTGTCTGAGGAGTATGACCGACTGCAAATTGGACGCCTCATTCCTTATCTGGGGTACTGGCCGGAAGAAACCCTCGCCATGCAGGTGACCGTGGAGTCGCTTATTCGACCACGTTTTCAGCGTTGGCTGCGCGATACCTTGATGCAATGTGAAAAATCACAGCGTCGACGGATTATTTTTGAACTTGCCGAGGCTGATGTTTGTCAACATATCAGCCGGTTACAACCGGTGGTGCGGTTGATTAATGCGTTAGGCTCGCGAGTTGCTGTCACGCAGGCGGGTCTCACCTTGGTCAGTACTAGCTGGATTAAAGCGCTGGATGTTGAATTGCTAAAACTTCATCCTGGGATTGTCAGGAACATTGAGAAACGCACGGAAAATCAGCTACTGGTGCAAAGTCTCGTGGAAGCCTGCAAAGGTACGCATACGCGCGTTTTCGCCACTGGCGTTCGTTCCCGTGGCGAATGGCAGACGCTGATTGAACGTGGCGTTTCGGGTGGTCAGGGGGATTTTTTTGCTTCCTCCCAGCCGCTTGACACCAATGTGAAAAAATATTCGCAAAGATACTCGGTTTGAACTGCCGTTTAAGCCGTTTTCACGTAGAATAACGCGCGCTGTATCGTACGTATGGGGGTGTGCTTGCCTGCCCGCCAGATTGCCACAGCGCGAACGCTAGTTTTAACCTTTGACAGGTTACAAACGCAGGGCAAGGATTGCTCCCGCCATGGTTCATTCCTGAAGGAGTCAGGTTGTTTGTAACAAAGGAAACAAACTGCACTAATTTTCACCGTAGCAGATGATTTTTGCGCCTTGTCGCTGCTGCGTGTGGTTGGTAAAGTAAGCGGATTTTGTTTTCCGCCCCAGCTTTCAGGATTATCCCTTAGTATGTTGAAAAAATTTCGTGGCATGTTTTCCAATGACCTGTCCATTGACCTGGGTACCGCGAATACCCTGATTTATGTAAAAGGACAAGGCATCGTATTGAATGAGCCTTCCGTGGTAGCCATTCGCCAGGATCGTGCCGGTTCACCGAAAAGTGTAGCCGCGGTAGGTCATGAAGCTAAGCAGATGCTGGGCCGTACGCCGGGCAACATTGCTGCTATCCGCCCGATGAAAGATGGCGTGATCGCCGACTTCTTCGTGACAGAAAAGATGCTCCAGCACTTTATCAAACAGGTGCACAGCAACAGCTTTATGCGCCCAAGCCCGCGTGTTCTGGTGTGTGTGCCGGTTGGCGCGACCCAGGTAGAGCGTCGTGCGATCCGTGAATCCGCTCAGGGTGCTGGTGCGCGTGAAGTTTTCCTGATTGAAGAACCTATGGCTGCCGCAATCGGTGCAGGCCTGCCGGTTTCTGAGGCAACCGGTTCTATGGTTGTCGATATCGGTGGTGGTACCACAGAAGTGGCCGTTATCTCTCTGAACGGCGTGGTCTACTCCTCCTCTGTACGTATCGGTGGTGACCGTTTCGATGAAGCGATCATTAATTACGTTCGCCGTAACTACGGCTCTCTGATCGGTGAAGCGACCGCTGAGCGTATTAAGCACGAGATCGGTTCTGCTTACCCGGGTGACGAAGTCCGCGAAATCGAAGTTCGTGGCCGTAACCTGGCAGAAGGTGTTCCGCGTGGCTTCACGCTGAACTCTAACGAAATTCTGGAAGCACTGCAGGAACCTCTGACCGGTATTGTTAGCGCGGTGATGGTTGCACTGGAACAGTGCCCACCTGAACTGGCGTCCGATATTTCTGAGCGCGGTATGGTTCTGACCGGTGGTGGCGCGCTGCTGCGCAACCTTGACCGCCTGTTAATGGAAGAGACAGGTATTCCTGTCGTAGTTGCAGAAGATCCACTGACTTGCGTAGCGCGTGGCGGCGGCAAGGCGCTGGAAATGATCGATATGCACGGCGGCGATTTGTTCAGCGAAGAATAGTCTGATTCAGATTCGGGGCGAAGATATCGCCCCGGATTTGTCTGGCCTGAGAATACGCAAAGCCTATGAAGCCAATTTTTAGCCGTGGCCCGTCGCTACAGATTCGCCTTTTCCTGGCGGTGGTAGTGGCGCTCGGAGTTATTATTGCCGACAGCCGCCTCGGTACGTTCAGTCAAATTCGAACGTACATGGATACTGCCGTCAGTCCTTTCTACTTTATTTCCAATGGTCCTCGCGAATTATTAGATAGCGTTTCACAAACGATCTCGTCGCGCGATCAACTTGAGCTTGAAAATCGGGCATTGCGTCAGGAACTGCTGCTGAAAAACAGCGAGCTGCTGATGTTAGGGCAATATAAACAGGAGAACGCGCGACTGCGCGAGCTGCTGGGTTCGCCGCTGCGTCAGGACGAACAGAAAATGGTCACCCAGGTTATTTCAACGGTCAACGATCCGTATAGCGACCAGGTTGTTATCGACAAGGGCAGCGCTAACGGCGTCTATGAAGGCCAGCCGGTGATCAGCGATAAAGGCGTGGTAGGCCAGGTTGTCGCAGTAGCCAAATTGACCAGCCGGGTTCTGTTGATTTGTGATGCGACCCATGCACTGCCGATTCAGGTGCTGCGTAACGATATTCGCGTTATTGCCGCAGGCAATGGCTGTACTGACGATCTGCAACTGGAACATCTGCCAGCCAATACCGATATTCGGGTAGGGGATGTGCTGGTGACGTCCGGTCTCGGTGGGCGCTTCCCGGAAGGTTATCCTGTTGGGGTGGTCTCTTCCGTAAAACTCGACACGCAGCGGGCGTATACCGTTATCCAGGCGCGTCCTACCGCAGGCTTGCAGCGTTTGCGCTACTTGCTTTTGCTGTGGGGAGCCGATCGTAACGGCACGAATCCGATGACGCCGGAAGAAGTACACCGCGTGGCTAACGAACGTTTGATGCAGATGATGCCGCAAGTGTTACCTGCTCCGGATGCGATGGGGCCGCCTGCGCCGATCCCTGCACCTGCAACCGGTATTGCCGGGCCGCCGTCACCGTCTCAAGGCTCCCGGGGAGGCCAATAGTGGCAAGTTACCGTAGCCAGGGGCGATGGGTTATCTGGCTCTCGTTTCTTATCGCATTGTTGCTTCAAATTATGCCCTGGCCGGATGACATTCTTGTCTACCGGCCAAACTGGGTATTACTTATCCTGCTTTACTGGATTCTGGCGCTACCGCACCGCGTAAATGTCGGCACAGGTTTCGTTATGGGTGCCATACTGGATCTCATTAGCGGATCCACGCTTGGTGTACGTGCGTTGTCTCTGAGCATTATCGCCTATCTGGTCGCGCTTAAATTTCAACTGTTCCGTAACCTGGCGCTATGGCAACAGGCGCTGGTGGTGATGGTCTTGTCGCTGGCAACTGAAGTCATCGTCTTTTGGGCAGAGTTTTTGGTCATTAATGTTTCCTTCAAACCAGAAATTTTCTGGAGTAGCTTCGTTAATGGCGTGCTTTGGCCGTGGCTTTTCCTGCTTATGCGTAAAATTCGCCAGCAGTTTGCCGTGCAATAAAGGTTTTTATGACATCGATTTGGCTTGCCTCTGGTTCCCCGCGTCGTCAGGAACTGCTCACTCAACTGGGCGTTACCTTCGAGCGAATTATTCCCGGTATTGAAGAGCAACGTCGGGCGCAAGAAAGCGCCCAACATTATGTTGTGCGGCTGGCAAGGGAAAAGGCGCTCGCAGGTTTGGCGATGGTTTCTCGCGATTTACCCGTGCTGGGGGCTGACACCATTGTCATATTTAATGGTGAAGTGCTTGAAAAACCGAAAGACTCCTCGCATGCTGCTAAAATGCTGCGACAGCTCTCTGGTCAGACCCATCAGGTGATGACGGCCGTCGCGCTGGCGGACAACCAACACCTGCTGGATTGTCTGGTGACAACCGAGGTGACGTTCCGAACCCTTTCTGATGATGATATTGCTACCTATGTTGCCAGCGGTGAGCCGATGGACAAAGCCGGTGCGTACGGAATTCAGGGACTGGGCGGCTGTTTTGTCAGAAAAATAAACGGGAGTTATCACGCTGTGGTGGGTTTACCGCTGGTAGAGACCTGGGAACTGTTGAGCAACTTTAACGCATTGCGCGAGGGAAGAGACAATCATGACGGCTGAATTGTTAGTCAACATTACGCCATCGGAAACACGCGTGGCCTATATCGATGGCGGTATCCTGCAAGAGATTCACATTGAACGTGAAGCGCGGCGCGGGATAGTAGGCAATATCTACAAGGGTCGGGTCAGTCGCGTACTGCCTGGTATGCAGGCGGCTTTTGTAGATATTGGTCTGGATAAAGCCGCGTTTCTTCACGCCTCGGACATTATGCCTCACACCGAATGTGTGGCGGGGGAAGAGCAGAAGAACTTCACCGTTCGCGATATCTCTGAGCTGGTGCGTCAGGGACAGGATCTGATGGTACAGGTGGTGAAAGATCCGCTGGGTACCAAAGGTGCTCGCCTGACCACAGACATCACTCTACCTTCTCGCTATCTGGTCTTCATGCCTGGCGCATCACACGTTGGGGTTTCTCAGCGTATCGAAAGCGAAGCCGAACGTGAGCGACTCAAGCAGGTCGTCTCTGAGTATTGCGATGAGCAGGGCGGATTCATCATTCGCACGGCGGCAGAAGGGGTCTGCAATGAGGATCTCGCCTCCGATGCAGCCTACCTCAAGCGGGTATGGACGAAAGTCATGGAGCGCAAAAAGCGTCAGCAGACCCGGTGCAAGCTCTACGGCGAACTGGCGCTGGCGCAGCGTGTGCTGCGTGATTTTGCCGATGCTCAACTTGACCGGATCCGCGTTGATTCACGTCTGACCTATGAGATGCTGCTGGAGTTCACCGCTGAATACATGCCGGAAATGACCAGCATGATTGAACATTACAGCGGTCGCCAGCCGATATTCGATCTCTATGACGTTGAGAATGAAATCCAGCGCGCGCTGGAAAGAAAAGTGGAGTTGAAATCCGGTGGCTATTTGGTTATTGACCAGACCGAAGCGATGACGACGGTGGATATCAACACCGGGGCGTTCGTTGGCCACCGTAATCTCGATGACACCATTTTCAATACCAATATCGAAGCCACGCAGGCTATCGCTCGCCAACTGCGTTTACGTAACCTTGGCGGCATTATCATCATTGATTTCATTGATATGAATAACGATGACCATCGCCGCCGTGTCCTGCATTCACTGGAACAAGCCTTGAGTAAGGACCGTGTGAAGACCAGCATAAACGGTTTCTCTCAACTCGGTTTGGTTGAGATGACCCGTAAACGTACGCGTGAAAGCGTGGAACATGTTCTCTGTAATGAATGCCCAACCTGCCATGGACGAGGCACAGTAAAAACGGTGGAAACCGTCTGCTACGAAATCATGCGCGAGATCGTTCGCGTACACCATGCTTACGACTCGGATCGTTTCCTGGTCTATGCTTCTCCTGCTGTGGCGGAAACCCTGAAAGGGGAAGAGTCCCATGCGCTGGCTGAGGTCGAAATCTTTGTCGGTAAGCAAGTTAAAGTGCAAATTGAGCCGCTCTATAATCAGGAGCAGTTTGATGTGGTGATGATGTAAAAGACGATTACATCCAGACGTTTGTTGACAAGGAGAGGTGCGTGAGGCGATTGCCGGGGATATTGCTGCTTACAGGTGCGACGCTGGTGGTGATAGTGGCGCTGCTGGTAAGTGGCCTGCGCCTTATCCTGCCCCATCTGGATAACTGGCGCCCTGAAATCCTGGCGAAAATTCAGGCACAAACCGGTATTGTGGTCGATGCCAGTCAGTTGAACGCCAGTTGGGAAAATTTCGGCCCCATCCTCGACGTTCGTGACGTTAAAGCCACCCTCAATGACGGCGGCGATCTGTCCGTTAAACGCGTAACCCTGGCGCTGGACGTCTGGCAAAGCCTGCTACAAATGCGCTGGCAGTTCCGCGATCTCACGTTTTATCAGTTGGCTGTGCGCACGAATACCCCGTTACAGCGCAATGATGATGGTAAAGCGATAGAAACCGACCGCATCCGCGATCTTTTCCTTCGCCAGTTCGATCACTTCGTTCTGCGCGACAGTCGCCTTAGCTTTTTGACCCTCTCCGGCCAGCGTGCCGAACTCGCGATCCCTCAATTGACCTGGCTTAATAGCGATGACCGACACCGCGCAGAAGGTCAGGTGAGCCTGTCCAGCCTGACCGGACAGCATGGCATTATGCAAGTGAGAATGGATCTTCGCGATGACAGGGGCATCCTCAATAACGGTCGGCTGTGGCTACAGGCGGACGACATCGACGTTAAGCCCTGGCTTAATAAATGGATGCAGGACAACGTTGCTCTGGAGAGCGCCCAATTTAGTCTCGAAGGTTGGATGACCTTCAATAAAGGTGTGGTGGAAAGTGGTGATGTCTGGCTTAAAAAAGGCGGCGCAAGCTGGCCTGGAGACAAAGATAATCATCAACTGTTGGTCGATAACCTGACGGCACACGTCTCGCGTCAGCAGCAGGGCTGGCAGTTTGATATTCCCACTACGCGCATCACAATGGATGGACACCCGTGGCCGCAAGGCTCGCTGGCCTTTGCGTGGGTGCCGGCCCAGGAAGCGGGTGGGGAAAAAGGTCAGCGTAGCGATGAATTACGCGTCCGCGCCAGTCGTCTCGATCTGGATGCGCTTGACGGTATGCTGCCGATTGCCGAAAAAATTTCACCACAGCTGGGGAAAGTGTGGCGAACAATGGCCCCGGAAGGGCTGCTGGAAAATCTGGCGCTGGATATTCCGCTACAGGCGACGGAAAAAACACGCTTCCAGGCAAACTGGAAAGACATCTCCTGGAAGCAGTGGGAGCTGCTGCCCGGCGTCGAGAACCTTTCCGGTACGTTGTCCGGTAGCGTTGAAAATGGGCGTGTGACTGTCGACATGGCAAAGGCAAAAATGCCTTATGCCACGGTTTTCCGTGCGCCGCTGGAGATTGAAAAAGGGGTAGCGACCCTCGCCTGGCAAAACGATGAGCGTGGTCTGCAGATTGATGGACATGATATCGACGTGCAGGCGAATGCGATTCACGCCAGGGGCGATTTCCGCTACTTGCAGCCTAAAGACGACGAGCCCTGGCTGGGTATTCTGGCAGGCATTAATGTTACCGATGGCGGCCAGGCATGGCGCTACTTCCCGGAAAACCTGATGGGCAAAGCGCTGGTGGATTACCTGAGCGCGGCGATTCAGGGCGGGCAGGCTGATAACGCGACGCTGGTCTACGGCGGCAACCCGCGGCTATTTCCTTATAAGCATAATGAAGGGCAGTTTGAGGTGCTGGTGCCGTTACGTAATGCCACCTTTGCCTTCCAGCCAGACTGGCCAGCGCTGAAAAATTTCGATATTCAACTCGATTTCATCAATGACGGCCTGTGGATGAAGACGGATGAAGTGGCATTGGGCGGCGTTAAAGCCACAAACCTGACGGCTGTCATTCCGGATTACATTAAAGAGAAACTGCTCATTGATGCCGATATCAACGGGCCAGGGAAAGCGGTTGGGCCCTATTTTAAAGATACGCCGCTGAAAGATACGCTTTCTACAGCCCTCGATGAGCTCCAGTTGGATGGTGATGTGAGTGCTCGCTTACATCTTGATATTCCGCTGGATGGCGAGATAACGACCGCGAAAGGCGATGTCGTCCTCAACCACAATAATCTGTTCATCAAACCGCTTAACAGCACGGTGAAAGATTTGCGGGGCTCGTTCAGCTTTGTTAACGGTAATCTGAAAAGCGAGCCACTGCAGGCGATGTGGTTTAACCAGCCTGTGAACATTGATTTCACGACCACCGAAGGGGCGAAAGCCTATCAGGTAGCGGTCAATCTGAATGGCAACTGGCAGCCGGCGAAAACAGGCGTAATGCCACAGCAGCTCAGTGATGCGGTGAGCGGCAGTGTGGGCTGGAAAGGCAAAGTGGACATCGAACTGCCGCACAGCGCCGGGGCGAAATATAACGTCAGTATCGACGGTGATTTGACGGATATCGCCAGTCGCCTGCCGCCGCCACTTGATAAACCTGCGGGCAAAGCATTACCGGTGAAGGTGAATGTTGAAGGCAATCTGCGCAGTTTCGATCTGACCGGCAGCGCAGGCAATAGCAACCATTTTAACAGTCGCTGGTTACTCAACCAGAAACTCACCCTCGACAGGGCAATCTGGACATCTGATAGCCGCACGCTGCCGCCACTGCCTGAGCAGGCTGGTCTTGAACTGAATCTGCCGCCAATGAACGGCGCGCAGTGGCTGGGTCTGTTGCGCCAGGGCGTTGCCAGTAACGTCAGCAACGCAACGTCGTTCCCGGCCAGTGTCACGCTGCGTACTCCGTCGCTCACCCTGGCAGGTCAGCAGTGGAACAACCTGAGTATTGTCTCGCAGCCACAGGCGTCAGGGTCGGTTGTCGAAGCACAAGGGCGTGAAATCAACGGGACGTTTACGCTGCGCGATAACGCACCGTGGCAGGCTGCGATTCGCTACCTTTACTACAACCCGTCTGCGACGGCGTCGGATGACAACGATATCTCTTCGCCGTCGACATTGCTGCGCGGCAAGACGCAGGTGGACTTTACCGGGTGGCCGGATCTGCAACTGCGTTGTGCTGAGTGCTGGCTGTGGGGACAAAAATATGGCCGTATTGAGGGCGATTTCGCGATCAACGGAGATACCCTGTCGCTGGCGAATGGTCTCATCGACAGCGGCTTTGCCCGTCTCACTGCCGATGGCGAGTGGGTCAACAAAATCGGCGGAGAACGTACCTCACTGAAAGGCACACTGCACGGTGACAAAATCGATTCGGCGATGAATTTCTTCGGGATTTCAACGCCTGTGCGCAATGCGCCGTTTGATGTGAACTATGATTTACACTGGCGTAGCGCGCCATGGCAGCCGCAGGAAGAGTCGCTTAACGGTATTCTGCGCACCCGCCTCGGCAAAGGGGATATTACCGATATCAGTACCGGACACGCCGGGCAACTGTTGCGCCTGTTTAGCGTCGATGCGTTGCTGCGCAAGCTTCGTTTCGATTTCAGCGACACGTTCAGCAGTGAAGGGTTCTATTTTGACTCTATCCGCAGCGCCGCCTGGATCAAAGATGGGGTTCTGCATACTGACGATACGCTGGTGGACGGCCTGGAAGCTGATATTGCGATGAAAGGGTCGGTGGATCTGGTACAGCGCCAGTTAGATGTCGAGGCTGTTGTCGCACCGGAAATCTCAGCAACGGTAGGCGTTGCGGCTGCCTTTGCCGTTAACCCGATTATCGGTGCTGCGGTGTTCGCCGCCAGTAAAGTTTTGGGGCCGCTGTGGAATAAAGTCTCCATTTTGCGTTATCGCATCACCGGTCCGGTAGACAAACCACAAATCAATGAAGTCTTACGCCAGCCGCGTACAGATAAAAAGCAATGATTTGACGGCGTCGGCGAATTGCCTCAAGCTCCTTATATCACACTTTTTTTATTGCCCGATGTGGCGGCAACGATGAGTAGCAAACGATGAGTCTGAACCTGGTAAGTGAACAATTGCTCGCAGCGAATGGCCTGAATCATCAGGATCTCTTTTCCATCCTTGGTCAATTGACCGAGCGCCGACTCGACTACGGTGACCTCTATTTTCAGTCGAGCTATCACGAATCCTGGGTGCTGGAAGACAGTATCATCAAAGACGGGTCATACAACATCGACCAGGGCGTTGGTGTGCGTGCGGTAAGCGGCGAGAAAACCGGTTTTGCCTACGCTGACCAAATTAGTCTTCTGGCGCTGGAGCAGAGCGCGCAGGCGGCTCGTACCATCGTGCGTGAGTCGGGCGATGGGCGCGTGCAAACGCTCGGCGCCGTTGAGCATCAGGGACTCTATGCCAGTATTGACCCGCTGCAAAGCATGAGCCGGGAAGAGAAGCTGGATATTCTGCGCCGCGTCGACAAAGTGGCGCGCGCGGAAGATAAGCGTGTGCAGGAAGTGTCCGCCAGCCTGACCGGTGTGTATGAATTAATTCTGGTTGCCGCGACGGACGGTACGCTGGCGGCGGATGTTCGCCCGCTGGTACGCCTCTCCGTGAGTGTGCAGGTGGAAGATGACGGCAAACGCGAACGCGGCTCCAGCGGTGGCGGCGGTCGTTTTGGCTATGACTGGTTCCTGAAAGATGTCGATGGCGACGTCCGTGCCGATGCCTGGGCAAAAGAAGCGGTGCGGATGGCACTGGTGAATCTCTCTGCTGTGGCGGCGCCTGCCGGAACACTGCCTGTGGTGCTGGGCGCTGGCTGGCCGGGCGTATTGCTGCACGAGGCGGTCGGGCACGGTCTGGAAGGCGACTTTAACCGCCGTGGCACGTCAGTATTCAGTGGTCACATGGGCGAGCTGGTAGCCTCTGAGCTTTGTACTGTTGTTGATGATGGCACCATTGCCGATCGCCGTGGTTCCGTCTCTATCGACGACGAAGGTACGCCGGGTCAGTACAATGTGCTGATTGAAAACGGTGTGTTGAAAGGCTACATGCAGGATAAGTTGAATGCCCGTCTGATGGGCGTTGCGCCAACCGGTAACGGTCGTCGCGAATCCTATGCGCATCTGCCGATGCCGCGTATGACCAACACCTACATGCTGGCAGGGAAATCAACGCCGCAGGAGATCATCGAGTCGGTCGAGTTTGGTATTTATGCGCCGAACTTTGGCGGTGGCCAGGTGGATATCACCTCCGGTAAGTTCGTGTTCTCTACCTCAGAGGCCTACCTGATTGAGAAAGGCAAGGTGACGAAGCCGGTGAAAGGGGCAACCCTGATTGGCTCGGGCATTGAAGCCATGCAGCAGATTTCCATGGTGGGTAATGACCTGAAACTGGATAACGGCGTCGGTGTCTGCGGCAAAGAAGGCCAGAGTCTGCCGGTGGGTGTCGGTCAGCCGACGCTGAAAGTGGACAACCTGACCGTCGGCGGGACGGCATAAGTTCGGTTTATTCCCGGATGGCGCAGCGCCGTCATCCGGGAGCGCATCCTACAATCTCCGCCCCTGCACGCCCTGATACAGCTTGGCGACCTCGTTAAAATAATCCGTCAAATAGTTAATACACACCTGCACCTTTAGCGGCAGTTTGTCTTTTTCCGTATACAGAGCCCAGACCGGACGCGGATCGGACTGATAGCGGCTGAACAAGATCTCCAGCGTCCCGTTATTGATCTCGTTGATCGCCCACATCAACGGTACATAGGCGATCCCGGCCCCGGCGGTAAGCCAGCGTGTCATGGTCATCGGATCGTTGGTGACAAAGCGGCCCTGGGGGATCAGGCGAGTGGAAATGCCCTCTGGTGCGATCAGCTCAAATTCATTGTCTGGTCTGACGCTGTATTCCAGCCATGAATGATTAACAAGATCCGTGGGTTTTTCCGGAATACCGTACTGGGCCAGATAACTTTTAGCCGCGCAGACGACCATCGGCATCGCGCCCAGACGACGAGAAAACAGGCTGGAATCCTGCAACGCGCCCACCCGGATGACCACATCCAGCCCGTCGGCAATCAGATCCGGCGCGGGAATGCCCGTCACCAGATTCACCGATAAACCGGGGTACTCTTTCAGCATCGCGGCGGTCATCTGCGCGAGAACATTGTGCGCCATGGTTGAAGAACAACCAATGCGCAGCGTACCGATGGGAGTGTTATTGAAGGCGTAAAGCTGTTCATGGACATCCTGCACTTCATGCAGCATGCGTCGGCAACCCTGATAATAAATTTTCCCGGCTTCGGTGAGCCCAAGGCTGCGTGTACTGCGGTTTAACAGCTTAACCTGTAGCTCATCTTCCAGCTTCGCCACCGTTTGACTGATGGAAGATACGCTCATTTGCAACTGCCGGGCCGCGGCAGTAAACGAGCCTTGTTCCACCACTTTGGCGAATACCGACATGCGTTTAAGTCGTTCCATTATTCACTCTGGCTTAAAAGTGATTTAGATCACATAATATAGATAACAGCATAACAGTTACGTTAATATACTATTCGCTGAATAATTAACGTGCCGATCTCGCCTTGCTTCCTGCTCCGCTGCGGTGCGTATAAGAAATATTGTCGCCTGCATTCTCTCTAATCAAGGTCAACATGAGTCTGTTTCCCGTTATCGTGGTGTTCGGTCTGTCGTTCCCACCGATTTTTTTTGAATTGCTTTTGTCACTGGCGATCTTCTGGCTGGTGCGCCGCATGCTGATCCCAACCGGGATCTATGATTTTGTCTGGCATCCGGCGTTGTTCAATACTGCGCTCTACTGCTGCTTGTTTTACCTGCTGTCGCGTCTGTTTGTTTGAGGTAGAAGTGAAAACACTAACAAGAAATTTCTTTCGTACCGCCATCACCCTGGCGCTGGTTATCCTCGCTTTCATCGCTATTTTCCGCGCATGGGTGTACTACACAGAATCCCCCTGGACTCGCGATGCGCGCTTTAGCGCCGACGTGGTCGCTATCGCGCCTGACGTCGCCGGATTAATTACCGACGTCAGCGTTCACGATAACCAACTGGTTAAAAAAGACCAGGTGCTGTTTACCATCGATCAGCCGCGTTATCAGAAAGCGCTGGAAGAGGCCGAAGCGGATGTCGCTTACTACCAGGCGCTGGAAAGTGAAAAGCGCCGTGAAGCAGGCCGCCGTAACCAGCTTGGCGTTCAGGCGATGTCCCGCGAAGAAATCGATCAGGCCAACAACGTCCTGCAGACAGTATTACATCAACTGGCGAAAGCGCAGGCTACACGTGACCTGGCAAAACTGGATCTGGAACGCACGGTGATTCGCGCACCGGCAGACGGCTGGGTTACCAACCTCAATGTCTACGCCGGGGAGTTTATTACCCGTGGTTCAACGGCCGTCGCGCTCGTCAAACAGAACTCCTTCTATGTTCAGGCTTATATGGAAGAGACCAAACTGGAGGGTGTTCATCCTGGCTTCCGGGCCGAAATCACCCCGCTGGGCAGTAACCGGGTTCTGAAAGGCACGGTAGAGAGCGTGGCCGCCGGGGTGACGAATGCCAGCAGCAGCAATGACAGCAAAGGGATGGCGACCATTGATTCGAATCTTGAGTGGGTACGTCTGGCGCAACGCGTGCCGGTACGTATTCGGCTGGATGAGCAGCAGGGGAATCTCTGGCCAGCAGGCACGACGGCTACGGTTGTGGTAACGGGTCAAACCGATCGCGATGAGAGCCACGACTCATTTTTCCGCAAACTGGCTCATCGCCTGCGTGAATTTGGTTAATCCCTATGGCTATGTTTTCCATCGCCAGCTACCACGTTCGCTTCGCCCTCAAACTCGCATGCGCTATCGTACTGGCGCTATTTGTCGGTTTTCATTTCCAACTGGAAACACCGCGCTGGGCAGTATTGACGGCGGCGATTGTGGCGGCAGGTCCGGCTTTTGCTGCCGGGGGGGAACCCTGGTCGGGCGCGATTCGTTACCGCGGTATGCTGCGTATTGTCGGTACTTTTATTGGCTCTATCGCCGGTCTGACCATCATCATCGCCATGATCCGTGCTCCATTCCTGATGTTGACGGTTTGCTGTATCTGGGCGGGGTTTTGTACCTGGGTTTCTTCGCTCGTCCGGGTGGAGAACTCTTATGCCTGGGGACTGGCAGGCTATACGGCGCTGATTATTGTTGTGACGATCCAGAGCGAGCCGCTGCTGGCCCCTCAGTTTGCCGTTGAGCGTTGCAGTGAAATCGTTATCGGTATTGTCTGCGCCATTGCGGCAGATTTGCTGTTTTCTCCCCGTTCGATTAAACGCGAGATTGACCGCGAGCTGGACAGTTTGCTGGTGGCCCAATACCAGCTAATGCAGTTATGCATTAAACATGGCGACCCTGCAGACGTGGATAAAGCCTGGGGAGCACTGGTGCGGCGCACGACTGCCCTGGAAGGGATGCGCAGCAACCTGAAAATTGAGTCCTCCCGCTGGGGGCGCGCCAACCGCCGACTGACAGCGATCAATACGTTGTCGCTTACGCTGATTACCCAGGCGTGTGAAACGTATCTGATCCAAAATACGCGACCCGAATTGATTACCGACACGTTCCGCGAACTGTTCGATGAGCCCGTAGAAACCGTTCAGGACGTGCATAGACAAATGAAGCGGATGCGCCGGGTGATTGCCTGGACCGGTGAACGTGAAACACCAGTCACCATCTATAGCTGGGTAGGGGCGGCCACGCGGTATTTGCTGCTCAAACGCGGCGTGGTGAGCAACACCAAAATCAGTGCGACGGAAGAAGAAGTCCTGCGCGGCGAAGTGGTTATCAAACCGGCATCGGCGGAACGCCATCATGCGATGGTCAACTTCTGGCGTACCACTCTATCCTGTGGGTTAGGAACCTTATTCTGGTTGTGGAGCGGCTGGACTTCCGGCAGTGGAACTATGGTGATGATCGCGGTGGTGACGTCGCTGGCAATGCGTCTGCCAAATCCGAAAATGGTGGCTATTGATTTTCTGATAGGGACGTTGGTCGCCCTGCCGGTCGGTGCGCTCTATTTTTTGTTTATCATCCCTTCGACGCAGCAGAGCATGCTGTTGCTCTGCATCAGCCTGGCTGTACTGGCTTTTTTTGCCGGTGTCGAGGTGCAGAAACGGCGGCTGGGTTCGCTGGGGGCGCTGGCAAGTACCATCAACATTATCGTGCTTGATAACCCGATGACGTTTAAGTTCAGCCAATTTCTTGATAGCGCGCTCGGGCAAATTATCGGCTGCGGGCTGGCGCTGATCGTCATTTTGTTGGTGCGGGATAATTCGCAGGCACGTACCGGGCGGATGTTGCTCAACCAGTTTGTTTCGGCGGCCGTTTCGGCGATGACAACCAACAGCGCGCGACGTAAAGAGAACCATTTACCTGCGCTCTATCAGCAGTTGTTTTTACTGTTGAATAAATTCCCTGGCGATGTGGCGAAATTCCGCCTGGCGCTGACATTGATCATCGCTCATCAGCGTTTACGTGATGCGCCTGTACCGGTGAATGATGAGCTTTCGGCGTTCCATCGACAGCTTCGCCGTACGGCTGACAGCGTCATCTCCGCCCGATCTGACAGCAGACGACGGCACTATTTCTCGCAGTTGCTGGAGGAGCTGGAGGTCTATCAGGAAAAATTGCAGCACTGGGATGCGCTGCCGCAGGTGGCCGAGCCGGTAAAACGACTTACCGGAATGTTACACAAATATCAGCATGCGCTCACCAGCAGCTAGACCCGAAACCGACGCCAGAAGCGTCGGTTTTTTTATGGCTATACTTTACGGGAGCTTTTGTAAATCACAGATCAGGAGGACAAATGACAACGCAGGCATTGCAGGACAGCGAACTTTTCCAGACGGGCTATCTTGTCGATGGCGTCTGGAAATCGTTGGACACGACATTTGACGTACTGAACCCGGCGACCGGTGAGGTTGTCGCAAAGGTAGCAAAAGCCGGGAAAAAAGAGACGGAAGCCGCTATCGCCGCAGCCACCAGGGCTTTTCCCGCCTGGCGTGCGAAAACGGCAAAAGAACGTTCCGCCATCCTTTATCGTTGGTACGAATTGATCATTGAAAACAAAAGCTGGCTGGGAAGGTTGATGACCACCGAACAAGGCAAGCCTTTAAAAGAAGCCGAAGGTGAGGTGGACTATGCTGCAAGCTTTATTCAATGGTTTGCCGAGCAAGCGAAGCGTGCTAATGGCGAAATTATCCCGCCGATAAAACCTGGATCGCGTATTTTTGCTACCCGCGAACCCATTGGTGTGGTGGCAGCGATAACCCCCTGGAATTTCCCGATGGCGATGCTGACCCGTAAACTGGGACCCGCGTTAGCTGCAGGGTGTACGGGAGTGATTAAACCCGCCAATAACACGCCGCTCAGTGCCTTTGCGCTGCTGGCGCTGGCGAAAAAAGCGGGCGTGCCGGACGGCGTGCTAAATGCGGTTGCCGGGAATACATCGGAAATTAGCGATGCGATCATGGCGAGCCATGATGTACGCAAAATTTCCTTTACCGGATCTACCGCCGTCGGCAAAACGCTGGTGCGTAACGCGGCTGAAACCATGAAGAAAGTCTCCATGGAACTCGGGGGCAACGCGCCTTACATCGTCTTTGAAGACGCAGATATTGATGCGGCGGTAAAAGGGGCGATTGCCAATAAATTCCGTAATGCCGGGCAAGTTTGTGTGAGCGTAAACCGTTTCTATATTCATGAGTCGGTGTATGACACCTTCACGCAGAAACTGGCAGAGGCGGTCAATGCCCTTAAAGTCGGGAATGGTCTTGACGACGGTGTGGTGGTCGGCCCGCTTATTGAATCTTCTGCGGTGGGTAAAGTGCGTGAACACGTGGAAGACGCCGTCGCAAAAGGGGCTAAAGTTCTGGCTGGGGGTAAAGCGCACGCGTTGGGGGGGAATTTCTGGCAACCCACCGTCCTGGGGGACTGCAGCGATGGCATGAAGCTGGCGAACGAAGAGACGTTTGGCCCGGTCGCCGCCTGTTTTCGCTTTACGACCGAGGATGAAGTTATCCAGCGCGCTAACGCAACGCCGTTTGGTCTTGCAGCCTATTTCTACACTCAAAACTTATCCCGCGTATTTCGTGTCTCCCAGGCGATTGAAAGTGGGATGATTGGTATCAATGAATGCGCGGTATCCACTGAGCTGGGCCCATTTGGCGGTGTAAAAGAGTCCGGCCTGGGACGGGAAGGCTCCGTTCTGGGTCTGGAAGAGTTTATGGAAGTCAAAACCCTGCATCTCGGGGGATTATAGTGAAACGGGTGGCGTAAGCCGCCCGACAGGGCTGGATGGCGGACAATGAATACCTATACCTTCGATTTTGCTGAGATAGACACGCAAAGTAAGTTCTATCGCGAATTTTCCCGCCGGTTTGCTCTCGATGGGGCAAGCATTACCGATCTGGATTCATTATGGATAGTGGTGACGGAAAAGTTGTCGTTGCCGGTTGAAATTGAGTTCATTCATCTTAGCGAAACACTGCGGCGGCGTTTCGGCGCGCTCATTCTGCTGTTTGATGAAGCGGAGGAAGAGCTGGAAGGGCAGTTGCGTTTTAACGTGCGCTAATGCAGCACAAAAAAAAGCCCCCGACAGGCGGGGGCAAGTCGTCGGAGTAGACGACGAGGGTTTATTTGTAGAGTTCCGCCGTTGCGTGCCAGGTATCACCTTCCTGGAGTTCGGTCACGTGGTAGGCTTTCGCGCCTGCCGCGTCCGCTTTGGCAGATAATTCGTCACGGATGCTCATTGGAGAACTTGCGGTCTGGGAAACAGAAATGGTCCCAATGGCCTGCATGTTTTGTGTTTGGTTATCGGACAGTTGAGTGGCTGCGCTGGCACCAAAAGAGATCAGTGAAGCTAAACCAAGGGCTGCGATGATTGCGTTACGTTTCATTGTCTTTCTCCTCAATACTCAACGGCGAGAAGGTTTATACCGCTATTTTTATGCCTGGTGCCGCTGAGTGATGATGACATAGGGTTGTCGGTTAATTATTTATACAGTTCAGCAGTGGCATGCCAGCTATCGCCGGTACGTGCTTCGATGATGCGATAAGAAGACGCACCCTGTTCTTCAGCTTTTTTGTTCAGTTCCGCACGCATATCCATCGGTGATGATGCAATGCCACCGACAGAGACGGTACCTAATGATTGGCGATTCTGCGCCTGGCCAGCATCGATAGAGCTTGCTGCAAATGCGCCAAATGACAGAACAGAAAGGATGCTGAGTGTTGCTACAGTTGATTTGATTTTCATAATGCTTACCTCGTCGAATCTTAATTCCTGAGGGCTTTGTTTCGTGACCCTCATCACAAAATCAAGTATACACTAATAACGTGTAAAATTAATACTGAGCTAATTATTGCTATTGTAAGTAAGTGGTAAAGAAACCTTTTTTTATAGTCAAAAAGGCATAAAAAACGGGTGATTTTGAGCGGGGATTTATTTTTTAATATTTAAAATCAATGGGATGTGTGATTTTGATTTTTTGTGCGAAAACATTCATTGCGTGAATGAAATGCGACGGAAATTCGCACATTGTGTTAAAGGAAGTGGGGCCAGAAAGAGATGTGACTCTAAGAGAGGCACTTCCCCGGCACGAAACCGGGGGGAATGAATTAAAGCTCTTGTTCGAAGAGTACGAGGATGGCTTCGTAAAGTTCTTTGACCGTAAAGCCGCTTGCCGGGGTAGTGAAAATAGTATCGTCACCGGCAATAGTACCCAGAATACCTTCCGCTTTGCCCAGCGAGTCCAGTAAGCGCGCAATCAGTTGTGCAGCGCCTGGGCTGGTATGAATAACAACAACGGCGTCGTTGTAATCGATATCAAGCACCAGATTTTTGAGCGGGCTGGAGGTGGTTGGTACACCCATTTCGACAGGCAAACAGTACACCATCTCCATTTTGGCGTTGCGCGTACGCACCGCGCCGAATTTAGTCAACATGCGGGAGACTTTAGACTGATTGATATTGTCAAAGCCCTGTTCTTGTAACGCCAGAACAATCTCTCCCTGAGAACTAAATTTCTCTTCTTTAAGTAGCGCTTTAAACGCTTTAACTAATTCTTCTTGTTTTGCCGAGCTTCGCATAAGTCACCCGTATTAAGGCCGTGAAAACTACATTATTATGCACATGGATGAATTTTTATGCAAATAATCTACTGTGGAAATAACTCAAATTTTCTTATAGTTCACGTAAATTTTATCAAATTACGTTATGGAACCTACTGTGTCATGTGTCGCAAATTCAAGCAAAAGTAAAATAAATGTTACTGAAATGATATTGTTTAGATGGATATCAGCGCTATATTGTAAACTCTCAATCTTAGTTGCTTGGTTTGCCGGTCCGACGGTCGTGAAAGCCCATTATAATATTTTAAAAGCGTGCCATGCCGCAGAATTTTGGCTGGTTCGTTGCCATAATTATCAGGGTGAATTAAGGTCGCCGCAATGGAGTAACAAAATATTTAGCTAACCATAATAAGGAGTTTATGATGAAAGTTGCAGTCCTCGGCGCAGCTGGTGGCATCGGCCAGGCGTTAGCTCTACTACTTAAAACACAACTGCCTTCAGGTTCAGAACTCTCGCTCTATGATATTGCTCCTGTAACCCCTGGGGTTGCTGTTGACCTCAGCCATATTCCTACCGCTGTGAAAATTAAAGGTTTTTCTGGAGAAGACGCAACGCCTGCCCTGCACGGTGCGGATGTGGTGCTGATTTCCGCGGGCGTCGCGCGTAAACCGGGTATGGATCGTTCCGATCTCTTTAATGTGAATGCCGGTATTGTGAAAAACCTGGTCGCGCAGATTGCCAAAACCTGTCCCAAAGCCTGTATTGGCGTGATCACTAACCCGGTTAACACTACGGTGGCGATTGCCGCAGAGGTGCTGAAAAAAGCCGGTGTGTATGACAAAAACAAACTGTTCGGCGTGACAACGCTGGATATCATTCGCTCCAATACCTTTGTGGCTGAGCTGAAAGGTAAGCACCCGGGCGAGGTTGAAGTGCCGGTCGTGGGCGGACATTCAGGCGTCACCATTCTGCCGCTGTTGTCGCAAATTCCGGGTGTCAGCTTCTCTGAGCAGGAAATTGCCGATCTGACAAAACGTATTCAGAACGCGGGCACTGAGGTGGTCGAAGCAAAAGCGGGTGGCGGGTCTGCAACACTCTCTATGGGCCAGGCAGCCGCGCGCTTTGGCCTGTCGCTGGTGAGTGCGTTGCAGGGCGAAAAAGGCGTTGTTGAATGTGCCTATGTTGAAGGCGATGGCCAGTATGCCCGCTTCTTCTCTCAGCCGCTGCTGTTAGGTAAAAATGGTATTGAAGAACGCCAGTCGATTGGCAAATTAAGCGCCTTTGAACAGCAGGCGCTGGAAGGGATGCTGGAAACCCTGAAAAAAGATATTCAGCTCGGCGAAGATTTTGTTAACAAGTAAATAGCTGCCGCCGTCTGGTACGCCGTTTGCCTCCAGAGACGCGCAAAAAAACCGGAGTTCATTAGGCTCCGGTTTTTTTATCGCTTTTAGTTGGTCGCTGGATATTCCTGGATTGTGACCTGCAGTTTTAGTTTCTTGTCATCACGCATCACTTCAACCGGTATTTCTGACCCGGGACGAATTTCCGCGACCTGGTCCATGGTTTCCAGTGCCGAGACCGCAGGCTTACCATTCACGCTGACAATAACATCATTCACCTGAATGCCTGCCCGGGCTGCCGGACCATCTGGTGAGACTTCATTGACCACGATCCCCTGAATTTGATCGATACCGCCGTTCTGGGTATGCATGGGGGCGATTTCTCTTCCGCCGATACCGATATAGCCACGGATCACCCGACCATCGCGAATCAACTTATCCATGATTTTCGTCGCGAGCTGGAAGGGGATAGCGAAACCAATACCTTCCGGTGTCTCGCCATCGTTGCTCTTGTCGAAAGAGAGAGTATTGATACCCATTAACTCACCCAGCGAGTTCACCAGCGCGCCGCCGGAGTTGCCGTGGTTGATGGAGGCATCCGTTTGCAGGAAATTCTGGCGACCGGTTGGGTTCAGGCCGATACGCCCGGTGGCACTGATGATCCCCTGAGTAATGGTTTGCCCCAGGTTATAGGGGTTACCAATCGCCAACACCACATCACCAATGTGCGGTACACGACGCGGATTGATCGGAATCACCGGCAGGCCGCCAGTGGCGTTAATTTTCAGTACCGCCAGGTCGGTAAGGGAGTCCGACCCCACCAGAAGCGCCTCAAAAACACGGCCATCCTGCAAGGCAACGATGATCTGGTCCGCATCGTTGATAACATGTTTATTCGTAACGATATAACCACGCTGATCCATAATTACACCGGAACCCAGGGTACGAATTTCCAGACGATTATGGGATGACGTATTCATACTACGGTTATAGACATAGACTACCGCGGGCGCGGCGCGGCGAACCGCCGGGTTGTAGCTGGCGGGCGTTTCATCGGTACTGTCAAATTGCGTTGCGGTTAGCGGGTTATGCTGGCGTAGCGAAGGCAGGGCGGCGAGGATAATGCCACCAACCATTAAACCAATTGCAACCGAGCGTAAGAGCTTCAAAAACATGATGCAGGCGTCGTCATTAGGGAGTCGCAGCAGCATAGCACGAGTTTTCCGGACATCACATGCAGCGGTGATGTCCGGGATCGCATTTGCTTAACGTAGCAATAAATAGAGTGTTTCATTGCCGCGGATGATTTGCAGAGCAATTACTGATGGTTTGGTTTCAAGAACCTTACGCAGCTCGGCAATGGACTGCACCTGCGTACGGTTAATGCCAATAATGACATCGTCTTTATGCAGGCCTGCCTGAGCAGCCGCACTGCCTTTTTCGACGTTCTCAATATTGATACCTTTCGTACCGTCTTTGAGTTGACCATCACTCAACGAGGCGCCCTGCAGCGCCGGGGAGATCAGTTCAGCGCTGGCGGAAGACGAAGTGCTCTTATCCAGTGTGACTTCAATATCCTGCGGTTTGCCGTCACGCAGGATGCCTAACTTCACTTTTGCGCCCGGTTCCGTCGTTGCAATGCGTGAACGCAGTTCGGCAAAGCTGTTCAGCGGCTTGTCATTAAGGCTGACAATCACGTCGCCAGATTTAATGCCCGCTTTCGCTGAGCCGGAGTTCGGCAACACTTCGCTGACAAAGGCGCCACGCTGCACATTCAGGTTAAAGGCTTTGGCGATATCAGCACTCATCTCGGTCCCTTTAATACCCAGCAGGCCGCGTTTGATTTCGCCGAACTGAATCAACTGGCGAGAAAGTGTCTGTGCCATATTACTGGGAATCGCAAAACCGATACCGACGCTGCCGCCGCTCGGCGCAAGGATTGCTGTGTTGATGCCAATAAGCTCACCGTTCAGGTTCAGCAATGCGCCGCCGGAGTTACCGCGGTTAATCGAGGCATCGGTCTGGATAAAGTTTTCCAGTCCTTCGAGATTAAGTCCGCTTCGGCCCAGAGCAGAAACAATCCCGGATGTCGCTGTTTGCCCCAGCCCGAACGGGTTCCCCACGGCAACGACAAAGTCACCCACTCTTAACTTATCGGAATCGGCGATCGCGATTTGCGTCAGGTTGCTGGGGTTTTGTAGCTGCAACAGCGCAATGTCGCTTTGATCGTCGCCGCCAATCAGTTTGGCCTCGAACTCGCGACCATCGTTGAGCTGGACATTGATTTTTTGCGCCTGGTTAATGACGTGGTTATTCGTCAACACGTAACCTTTTACTGCATCGATGATGACCCCGGAACCCAACCCTTCAAAAGGCTGAGCCTGCTGCTGTTCGGGCAACTCGTCGCCAAAATATTTTTTCAGTTCATCAGGGACTTTCTGTCCTTGTACCGCCGTTCCTTCCACCTGCACGCTCACCACGGCAGGTAAAACTTTCTCCAGCACTGGCGCGAGGCTGGGAAGCGCTCCCTGGCCTGGAACCTGCGATGGCATCGCTGCCATAGTCTGGATGGGTGCCGAGAGAGATAACCCGACACTTAACGCTAACGCACTCAACAGCTGGGTTTGTTTCTTCATTGATGCTGGCTCTCGTAACCTGAAGTGAAAGGGAAAACGATGCAAAACAGTTTGATGTTATTGAAATTTCAATCGGGTAACAATGAGGTTAATGACTAAATGATAGCTGTGATTATAAAGACAAGACGGGCGCAACCCGTGCGCCCGTTAAAAATGCGGTAATAAAGTGATTATTTGCGGTTTGCGTTGCCGCGCAGCAAGCCAGAGGCACCTTCGGAATAGTCGCGAGGAATCTGTACCGGTGCCTGATCGTTGCCCGCTTCGGACTCCGCCAGACGGTTACGGAATGGGTTTTCCTCAGCAGACATTTCCGGCAGTAAACTGCTGGAACTTTTTGCCATGTGCTGATAAAGCTGGCGATAATCATGCGCCATATTGTCGAGGAGTTCTGCGCTGCGAGCGAAGTGATTGACCAGCTCTTCACGGTACTCTTCAAGTTCTGCTTTATTTTTTTCCAGCTCGTACTGCATTGCCTGTTGCTGGCGTAATTTCCGGTTTCCAAAACGCATGGCCACAGCACCAATGATGACGCCGACGACTAACCCAATTAGCGCGTATTCCCAGGTCATGTACTTCTCCCATTGTCTTATGGTTCCGTAGGGTAATAGCTGCAAGCTCCTTGCCTGCGCCTGATTATGCCACTATAACCGCTATTCGCGCAGAAGTGGAATCCCGACGCGGCATCGCGTAGGGTAGAACGACCTTTTTTTCGCCAACCCTGTGGGCAGGATCGATTTTCAAGGAATAACGATAACACCATGCAGAGCCTTACCCCGACATCGCGTTACCTCAATGCCCTCAACGAGGGTAGCCATCAGCCGGATGATGTGCAAAAAGAAGCTGTTAGCCGTCTTGATCTCATTTACCAGCAAATTGTGACCAAAGAACAATCCGCGCCGCAAAGCGGTGGCTTGATGGCGAAATTTGGCAAATTGTTAGGTAAGCGTGAGCCCACGACGCTTACCCCCGTACGCGGCCTTTATATGTGGGGGGGGGGTCGGGCGCGGTAAAACCTGGTTAATGGACCTCTTTTATCAAAGCCTGCCTGGGGAACGGAAACAGCGTCTGCATTTCCACCGTTTTATGCTGCGTGTGCATGAGGAATTAACGCAACTACAGGGGCATAGCGACCCGCTGGAGATTGTCGCCGACCGTTTCAAAGCCGAAACCGATGTGCTCTGTTTTGATGAGTTTTTCGTATCGGATATCACCGACGCCATGTTGCTCGGCGGGCTAATGAAGGCACTCTTCGCCAGAGGGATTACGCTGGTCGCCACTTCGAATATTCCGCCGGACGAACTTTATCGTAACGGGTTGCAACGGGCGCGTTTTTTACCGGCCATTGATGCCATCAAACAGTACTGCGATGTGATGAATGTCGATGCGGGTGTGGATTATCGTCTGCGTACATTGACCCAGGCCCACCTGTGGCTTTCGCCATTAAATGAAGAGACGCAGCAGCAGATGGATAAACTCTGGCAAGCGCTGGCAGGGGCAAAACGGACTCATTCTCCAGTATTAGAGGTCAATCACCGTCCGCTGGCGACGCTGGGGGTGGAAAATCAGACGCTGGCGGTATCGTTCGCCACGCTGTGTGTGGATGCCCGCAGTCAGCACGACTATATTGCCCTCTCTCGTCTGTATCACACCGTCATGCTATTTGATGTCCCGGTCATGACACCATTAATGGAGAGTGAGGCGCGGCGTTTTATCGCACTGGTGGATGAATTCTACGAACGGCATGTGAAGCTGGTGGTGAGCGCAGCGGTTCCGCTGTACGAGATTTATCAGGGCGAGCGACTGAAGTTCGAGTTCCAGCGCTGCCTGTCTCGTCTGCAGGAGATGCAGAGCGAGGAGTACCTCAAGCGGCAACATATGCCATAACTGCCCGGTTCTCTGTGGGCAAAGGGCCGGGGGAGGGCATCAGGCCTTAATAAGCGCTACCCTCTTCCTGTGGGAGAGGGGCTGGGGGTGAGGGCATCAGACCGCACAACTCCAACACCGAAAAACCCTCTTCAAATCACAAATAGGGGTCGATCTTTGACCCCGACTTCTCTATAATCCTGCGACCCCACGTTACAAGAAGGTTTTTTTCCCAAAACTTTCTCTGCGCCGGCATAGGCTATTCGAAGGGGTAGGTTTGCTGGACAATGTCGTGTGAACCTCAACTGACTAAACGTTTGGGTGTTCACCAACGTGTAACTTATTATTTGGGTAAGCTTTTAATGAAAACTTTTACAGCTAAACCAGAAACCGTACAACGCGACTGGTATGTTGTTGACGCGACAGGTAAAACTCTGGGCCGTCTGGCTACTGAACTGGCACGTCGCCTGCGCGGTAAGCATAAAGCGGAATACACTCCGCACGTTGATACTGGTGACTACATCATCGTTCTGAACGCAGAAAAAGTTGCTGTAACTGGCAACAAGCGCGAAGACAAAATGTACTACCACCACACTGGCCACATCGGTGGTATCAAAGAAGCGACCTTTGAAGAGATGATTGCCCGCCGTCCTGAGCGTGTGATTGAAATCGCGGTTAAAGGCATGCTGCCAAAAGGCCCGCTGGGTCGTGCTATGTACCGTAAACTGAAAGTTTACGCTGGCAACGAGCACAACCACGCGGCACAGCAACCGCAAGTTCTTGACATCTAATCGGGATTATAGGCAATGGCTGAAAATCAATACTACGGCACTGGTCGCCGCAAAAGCTCTGCTGCTCGCGTGTTCATCAAACCGGGCAACGGTAAAATCGTAATCAACCAGCGTTCTCTGGAACAGTACTTCGGTCGTGAAACTGCCCGCATGGTAGTTCGTCAGCCGCTGGAACTGGTCGACATGGTTGAGAAACTCGATCTGTACATCACTGTTAAAGGTGGTGGTATCTCTGGTCAGGCTGGTGCGATCCGTCACGGTATCACCCGCGCTCTGATGGAGTACGACGAGTCCCTGCGTTCTGAACTGCGTAAAGCTGGCTTCGTCACTCGTGACGCTCGTCAGGTTGAACGTAAGAAAGTCGGCCTGCGTAAAGCACGTCGCCGTCCGCAGTACTCCAAACGTTAATTGCTTTCTGCGAAAGCAGAACGATTGGCGAAAAACCCGGTTTCTACCGGGTTTTTTTATGGATAAAAATCACGTTATCCACAGTAATGAGTTGATTCTCTCTTCTTTTTCAGCATTTCCAGAATCCCCTCACCACAAAGCCCGCAAAATCTGGTAAACTATCATCCAATTTTCTGCCCAAATGCCTGGGATTGTTCATTTTTTGTTTGATGTTTAAACGAGAGTGACTGTGCGCGTGGGTGGGTTACCAACATCTCGCCGGTCAAAGTAAGACTGGTAGCAGTAAAAATACTGAATATACCTGGAGGTTTTCATGGCTGTCGCTGCCAACAAACGTTCGGTAATGACGCTGTTTTCTGGTCCTGTTGACATCTATAGCCATCAGGTCCGTATCGTGCTGGCAGAAAAAGGTGTCAGCTTCGAAATTGAGCACGTGGAAAAGGATAATCCTCCTCAGGATCTGATTGACCTCAACCCGAATCAAAGCGTACCGACTCTTGTCGATCGTGAACTCACTCTGTGGGAATCACGCATTATCATGGAATACCTGGATGAGCGTTTCCCTCATCCGCCGCTGATGCCGGTTTATCCGGTTGCGCGTGGTGAAAGCCGTCTTTACATGCATCGCATTGAGAAAGACTGGTACTCGCTGATGGAAGTGATCATGTCCAGCAGTGGCGCGCAGGCCGATAACGCCCGCCGTCAACTGCGTGAAGAACTGATGCAGATTGCTCCGGTGTTCGGCCAGAAGCCGTACTTTCTGAGTGATGAATTCAGCCTGGTGGATTGCTACCTGGCGCCGTTGTTGTGGCGTTTGCCGATTCTGGGTATTGAACTCAGCGGCGCAGGCTCTAAAGAGCTGAAAGGCTACATGACACGTGTTTTCGAACGCGATTCATTCCTCGCGTCTCTGACAGAAGCCGAGCGTGAAATGCGCCTGGGCCGGGGTTAATCGAATGGACTTGTCGCAACTGACACCGCGCCGTCCTTACCTGTTGCGGGCTTTTTATGAGTGGTTGCTCGATAACCAGCTCACCCCGCATCTGGTAGTCGACGTAACGTTGCCGGGTGTGCGCGTGCCCATGGAGTATGCGCGCGACGGGCAGATCGTGTTGAACATTGCGCCGCGAGCCGTGGGTAACCTTGAACTGGCGAATGATGAAGTGCGTTTTAACGCGCGCTTTGGCGGCGTCCCGCGTCAGGTTGCTGTGCCCCTTGCTGCTGTTCTTGCTATCTACGCACGTGAAAACGGCGCGGGTACGATGTTCGAACCTGAAACGGCATACGATGAAGACGTGGTCACGGTGAATGACGACGACGAAGCCTCTCTGCCGGATGGCGAGACGGTGATGTCGGTTATCGATGGCGACAAACCCGATCATGCGGACGATAACGATCCGGATGATGATCCCCCACCACGCGGCGGGCGTCCATCGCTGCGTGTCGTGAAGTAATACAAAGGCAGGGTCAATCGACCCTGCCTTTTTTTACGGCAGCAACCCTGGCGCCAGCCAACACGCGATCGTTTCGCGCATTACCTTCCGCCTTGTTACCAGCGCTTCCGGACGCTTAAGATCCTGCTGATAGATGATCGACAGCGTCGACTGGTTAATCAGATAGAAAAACCCTAAAGCCGACATTGTGATGTTTAGCTGCATCGCATCAATACCTGGGCGGATCGTCCCATCCTGCTGGCCGCGTTCAAGAATGCGCTGGGTTATCGAAAGCCAGCTACTGTTGATGGGGACAATTGTATCCACTTCCTTAAGGTGACGCGCCTTGAGCTGGTTTTCACTGTTGAGCAACTGGATAAATTCCGGGTTCTCAAGATAGTAGTGCCAGGTAAAATCCATCAGTTCAAGTACCGCGTCGCGGGCAGGCAGATGATCCAGTTCCAGTGCGGCCTCTTTGGTACGGATATCCTGGTACGCGGCCTGCAAGACATGGGTAAACAGCGTATCTTTGTTGTCGAAGTAATAGTAAATCAGCTGCTTGTTCACGTTCGCCGTCGCGGCGATCTGATCAATCCTCGCCCCGTCAAAACCCTTTTCAGCGAACTCCTTTTTGGCCGCATCAAGGATCAGGCTTTTTGTGAGATCTGGATCATGCCTGCGCTTTGTTCTGGCTTCCCCTTTCATAGATCCTCCATTCAATTTATTGTTTTAATTGTAGTTTTAAATAAATCAACCAGTTGGTTGATTTTGAGAAGTCGATCATGAATTTAATTTTTCTCTCTTTCTATACTGCGTTTACAGTTTCAACTGTTTAGTTGAAATGTTTGGCACTCATCAGGGAGTATGCTCATGATCCATTCGCAACGTCCGGTAGCATTAGTGACAGGCTCGACACGGGGAATTGGTAAAGCGTGCGCGTTGGCGCTTGCCAGAGCCGGGTTTCACGTCGCAATTAACGGACGCGATAACGAAGAAGGTCGCGCCCGACAACAAGCCATGGTAGCGGAATTAGAACAATTTGGCATCGAAGCTCTGGCGTTACCGGGTGATGTTTCAGATTTAATTCTCCAGCAAGGGATGCTGGACACCGTTTTGCAACGCTGGGGGCGACTGGACTGCCTTGTCAACAACGCCGGGACGGCGGCAAAGCAGCGTGGCGATCTGCTTGAGGTCACGCCGGAGAATTACCAGTACTGTCAGGACGTCAACACCAGGGCAATGTTCTTCTTTTGTCAAAAAGCGGCGCGCGCCATGCTTTCGCAGGGTGAGCTCAATAATCAGCACCGCTCTATTATCAACATCACTTCCTGTAGCGCCCACAGCTTATCGATTTCTCGCGGGGAATATTGCGTATCGAAAGCAGCCGCCAGCATGGTGACGCAACTTTTTGCGCTGCGCCTGGCGGAAGAAGGCGTTGGTGTTTATGAAATTCGCCCTGGCATCATCGAAACTGACATGACCAGCGGTGTGAAACCGAAGTATGACCAGTTGATCGGCGGCGGTCTGGTGCCGATGAAACGCTGGGGCCAGCCGACGGACATTGCCGTGGTCGTCGATGCGCTGGCAAACGGCAACTTACCTTTCACTGTCGGTCAAATTATTGATGTCGACGGCGGCCTGAACAAATCCCACTTTTAATTGCGAGGCACAGCAATGGCGACAATTTCCGTTGGCATCATCATGCATGGCGTAACCGGGCGGATGGGCAAAAATCAGCATCTGATCCGCTCCATCGTGGCAATTCGTGAACAGGGCGGCGTTGAGCTGGCAAACGGCGACAGACTCATGCCGGACCCGATCCTGATTGGTCGTAATGAAGAAAAAATTGCCGCACTGGCGAAACAAACCGGTATCAGCCGTTGGGGAACGGATCTGGATGCGGCGCTGGCCAACCCAAACGATACTATCTTCTTTGATGCCGCCACGACGCAGGCGCGCCCCGGTTTACTGAAAAAAGCCATTGCCGCCGGTAAGCATATTTACTGCGAAAAACCGGTAGCGGTCAGCCTGTCAGAAGCTGTTGAGTTATATCACTATGCAGAGCAGCAGGGCGTTTGCCACGGCGTGGTACAGGACAAACTGTGGCTGCCAGGGCTGCGTAAACTGCAGATGCTCAATCAGGCGGGCTTCTTCGGTCAGGTACTGTCGGTTCGCGGCGAGTTTGGTTACTGGGTGTTTGAAGGCGATTTGCAGCCGACCCAGCGCCCATCCTGGAACTACCGTCAGGAAGATGGCGGCGGCATCATCCTCGATATGATCTGCCACTGGCGTTATGTCGTCGACAACCTGTTTGGCGAAATCAAAAGCATTAGTTGCCTGGGCGCGACCCATATTCCGGAACGTTTTGATGAGCAGGGGAACGCCTACAAAGCCACCGCTGATGACGCCGCCTACGCCACATTTGAACTGCACAATGGCACTATCGTGCAGATCAACAGCTCCTGGTGTGTCCGGGTGCGCCGCGATGACCTGGTGACTTTCCAGGTGGATGGCGTGAACGGTTCTGCGGTCGCAGGCCTGACCGACTGTCTGACGCAATCACGTGTGAACACCCCGAAACCTGTCTGGAACCCGGATGTTCGCCAGACACATGACTTCTTCGAAGACTGGGCGCCAGTACCTGATACCACCACCTATGACAACGCCTTCAAAGTGCAATGGGAACTCTTCCTGCGCCATGTTCACGGTGAAATCGACTTCCGCTGGAACCTGCTGGAAGGGGCAAAAGGGGTGCAACTGGTTGAACTGGCGCTGCAAAGCTGGAAAGAACGCCGCTGGGTCGATGTTCCGTCACTGGTGCGCTAAGGAGGCCGTATGCAACAGCCCGATCCACGTCGTTTATCGATGAATACCGCCACCGTCCGTAAGCAGTGGACGCTGGATAAGATCATCGACGGCTGCGCCCGTCATGAAATTCGCGGCATCTCGCCGTGGCGCGATCAGGTTCAGGCGCTGGGGTTAGAACGTACCGCGCAGATGATCCGTAGTAACGAACTGACCGTCAGCGGTTATTGCCGCGGCGGGATGTTTCCCGGCATCGATGAGGCGGCACGCCGTGCGGCGGATGACGATAACCGCCGGGCGGTAGATGAAGCACTGGCAGTGAATGCCGCCTGTCTGGTGCTGGTGGTGGGCGGCCTGCCGGGTGATTCGAAAGATATTGCCGGCGCGCGTAGCCAGGTACGGGATGGTCTGGGCCGCCTGCTGGAGTATTCGCGCAAGGTGGGAATGCCGCTGGCGATTGAGCCGCTACACCCGATGTATGCGGCGGACCGCGCCTGCATAAACACCCTTGAGCAGGCCAACGATCTGTGTGATGAGCTTGGTGATGATGGGTTAGGAATGGCCGTCGATCTCTACCACACCTGGTGGGATCCAAAGTTTTTCCAGCAGATCGAACGCGCCGGACGGAAACGTATCCTGGGTTTTCACATCTGCGACTGGCTGGTGCCGACACAGCATCTGCTGCTCGATCGCGGCATGATGGGGGATGGGGTGATCGACATTCGCGCGGCCCGTCAGGCGGTGGAGGCGCTGGGGTACCAGGGGGCGCATGAAGTGGAGATTTTCTCCGAACACGACTGGTGGCAACGTGACCCGGATACGGTGCTCGCTACCTGCAAAGCGCGTCATTTAACGCATTGTTAATCAGATTTTGGCTGTATCTGATGTCTCGTCAGTCTTACCAGGTTAGTCGAGGGAATTATGAATACAGATACAAAAAAGATGATACTGGTGTCGGTGCTGTGTGGCCTTGGCTACATGATGTACTCCGTCGACCGTATGACTGTCTCCTCCGCCATTGGACTTATCGCGACGGATTTTGGGCTCGGTAGAGCTCAGTCCGGGATCCTGATGAGTTCATTCTTCTATGGCTTTATTGGTTTCTTATTTATCTCCGGGATTATTGCCGACAAACTCAGCGGCAAACCGGTGCTCATTCTTGGTTTAGTGATGTTCTCGCTCGCGACGATCCTGACGGGGGTGGCGGGTAGCCTGACGTCGCTGATCTTTTACCGCGTGATGACCGGTATCGGCGAGGGTGTCTTCTGGCCCGCCGCATCGCTGGAAGTGGCCAACGTTACCACCGAGAAACAGCGCACCACGGTGATGTCCCTTTACTGGATGGGTTATCCGATTGGCGGCTTCTTCGGTACCTGGCTCGGTGCAATGCTCGGCCCGGTATACGGCTGGCGCGTTGTGTTCTATGTCGCCGGGGCGCTGGGTCTGCTGGTAGCGCTGGCGTACGCCTTCATGGTGAAAAACGAGCCGAAAAAAGTGGTTGTTGCCACGACAAAAGAAAAAGTGCCATTAAAACAACTGTTTCGTAACCAGTCCGTCATGCTGATGGCGTTCTATTACTTCCTGCTGCTGAGCGGCTGGTGGATTGTGTTGCTGTGGGCGCCGACCTTCCTGATGAATGTAAAACAACTGCCAATCAGTACCGCAGGAACCATTGCCAGCCTGCTGGGGCTGACCGGCGCGCTGGGGGGCTTCCTGCTTGGGCGTTTATGTGACCGTGGCGACTTCTCGCGTAAGCGTGCGGTGTTGATAGGCATCACGCTCGCCAGCAGCCTGCTGATGGCCGCGATGGTGCTGCAACTGCCGGTCTTCGCCGTGGTGATTCTGGTGTTGTTCCTGGGGCTGCTTGGTTATCCCATCACACCGCTGGTCCTCTCATTTACTGCTGAACTGGTACCGCCACAGCTTCGCGGCTCCGCCATTGGCTTTGTGATGAATGTCGGCATGACGGCCGGTGGGATTTCACCCGTCCTGGCGGGCTATTTCGCGGATAAATATTCCATGTCTGCCGTCTGGTTTGTTGCGGCCTGTGTGATGGTCGTCAGTTCGGTACTGCTGCTGGGAGTGCGTAAAGCGCCCAGACCAGTGAAAGAGATGGAAATATCCGGGCTGTCATCACGCGTTTAACGAGGTAAAACATGACCACAGCGATCCCGCAATCGATCCTGGAAGCGCTTACGAATGTCTCCATGCCGCGCCATGTCACGATGGCGCAGCCGCAACAGACGCTGGACGTGGCGGGATACCGTATTCCGCTCTACCACAGCGAGGCGTTAGTGATTGGCAGTGGCGCCGCCGGGCTACGCGCGGCCGTGGAGTTGCGTCGCCGCAAAGTGGATGTTCTTGTGGCGACCCAAACCTTGTTTTGGGGAACATCGGCCTGCTCCGGATCGGATAAACAGACCCTGCATACCGCTTCGACCAGCTTTCGTGGGGATAATTTTACAGCCCTCGCCAGTGCAATTGGCGCAGGTGGGGCGATGGATGCCGACACGGCGTATGTTGAAGCGGTCGGCTCGGTGGAGGCATTTATCGGCCTGAAAAGCATGGGGCTTCCCTTACCTGAGGACCGCTACGGCGCCGTATTGCGCTACCAGACCGATCACGATGAAGTGGGACGCGCAACCAGTTGTGGGCCACGTACTTCCCGCCTGATGGTCAAAGTGCTGGCGGAAGAGGCGGTCCTGCTAGGTGTGCCGTTTGTCGATCACGCGACAGCCGTACGTCTGCTCACCGAAGGGGAAGGGGAGCAGCGCCGGGTCGCCGGGGTGCTGGCCATTGTGAAAGGCGCGCGGCAGGAAAATAACCCGTGGGGGCTATGTCTGATGCGTAGCGCGACTGTAGTCCTGGCGGCCGGTGGACCGGGTGAACTGTTCCGTGACAGCGTCTACCCGAAGCGCTGTTTTGGCTCGCTGGGGCTGGCGCTGGAGGCGGGGATCGCGACGGTCAACCTGACGGAACATCAGTTTGGTATCGGTACGCGGCGCGATGAGTTCCCCTGGAACCTCTCTGGCACCTATGTGCAGAGCATGCCCTATATTTACTCGGTGGATGCGCAGGGCCAGGAGCATAACTTCCTTGCCCGCTACTATCGCACCACGCGGGAGCTGGCCTCGAATATCTTCCGTAAGGGATATCAGTGGCCGATTCACGCCACGCGAATGCTGGATTTTGGCTCCAGCCTGGTGGATTTGGCTATCTACAATGAGTCGCAGGCCGGGCGCACGATCTATATGGATTTTAACCGCAATCCGCTGCCGGTACCGGGTGATGAACCCTTTGCCCTTGGCAATCTGGACGAGGATGTTTACCACTATCTGCGCAATAACGATGCCTGTCTGGAGCTACCGATTGCGCGCCTGCAGCGGATGAACCCACTGGCCATTGAGCTTTATAAACATCATGGCCATGACCTGACAACACAGCCGCTGCCGTTTAACGTCAATCACCAGCATATGAATGGCGGGATTGCGGTAGATACATGGGGCCATTCGTCGTTAAGCGGCTGCTATGCGATTGGCGAAGCGGCGGGCACGCACGGAGTAACGCGCCCCGGCGGTGCGGCGCTCAATGCCGGACAGGTCTTTGGGCTGCGCTGCGCGAAGCATATCGCGGCGACGCCACGGGCCGCATCGGAGTCTCTTTTTGCCCGTGAAACGGCTGAGCTTTTGCAGCAGATCCTGCGTGACAGCAGCCATCCTCAGGCGTTGCAGATTGACGATATTCGCGACGAAATCCAGCAGCGCATGAGTGAGCGTGCCGGGTTTGTCTGTGATGCCGGGCAGGTACCAGGCGCCGTTCAGGCGGCCCGTCGACTCAATCAATGTATTGCGCAAAACGGGGTGGCAATAACCCATCCGAACCAGACGGCGTTTAGCCTCCAGTGGCGCCAGATGGCGCTGGCATCGGAAGCGTTACTGGTGGCACTGGAAAGCTATATTGCCCGTGGCGGCGGTAGCCGTGGCGCACGGATGCTGTGCTCTGCGCAGGGAGACGTCGTACCGCAAACACGTGAAGGGGTATTGTCTGAGTTTCGTTTCATCTCTGAAAAGGCGGAGCACCGGCAGGAGCAAATACAGGTGACATGGCGCAATGGCGAGTTTGTTGTCGAGCAGCGGCCATTACGTACGCTTGATGACCTCTCGACGATCTTCTTTGAAAAGAACTGGCCAGATTATCTGACGGAGGAGATCTACCGACGTTAGTGCAAGCCTGTGAAAAAGTGACCCGGATGCGGCGTAACGCTTTATCCGGGTCACTTTATTGCGGGGAGTCCGGGTAAGCGAAACATTACCCGGAAAAACCTTTATACTTCAAGCCAGTTGAGGATGCCGTCTGCCGCTTTACGGCCTTCGGCGATGGCGGTGACTACCAGATCGGAACCGCGAACGATATCGCCACCGGCGAAGATTTTCGGGTTGCTGGTCTGGAACGCGTTCTCGCTGCCTTCCGGGGCGATGATGCGGCCCTGAGAGTCCAGCTCGACGCTGTGTTTCGCCAGCCATTCCATGCTGTGTGGGCGGAAACCAAACGCCATCACGACCGCATCAGCCGGTACCACATGTTCGGAACCCGCAACGATCTCCGCACGACGACGGCCTTTGGCATCTGGCGCACCCATTTCGGTACGCGCCATTTTCACGCCGCAGACTTTACCGTTGGCATTCACTTCGACACCCAGCGGCTGCACGTTGAACTGGAATTCCACACCCTCTTCGCGCGCGTTTTTCACTTCACGGCGAGAACCTGGCATGTTTTCCTCGTCGCGACGGTAGGCACAAATAACGTTCTTCGCACCCTGGCGGATGGAGGTACGCACGCAGTCCATCGCGGTGTCGCCACCACCCAGAACAACAACGCGTTTGCCTTCCATGCTGATGTACGGTTCCTCAGCGGAGTCACTAAAGCCCATAATCTGCCTGGTGTTCGCAATAAGGAACGGCAGCGCGTCGAATACACCATCGGCATCTTCGTTTTCCAGACCGCCACGCATCGACTGATAGGTGCCGACGCCAAGGAATACCGCGTCATAATCTTTCAGCAAGTCATCAAGCTGTACGTCGCGACCGACTTCGGTATTCAGCTTGAATTCAATCCCCATGCCAGTGAAGATTTCGCGACGGCGGGTCATCACCTCTTTTTCCAGCTTGAATGCCGGGATACCGAAGGTAAGCAGGCCACCGATTTCCGGATGGCGGTCAAACACCACTGCTTTGACGCCATTACGGGTCAGCACATCGGCGCATGCCAGACCTGCCGGACCTGCACCGATAATCGCCACGCGTTTGTCAGTCTGCTTCACGCCGGTCATATCCGGGCGCCAGCCCATCTCGAACGCTTTATCATTGATGTAGCGTTCGATGTTACCGATGGTGACCGCGCCGAACTCATCATTCAGCGTACAGGAACCTTCACACAGGCGGTCCTGCGGGCAAACGCGCCCGCAGACTTCCGGCAAGGTGTTAGTCTGGTGAGACAGTTCAGCGGCCTCAAAAATACGCCCTTCGTTGGCCAGTTTCAGCCAGTTCGGGATGTAGTTATGGACCGGACATTTCCATTCGCAGTACGGGTTACCACAGGAGAGGCAGCGATCTGCCTGCGCCTTGGCCTGGCCTTCCGAAAATGGCTCGTAGATTTCAATAAATTCAATCTTACGGATCTTCAGCGGTTTCTTTGGCGGATCCACGCGCTGTAAGTCGATAAACTGGTATACGTTCTGACTCATTGCTGCCCCTTACTGCGCCTGCACACGCAGCTCTGCTGCGCTACGACTACGATGACCCAACAGTGCTTTCACATCACTGGACTTCGGTTTAACCAGTGCGAATTTCTCCGCGAAGGCTGGCCAGTTAGCCAGAATCTCTTCGCCGCGAGATGAACCGGTATGGTGCACATGCTCGGTAATCAGACCGCGCAAATGCTCTTCGTGGATGGCGAGGTCATCGACGCTCAGCACTTCCACCAGTTCCGGGTTCACACGTTTGCGGAACTCGCCGTCTTCATCCAGAACATAGGCGAAGCCGCCAGTCATCCCTGCGCCAAAGTTCACGCCTGTTTTACCGAGGATACAGACGATACCGCCGGTCATGTATTCACAACCGTTATCGCCGATGCCTTCCACGACAGTAATCGCGCCGGAGTTACGCACGCCGAAACGTTCACCCGCACGGCCTGCGGCATACAGACGACCACCGGTTGCGCCATACAGGCAGGTGTTACCGATAATGCTGGCCTCGTGGCTACGATAAGCAGAGCCTACCGGCGGACGTACCGCGACTAAACCGCCTGCCATGCCCTTGCCTACGTAGTCGTTGGCATCGCCAGTCAGATACAGTTCAACGCCACCGGCGTTCCAGACGCCAAAGCTCTGGCCTGCGGTACCGCTAAAGTGCACGGTAATTGGATCCGCCGCCAGCCCCTGATCGCCATGCGTTTGCGCGATGTAGCCAGACAAAGACGCACCGACAGAACGGTCCGTGTTGCGGATATCAAACCAGAACGTTTTGCTCTGGCGTTCGTCGACAAACGGTTTGGCCTGCTGCAGCAACTGCGCGTTCAACACGCCGTTGTCGAACGGCGGGTTGTTTTCGGTGCAGTAGAGCGCTTTGCCAGGATGCGGCTCGGCGGTTTCCAGCAGTTTCGACAAATCCAGCTTCTGTTGTTTGGCGGTGAAACCGTCCAGCTCTTTGAGCAGGTCGGTACGGCCAATCAAATCCACCAGACGTTTCACGCCGAGCTGCGCCATTAACTCACGCACTTCACGGGCGATAAATTCAAAGTAATTGGTCACTTTGAACGGCAGACCGTGGTAGTGATTTTTACGCAGTTTTTCATCCTGAGTTGCTACGCCGGTTGCGCAGTTGTTCAGGTGGCAAATACGCAGGTATTTACAGCCCAGCGCCACCATCGGGCCGGTACCAAAGCCGAAGCTTTCCGCACCAAGGATTGCCGCTTTGATGATGTCCTGGCCGGTTTTCAGACCGCCATCTGTCTGTAAACGAATTTTGTGGCGCAGACCGTTGGCCACCAGCGCCTGTTGGGTTTCCACCAGGCCCAGTTCCCACGGACAACCCGCGTATTTCACCGATGACAGCGGGCTTGCACCGGTACCGCCATCGTAACCGGCGATGGTGATGAGATCCGCATAGGCTTTTGCCACACCGGTTGCGATGGTGCCGACGCCCGGTTCGGAAACCAGCTTCACTGAGATCATCGCTTTCGGGTTGACCTGTTTCAGGTCGAAAATCAGTTGCGCCAGATCCTCGATAGAGTAGATATCGTGGTGCGGCGGCGGAGAAATCAGCGTCACGCCCGGTACGGAATAGCGCAGTTTAGCGATGTACGGGGTCACTTTATCGCCCGGTAACTGACCGCCTTCACCCGGTTTCGCACCCTGAGCGACTTTAATCTGAATCACGTCAGCATTGACCAGATACGCCGGGGTGACGCCGAAGCGACCGGAAGCGACCTGTTTAATGCGTGAAACTTTGTTGGTGCCATAGCGTGCCGGGTCTTCGCCGCCTTCACCGGAGTTGGAGAAGCCGCCGAGGCTGTTCATGGCTTCTGCCAGCGCTTCATGCGCTTCCGGGCTCAATGCGCCGATGGACATTGCCGCAGTATCAAAGCGTTTGAACAGTTCGCTTGCCGGTTCAACGTCGTTGATGCTGACGGTTTCGCCGTTCGGCGTGATAGCCAGCAGGTCGCGCAGGGTCGCTGCCGGACGCTCATTCACCAGTTTGGCGTACTGCTGATAGTCGCTGTATTCACCGCTCTGGACGGCTTGTTGCAAAGTGCGCACCACATCCGGGTTATAGGCGTGGTATTCACCGCCGTGAACGTATTTCAGCAGACCACCCGCTTCGAGCGGTTTACGTGCCAGCCAGGCGCGTTTGGAGAGATTCAGCAGATCCTGCTGGAAGTCAGCAAAACCTGCGCCGCTGATACGGCTGACCACGCCCTGGAAGCAGAGTTCGGAAACCTCTTCGTGCAGACCGACGGCTTCAAACAGTTTTGAGCAACGGTAAGAGGCAATCGTCGAGATGCCCATTTTGGACATGATCTTGTATAGCCCTTTGTTGATGCCGTTGCGGTAGTTCAGCATCACCGTGCGGTAATTCTTCTCAATGGCTTTGGTGTCGACCAGTTTTGCCAGCGTTTCGTAGGCCAGGTACGGATAAATCGCGGTGGCGCCAAAGCCCAGCAGCACGGCGAAGTGGTGCGGGTCACGGGCGCTGGCGGTTTCTACGATGATGTTGGCATCGCAGCGCAGGCTTTTCTCAACCAGACGGGTCTGCACCGCGCCAACCGCCATCGGGGCTGGTACCGGCAGACGGTTTTTAGCGATGTTACGGTCAGACAGCACCAGCAGCACGGTGCCGTTACGCACCATCTGTTCTGCTTTATCGCACAGCGCTCTCACCGTCTCTTCCAGCGAGGTTTCGGTCACATCGAAAGTGATGTCCAGCACATCTGCGCGATAGTGCTCCTCTTTCATGGTGGTGAGCTGCGTGAAATCGGAGTACAGCAGGATCGGCGATTTGAAGCTCAGACGGTGTGCCTGGCCTTCTGCTTCACAGAAGACATTCATCTCACGACCGATACTGGTGGCCAGCGACATCACATGGGCTTCACGCAGCGGGTCAATCGGTGGGTTCGTCACCTGCGCGAACTGCTGGCGGAAGTAGTCGTAAATGATTCGCGGCTGGCTGGAGAGCACAGCAAACGGGGTATCGTCACCCATTGAGCCGACCGCTTCCTGACCGTTTTCACCGAGTACGCGGATAACAGAATCCAGCTCTTCGAAGCTGTAGTTAAACTGCTTTTGATAGCTTGTCAGCAGGTCGTCATCCATTTCGCGGATGCCAACCTGGTCATCGGCCAGATCTTCAAACGGCACCAGACGACGAACGTTTTTCTCCATCCATTCTTTATAAGGATGGCGGCTTTTCAGATCGTCATCGGTCTCTGCGGAGTGCAGAATGCGACCGCCACGGGTATCGATAACCATCAGCTCGCCCGGACCGACGCGGCCTTTTTCGACCACTTCGTCAGGCTGATAATCCCAGATGCCCACTTCGGAGGCACAGGTGATCAGCTTATCTTTGGTGATGACATAGCGTGCCGGACGCAGGCCGTTACGGTCCAGGTTACAGGCCGCGAAACGGCCATCGGACATGACGATGCCCGCCGGGCCATCCCAGGGTTCCATATGCATGGAGTTAAAATCGAAGAAGGCGCGCAGATCCGGGTCCATATCCGGGTTGTTTTGCCAGGCTGGTGGTACCAGCAGGCGCATGGCGCGCACGATATCCATCCCGCCGGCCAGCAGCAGTTCGAGCATATTATCCATGGAGCTGGAGTCAGAGCCGGTTTCGTTGACGAACGGCGCAGCATCATGCAGATCCGGGATCAGCGGGGTCTGGAATTTGTAGGTACGCGCACGTGCCCACTGACGGTTACCGGTGATGGTGTTGATTTCACCGTTATGCGCCAGATAGCGGAACGGCTGTGCCAGCGGCCAGCGCGGTACGGTGTTGGTGGAGAAGCGCTGGTGGAACAGGCAAATGGCCGATTCCAGACGCAGATCCGCCAGGTCCAGGTAGAAGCGCGGCAGGTCAGCCGGCATACACAGACCTTTATAGATGTTCACCAGGTTAGAGAGGCTACAAACGTAGAATTCTTTATCTTCCTGCAGACGCTTTTCAATGCGACGGCGGGCAATAAACAGACGGCGCTCCATATCACGCGGGCGCCAGCCAGCCGGGGCGTTAACAAAAATTTGCTCAATACGAGGCAGCGAGGAGAGGGCGATTTCACCGAGTACCCCTTCGTTGGTTGGCACATCGCGCCAGCCGACAATAGACAGGGTCTCACGCTGAAGTTCTTCTTCTACAATACGGCGAGATGTGCTGGCTTTTTCTGGATCCTTATTCAGGAACAGCATACCAACGGCATAGTTTTTGGCTAAACGCCAGCCGCGCTCTTCCGCAACGATACGGAAGAAACGATCGGGTTTTTGCAGCAGCAGACCGCAACCGTCGCCGGTTTTACCATCAGCGAGGATTGCGCCACGGTGCTGCATGCGGGCCAGTGCGTGAATAGCGGTACGCACTACCTTGTGGCTAGGTTCGCCTTCTATGTGGGCGATCAGGCCGAAACCACAGTTATCCCTCTCAAGGGATTTATCGTACAACATATCAGTGAACCTCCCCAGGCTCTGCGGGATTCCCATCCGATACCGATTGCGCGCGGGCACAGCAAGAGCATGGCGACGGGGCTAATAAAGCCTCGCATGTCGCCCTCTTTAATTTCCTTTTCGCATCGGTACACAAGTGTTGAGGACTTGCTTAAGAGGGAATCTCAATAACTGCATAAATATGATGAGCAGACCACTCATCCAGAAAGCTTCCAGCGGATTCCCAACTTATCGGGAATCCGTACACAGGTCAAATGCCAGGCTTATTTATCTAATAATGTGCTAAAGGATGCTTATTCGATTGATATTTAAGTCAATTTAACCTTTTTTACAATCAATAAGCCCAGCGCGGAGCGGCAGAGTAATGTGATCTGACTCACTATCGGGAAGCGTTGTTAATGCGTTACCCTACTAAGGGAAATGTGGATTTCAGAATATTATTCTGAGAATGTTCTCATGGGCACATCAACGCACTGTTTTTCACGTGTGACACTATTTCTGCAAAATATCGTCTGAATATAAGGAAAAGTAATTGCCCGGGGAGTGAATGAAATTGCGGTAATCTTGACTGGTTATGCAATGAATAAAAGCCTTGCCGGGCGATTGATCCACATCATCGCCGTCGAAAGCTAAAAATGGCAGGCTTGGCCTCTTTTCAAAGGCACGGCCTGTCAGATTATGCAGTTACAAAAATTAGTCAATATGTTTGGTGGGGATCTTGCCCGTCGTCATGGACAAAAGGTTCATAAATTGACGCTTCACGGTGGTTTTAGCTGCCCGAATCGGGATGGCACCATCGGCCGGGGCGGCTGTACGTTCTGCAATGTTGCTTCTTTCGCCGACGAAGAGCAGCAGCATCGTTCGATTGCTGAACAACTGGCGCATCAGGCGAACCTGGTGAATCGCGCTAAACGCTACCTCGCCTATTTCCAGGCTTACACCAGTACCTGGGCGGAAGTACAGGTGCTGCGTTCCATGTATCAACAGGCAATAAGCCAGGCCAGCATTGTTGGCCTGTGTGTCGGCACACGCCCGGACTGTGTACCCGAGGCGGTGCTGGATTTACTAAGCGAATATAAAGATCAAGGGTATGAAGTCTGGCTGGAGCTGGGTCTGCAAACCGCGCACGATAAAACGCTGCACCGTATTAACCGTGGGCATGATTTCGCCTGTTACCAGCGAACCACCCGCCTGGCCCGCGAGCGCGGGCTGAAAGTCTGTAGCCACCTTATTGTTGGTTTGCCGGGGGAAGGGCAGTCGGAATGCCTGCAAACGCTCCATCGCGTGGTAGAGACTGGCGTAGACGGTATCAAGCTGCATCCCCTGCATATTGTGAAGGGCAGCATTATGGCGAAAGCCTGGGAGGCGGGCCGTCTGCAGGGTATTGAACTGGAAGACTACACTGTCACCGCCGGGGAGATGATTCGCGCCACGCCAGCGGAGGTGATTTACCATCGCGTCTCTGCCAGCGCCCGTCGCCCGACGCTTCTGGCGCCGTTGTGGTGCGAAAATCGCTGGACGGGAATGGTTGAGCTGGATCGCTATCTTACTGAACATGGCGTGCAAGGTTCCGCAGTGGGTCGCCCCTGGATCCAACCGTGACGGTTGCCTGGCTCCGCATTTTTCGCACAACCTTCAACGTGTTGCTCAGAATTGGGTATTATTGAACGGAATTGTTTAAGGAAATCGCTATGAAGCAAATCCGTTTACTGGCGCAATATTACGTCGACCTGATGATGAAGCTCGGGTTGGTTCGTTTCTCCCTGTTACTTGCCCTGGCGCTGGTGGTACTGGCTATCGTCGTACAAATGGCGGTGACGATGGTCTTACAGGGGCAGGTGGCGAGCATCGACGTCATTCGCTCTATCTTTTTTGGCTTGTTAATTACCCCCTGGGCGGTCTATTTCTTATCGGTTGTCGTTGAGCAGCTTGAAGAGTCACGTCAGCGCCTTTCGCGGCTGGTGGACAAGCTGGAAGAGATGCGCGACCGCGACCTCAAACTTAATATCCAGCTTAAAGACAACATCACCCGGCTTAACCAGGAGATGGCGGATCGCGAGAAAGCCGAAGCTGAACGTCAGGCGACATTTGAGCAGCTTAAAGTGGAGATGCAGGAGCGCGAGCAGACGCAGATTCAGCTTGAACAGCAATCCACCTTCTTACGCTCTTTCCTTGATGCCTCTCCGGACCTGGTTTTCTATCGCAACGAAGACAAAGAGTTTTCCGGCTGTAACCGGGCAATGGAACTGCTGACGGGCAAAAGCGAGAAGCAACTGATTAACCTTAAACCACAGGATGTCTACGCGCCGGAAGCGGCGGAGAAGGTCATTGAGACCGATGAGAAGGTGTTTCGCCACAATGTTTCGCTGACCTATGAGCAGTGGCTGGATTATCCGGATGGACGCAAAGCCTGTTTTGAAATTCGCAAGGTGCCCTATTATGACCGCGTAGGTAAGCGCCACGGCTTGATGGGCTTCGGGCGTGATATCACCGAGCGTAAGCGCTATCAGGATGCCCTGGAGCGTGCCAGCCGCGATAAAACCACCTTTATCTCTACTATCAGCCACGAACTGCGCACGCCGCTTAATGGCATTGTCGGGCTGAGCCGTATTCTGCTGGATACCGATTTAACGGCCGAGCAGGAAAAATACCTGAAAACCATCCATGTCTCCGCCGTCACTCTGGGCAATATCTTCAATGATATTATTGATATGGATAAAATGGAGCGTCGTAAAGTCCAGCTCGATAATCAGCCAGTGGATTTCACCAGCTTCCTCGCCGACCTGGAAAATCTTTCCGGCCTGCAGGCGCACCAGAAAGGTCTGCGCTTTGTCATGGAGCCTGCCCTGCCGTTACCGCATAAGGTGGTCACTGACGGCACGCGTTTGCGGCAGATCCTGTGGAACCTTATCAGCAACGCCGTCAAATTTACCCGTGAGGGGCAAGTCACAGTCCGTGTGCGCTATGACGAAGGCGATATGTTGCACTTTGAGGTCGAAGATTCCGGGATTGGTATTCCTCGCGAAGAGTTGGATAAAATTTTCGCCATGTATTATCAGGTGAAAGATAGCCATGGCGGCAAGCCTGCTACCGGTACGGGGATTGGTCTTGCGGTATCGCGTCGCCTGGCGAAAAACATGGGCGGTGACATTGTTGTTACCAGCCAGCCGGGCAAAGGTTCGATCTTCACCCTGACTGTTCACGCGCCTGCGGTGGCAGAGGAAGTGGAAGATGCGTTTGAAGACGATGATATGCCGCTGCCAGCGCTGCATGTGCTGTTGGTGGAAGACATTGAGCTTAACGTGATCGTTGCCCGTTCCGTCCTGGAAAAGCTGGGCAATAGTGTGGATGTGGCGATGACCGGTAAGGCCGCACTGGAGATGTTCAAACCTGGAGAATACGACCTGGTACTGCTGGATATTCAGTTGCCGGATATGACCGGGCTGGATATTTCGCGCATCCTCACCAGCCAGTTTGCCCGCGACGATCTACCGCCGCTGGTGGCGCTTACCGCCAACGTACTGAAAGATAAAAAAGAATATCTGGATGCAGGGATGGACGACGTCTTAAGTAAGCCGCTGGCGGTCCCGGCATTAACTGCCATGATTAAGAAATTCTGGGATGCGGGCGAAGAAGAGGAGAAAGACGCAATGTCTATTACCGAGGGTCAAAAATCACAAAACCTGCTGGATATCCCGATGCTTGAACAGTATATCGAGCTGGTCGGGCCAAAGCTGATCACCGATGGGCTGGCGGTATTCGAGAAAATGATGCCGGGCTATCTGAGTGTACTGGAGTCTAACCTCACCGCGCGGGATCAAAAAGGGATCGTCGACGAGGGGCATAAGATCAAAGGTGCCGCGGGATCGGTCGGTCTTCGCCACCTGCAACAACTGGGTCAACAAATCCAGTCACCCGACCTGCCAGCCTGGTGGGATAACGTCGGTGAATGGGTTGAAGAGATGAAGCAGGAATGGCAGCACGATGTTGACGTTTTGAAAGCGTGGGTGGCAAACGCTGGAAAAAAATGACCCCGGATTAACCGGGGTGCGCGAATACTGCGCCAACACCAGGGAAATCGTGGCTGCGCCGTAAAGTTATATATTTTTTTATCAAGGGCGCAGTCGGGAAAATTTGAACTGCACGCACATAAGATAGCAAATCTTAAAGTATTTGTTACATCAATCAGCGAAATGTGTGAAGCGTAGCGCCCTTATCAAAATTTTTAATTATCCCGAGTACGTTGCATAAAGGATGAGCAAAATGAAAAAAATCGGTGTTGTTCTCAGCGGATCAGGCGTTTATGACGGATCGGAGATCCACGAAGCGGTCATCACCCTACTGGCGATCGCTCGCGAAGGCGCTGAGGCTGTATGTTTTGCACCGGACAAGCCCCAGACCGATGTCATTAATCATCTCACGGGTGAACCGATGGGGGAAAACAGGAACGTGCTGATCGAAGCGGCCCGCATCGCTCGCGGAGCGATCCTTCCGATCGCGCAGGCATCAATAAACGATCTGGATGCGCTGATTGTTCCTGGCGGATTTGGCGCAGCGAAAAACCTGAGCAGCTTTGCAAGTCTCGGTAGTGAAAGCGTGGTCGACCCGGATCTGAAAAGACTGGCTCTGGAGATGCACCAGGCAGGGAAACCGCTCGGCTTTATGTGTATTGCGCCTGCGATGCTGCCAAAAATCTTTGATTTCCCGCTGCGTCTGACGATTGGCACGGATATCGATACCGCTGAAGTACTGGAAGATATGGGGGCTGAACATGTGCCTTGCCCTGTCGACGACATTGTGGTCGATGAGGACAACAAAGTGGTGACCACTCCGGCGTATATGCTGGCGCAGAATATTGCGGAGGCGGCCGCAGGGATCGAAAAACTGGTCTCTCGCGTTCTGGTGCTCACTGAATGAGAGGGGCGCGTGGCCCGCTAATGGCGAAAATCAAAAAGCTATTACTCCGGGTGGTGCTGGCGCTGGGCATTTTCTGGGGCGGCGGTATTCTTCTGTTCAGTTTTTTGCCGGTGCCGTTTTCAGCCGTGATGGTCGAACGGCAGTTTGGGGCGTGGCTTACCGGGGATTTCGGCTATGTCGCTCACTCGGACTGGGTTGGCATGGATGAGATCTCACCCTGGGCGGCGCTGGCGGTGATTGCCGCCGAAGATCAGCGTTTCCCTGACCATTGGGGGCTGGATTTTGGCGCGATTGAAAAAGCCTTATCGCACAATGAACAGCATGAAAATCGTATTCGTGGTGCGTCGACCATTTCCCAGCAGACCATTAAAAACCTGCTGCTCTGGGACGGTAAAAGCTGGGTGCGTAAAGGCTTTGAAGCGGGATTAACGCTGGTTACGGAGGCTGTCTGGACAAAGCGGCGTATTCTGACGGTCTATCTGAATATTGCTGAATTTGGCGATGGCATCTTTGGTGTGGAAGCCGCTTCGCAGCGTTACTTTCATAAACCCGCCAGCAAGTTGACGATGGCTGAGGCGGCATTGCTGGCGGCGGTATTGCCAAATCCGGTACGTTTTCGCGCGGATGCACCCTCAGGGTATGTGCGCAGCCGTCAGGCGTGGATTATGCGTCAGATGCGTCAGCTTGGCGGAGAAGAGTTCCTGGAACGCAATAAACTGCATTGATCATACCCTCTCCATTGGGAGAGGGAAAACGCGAGCAGTCAGTCTTCATCAAACCCGGCAATAAAAAGCGCAATGACGGCCGCCAGCGCTTCTTCTTCCTGGGGGCCTGTCGCTTCTATCTCTATCTGCCGGCCCTTGGCGGAGTCCAGCATGAGTAGCGCAATCACGCTATTGGCCTCGGCTTCGGTTCCTTCGTCGTTACGCAGCAGCACCTCAGCATCAAAGCCCTGAACCAGTTCAAACAGTTTCATCGCCGGGCGGGCGTGCATACCCAGCTTATTGGTGATTTCCACAGTTTGTTTTACGGTCATGTTTTCCGTTTTTCCAGCGTACGATGACGAGACTGAACGTTTTTACCGCGCGAGCGGAAATAGTCCGCAAGCTGTTCAGCCACATAGACGGAACGGTGTTTACCGCCGGTACACCCAATCGCCACCGTTAAATAGCTGCGATTATTGGTTTCCAGCATCGGTAACCACAGTTCGAGATAACTGCGGGTCTGGTAAATAAAATTGTGCACTTCCGTATGTCTGTCAAGGAAGGCGGCAACCGGTTTATCCAGCCCGGTCATTGGGCGTAATTTCGGGTCCCAGTGTGGGTTAGGCAAGAAGCGTACGTCAAACACATAGTCGGCATCGATAGGGATACCGTGCTTAAAGCCAAAGGACTCGAACACCATCGTCAGCTCGCGCTCGCGTTTACCCAACAGGCGGGTGCGGAGCATCTCGGCGAGCTCATGAACAGACATTTCCGATGTATCGACGATGAGATCCGCGCGTGAGCGCAGTGGCTCCAGCAGATTGCTCTCTTCATCGATGGCGCTTTCCAGAGACAGGTTTTTGCTGGAAAGAGGGTGCAGACGACGCGTGTCGCTGTAACGGCGGATCAAGGTGTTACGATCGGCATCCAGGAACAGCAGTTGCGGTGAGAAATAGTCCGGCAGGCTGCTCATCGCCTGCTCAAAAATTTCCGGGGATTCCGGCATATTACGCACATCGATGCTGACGGCGGCTGACGTCTGGCGGTCAGCCAGCGTTCTTGCCAGCTCTGGCAACAGGACGACCGGCAGGTTATCGACGCAGTAAAATCCCATATCTTCCAGGGCGCGCAGGGCCACTGACTTACCAGAGCCCGAACGACCACTAACGATCATCAGGACCATGAGTCAATTCTCCTCAGAACCAATGACAGAAAGGCGGCTGTTGCGTTACGCATCGTCATTTTCGCCTTCTGTCAGCGTGATGATCTGATACAACTCCTCATCGCTTTGCGCTGAGCGCAGGCGGCGACAAATGGTTTTGTCCGCCAGACGCTTGGCCACCAACGAAAGCGTATGCAGGTGGGTTTTGGTCTGATCGGCGGGAACCAGAAGCGCGAAGAGCAGATCGACTGGCTGGTTATCAATGGCATCGAAGGCGATAGGTGTTTCCAGTTGCACAAAAACACCAACGGCACGAAGAGTATCTTCTTCGAGTTTTCCGTGAGGGATGGCGATACCGTTACCAATGCCGGTACTGCCCATTTTCTCACGCGTCAGGATCGCTTCGAAGACCACTTGTGGTGGCAGGCTCAACTGCTTTGCAGCCAGTTCACTGATAATTTCCAGGGCACGTTTTTTGCTCTGGCAGTGAACGCCACTACGGGTACATTCCTGGTTAAGGACATTGCTCAATTGAAGAGCGGAATCGTTGTTCATCATAATTTCACCTAAGCGTCGCCAGTGCAGACACCCTGCCGGGTTTCGGCAGGGTGATACGCGCCAGACGAGTGCCCGGACAATTAGTGTTGTTTCAGTTTATCTTTATGTTTCGTGAGCTGCCGTGCCAGTTTATCAATTAAACCGTCGATAGCAGCATACATGTCTTGTCCTTCCGCACTTGCATGAATCTCCCCCCCGTTTACGTGCAGGGTCGCGTCCGAGATATGAGTCACTTTCTCCACTTTCAACACAACATAGACCTGATTGATCCTTTCGAAATATTGTTCGAGTTTGGCAAATTTCGCGGTGACGAATTCGCGCAGGGCCTCGGTTATTTCGACGTTATGTCCAGTGATGTTAAGCTGCATAGTGTCTTCCTTATCGGTTAGGTCACACCAGCTGTTTGCGCTGATTAGACGGCGGAATGGATAAAGACTCTCGATACTTCGCAACGGTTCGCCGCGCTACCATAATACCCTGATCTGAGAGCATGGTAGTCAGCTTACTGTCACTCAACGGCTTCGCAGGATTCTCTGCGGCAATTAATTTCTTCACCAGTGCACGGATAGCCGTTGACGAGGCTTCGCCGCCGCCTTCGGTATTCACATGACTGGAGAAGAAATATTTAAGCTCAAAGATGCCACGCGGACTGTGCAGATATTTTTGGGTCGTGACACGGGAAATCGTTGATTCATGCATCTCGACGGCCTGAGCGATATCGGCCAGAACCATCGGTTTCATAAATTCTTCGCCTTGCTCGAAAAATGCCTGCTGCTGTTCAACAATGCAGCGGCTTACCCTTAACAGGGTGTCGTTCCGGCTCTCAAGGCTTTTGATCAGCCATTTCGCTTCCTGCAGATTGCTGCGGATAAACTGGCTGTCGGCATCGTTACGCGCACCACCGCACATAGCGGCGTAGTGCTGGTTGATTTGCAAACGTGGGATGCTGTCGGAGTTCAGCTCGACCGTCCAGCGCCCATTGTGCTTGCGCACCAGCACGTCGGGAATGACATATTCGGGCTCGCCGGTCTGGATTGACTGGCCAGGACGTGGATCAAGAGACTGGATTAAATTAACCGCCTCTTTTAACACATCTTCTTTCAAACGTGTTACGCGCATCAGCGTACGGAAGTCATGGTTAGCGAGCAGATCCAGGTGATCGCTGATGATTAAACGCGCTTCATCGCACCAGGGGGTCTCTTTGGCAAATTGAGAGAGTTGGATCAACAGGCAATCGCGCAGATCCCTGGCCGCAACACCGACCGGATCAAAACGCTGAATACGTTTCAGTACCGCTTCGACTTCATCCAGTCCGATCTCTTCATCACCCATGCTTTCCAGGATGTCTTCCAGGGGAACGGTGAGATAACCCGTGTCATCAACAGCGTCGACAATGGAGGTCGCAATGGCGCGATCGGTATCAGAGAAGGGGGTGAGCTCCACCTGCCACATCAGGTAATCCTGTAGCGACTGGGTGGTCTCTCCCTGATAAATAGGCAGTTCATCGTCAAGATAATCGGTGCTGCTACCGGAAGGGGTGCCAGCGGTATAGATTTCGTCCCAACTGGCATCCAGGGGCAACTCTTCGGGCATCTCTTTTTGCTCAAGAGCGTCAACCGTGTCCAGCCCTTCGTTGTCCTGGGATTGTTGTGCATCCACTTCTTCGTGAAGATCGGTTTGCTCAAGCAATGGATTACTTTCCAGAGCTTGCTGGAGTTCTTGCTGAAGTTCCAACGTGGACAATTGCAGCAGGCGAATAGCCTGTTGCAATTGTGGCGTCATGGCTAGCTGTTGGCTGAGCCTTAATTGCAAACCTTGCTTCATATTCAGAGCAGTACTCTCCGACTAAACACGTCAATAAACCCTACCCTATCAGAGTCTGAAGTCTTCCCCAAGATATACGCGCTTAACATGTTCGTCTTCAAGGATTTGCTGAGGCGTACCGTGCGCGATCAAATGCCCCTGGCTGACAATATAAGCCCGCTCACACACCGCCAACGTTTCGCGTACGTTGTGGTCGGTAATCAACACGCCAAGTCCGCTATCACGCAGGTGCTCAATAATGCGCTTGATATCAATTACCGATATCGGGTCAACGCCAGCAAACGGTTCGTCTAGCAGGATAAATTTCGGGTTTGCGGCCAGCGCGCGAGCAATTTCGACACGACGACGTTCACCACCAGAAAGCGCCTGCCCCATATTGTCGCGCAGATGCTCAATATGGAACTCTTCCATCAGCTCGTTCGCCCGATCTACACGCTGCTCGGATGTGAGATCGTCGCGAATTTGCAGTACCGCCATGAGATTGTCAAATACGCTCAGGCGCCGGAAAATAGAGGCTTCCTGCGGCAAATAGCCGATACCGCGACGTGCCCGGGCATGCAGCGGCAGCAGACTGATATCTTCATCATCGATGATGATATTGCCCGCATCACGCGACACGATACCAACGACCATGTAGAACGTCGTGGTTTTACCTGCACCGTTAGGACCGAGCAGCCCGACAATTTCGCCTGAATTGACTGTCAGACTGACATCTTCCACCACACGACGACCTTTGTAGGCCTTGGCGAGATTCTTTGCAGTTAATGTTGCCATAACGAATTAGTTACTCTTTTTTTGCGCCGGAGCCGGAGCCGGAGCCGGAGCCGGAGCCGGGGTTTTATTGTTGCTCTTATCCTGCAACTGCGACGGCACCAGAACCGTCGTCACGCGTTTGCCTTTATCGCTGAAAGCCTGCATTTTCTGCTCTTTCACCAGATAGGTAATTTTGTCGCCCGTGATGTTGCTATCAAGCTGTTCAAGGTAGGCATTGCCTGTCAGGACCACGAAATCTTTTTCCAGCTCATAGTGCATCTGGGAGGCGTGGCCTTTCACGGGTTTGCCGTTATCCTGCATCTGATAAAAGGTGGCAGGATTACCGTAACCATCAATGATTTCTTTACCTTGCTGACCGCCAGGGCGTGTTACCACAACCTTGTCGGCATTGATTTTGATGGTGCCCTGGGTCACGACAACATTACCGGTGAAGGTCACCACATTCCCCTGCATATCCAGCGCCTGCTGATCGGAGTCGATGTGGATCGGTTGCTCGGTATCGCCGGTCACCGCAAGCGCCGGAAGACTGGCGGCAAAAAGGACACTGGCCAGGGCAAAATTAAGGCTGAGTTTGTTTGTTCTGAATTTCATAGGAGCTTCTAACCTTTTCAATAAGCTCGGCGTTTTTGCTGCGTAAATTGCCGCGCATTTTCAGGCCGGTGGAATTAAATGTTGTTCCGTATAACGTGACTTGATCATCAGAGGCGACATCCTGCGTGATCAGGTTTATCTGTGCATTATCCGTCGTAATTTTTCGCAGTTGAGCATCCGCGGTCAGGGCGTTGACCTCAACATGTCCATAAAGATAAAGCATCCGGTCATTGGTCAGCTTCGCTTTATCCGCCTTAATGGACCACTCGGGAATTTTATCTTTGTCGAAAGTTGTTAGCACCGGTTGGGTAAACCAGGTGATTGCATCAGCAGAATAGTATTCAACATGCTGTGCTATCAGCCGATAGTTCAATGCACCTTCCGGACTGTAGACTACCGTATCGGTATGCTCGCTTTTATACGTTGGGTCAGTATTGTTAACGGTCACTTGTTCAGGCTGTTCGCGATCGGCCAGGTTCACCCCAATCAGTATCAGTGCGACCAGTGACAGCACAATGATGACCCAACGTCTGGTTTTACTCATATTGATTGCCCTTTGGCCTCATCAAGCTTGCCTTGCGCCAGCAATAACAAATCACACACTTCACGAACCGCACCACGCCCGCCTGCTGTACGGGTGACATAATTCGCCCGAGGAATGAGCAACGGATGCGCATCCGCCACCGCCACGCTTAAACCGATTTCAGCCATCACAGGCCAGTCGATGAGGTCGTCTCCCACATACGCAACGTGTTCCGGCGTCAGCGAAAGTTTGCTCAATAACTCGCGATAAGCCAACAACTTATCTGATTGCCCTTGATAGAGGTGCGTAATGCCCAGCGTTTCGCAGCGGTCTTCCATCAGTTTAGCTTTTCGACCAGTAATAATGGCAACCTCAATGTCGGACGTTAATGCACAACGGATACCGTAACCATCGCGGACGTTGAATGCTTTCAACTCTTCTCCATTATTACCCATGTAGATAGATCCATCAGATAAAACACCATCTACATCAAGAATTAACAGCTTAATTTTTTCTGCCTTCGCCATTACCTGCGTACTGACGGGTCCGTAGCATGTCGCAAGCGACGCTCCAACCTTACTCATTCTTCGATCCTTTTTCACACCACGCCCGCGCGCAGCAAATCATGCATATGTAACACACCCAGCAATTGGTCGCCATCGGCAACCAAAACAGAGGTGATATGGCGGGACTGCATCAGATTGAGCGCGTCTACCGCCAGTGTGCCAGGACGCACGCGAATACCGCCTGGCGTCATAACCTCAGCAATACCTAAACTTCGCACATCTACGCCCATATCAAATACGCGGCGCAAATCGCCATCAGTAAAAATGCCTTCGATTTTCATCAGATCGTCGCAAATAACCGTCAGGCCTAAATTCTTGCGCGTGATTTCGAGCAGGGCGTCACGCAGCGTAGCCTCTTTACTCACATGCGGAATTTCATCCCCGGTATGCATGATGTCATTGACTCGCAGCAGGAGCTTACGCCCAAGCGCACCACCAGGATGGGAAAGCGCAAAATCTTCTGCTGTAAAACCCCGGGCTTTCAACAGCGCGACAGCCAGGGCATCTCCCATGACCAGTGCGGCGGTTGTACTGGATGTCGGTGCCAGCCCTAATGGACAGGCTTCTTGCGGCACCTTCACGCACAGATGAATGTCAGCCGCGCGGCCCATACTGCTGTCCGGACGGCTTGTCATACAGATCAGAAAGACTTTGAGTCGTTTGAGTACCGGGATCAACGCCAGGATCTCATTCGACTCACCGGAGTTCGACAGCGCGATCACCACATCCTGCGAACCGACCATACCCAGATCGCCATGCGCCGCTTCTCCCGGATGAACAAAGAAAGAAGAGGTCCCGGTACTGGCGAATGTTGCGGCCATTTTGCGGCCGATGTGACCGGATTTCCCCATTCCCATTACGACGACTTTGCCGCTGCAATAGAAAATTTTCTCACAGGCCTGTGCAAAATCCTGATTGATGTATTGATCAAGCTGAGCCAGGCCTTCACGTTCAATTTGCAAAACGTCCCGGCCAGCCTGCTGAAAGTCGAAGCCCGGTTGCAGATCGATATGCGACATAAATGTGTGTCCAGTTATCCTGTCAAACGCGGCGTAACCCAGTACAGTAGTGCCAACCAGGTGATAAAACCGCCTAATAATAATGCGCCAGTTCCTTTGCCTGTCTGCTGCTTACGCCGCCAGCAGGTGAGGGCAAAAATGACGCTCACCAGTAACATCACGCCGTAATCTCGCGTAAAAGCCAGGCTGTTAAAATGACCCGGCGCTATCAGCGCGGGTAAACCCAGCACCAGCGTGATGTTGAAAATATTTGAGCCGATGATATTACCGATCGCAATATCGTCTTCTCCTTTACGTGCCCCGGCAATAGCTGTCGCCAGTTCCGGCAGCCCGGTCACAATGGCAATCACCGTCAGGCCGATGGTTAATTCGCTCATCGCGAAATAGTTTGCGACCACCGTGGCATTGTCCACGACCATGCGCGTTGACATCGGCATAATGATGAGTGCAACGCCAAGCCACAAGAATGCCACTGACAGGCTGCCGCCACGGGGCAACTCTGCAACTTGTTCACGTGTTAGCGTATCGCTACCTTGCAGTTCAGCCAGACGGGCGATTTTAACAATGTATACCAGCCATAGCACGGCAAGCAGAAGTAAAAACAGGCCGTCCAGCCGGGTAAGTTGCCCGTCAAACAGGACGAACCCCGCCAGCATGCTGGTTATTAACATTAGCGGCAATTCACGGCGCAGGATATCGGAATGGACGGTAAATGGATGCAGAAGCGCAGCGAGTCCAAGAATCAACAGAATATTGGTGATATTAGAGCCAAGGGCCGTACCCATCGCCAGATCAAGCTGACCATGCATGGCGGCAGCAACGGAGACAATCATCTCCGGAAGAGAGGTGCCGATACTCACCACTGTCATCCCAATGAGTAACGGTGGAACGCCCAGACTGCGGCATAAAATCGAGGCGGCGAATACCAATCGGTCAGCGCTGTATACCACTAACAGTAAACCAATAATTAACAGCGCCGTCGCTAAAAGCATCTAAAGTCCTTTCTTGAGGTATAATCTGCCGGTCCGCAGGCTGCGATTGCCGGGGAAAACCGGGAATTTTAAGCGGCGTAGAGAATTCTTAATTTTGACTTTATGCGGCTCAAAAGTAAAACAAATGCCAGCTTTCGCTAACTCATACGGGTAATATTCTGTAAAAATGGTGGGTTCTTGCTGTTATCCGGCATCATGCTTAGACCCAATCAAGGCTTATAAGGAAGAAAGAATGAGCCAGACTGTGGCGAATCTGGTCGATATCCGTGGCGTGAGTTTCTCCCGTGGAAATCGGCGTATTTTCGACAATATCTCGCTGACGGTGCCGCGCGGTAAAATCACCGCCATCATGGGTCCGTCCGGGATTGGTAAAACAACGTTGCTTCGTCTTATTGGTGGACAGATACCGCCAGACGCGGGTGAGATCCTCTTTGACGGCGAGAATATCCCCGAGATGAGTCGCTCCCGGCTGTTTACCGTTCGTAAACGGATGAGCATGTTGTTCCAGTCCGGCGCATTATTTACCGATATGACCGTGTTCGATAATGTCGCCTATCCGCTGCGCGAACATACGAACTTACCGGCTGCGTTGCTGAAAAGTACGGTCATGATGAAACTGGAGGCGGTAGGGCTGCGCGGTGCGGCAAAACTCATGCCTTCCGAACTTTCTGGTGGGATGGCGCGTCGTGCGGCGCTGGCAAGGGCTATCGCGCTGGAACCTGATTTAATCATGTTCGACGAACCTTTTGTCGGCCAGGATCCTATTACCATGGGTGTGCTGGTGAAGCTTATCTCTGAACTGAATAGCGCGCTGGGCGTGACCTGTGTTGTCGTTTCCCATGACGTGCCGGAAGTGCTGAGCATCGCCGATTATGCGTATATAGTTGCAGACCGGAAAATTGTGGCGCAGGGCAGCGCGCAAGGCTTGCAAGAAAACGCCGACCCTCGTGTCCGTCAGTTCCTCGACGGCATTGCTGACGGACCCGTGCCGTTCCGCTATCCCGCAGGTCAATATCAATCCGATTTATTTGAGACAGGGAGTTAAGCCACTCATGTTGTTACATGCACTGGCGTCGCTTGGACATCGCGGGATCAAGACGATCGCGACGTTTGGCCGCGCTGGTTTAATGCTCTTCAACGCGCTGGTCGGGAAGCCGGAATTTGGCAAACACGCGCCGTTGCTGGTGCGCCAACTCTATAATGTGGGTGTCCTGTCGATGCTCATTATTATCGTGTCCGGCGTCTTTATCGGCATGGTGCTTGGCTTGCAGGGTTATCTGGTGCTGACGACCTACAGCGCGGAAACCAGTCTGGGAATGCTGGTGGCACTCTCCTTGTTGCGTGAGCTGGGGCCCGTTGTCGCTGCGCTGCTTTATGCAGGGCGTGCGGGGTCTGCACTGACTGCGGAAATTGGTCTGATGCGCGCGACTGAGCAACTTTCAAGCCTTGAAATGATGGCTGTTGACCCACTGCGGCGCGTGATTTCCCCTCGCTTTTGGGCGGGTGTTATCTCCTTGCCATTGCTGACGATTATCTTCGTTGCGGTTGGTATCTGGGGCGGCTCGCTGGTGGGTGTGAACTGGAAAGGAATCGACTCAGGGTTCTTCTGGTCGGCGATGCAAAATGCCGTCGACTGGCGACTGGATCTGGTGAACTGTCTGATTAAGAGCGTCGTCTTTGCTATCACTGTAACCTGGATTGCTTTATTTAATGGTTACGACGCGATCCCGACTTCTGCCGGGATCAGTCGGGCAACGACGCGTACCGTTGTGCACTCTTCACTGGCCGTTCTTGGTCTGGATTTTGTGCTCACCGCATTGATGTTTGGGAATTGAGTTCATGCAAACGAAAAAAAGTGAAATTTGGGTAGGCATTTTTCTGTTACTGGCGCTGCTGGCGGGGCTGTTTATCTGCCTGAAAGCAGCCGATGTCGCCTCTATGCGCACCGAACCGACGTACCGCGTGTACGCAACTTTCGACAACATTGGCGGTCTGAAAGCACGCTCGCCGGTCCGTATTGGTGGCGTAGTGGTTGGCCGTGTTGCGGATATTGAACTCGATCCGAAAACCTATCTGCCGCGCGTCGCGATGGATATCGAAGAACGTTATAACCAGATTCCGGATACAAGTTCGCTGGCTATTCGCACGTCAGGTTTGCTGGGTGAGCAATATTTGGCTTTGAACATAGGTTTTGAGGATCCTGAGCTGGGAACTTCTATGCTTAAAGAAGGCAGCACAATCCAGGATACGAAATCCGCCATGGTGCTTGAGGACCTGATCGGACAATTCCTTTACAACAGTAAAGGCAGTGACAATAAGAATTCTGGCGATGCGCAGTCAAAACCGCAGGATGATACTTCCAGCGCACCGTCTGCTGGTAAGACGAATTAACGAGGAGAGTTGACGCATGTTTAAACGTCTATTAATGGTTGCCATGCTGGTTATCGCGCCACTTGGGCTCGCCAACGCGGCGGAGCAAGCTAATCCGTACAAAGCAATGCAGGAAGCGGCAAAGAAAACATTTGATCGCCTCAAAAATGAGCAGCCGAAGATTCGCGCGAATCCTGATTATTTACGTGATGTGGTTGACCAGGAATTACTGCCATACGTCCAGATTAAATATGCCGGTGCTCTGGTACTGGGGCGTTACTATAAAGACGCAACCCCTGCGCAGCGCGAAGCCTATTTCGCTGCTTTCCGTGAATATCTGAAACAGGCCTATGGCCAGGCGCTGGCAATGTACCATGGTCAGACATACGAGATTGCCCCGGAGCAACCGCTGGGTGATGCCACGATCGTGCCGATCCGTGTGACCATTATCGATCCTAACGGTCGTCCGCCAGTGCGTCTGGACTTTCAGTGGCGCAAAAACACGCAGTCCGGTAACTGGCAGGCGTATGACATGATTGCCGAAGGGGTGAGCATGATCACCACCAAGCAAAATGAATGGAGCGATCTGTTGCGTACCAAAGGTATTGATGGGCTGACCGCGCAGTTGCAGTCCATTTCTCACCAGAAAATTACTCTGGACCAGAAGAAATAATGACGCCGCAATTAAGCTGGGTGCGTGAAGGTGAACGGCTGGTGTTGCAGGGCGAGCTCGATCAGGATGTGCTGAATCCTCTGTGGAATGCTCGTCAGGAGGCAATGAAAGGGACAACCTGCATCGATCTTCACGCCGTATCGCGCGTTGATACTGCTGGTGTGGCGCTATTAATTCACCTGATTGCTCAGGGGAAAATTCAGGGTCACCAGGTTTCACTCGAAGGGATCAGCGAGAATTTGCAGACGCTTGCAGCATTATATAATTTGCCTGCGGACGTATTGCCTCGCTAATTTTTTCAGTACGTTACTCTTTAAAGCCTCGTTTGGTATACCGACGGGGCTTTTTGCTTATTTAAGACCGTCTCACTTTCCTCTAAGATGTGGGGCTGTTTTCACTATCAGATGAAATTAACGCCCATGGAAAATCATGAAATTCAGACAGTGCTGATGAACGCACTCTCTCTCCAGGAAGCCCACGTCACTGGCGACGGCAGTCACTTTCAGGTTATTGCTGTGGGTGATATTTTTGACGGCATGAGCCGGGTCAAAAAACAGCAGTCCGTGTATGGCCCATTAGCGGAATATATAGCGGACAACCGCATTCACGCTCTCTCGATCAAAGCGTATACCCCGCAAGAGTGGGCACGCGATCGCAAACTAAACGGTTTTTGAGCTACGGGTATTACGCCCGCAGCGCGTGTGAATTCTTAACAGAGATCAGATGAATGGATAAGTTTCGTGTACAGGGGCCAACCCGGCTCCAGGGCGAAGTCACAATTTCAGGTGCTAAAAACGCCGCGTTACCGATCCTTTTTGCCGCACTGCTGGCAGAAGAACCGGTAGAGATCCGCAACGTTCCGAAACTGAAAGACATTGATACCACCATGAAGCTGCTGAGCCAGCTGGGTACCAAAGTTGAACGCAACGGTTCAGTCTGGATCGATGCAAGCAAGGTTAACGTATTCTGCGCACCTTACGATCTGGTCAAAACCATGCGTGCCTCTATCTGGGCGCTGGGACCACTGGTCGCGCGTTTTGGTCAGGGACAGGTTTCCTTACCGGGGGGCTGTGCCATTGGCGCGCGTCCGGTAGATCTGCATATCACGGGTCTGGAACAGCTTGGTGCAGAAATTAAGCTGGAAGAAGGTTATGTCAAAGCGAGCGTTAATGGTCGCCTGAAAGGCGCGCATATCGTCATGGATAAGGTCAGCGTCGGCGCGACCGTCACCATTATGACGGCGGCAACCCTGGCTGAGGGGACAACTATCATCGAAAACGCCGCGCGTGAGCCGGAAATCGTTGATACTGCAAACTTCCTCAATGCGCTGGGGGCGAAAATCAGTGGTCAGGGCACTGACCGTGTCACCATTGAAGGCGTTGAGCGTCTGGGCGGCGGTGTCTATCGTGTGCTGCCGGACCGTATTGAAACAGGTACCTTCCTGGTGGCAGCCGCAATCTCTGGCGGCAAAATCATCTGCCGTAACGCGAAACCCGATACCCTTGACGCCGTGCTGGCTAAGCTGCGCGAAGCCGGTGCGGAAATCGAAGTGGGCGACGACTGGGTAAGCCTGGATATGCATGGTAAGCGTCCGAAGGCCGTCAACGTGCGCACTGCGCCGCACCCGGCGTTCCCGACAGACATGCAGGCTCAGTTCACATTGCTGAACCTGGTTGCCGAAGGCACGGGTGTGATCACCGAGACGATCTTCGAAAACCGTTTTATGCACATCCCGGAACTGATTCGTATGGGGGCGCATGCGGAAATCGAAAGCAACACCGCGATTTGTCACGGCGTTGAAAAACTCTCCGGCGCGCAAGTGATGGCGACCGACCTGCGCGCGTCTGCAAGCCTCGTGCTGGCGGGTTGTATCGCGGAAGGGACGACGATCGTGGATCGTATTTATCATATCGATCGCGGTTACGAACGCATTGAAGACAAGCTGAGTGCGCTGGGCGCCCATATTGAGCGCGTAAAAGGCGAATAATCTCTCTTTGTACTAAAACCCCCAACCCGTTTCGGGAAGGGGGTTATCCTGTTTATTTGGGCTTCCTTTGCCGCATCATGCTGGTTCTGTCGATAAATTCATGGGTTACGGGATCGTGATAGCGCGATGGCCATATGACCCAAGGATCGGTATCCAGCGCGCGGGCAATGATGAGCTCTCCTTTTGGCCAGGAGCGTGTCAGCGCATTCGCCAGCGTCGATGAACTCAAACCACACTTGCGTGATTCTGCGGCCAGTGATGTCCCTTTTTTGTGCAGTCCGGCAATGATATCCGCCGGATGCCAGTCAATAAATTTATTTTCCATTCTCTCTCCCTGGTGAAAGCCATTAAAACGCTATGGCAATATTCTAGTGCTTAATATGCCTATATAAGAGCTTTTGCTCTAAAAAGTTCAAGTAAGAGTGATAGCTTTAAGAATTCACCAAGGCTGAAAAACGTGGCTTTTTGAATGTAAGTTGATTTTTATAGGAACTTATTGGCGCTTTCCCGTTGTCGGCGGGAAAGCGATGTGATTAGTGATCGCGCTGGACCGCGATATGAGCCAGGCCAATGAGGGCTTCGCGCCAGGGGGAGTCAGGAAGAATCTGTAGAGCAGCGATAGCTTTATCCGCTTCTTCCTCCGCGCGACGACGCGTCCATTCCAGTGAACCACAGGCTGCCATAGCTTCCAGAACAGGTTCCAGAAGATGTCGTCCGTTGCCCTGCTCGATGGCTTCACGAATCATCTGTGCCTGCTCTGCAGTGCCATTGTGCATCGCATGCAGCAAGGGGAGAGTCGGTTTACCTTCGTTGAGGTCATCGCCGGTGTTTTTACCCAGCGTTTCACCATCTGCACTGTAGTCCAGCAAATCATCGATGAGCTGGAAGGCAGTACCCAGATAGCGGCCATAATCCTGCAACGCTTTTTCTTGTGCGTCACTGCAACCTGCCAGCAAACCAGAACACTGGGCTGCCGCTTCAAACAGACGCGCGGTCTTGCTGTAAATTACGCGCATGTAGTTCTCTTCGGTGATGTTCGGGTCATTGACATTCATCAGCTGCAGAACTTCACCTTCGGCTATTACATTCACCGCTTCGGACATGACTTCCAGTACTTTTAGCGAGCCAAGGCTGGTCATCATTTGAAAGGCGCGGGTGTAAATAAAATCACCGACGAGTACGCTGGCCGCGTTACCAAACGCAGCGTTAGCGGTGGCTTTGCCGCGGCGCATATCTGATTCATCCACAACATCGTCGTGGAGCAGCGTCGCCGTGTGGATAAATTCGATTAACGCGGCGATGGTCACATGCGCGTTGCCTTCGTAGCCAACGGCACGCGCTGCCAGTACGGCAATCATTGGACGGATACGTTTACCGCCGCCGCTAACAATGTAATAACCCAACTGGTTGATTAGCTGAACATCAGAGTTGAGCTGTTGCAGGATTGTCGCATTAACACCCGCCATATCTTGCGCGGTTAACTCATTGATTTTTTCTAAATTCATCGCAAAAGCCGGGCTTTCAGTCCTGTTTACCACATATCAAAATGGGATAACGAAGGGTTACGGGTTAGAATAGTATTGTTGATTGTACTGAAAAAACGCGCCAGATAAACGTTACCCTACGCATTGTGTTTTTTTTCTGCATGGATTGACGATCGCTCTTGTCAAAGGCTCGCGTTTTGCGTAATATTCGCGCCCTATTGTGAATATTTATAGCGCACTCTGAATCACACGATGATGTGCGCGGAAGCGGAGTTTTTTATGTACGCGGTTTTCCAAAGTGGTGGTAAACAACACCGAGTAAGCGAAGGTCAGACCGTTCGCCTGGAAAAGCTGGACATCGCAACTGGCGAATCTGTTGAATTCGCTGAAGTTCTGATGATCGCAAACGGTGAAGAAGTCAAAATCGGCGTTCCTTTCGTTGATGGCGGCGTAATCAAAGCTGAAGTTGTTGCTCACGGTCGTGGCGAGAAAGTTAAAATCGTTAAGTTTCGTCGTCGTAAACACTATCGTAAGCAACAGGGCCATCGTCAGTGGTTCACTGATGTGAAAATCACTGGCATCAGCGCCTAAGACCTGAGGAGTAGATTTAAATGGCACATAAAAAGGCTGGCGGCTCAACTCGTAACGGTCGCGATTCAGAAGCTAAACGCCTCGGCGTTAAGCGTTTCGGTGGCGAATCCGTTCTGGCGGGTAGCATCATCGTTCGTCAACGTGGCACCAAATTCCACGCTGGTACTAACGTAGGTTGCGGTCGTGACCACACTCTGTTTGCTAAAGCAGACGGTAAAGTGAAATTTGAAGTTAAAGGCCCGAACAACCGTAAATACATCAGCATCGTTGCTGAGTAAGTTTTTCGTGGTCCGGTAACGGATGAAAGCCCCGCAACACGTTGCGGGGCTTTTTACATTAGAAGTCCGGAAAAGTTTCTGTAGGGAAAACGGGCATGAAGCAGCAGGCTGGCATTGGTATTCTTTTGGCGCTCACCACCGCAATGTGTTGGGGTGCACTGCCAATTGCAATGAAACAGGTGCTGACAGTGATGGAACCCCCGACGGTAGTGTTTTATCGCTTTCTAATGGCGAGTATTGGTCTGGGGGCCATTCTGGCCGTTAAAGGCAAGCTTCCACCGCTGCGTATCTTTCGTAAGCCGCGCTGGCTGGTAATGCTGGCTATTGCGACGGGGGGTCTGTTCGGTAACTTCATCCTGTTTAGTTCTTCCCTGCAATATCTTAACCCCACTGCGTCCCAGGTGATTGGTCAGCTTTCACCGGTCGGCATGATGGTAGCCAGCGTCTTTATCCTGAAAGAGAAGATGCGCGGGACGCAGGTGATAGGCGCAATTATGTTGCTTTGCGGTCTGGTCATGTTTTTCAATACCAGCCTGATAGAGATTTTTACCAAACTGACCGACTACACCTGGGGCGTTATTTTCGGTGTCGGGGCGGCAACGGTTTGGGTCAGTTATGGTGTCGCGCAAAAAGTATTATTGAGGCGTCTGGCTTCACAACAGATACTCTTTTTGCTGTACACTTTATGTACGATAGCGTTACTGCCGTTGGCCAGGCCCGGAGTGATTTCCCAGCTCAGCAACTGGCAACTTGCGTGTCTGTTTTTTTGTGGCCTGAACACACTGGTTGGCTATGGCGCACTGGCAGAAGCAATGGCGCGCTGGCAGGCCGCGCAGGTAAGCGCGCTCATCACCCTGACGCCGCTGTTTACGCTGTTGTTTTCAGATTTATTATCAATGGCCTGGCCCGATGTTTTCGCCAGACCGATGTTAAACCTTATCGGTTATCTCGGTGCGTTTGTCGTGGTTGCGGGAGCAATGTATTCCGCCATTGGCCATCGTCTTTGGGGACGCTGGCGCAAGCGCGAAGTGATTGTCACTTTGCCCCGCTCAGGCGAATGAGTTACGGAGAGTAAAATGAAGTTTGTTGATGAAGCGGTCATCCTGGTCGTGGCGGGTGACGGTGGTAACGGTTGTGTGAGCTTCCGTCGCGAAAAATACATTCCTAACGGTGGCCCGGATGGCGGTGATGGTGGTGATGGTGGCGACGTCTGGCTGGAAGCAGACGAGAACCTGAACACCCTGATTGACTACCGCTTTGAAAAATCTTTCCGCGCTGAACGTGGGCAGAACGGTCAAAGCCGTGACTGCACCGGTAAACGCGGTAAAGATGTGACGGTGAAAGTACCTGTAGGGACGCGTGTGATTGATCAGGGCACTGGCGAAACCATGGGCGATATGACCAAACACGGTCAGCGTCTGATGGTGGCGAAAGGCGGCTGGCACGGTCTGGGTAATACCCGTTTCAAATCATCCGTTAACCGTACGCCGCGTCAGAAGACGATGGGTACGCCGGGTGATAAACGCGACCTCATGCTGGAGCTGATGCTGCTGGCGGATGTGGGGATGCTGGGTATGCCGAATGCGGGCAAATCGACTTTCATCCGTGCGGTCTCTGCGGCAAAACCTAAAGTGGCTGACTATCCGTTTACCACACTGGTGCCAAGCCTCGGCGTCGTGCGTATGGATAACGAAAAAAGCTTTGTTGTCGCGGACATCCCGGGGCTGATTGAAGGGGCATCCGAAGGCGCCGGTCTGGGCATTCGCTTCCTCAAGCACCTTGAGCGCTGCCGCGTATTGCTGCATCTGATCGATATCGATCCGATTGATGGCTCTGATCCGGTTGATAACGCGCGGATCATCATTGGTGAGCTGGAAAAATACAGCGAAAAACTGGCGGCTAAACCGCGTTGGCTGGTCTTCAATAAAATTGACCTGATGGACAAAGCCACAGCAGAAGCCAAAGCCAAAGAGATCGCCGAAGCATTGGGCTGGGAAGATAAATATTACCTTATCTCTGCGGCCAGCCAGCAAGGTGTTAAGGATCTCTGCTGGGATGTTATGACCTTTATCATCGAAAATCCGATCACTCAGGCGCAGGAAGAGAAGCAGCCAGAGAAAGTCGAGTTTATGTGGGACGATTACCACCGTCAGCAGCTTGAAGAAACTGAAGAAGACGATCTGGATGATGATGACTGGGACGAAGATGACGAAGAAGGCGTTGAGTTCATCTACAAGCACTGATTCTGCTACTTCCCCGCAGGCGCAAGCCTGACGGGGCTACAGGCACTCTGAGCCGGGAAAGCGTTAACGCTACCCGGCTTTTTTATTAATTGTTCTGGTAGATGTCTTTGTACAGACGGCTTTCAAAGCGAACCAGTGGAATACGGCGGTTACGCTGATCGGCGGGTTCTACCGCATAACCTGACAGATATTGCACGAAAGCCATTCGCTGCCCACTGGCGGTAGTAATAAAGCCTGCCAGGTTGTAAACGCCTTGCAGTGAACCTGTTTTGGCGGATACCTTGCCGTCCACTCCAGCCTCATGCAGGCCCGCGCGATACTGCAATGAGCCATCATAGCCCGCAAGCGGTAGCATTGAGATGTAGTTAAGCTCGCTGTCATGCTGGGCAATATACTGGAGTACCTGCATCATGGTGGCAGGGGCAATCAGATTATGGCGCGACAGGCCGGAGCCATCTGCAATGATCGTGTTTCCGATATCCACACCGGCTTGCTGACGCAGAATTTGACGAACTGCATCAGAACCAGCGCGCCAGGTTCCCGGTACGCCAAAGCGGGCATGACCAATCATGCGGAAAACGGTGTCGGCAATCATGTTGTCCGATTTTTTCAGCATGATTTTCAGCAAATCGTGCAAAGGGGCCGATTGCGTGCTGGCGATAACTGTACCAGGTTCGTTGACTTGGGTCTGGCGCAGCAGGGTCCCCGTATAGGTAATGCCTGCATCTTTGAGTTCTGCCTTGATTATGGCCCCCGCATAACTGGCGCCATCCTGAATGGCAAAAGCCAGTGGCAGCGGGTCAGTACGTTGTGGCAGGCAGCCTGTGAGGGTGAAGCGGTTTAAATCGCCTGGTACAACATCCAGTTCGCAGTATTGCCCTTCGGATGAGCCGCGTGCCAGCGTACGAACCTGGCTGAACATGTTCACGGGGTAGTACGATGCGACGCGAATATAGGCAAGGTCTCCGGGTTTCTGCGCACTGTATAACGAAACAGAGAAACAGTTGCGGTCGACAATAGCGGCGGCGGGTGGGGCGCTAAAACACTGAGTCATGTCGTTCCATGGCCAGCCGGGGGCTTTGTCATGGCTGGCAAAAATCGATGTATCGATGAGAACATTACCCTCGATTTTTTGCACACCGGATTTTTTCAGGATAGCGACCATATTGCGGATATTCTGACGTTTTAACGTCGGATCGCCGCCAAATCTCGCCACTAAGTCCCCTTCCAACACGCCATCGGTAACCGTACCTTTACTCTCCAGCGTGGTGGTGAAACGGAAATCAGGGCCAAGCTGTAATAAAGCAGCCAACGCGGTAATGACTTTTTGCGTACTCGCCGGTAAAGCCATTTGCTTGCCGTGATAATCGATGTCCGGTTCTTGTGCACCCACCTTTTGCACCATGAGGGCAAGGTTCGCGCCGTCCGGTAATTGGTTAATGTACTCGTCGACATTCGCGGCCTGGGCATTCAGGGCTATACTTGTGGTCAATCCGATGAAAAATCTGGAAAATCGCATAATCTCGCGCTAACAACCTGGAAACAAGCCGTCATACTACGGCGCATCGACCCGGAAAGTAAACGATGACCCACAGTGAACTTCCGGGTAAAATGCGTATCAAATTGAAAAATTACTGCTGACCTGGGGCTTTGTCTCCGGGTCAGTTTTCTTTTGCTTCTGGTCGGGGGTTATGCGCCTGAATCCGGGCAGACATAGCAGCCGGGGCGGGAGACTGCTCCTTACAGGAATGTTTAAGAGGTATAACAAATGCAAGCTATTCCGATGACCTTACGTGGTGCCGAAAAATTGCGCGAAGAGCTGGATTTTTTGAAATCTGTGCGCCGTCCTGAAATTATTGCCGCGATCGCGGAAGCGCGTGAGCATGGTGACCTGAAAGAAAATGCGGAATACCATGCGGCTCGCGAACAGCAAGGCTTCTGCGAAGGGCGTATCAAAGATATCGAAGCGAAACTGTCCAATGCACAGGTTATCGATATCTCTAAAATGCCGAACAATGGACGTGTGATTTTTGGTAGTACGGTAAGTGTGCTTAATCTGGATACCGAGGAAGAGCAAACTTATCGCATCGTGGGTGACGACGAAGCTGACTTTAAGCAGAATCTGATCTCCGTAAATTCACCGATCGCGCGTGGTCTGATCGGTAAAGAGCAAGACGATGTGGTTGTCATTCGTACCCCGGGCGGTGATGTCGAATTCGAAATTATCAAAGTGGAATACCTCTGAATAATTTCGTTAACCGCAGTTGTTGACGTATTGTAAAGAAAAGAAAAAGGCCGCATTGCGGCCTTTTAACAACTCAGTGAGCATGGCATTTTGCTCGTCTGTTAGCGAAAACCCCTCGTTTTACACAGATTTTGTGTTCAATTAAGGATATTCTTAGCGCGGCAGCGAGATTTTGCGCTCTTTAGCAGGACGATAAAGCACCAGCGTTTTACCGATGACCTGTACGTTACAGGCGCCGGTTTCGCGTACAATAGCGTCCACGATCAACGTCTTAGTCTCGCGGTCTTCGGTAGCGATTTTGACCTTGATAAGTTCATGGTGCTCTAACGCTTGTTCGATCTCGGCCAGTACCCCTTCGGTCAAACCATTATTGCCAAGCATAACTACAGGCTTGAGCGGATGTGCCAGACCTTTCAGGTGCTGTTTTTGTTTAGTACTCAGATTCATCGTATATTTTGCTTACGTTGGGATTGAAAACGGGTCATTCTACCGCCATCTCCCATATATCACCAAATCGCCGCGTGTAATTTTACGTTGCTGTATACGATGAACCCAGACGGAATGTGAAATGACAGGTAAGAAGCGTTCTGCCAGCTCGAGTCGCTGGCTTCAGGAACACTTTAGCGATAAATATGTTCAACAGGCGCAGAAAAAAGGGTTGCGTTCCCGTGCCTGGTTTAAACTTGATGAAATACAGCAAAGTGACAAACTTTTTAAGCCGGGAATGACGGTTGTCGATCTCGGTGCTGCTCCTGGTGGCTGGTCGCAATATGCGGTCACGCAAATCGGGGGCACAGGCCGTATCATCGCGTGTGATCTTTTACCTATGGATCCAATCGTTGGTGTGGACTTTCTTCAGGGTGACTTTCGTGATGAATTAGTCCTGAAAGCATTACTGGATCGAGTCGGGGACAGTAAAGTACAAGTTGTCATGTCAGATATGGCACCAAACATGAGCGGAACCCCAGCAGTTGATATTCCCCGCTCTATGTACCTGGTGGAACTGGCGCTGCAGATGTGCCGGGATGTGTTAGCGCCTGGTGGTGGTTTTGTTGTGAAAGTCTTTCAGGGCGAAGGTTTCGATGAGTACCTTAGGGAAATTCGCTCTCTGTTTACGAAAGTGAAAGTTCGTAAGCCGGACTCTTCCCGTGCCCGTTCACGAGAAGTGTACATTGTAGCGACCGGGCGAAAACTATAGTAACCTGACGCTGTTTTTAACACAGTTGTAATATGAGGTTAATCCCTTGAGTGACATGGCGAAAAACCTAATACTCTGGCTGGTCATTGCCGTTGTGCTGATGTCAGTATTCCAGAGCTTTGGGCCCAGCGAGTCTAATGGCCGTAAGGTGGATTATTCTACCTTCCTGCAGGAGGTCAACCAGGACCAGGTTCGCGAAGCGCGTATCAACGGACGTGAGATCAACGTTACCAAGAAAGATAGTAACCGTTACACGACTTACATCCCGGTGAACGATCCGAAACTGCTTGATAACCTGCTGACTAAAAACGTCAAAGTGGTTGGCGAGCCGCCGGAAGAACCGAGCCTGCTGGCTTCAATCTTTATTTCCTGGTTCCCGATGCTGTTGCTGATTGGGGTCTGGATATTCTTTATGCGCCAAATGCAGGGCGGCGGTGGCAAAGGCGCCATGTCGTTCGGTAAAAGTAAAGCGCGAATGTTGACGGAAGATCAGATCAAAACCACTTTTGCCGATGTCGCAGGCTGTGACGAAGCGAAAGAAGAAGTGGGTGAACTGGTTGAGTACCTGCGTGAGCCGAGCCGCTTCCAGAAGCTGGGCGGTAAAATCCCGAAAGGCGTCCTGATGGTCGGCCCTCCGGGTACCGGTAAAACGCTGCTCGCAAAAGCTATTGCGGGTGAAGCGAAGGTTCCCTTCTTTACCATTTCTGGTTCTGACTTTGTGGAAATGTTCGTTGGTGTCGGTGCATCCCGTGTGCGTGACATGTTCGAACAAGCCAAAAAAGCAGCGCCATGCATTATCTTTATCGATGAAATCGACGCCGTCGGTCGCCAGCGTGGCGCTGGCTTAGGCGGTGGTCACGATGAACGCGAGCAGACGCTGAACCAGATGCTGGTTGAGATGGATGGTTTCGAAGGTAACGAAGGTATCATCGTTATTGCTGCGACTAACCGTCCGGACGTTCTGGACCCTGCGCTGTTGCGTCCGGGCCGCTTTGACCGCCAGGTCGTTGTGGGTCTGCCGGATGTTCGCGGTCGTGAGCAAATCCTGAAAGTGCATATGCGTCGCGTACCGCTTTCTCCGGATATTGATGCGGCAATTATCGCGCGTGGTACGCCTGGTTTCTCCGGTGCGGATCTGGCGAACCTGGTGAACGAAGCCGCGCTGTTTGCTGCTCGTGGCAACAAGCGCGTCGTTTCAATGGTTGAGTTCGAAAAAGCGAAAGACAAAATCATGATGGGTGCGGAACGCCGCTCCATGGTGATGACGGAAGCGCAGAAAGAATCTACCGCTTACCACGAGGCGGGCCATGCGATTATTGGTCGTCTGGTGCCGGAACACGATCCGGTGCATAAAGTGACGATTATTCCGCGCGGTCGTGCGCTGGGTGTGACCTTCTTCCTGCCTGAGGGTGACGCAATCAGCGCCAGCCGTCAGAAGCTGGAAAGCCAGATCTCCACGCTGTACGGCGGTCGTTTGGCAGAAGAGATCATCTACGGCGTTGAACATGTTTCTACCGGCGCGTCGAACGACATTAAAGTCGCGACCAACCTGGCGCGTAACATGGTGACGCAGTGGGGCTTCTCTGACAAACTCGGTCCGTTGCTGTACGCCGAAGAAGAAGGTGAAGTATTCCTCGGCCGTAGCGTCGCGAAAGCCAAACATATGTCTGATGAGACCGCGCGTATCATCGACCAGGAAGTGAAATCGCTGATTGAACGTAATTACAATCGTGCGCGTCAGCTCCTGAATGAAAACATGGACATCCTGCATGCGATGAAAGATGCGCTCATGAAATATGAGACCATCGACGCGCCGCAGATTGATGATCTGATGGCTCGCCGTGATGTTCGCCCGCCTGCTGGCTGGGAAGAACCAGGCACCAACAATTCTGACAGCAATGGCACTCCGCGTGCACCGCGTCCGGTAGATGAACCGCGTACGCCGAACCCGGGTAACACGATGTCTGAACAGTTGGGCGACAAGTAAGTTTTTTATTGTCGATAATGTGTTCTTTTGCTGAAACCCTGGGGCTTGCTCCGGGGTTTTTCTTTTTTGCACAACCAAATATTCAAAAAGGTTTTACGTCATGAAATTGCATGCCCAGGGCACCACCCTCGATCTTTCTCATCCGCATGTGATGGGAATTCTCAATGTAACGCCGGATTCTTTTTCCGATGGCGGAACGCATAACACATTGGTCGAGGCGGTCAGGCATGCCAATCTGATGATTAATGCTGGCGCAACGATTGTGGATGTCGGTGGCGAATCTACGCGTCCGGGTGCGGCAGATGTCAGCGTTGAGGAAGAGCTGGAGCGCGTTATTCCGGTCGTCGAAGCGATAGCGCAGCGCTTTGAAGTGTGGATTTCTGTCGACACCTCTAAACCCGACGTTATCCGTGAGTCGGCAAGAGTAGGGGCGCATATCATCAATGATATCCGTTCGCTGACTGAACCCGGCGCGCTGGAAGCCGCTGCAGAAACAGGTTTGCCTGTTTGCCTGATGCATATGCAGGGCCAACCAAAAACGATGCAGGAAGCGCCTAAGTATGATGACGTATTTACGGATGTGAATAGCTTCTTTATAAATCATATTGCCCGTTGCGAGCGGGCAGGTATCTCAAAAGAGAAATTGTTACTCGACCCTGGATTTGGTTTCGGTAAAAATCTCTCACACAACTACGCGCTCCTCGCCCGCCTGGCGGAGTTTCATCATTTTAACCTGCCTCTGTTGGTAGGAATGTCGCGTAAATCGATGGTTGGCCAGTTACTAAATGTTGGCCCGAACGAAAGATTGAGTGGTAGCCTGGCCTGTGCGGTGATTGCCGCCATGCAAGGTGCGCACATTATTCGTGTCCACGATGTAAAAGAAACGGTTGAAGCCATGCGGGTGGTGGAAGCCACACTGTCAGCGTCAGCGAAGGAAAACAAACGCTATGAGTAATCGTAAATATTTTGGCACCGATGGCATCCGTGGTCGCGTTGGTGATGCGCCAATTACCCCTGACTTTGTGCTTAAGCTGGGCTGGGCGGCTGGTAAGGTGCTGGCCCGTCATGGCTCACGCAAAATTATTATTGGCAAAGACACCCGAATTTCCGGCTATATGCTGGAATCTGCACTCGAAGCGGGTCTCGCTGCTGCGGGTTTATCTGCCTCTTTTACCGGGCCGATGCCGACTCCCGCAGTGGCATACCTGACCCGTACGTTTCGTGCGGAAGCGGGGATTGTCATCTCCGCATCACATAACCCTTTCTATGACAACGGCATTAAGTTCTTTTCTATCGACGGTACCAAGCTGCCGGATGCGGTAGAAGAAGCCATTGAAGCTGAGATGGAAAAAGAACTGACATGCGTGGATTCTGCAGAGCTGGGGAAAGCCAGCCGTATCGTGGATGCCGCTGGCCGCTATATCGAATTTTGCAAAGCCACATTCCCGAACGAGCTCAGCCTGAACACGCTTAAAATCGTTGTGGACTGCGCGAACGGTGCTACCTACCACATTGCCCCGAGTGTGTTCCGTGAGCTGGGTGCGAAAGTGATCGCAATGGGTTGCGAGCCTGATGGCGTCAACATCAATGAAAACTGCGGCGCAACGGATGTCCGGGCATTGCAGCAACGCGTTCTGAGTGAAAAAGCAGATTTAGGTATCGCTTTTGATGGCGACGGTGACCGCGTGATCATGGTTGACCACGAAGGCAACAAAGTCGATGGTGATCAAATTCTCTATATCATCGCTCGCGAAGCCCTGCGTCAGGGCCAACTGCGCGGCGGTGCTGTCGGTACACTGATGAGCAATATGGGGCTGGAGCTGGCGCTCAAACAGCTCGGCATTCCGTTTGCACGTGCGAAAGTGGGCGACCGCTATGTCCTGGAGAAATTGCAGGAGAAAGGCTGGCGCCTTGGTGCGGAGAACTCGGGCCACGTCATTCTGCTGGACAAAACCACGACAGGCGACGGCATTGTCGCGGGCTTGCAGGTTGTGGCGGCGATGGTGCGTAATCATATGAGCCTGCATGATTTGTGCAGCGGGATGACAATGTTCCCTCAGGTACTGGTGAATGTGCGTTATACCTCCAGTGATATTGATCCGCTTGAAGATGAGCAGGTTAAAAGCGTGACCGCTGAGGTTGAAGCGGCACTGGGGAATCGTGGCCGCGTGCTGTTGCGTAAATCCGGCACTGAACCACTGATTCGCGTCATGGTGGAAGGCGAGGTTGAAGAGCACGTTGTTGCGTTTGCCAACCGTATCGCCGATGCGGTTAAAGCGGTTTAACGGTCATTAAGTGTCTAAAAAGGCGGCGTTTGCTGCCTTTTTAATGCGCAGCATCTCCGTTTTTGCTGTTTTTTTCCTCACTTGATAAAATGCGATTAAAATGGCCTTGCGAAGGTGATTCGCTTTGGTTAGTATTCACACCCGCTTCAGTGGGAAACATTAACAACCCCACTTTTATTGGTTTGAAGCATTGGCATGCGGCAACCCCGCAAGGAACAGGTTGATTATGTACGAAGCTCTTTTAGTTGTTTTCCTTATTGTGGCAATTGGCCTTGTCGGTTTAATCATGCTGCAGCAAGGTAAAGGCGCTGATATGGGAGCCTCATTTGGCGCAGGCGCTTCTGCAACGTTGTTCGGTTCAAGTGGTTCTGGTAACTTCATGACCCGTATGACCGCTGTGTTGGCGACACTGTTCTTCATCATCAGTCTGGTGCTGGGTAACATTAATACCAACAAAACCAATAAAGGAAGTGAATGGGAAAGACTGAGTGCTCCGGCTCAAACTGAGCAGACTCAGCCAGCAGCGCCGGCGCAGCCGAGCAGCGATATCCCGAAATAAGAAGTCGTCGTACCGAGGTGGTGGAATTGGTAGACACGCTACCTTGAGGTGGTAGTGCCCTAACGGGCTTGTGGGTTCGAGTCCCATCCTCGGTACCAATATTCCGAAAAAAAGACGCTAATAAGCGTCTTTTTTTTCGTCTGTAGAAAATGCCATGCGCCTGAATGTATGTTACTCGGCACGGGTTGATGGCACTTCTCCACAGCTTGATGTTACTGCATAAATGTATGGCATAAAAAAAGCCGCTTTCGCGGCTTTTCTCATTTTTGATCAGCGCTTATTTAGCTTTGTTTTCCAGATTTTCTACCTGCGGCAGACCTGTCGCAGAAGAGGCGGAAAGAAGACCGGACTGCGCATAACCGAACAGTTTTTCACGTGTATCGGTAATGTCCAGGTTACGCATTGTCAGCTGACCAATACGATCATCCGGAGAGAACACGGAATCGCCTTTCTCCATGGTCAGACGTTCTGGCTTATAAGTCAGGTTATCAGACACAGTATTCAGGATGGAGTAGTCGTTACCGCGACGCAGTTCCAGCGTCACTTCACCCGTAATCTGGCTCGCCACCCAGCGTTGCAGACCATCACGCAGCATCAGTGCCTGAGAGTCGAACCAGCGACCCTGATACAGCAAGCGACCCAACTGACGACCATGCGCATGATACTGCTCAATAGTGTCTTCGTTGTGAATACCGGTCAGTAGGCGCTCATAGGCGATATGCAGCAATGCCATCCCCGGCGCTTCATAGATGCCGCGGCTTTTCGCTTCGATGATACGGTTTTCAATCTGGTCGCTCATGCCCAGACCGTGACGGCCACCGATCCGGTTAGCTTCCATCATTAGCTCAACATCATCGCTAAACGTTTTATCGTTCAGGGCAACCGGATGGCCTTGCTCAAAACGTACGGTCACTTCTTCTGCCGGGATTTTTACATTTTCATCCCAGAACTTAACGCCCATGATCGGGTTTACGATCTTCACACTGGAGTTCAGGAATTCGAGGTCCTTCGCTTCATGCGTTGCGCCGAGCATATTCGAGTCGGTGGAATACGCTTTTTCCACGGACATTTTGTAGTCGAAGCCACAGGCGATCATGAATTCGGACATTTCCTGACGGCCGCCCAGCTCATCAATAAAATCGGTGTCCAGCCACGGCTTATAGATTTTCAGCTCAGCGTTGGTCAACAGGCCATAACGATAGAAGCGCTCAATATCATTACCTTTATAGGTACTGCCATCGCCCCAGATGTTAACGCCATCTTCTTTCATTGCAGCAACGAGCATGGTACCGGTTACCGCACGACCGAGCGGGGTGGTGTTGAAGTAGGTCAGGCCGCCCGTTGTGTTATGAAACGCGCCGCATTGAATTGCGGCAATGCCTTCGGCAACCAGCTGCTTACGGCAGTCGATCAGGCGGGCATTCTCCGCGCCATATTCCTTTGCACGACGAGGAATTGCGTCATAGTCGTCCTCGTCCGGTTGACCCAGATTCGCAGTGTATGCGTAAGGAACGGCACCTTTTTTGCGCATCCACAGTAATGCCGCGCTGGTATCCAGGCCCCCGGAGAAGGCGATACCAATACGTTGACCAACCGGAAGATGCTTGAGAATCGTCGTCATAAAATAAATCCCTGCTTAATATACCTATGGTGAGAGACTTAACAGCCACGCCATGATGTTTAATACCATTCACTGCTGTTGCGATAGTGAATGGTTATGCAAAATAAATGAGTTTTCATTTAAACATCTTTTGGCGATGACAGGAAGAGAAGAGTGCAATTTTCATCGCAATAATGGCTGATAATGCCCTCTGAAAATGCATCCGCCATTGCGCATGATAATACAAGTCCGGGCGCATAAAAGGCAAACCTGTCAGGGTTGACAGATAGTTATGTTTATCAATATAATGTACGCAGATTATACGTCCCGTCTTCGGTACCAAATCCCAGCATTATTTGCAAATCTTCTGCTAACCGAGTAGAATTTGCCACGTTTCAGGCGCGGGGTGGAGCAGCCTGGTAGCTCGTCGGGCTCATAACCCGAAGGTCGTCGGTTCAAATCCGGCCCCCGCAACCACTTTCCCTAAGTGTTCTTTTTCAAATATACTATGAAGACTTAACGCCTTCGTCGCTGGATTTGAAAAAAATACTCCCGGAAGGTTCTCCAGGCCGCAGTTGCGGCTATAGGGTTCAGTTATTTAAAGCCCCGATTTATCGGGGTTTTTTGTTATCTGACTACGGAATAACTGGGCTTTACGCCCTTTTTTTATGTCTTGGGGGTGGGCTTGTCCACATTAGAGCAAAAATTAACAGAGATGATCACAGCACCGGTTGAAGCACTGGGCTACGAGCTGGTTGGTATTGAATTTGTGCGTGGTCGCACATCTACACTGCGCATCTATATTGATAGTGAAGATGGCATCAATGTTGATGATTGTGCCGATGTCAGCCACCAGGTTAGCGCGGTGATGGATGTTGAAGATCCTATTACCGTTGCTTATAACCTGGAAGTGTCCTCACCAGGCCTTGATCGTCCCTTATTTACAGCGGAACACTACGCGCGTTTTACGGGTGAAGAGGTGTCGCTGGTCTTGCGTATGGCGGTACAGAACCGTCGCAAATGGCAAGGCGTTATCAAAGGTGTCGATGGCGAGATGATCACCGTTACGGTCGAAGGTAAAGATGAAGTGTTCGCATTGAGCAACATTCAGAAAGCGAACCTGGTCCCCCACTTTTAACAGTCTGGATTGAGGTGAAAGGCCCCCGATGAATAAAGAAATTTTGGCTGTTGTTGAAGCTGTTTCTAACGAAAAAGCGCTGCCGCGTGAAAAAATCTTCGAAGCGCTGGAAAGTGCTCTGGCTACAGCAACCAAGAAAAAATACGAGCAAGAGATTGATGTCCGCGTAGAGATCGATCGTAAGAGTGGTGATTTCGATACGTTCCGCCGTTGGGTTGTGGTCGAAGAAGTTACCCAGCCGACGCGCGAAATTACGCTGGAAGCGGCTCGCTTCGAAGACGAAAGCATGAATGTTGGTGATTTTGTTGAAGACCAGATTGAATCTGTCACCTTTGACCGTATTACCACCCAAACGGCAAAACAGGTTATCGTGCAGAAAGTGCGCGAAGCTGAACGTGCAATGGTTGTTGACCAGTTCCGTGAGCATGAAGGCGAGATCATCACGGGTGTGGTGAAGAAAGTGAACCGCGACAACATCACGCTTGATCTGGGTAGCAATGCCGAAGCAGTCATTCTGCGTGAAGACATGCTGCCGCGTGAAAACTTCCGTCCGGGCGACCGTATCCGCGGCGTACTCTACGCTGTACGTCCCGAAGCGCGTGGCGCACAGTTGTTCGTGACGCGTTCCAAACCTGAGATGCTGATCGAACTGTTCCGCATTGAAGTACCGGAAATCGGCGAAGAAGTTATCGAAATCAAAGCGGCTGCTCGCGATCCTGGTTCTCGTGCAAAAATTGCTGTGAAAACCAACGACAAACGTATCGACCCGGTCGGTGCGTGTGTAGGGATGCGTGGCGCACGTGTTCAGGCAGTATCAACCGAACTGGGCGGCGAGCGAATCGATATCGTCCTGTGGGATGATAACCCGGCGCAGTTCGTTATTAACGCCATGGCGCCTGCTGATGTTGCTTCTATCGTTGTTGATGAAGACAAGCACACCATGGATATCGCCGTTGAAGCCGGTAACCTGGCTCAGGCGATTGGTCGTAATGGCCAGAACGTTCGTCTGGCTTCGCAGCTGAGCGGCTGGGAACTCAACGTGATGACCGTTGAAGACCTGCAGGCGAAGCATCAGGCAGAAGCCCATGCAGCGATCGACACCTTCACTCGCTACCTCGACATTGACGAAGACTTCGCCACTGTTCTGGTTGAAGAAGGTTTCTCTACGCTGGAAGAACTGGCCTATGTGCCAATGAAAGAGCTGCTGGAAATCGACGGTCTGGATGAAGATACCGTTGAAGCCCTGCGTGAACGCGCGAAAAATGCCCTGACCACCCTGGCTCTGGCGCAGGAAGAAAGCATCGGTAATAAAGAACCGGCTGAAGACCTGCTGAACCTGGAAGGTTTGGATCGTGCGTTGGCGTTTAAACTGGCAGCCCGCGGTGTTTGTACGCTGGAAGATCTCGCCGACCAGGGCGTAGATGACCTGAGCGATATCGACGGTTTGACCGACGAGAAAGCCGGGGAGCTCATCATGGCCGCACGTAATATTTGCTGGTTTGGTGGCGAAGCGTAATAAACTGTAGCAGGAAGGAACAGCATGACCGATGTAACCGTAAAAACGCTGGCCGCTGAGATTCAGACCTCTGTGGACCGCCTGGTACAGCAATTTGCTGATGCAGGGATCCGTAAGTCCGCTGAAGACTCAGTGACGGCACAAGAAAAACAGACGCTGTTAGCGCATCTGAACCGTGAACACGGCTCAGGTCCTGACAAGCTGACGTTGCAGCGCAAGACGCGTAGCACATTAAGCATTCAGGGCACCGGTGGGAAAAGTAAATCGGTGCAGATCGAAGTCCGTAAAAAACGCACCTTTGTAAAACGCGATCCACAAGAGGCGGAACGTCTCGCAGCGGAAGAAGAGGCGAAGCGTGAAGCGGAGGATAAGGCCCGTCGTGAAGCAGAGGAAGCTGCTAAGCGCGAAGCCGAGGAAAAAGCCAAACGTGATGCCGAAGAAAGAGCGAAGCGTGAAGCGGATGAAAAAGCCAAACGCGAGTCTGCTGATAAAGCAAAACGTGAAGCTGCGGAAAATAGCAAAGTGAGCAACCAACAATCTGACGAAATGACCAGGACAGCCCAGGGTGAAAAAGCCCGTCGTGAAGCTGAAGCGCAAGATCTTAAGCGCAAAGCGGAAGAGGAGGCTCGTCGTAAGCTGGAAGAAAATGCGCGTCGCGTAGCGGAAGAAGCTCGTCGCATGGCTGAAGAAAACGAATCCCGTTGGAATGCCAGCAGCGATAAAGAAGAAGAAAGCAGCGACTATCATGTAACCACTTCTCACCATGCACGCCAGGCTGAGGACGATAGCGACCGCGAAGTTGAAGGTGGTCGTGGTCGTGGTCGTAACGCGAAAGCGGCACGCCCAGCGAAAAAAGGCAACAAGCATGCCGAAAGCAAAGCCGATCGTGAAGAAGCCCGTGCGGCCATTCGCGGTGGTAAAGGCGGCAAACAGCGTAAAGGTTCTGCGCTGCAACAGAGCTTCCAGAAGCCTGCGCAGGCAGTTAACCGTGACGTTGTGATCGGTGAAACGCTGACCGTTGGCGAGCTGGCTAACAAAATGGCGGTGAAAGGCTCTCAGGTCATCAAAGCGATGATGAAACTGGGCGCAATGGCCACCATCAACCAGGTTATCGACCAGGAAACCGCACAGCTTGTAGCCGAAGAAATGGGCCACAAAGTTATCCTCCGTCGTGAAAACGAACTGGAAGAAGCGGTAATGAGCGACCGTGATACGGGTGCTGCGGCTGAACCGCGTGCGCCGGTTGTGACCATCATGGGTCACGTTGACCACGGTAAAACCTCTCTGCTGGACTACATTCGTTCAACGAAAGTAGCCTCAGGTGAAGCGGGCGGCATTACCCAGCACATCGGTGCATACCACGTCGAAACCGAAAACGGCATGATCACCTTCCTGGATACCCCGGGCCACGCCGCGTTTACCGCGATGCGTGCACGTGGTGCGCAGGCAACGGATATCGTGGTTCTGGTTGTGGCTGCTGACGATGGCGTGATGCCGCAAACAATCGAAGCTATCCAGCACGCAAAAGCGGCGCAGGTACCGGTTGTTGTTGCAGTTAACAAAATCGATAAGCCAGAAGCGGATCCGGATCGCGTTAAGAATGAATTGTCACAATACGGCATTATGCCGGAAGAGTGGGGCGGCGAAAGCCAGTTCGTTCATGTATCTGCAAAAGCAGGTACCGGTATCGACGAGCTGCTCGACGCTATCCTGCTGCAGGCAGAGGTTCTTGAGCTGAAAGCTATCCGTACCGGTATGGCGAGCGGTGTTGTGATCGAATCCTTCCTGGATAAAGGTCGCGGCCCGGTTGCTTCCGTTCTGGTACGCGAAGGTACTCTGCACAAAGGCGATATCGTTCTGTGTGGCTTTGAATATGGCCGCGTACGTGCGATGCGTGATGAGCTTGGTCGTGAAGTTAGCGAAGCGGGTCCGTCTATTCCGGTTGAAATCCTCGGCCTGTCTGGTGTTCCGGCAGCGGGGGATGAAGCGACGGTTGTTCGTGACGAGAAGAAAGCGCGTGAAGTTGCACTGTATCGTCAGGGTAAATTCCGTGAAGTCAAACTGGCGCGTCAGCAGAAATCCAAACTGGAAAATATGTTCGCCAACATGACCGAAGGCGAAGTCCACGAAGTGAACGTCGTTCTGAAAGCGGACGTTCAGGGTTCTGTGGAAGCGATCACCGATTCTCTGCTGAAACTGTCTACTGACGAAGTGAAAGTGAAGATCGTAGGTTCCGGTGTTGGTGGTATCACCGAAACCGATGCTACCCTTGCAACAGCTTCGAATGCCATTCTGGTTGGCTTTAACGTTCGTGCCGACGCCTCAGCGCGCCGCGTGATCGAAGCCGAAGGTCTGGATCTGCGTTACTACTCCGTCATCTATAACCTGATCGACGAAGTGAAAGCAGCGATGAGCGGCATGCTGTCTCCGGAACTGAAACAGCAGATCATTGGTCTGGCTGAGGTTCGTGACGTGTTCAAATCACCGAAATTCGGTGCGATCGCGGGCTGTATGGTTACCGAAGGCACGATTAAACGTCATAACCCAATCCGCGTCCTGCGTGACAACGTGGTTATCTATGAAGGCGAGCTGGAATCCCTGCGCCGCTTCAAAGATGACGTTAACGAAGTCCGTAACGGCATGGAATGTGGTATCGGCGTTAAGAACTACAACGACGTTCGCGTTGGCGATATGATCGAAGTGTTCGAAATTATCGAGATCCAACGTAGCATCGATTAATTTTCGTCGGCTTTTGGGCCGTCACTGTGTTGGTTACGTTCACTCACCCCGGTTACATAGTTATCTATGCTCCCGGGGATTGATGAGCGTGCCGCCTTGCCGGATTCCCAAAACCTTAGAAGATTGATTAGTGTAGACCGGGGAAGCGCAGCGCCACCCGGTATGAATTTCAAAAGGGGCTATAAGCCCCTTTTTTGTCTGGAGAATTTATTATGGCGAAAGAATTTGGTCGCCCACAGCGCGTAGCCCAGGAGATGCAGAAAGAAATTGCCATCATCCTGCAGCGCGAAATTAAAGACCCGCGTGTTGGCATGATGACGACTGTATCGGGCGTTGAAGTCTCTCGCGATCTGGCCTATGCCAAAGTGTTTGTGACCTTCCTGAACGACAAAGATGAAGCCGCCGTTAAAGCGGGCATCAAAGCGCTGCAGGAAGCATCCGGTTTCATCCGTACGCTGCTCGGCAAAGCTATGCGCCTGCGTATCGTGCCAGAACTGACCTTCTTCTACGACAACTCACTGGTGGAAGGGATGCGTATGTCTAACCTCGTCACCAGCGTGGTGAAACATGACGATGAACGTCGTGTGAACCCAACGGACGACAGCAAGGAGGACTGATGAGTCGTCCTCGTCGTCGCGGTCGCGATGTGCACGGCGTGCTGTTGCTGGATAAACCGCAAGGTGCATCCAGCAATGATGTACTGCAAAAAGTTAAACGTCTATTTAATGCCAATCGCGCCGGGCATACTGGCGCGTTGGATCCTCTGGCAACAGGTATGCTACCGGTTTGTCTGGGAGAGGCGACAAAGTTCTCCCAGTATCTGCTGGATTCTGACAAGCGTTACCGTGTGATTGCGAAGCTGGGCCAGCGCACCGATACCTCCGATGCTGATGGTCAAATCGTCGAAGAGCGTCCGGTCGATTTTAGCGCTGAGCAACTGGCCGCCGCGCTGGAGACCTTTCGTGGCGATATCGAACAAATACCCTCAATGTATTCTGCACTGAAATATCAGGGCAAAAAGCTGTATGAATACGCGCGCCAGGGTATCGAAGTTCCACGTGAAGCCCGACCTATTACGGTGTATGAACTGTTGTTCATCCGTCACGAAGGCGATGAACTGGAACTGGAAGTTCACTGCTCAAAAGGCACCTATATTCGTACGATTGTTGACGATCTGGGTGAGAAACTGGGCTGTGGCGCACATGTGATTTATCTGCGCCGTCTGGCGGTGAGTAAATATCCTGCTGAGCGAATGGTGACGCTGGAACAATTGCATGACCTGGTCGCGCAAGCTGAGCAGCGTGATATCCCGGCGGCTCAATTACTCGATCCGTTGTTAATGCCAATGGATAGCCCGGCAGCTGACTACCCTGTTGTTAACCTTCCGTTGACTTCGTCGGTTTACTTCCGCAACGGTAATCCTGTGCGAACCACCGATGTGCCGCATGAAGGTCTGGTGCGTGTCACTGAAGGCGAAGAGGCGAAATTTATCGGTATGGGCGAAATGGATGACGAAGGGCGTGTTGCTCCGCGTCGTCTGGTGGTTGAATACCCGCCAGTCTAAGCCTCATCTTGCGATAACCAGTCACTGAGAGTAGAATATTGGCGCTTAATGCCGGGTCAATTGTTTAACAATATCTGGTATTAATTCCGGGGTTGCTGAATTAGAGATCGGCACCCTCTCATTTTTTTATCACTGGAGTACAAAATGTCTCTAAGCGTTGAAGCTAAAGCAAAAATCGTTTCTGAGTTTGGTCGTGGCGAAAACGACAGCGGTTCTACCGAAGTTCAGGTTGCACTGCTGACTGCACAGATCAACCACCTGCAGGGCCACTTTGCAGAGCACAAAAAAGATCACCACAGCCGTCGTGGTCTGCTGCGTATGGTTTCTCAGCGTCGTAAACTGCTCGACTACCTGAAACGTAAAGATGTTGCACGCTACACCGCGCTGATCGAGCGTCTGGGTCTGCGTCGCTAATTCTTGCGAGTTTCAAGAAAGGGGCCGTAAGGCCCCTTTTTTCAACCAGACGGCAGTAATTAACAGTACAATAATGTATTGTTGCTATGAATGATCTTCGTTGCAGAGGTTCGCGCGGCTAATGAGAGGCTTTACCCACAAGAGCGGGGTTAGGGTTGTCATTAGTCGCGAGGATGCAGGAAGATCGGGTTTAAACGACAGCATCCCTGGGGGTTGCTGTCATTCATTAAGATTAAGAAAGGATAATATTTTGCTTAATCCGATCGTTCGTAAATTCCAGTACGGCCAACATACCGTTACGCTGGAAACCGGCATGATGGCACGTCAGGCGACGGCAGCCGTTATGGTTAGCATGGATGACACTGCGGTATTCGTTACTGTTGTGGGCGCTAAAAAAGCTAAACCGGGCCAGGATTTCTTCCCGTTAACTGTTAACTATCAAGAGCGTACCTACGCTGCTGGTAAAATCCCGGGTGGTTTCTTCCGTCGTGAAGGCCGTCCAAGCGAAGGCGAAACCCTGATTGCGCGTCTGATTGACCGCCCGGTTCGTCCGCTGTTCCCGGAAGGCTTCGTTAACGAAGTGCAGGTTATTGCAACCGTGGTTTCCGTTAACCCGCAGGTTAACCCGGATATCGTTTCTATGATTGGTGCTTCCGCAGCACTGTCTCTGTCAGGTATTCCGTTCAATGGCCCGATTGGCGCAGCGCGCGTGGGTTACATTAACGATCAATACGTACTGAACCCGACCCAGGAAGAACTGAAGTCCAGCAAACTGGACCTGGTGGTAGCGGGTACCGAAGGTGCGGTACTGATGGTTGAATCCGAAGCAGAATTGCTGAGCGAAGACCAGATGCTGGGCGCGGTCGTATTTGGCCACGAGCAGCAGCAGGTTGTTATCCAGGCCATTAATGACCTGGTAAAAGAAGCGGGCAAACCGCGTTGGGACTGGCAGCCAGAAGCCGTCAACGAAGCGTTGAACGCACGCGTTGCTGCTCTGGCAGAAGCGCGTCTGAGCGATGCTTACCGCATCACTGACAAACAAGAGCGTTATGCTCAGGTTGATGTCATTAAATCTGACGTTGTTGCTGCGCTGGTTGCAGAAGATGAAACCCTGGACGCCAACGAACTGGGCGACATCCTGCACGCTATCGAGAAAAATGTTGTTCGTAGCCGCGTACTGGCAGGCGAACCTCGTATCGATGGTCGTGAAAAAGACATGATCCGTGGTCTGGACGTGCGCACTGGCGTATTGCCGCGTACACACGGTTCCGCGCTGTTTACCCGTGGTGAAACTCAGGCTCTGGTTACCGCAACGCTGGGTACTGCCCGTGATGCGCAGATCATTGATGAGCTGATGGGTGAGCGCACTGACAGCTTCCTGTTCCATTACAACTTCCCTCCGTACTCCGTAGGTGAAACCGGTATGGTTGGCTCGCCGAAGCGTCGTGAAATTGGTCACGGTCGTCTGGCGAAGCGCGGCGTACTGGCTGTCATGCCGGAAGCGGATAAATTCCCGTACACCGTTCGTGTGGTGTCTGAAATCACTGAATCCAACGGTTCTTCTTCCATGGCTTCCGTGTGTGGCGCTTCTCTGGCGCTGATGGACGCTGGCGTACCGATCAAAGCAGCCGTTGCGGGTATCGCAATGGGCCTGGTGAAAGAAGGCGACAACTTTGTTGTTCTTTCTGACATCCTGGGCGATGAAGATCACCTTGGCGATATGGACTTCAAAGTAGCGGGTTCCCGCGACGGTATCTCTGCACTGCAGATGGATATCAAAATTGAAGGCATCACCAAAGAGATCATGCAGGTTGCGCTGAACCAGGCTAAAGGTGCTCGTTTGCACATCCTGAGCGTGATGGAGCAGGCGATCAATGCGCCGCGCGGCGATATCTCTGAATTCGCACCGCGTATCCACACCATCAAGATCAACCCGGACAAAATCAAAGACGTCATCGGTAAAGGTGGCTCTGTGATTCGTGCGCTGACCGAAGAAACCGGCACTACCATCGAAATCGAAGATGATGGCACCGTGAAAATCGCAGCGACCGATGGCGAGAAAGCGAAATTCGCTATTCGTCGTATCGAAGAGATCACTGCAGAAATCGAAGTAGGTCGTATCTACAACGGTAAAGTGACCCGCATCGTTGACTTTGGCGCGTTCGTTGCCATCGGCGGCGGTAAAGAAGGTCTGGTTCACATCTCTCAGATCGCTGACAAGCGTGTTGAGAAAGTGACTGACTATCTGCAGATGGGTCAGGAAGTACCGGTGAAAGTTCTGGAAGTTGATCGCCAGGGCCGTATTCGTCTTAGCATTAAAGAAGCCACTGAACAAACTCAGCCTGAAGCAGCGCCGGAAGCGCCGCAAGCAGAGCAGGGCGAGTAAAATGGTGTTTGCCCTCCGCGAAAGCGGAGGGTTATTTAACTGGCAGGACGCCGTGTTTGCAGCCGGGGGACAGGACGTTCATCCAATTGTTGTCTTCGGGAGTGGGAAATGAAGCCTTTTTTGCGCTGGTGTTTCGTTGCGACAGCTTTAACGCTGGCAGGATGCAGCAACTCTGCCTGGCGTAAGAGCGAAGTCCTCGCGGTGCCATTGCAACCGACTTTGCAGCAAGAAGTGATTCTGGCGCGCATGGAACAAATTCTTGCCAGTCGGGCTTTATCCGATGATGAACGCGCACAGCTTTTATATGAGCGCGGAGTATTGTATGATAGTCTTGGTTTGAGAGCACTGGCGCGAAATGATTTTTCACAAGCGCTGGCCATCCGACCAGATATGCCGGAAGTATTCAATTACTTAGGCATTTATTTAACGCAGGCAGGCAATTTTGATGCTGCCTATGAAGCGTTTGATTCTGTACTTGAGCTTGATCCAACTTACAACTACGCGCACTTGAATCGCGGTATCGCATTATATTACGGCGGTCGCGATAAGTTAGCGCAAGATGATCTGCTGGCGTTTTATCAAGACGATCCCAATGATCCTTTCCGGAGTCTGTGGCTTTACATCGTTGAGCGGAAGCTCGATGAGAAGCAGGCTAAAGAAGCGCTGAAACAACGCTTCGAAAAATCGGGCAAAGAGCAATGGGGATGGAACATTGTCGAGTTCTACCTTGGCGATATTAGCGAACAAGAGCTAATGAACCGCCTGAAGGCAGACGCAACGGATAACACCTCGCTCGCTGAGCATCTCAGTGAAACCAACTTCTATTTAGGTAAGTACTACCTAAGTCTGGGGGAAAAGGACAGCGCTGCGGCACTGTTCAAATTAGCGGTGGCTAACAACGTTCATAATTTTGTTGAGCACCGTTATGCATTGTTGGAATTAGCGCTCTTGGGCCAGGAGCAAGATGACCTGGCAGAATCGGACCAGCAATAGCTGACGTACACATCAGCCCGTAATCATTACTTTGATTGCCATCACCTTCGCGGGTGAGGGCGTTGTTGTTCGTTAATACACCTACTTTGAGCCGGTTCACACTTTTAATGAAAATTACCGAAAATTTTCACGATGAGTTATGTAGACTGGCCGCCATTAATATCGAGGCACACGTACTACATGGCTGAATTCGAAACCACTTTTGCAGATCTGGGCCTGAAGGCTCCTATCCTTGAAGCCCTTAACGATCTGGGTTACGAAAAACCATCTCCAATCCAGGCAGAGTGCATTCCGCATCTGCTGGGCGGTCGCGACGTACTGGGTATGGCCCAGACGGGTAGCGGCAAAACCGCAGCGTTTTCATTACCGCTGCTGAACAATCTTGATCCTGAGCTGAAAGCACCGCAAATCCTGGTGCTGGCGCCGACCCGCGAACTGGCGGTTCAGGTAGCCGAAGCCATGACAGATTTCTCTAAACATATGCGCGGCGTGAACGTGGTTGCCCTTTATGGCGGCCAGCGTTATGACGTGCAGTTACGCGCCCTGCGTCAAGGGCCACAGATTGTTGTCGGTACCCCGGGTCGTCTGCTTGACCACCTGAAACGCGGTACGCTGGATCTCTCTAAACTGAGCGGTCTGGTGCTGGACGAAGCCGATGAAATGTTGCGTATGGGCTTCATCGAAGACGTTGAAACCATCATGGCAGAGATCCCGGACGGTCATCAGACCGCACTGTTCTCTGCAACCATGCCGGAAGCGATTCGCCGCATTACCCGCCGCTTTATGAAAGAGCCGCAGGAAGTGCGCATTCAGTCCAGCGTGACTACTCGCCCGGACATCAGCCAGAGCTACTGGTCTGTGTACGGTATGCGTAAAAACGAAGCGCTGGTACGTTTCCTGGAAGCAGAAGATTTTGATGCGGCGATCATCTTCGTTCGTACCAAAAACGCGACCCTGGAAGTGGCAGAAGCGCTGGAGCGTAGTGGCTATAACAGCGCCGCGCTGAATGGCGACATGAACCAGGCCCTGCGTGAGCAGACTCTGGAGCGTCTGAAAGACGGTCGTCTGGATATCCTGATTGCAACCGACGTGGCAGCACGTGGTCTGGACGTTGAGCGTATCAGCCTGGTTGTTAACTATGACATCCCGATGGATTCCGAGTCTTACGTTCACCGTATCGGCCGTACCGGTCGTGCAGGTCGCGCTGGTCGTGCGTTGCTGTTTGTTGAGAACCGCGAACGTCGTCTGTTGCGTAACATCGAACGCACCATGAAGCTGACTATTCCAGAAGTAGAACTGCCGAACGCAGAACTGCTGGGCAAACGCCGTCTGGAAAAATTCGCCGCGAAAGTACAGCAGCAGCTGGAAAGCAGCGATCTGGATCAGTACCGTGCTCTGCTGGCGAAAATCCAGCCGTCTGCGGAAGGTGAAGAGCTGGATCTCGAAACGTTGGCTGCTGCTCTGCTGAAAATGGCACAGGGTGAACGTGCGCTGATCGTTCCGCCAGATGCGCCGATGCGTCCTAAGCGTGAATTCCGTGAGCGCGACGACCGCTTTGAACGCCGTGGCGATCGTAACGACCGTGGTCCGCGTGGCGACCGTCCTGAGCGTGGTGGTGAAGATCGTCCGCGTCGTGAACGTCGTGATGCTGGCGAAATGGAACTGTACCGTATTGAAGTTGGCCGTGATGATGGTGTTGAAGTTCGTCATATCGTTGGCGCGATTGCTAACGAAGGCGACATCAGCAGCCGTTATATCGGTAACATCAAGCTGTTCGGTACCCACTCTACCATCGAACTGCCGAAAGGCATGCCGGGCGAAGTCCTGCAGCACTTTACTCGTACCCGCATCCTGAACAAGCCGATGAACATGCAGCTTCTGGGTGATGCACAGCCGCGTCCTGAGCGTCGTGGCGGTGGTGAACGTCGTGAAGGTGGCCGCAGCTTCGGCGGTGGTGAACGTCGTGAAGGTGGTCGCAGCTTCGGTGGTGAGCGTCGTGAAGGCGGTCGTAGCGAAGGTCGTAACTTCAGTGGCGAACGTCGCGCTCCGCGTCGTGACCGTGAAGAAGGCGCCAGCCGTCGTCGTTTCGGTGACGCATAATCGCGCAGTAAGCCAGCTTTACACTTCGTAAAGTAATTGATACAACCCCGGTGCAAAACATCGGGGTTTCTTTTATCTGTTATGTACTCTTGTACTGGTACAATGCATCGGTATTTTACCTTACTGGAGAAAATAGCATGGCAACACTGACAACCACACAAGCGACCCCTTCGTTGCTTGCCGGTGTGGTGATTATTGGCGGAACGGTTATTGGTGCGGGGATGTTTTCACTGCCAGTGGTCATGTCAGGCGCGTGGTTCTTTTGGTCGATAGCGGCCCTGGTGTTCACCTGGTTTTGTATGCTGCATTCCGGGCTCATGATTCTGGAAGCGAACCTCAATTACCGCATTGGTGCGAGCTTCGATACCATTACCAAAGATTTGCTGGGCAACGGCTGGAATGTGATTAACGGTCTCTCCATCGCTTTTGTGCTCTATATCCTGACCTACGCTTATATTTCAGCGAGCAGTTCTATTCTGCACCACACCTTTGCTGAGCTGTCGTTAAACGTCCCGCCTCGTATTGCAGGCCTTGGGTTTGCGCTGCTGGTCGCCTTTATCGTCTGGCTATCTACCCGCGCAGTGAGCCGGATGACGGCGATTGTGCTGGGGGCGAAAGTTATCACCTTTTTCCTCACCTTCGGCAGTTTGCTGGGGCATGTTCAGCCCGCGACATTATTCAATGTGGCGGAAAGCAATGCGTCCTATACGCCGTACTTGCTGATGACACTGCCGTTTTGTCTGGCGTCGTTTGGTTACCACGGTAATGTGCCGAGCCTGATGAAGTTCTACGGTAAAGATCCGCGCACTATCGCGCGTTGCCTGGTATATGGCACGTTGCTGGCGCTGGCCCTGTATATGGTATGGCTGCTGGGCACGATGGGTAATATTCCACGTCCGGAGTTTATCGGCATTGCCCAGAAGGGCGGCAATATTGATGTGCTGGTGCAGGCGTTAAGCGGCGTGCTGAACAGCCGCAGCCTGGATCTGCTGCTGGTGGTCTTCTCCAACTTTGCGGTGGCGAGTTCTTTCCTCGGCGTGACCCTGGGCCTGTTTGACTATCTGGCCGATCTGTTCGGTTTTGATGATTCGGCACAGGGGCGCTTTAAAACCGCACTCCTGACGTTTCTGCCACCCATCGTCGGTGGTTTGTTGTGGCCGAATGGCTTTCTCTACGCGATTGGCTATGCGGGGCTGGCGGCGACAATCTGGGCGGCAATTGTGCCAGCTTTACTGGCTAACGCATCGCGTAAACGCTTTGGCAGCCCGCGTTTTCGCGTCTGGGGCGGCAAGCCGATGATTGCGCTGATCCTTGTGTTTGGCGTGGGCAATGCGCTGGTGCATGTGCTGTCGAGCTTTGATCTATTGCCGGTTTACCGTTAATGCTCCTGTCCCGGCTGGCGCTCTGCTTAGCCGGGCTACGGGTGGGGTAGCCCGGATAAAGCACATCGCGCTGCATCCGGGAAAAACCTAACCCAGCAATTCCTCTTTCACCTGCATTGCCAAATCAAACGAATGCAAACGCGCCTGGTGATCAAAGATTTGTCCGTTAACCATAATCTCATCAGCCTGGGTTTCACGCAGTACAGACTCCAGCCCGTGACGCACTTTCGCCTTATCGCCCACCAGTGACATCCCCAGCGCCTGCTGTACGCCATATTGCTCTGACGGCGACCAGAACTGATCCATATTTTGGATCGGGGGTGGCAACTGGCCGGTTTCCCCACGGCGCAATTTCACGAAAGCCTGCTGCATGGAGGTAAACAGGAATTCCGCATCGCGGTTACTGTCTGCCGCAACGATATTGATACACACCATGGCATACGGTTTTTCCAGTCGCGCGGAAGGCTTGAATTGGGTGCGATACAGATGCAACGCCTGGAACAGCATGTCCGGTGCAAAGTGCGAAGCAAACGCAAACGGCAGACCAAGCTGTGCCGCCAGTTGAGCACTATAAAGACTGGAACCGAGTAGCCATACCGGAATTTTCTCGCCATAACCCGGCACCGGACGAACGTGCGGATTCGGGTCGTTGGCATCAAACCAGTCCACCAGTTCGGCAACATCGCGCGGGAAATTATCCACATCGCCGCTCATATGGCGACGCAGTGCCCGCATCGTTGGTTGATCGCTCCCTGGCGCGCGCCCAAGACCCAGATCGATACGGCCCGGATAGAGGGTGTTAAGCGTACCGAATTGTTCGGCAATCACCAGCGGAGCATGGTTTGGCAGCATGACACCGCCGGATCCCAGATGCAGAGAGGTGGTATTGGCCGCCAGATAACCAATCAAGACGGATGTCGCCGCACTGGCGATACCCACCATATTGTGGTGCTCAGCCAGCCAGAAGCGGTGATATCCGCGCTTTTCAGCAAGCCTTGCGAGATCAAGAGAATGGGCGAAGGCCTCTTTAGCAGAAGCGCCCTGTGGGATCGGTGCCAGATCCAGCACCGAGAAGGCAATCGTTTTGTCGGTCATAACGGCTCACTTTGCTACAGCATAGTCATCAGATTGAAGGTCTTCTTCCAGCCTGGCGCATCCAGGATGCGTCGGCCAGAAAAGCTGCATCTTTAATAGTGCATTAAAATCTGATGACTGTTGTTAACAAAGTGAGCGGTTTCTTAAGCCTGGAGCTCCAGACCCGGCAGACGTCGCCAGTAGCCGTTACAGTCGCTGTTTGCTGTCAGCGGCAAAGGCGCTTGTCCATTTTCATTGGCGCGAAAGGCGTCGAGCATGGCAAACGTCTCTTCCCCCATGGGTGACAAACGTACCATGTCCACGATACCCGCCATCGACTTGAGTTCATTGCCCAGGTTGTAGACGTAACCGCTCATGGTCTGGATGCCATTAAGCACGAACACCTGCTGATTTTCCTGCGACAGCATACGGCGTCCATTTGGATATTTAATGCAGCAGGTTTCGCACTCATCTTTCGGTTTGTCTTCCGAGCGTGCGGTAAAGCAGCGCGCGGAATAGGCCAGCGGCAGATGTCCGTAACTCAGCACTTCCACTTCGAACTGATCGCGAATACCCAGCGTTTCGCACTGTTCGAGCAAGTTAATGAGCCAGTCGCGCGAAAGTTCCACCGGCATGCACCAGCGCATCATCCCTTGCTTAAGCAGCAGACGCAGCGTAACGGCGTTGTAGCAGTTCAGCGCGTGTCCCGCGACAAAGGGCAGTTTGCGCTCGGCGCACAGGTTCACCACGCCGAGATCGCTGGCCTCCAGCAGGAAATCGCCGTTATCGACATAGCGTTTGAGTTCGTTAAGCTCTGACGAGGCTTGCACCAGCGCAAGAGTCGAGAGCACGACCTGTTTGCCGCTGTCGGCAAGTTGTTTCGCCATATCCAGCCAGTCGCCCACTTTAGTGGCGCGACGCTTGCTGCACACCGCTTCACCAAGATAAATCACATCCGCGCTGCTGGTTGCGGCTTGCTGGTAAAACGCCTCTAACGTCTCTTTTGACCAGTACCAGAGCACGGGTCCGAGTGAATATTTCATCGTGTTTCCTACTGCCATTTGCGATGGTAAGCGCCAAGCGTGGTCTGCGTGCCTTCTGACATCGCACCCAGCGTGTTCATCCAGGCGGATTGCGGCACGAAGTTCTGCGGATCGGCAATGCAGCGGTCAATGGCCTGTCGCCAGACTTTGGCCACCTGACTCACATAGGCCGGGCTGCGCTGACGGCCCTCAATTTTCACCGAGGCAATATTGGCGGCCAGCAGTTCAGGCAATAATTCCAGCGTATTCAGGCTGGTGGGCTCTTCCAGCGCGTGGTAGCGCTCGCCATCGACCATATAGCGGCCTTTACACAGCGTCGGATAGCCTGCGTTTTCGCCATCCTGGTAGCGGTCGATCAGCACTTCATTGAGGCGCGATTCCAGCCCCTGCGGGGTTTGCTGCCAGCGCACAAAACGAGCCGGAGAGCAGGCGCCCACGGTATTTGGCGACTCACCCGTCAGGTAAGAGGAGAGATAGCAGCGTCCTTCAGCCATGATGCACAGGCTGCCAAAGGCAAAGACCTCCAGCGGCACAGGTGTGACGCGGGCTAACTGTTTAACCTGATGAATAGACAAGACACGGGGCAGAACAACGCGGGCGACGTCAAAATGGCGATGGTAGAAGCGAATGGCCTCTTCATTGGTTGCCGATGCCTGCACTGAAACGTGGCGTTCGATATGGGGATAACGCGCTGCAGCATATTCCAGCATAGCCAGATCGGCGAGAATCAACGCATCCGCACCGATTTGCGCGGCCATATCCACAGCGCGCTCCCAGCGTTGATAACCATCAGGATGCGCGAAGGTGTTAATCGCGATATGCAGTTTGCGTCGGTGCTGATGCACAAAACTGACCGCTTCCTGCAGTTTCTTTTCTGTAAAATTGAGACCGGCAAAGTGGCGGGCGTTGGTATCATCTTTCAGGCCGATATAGACGGCGTCGGCACCGTTTTCGATGGCCGCTTTGAGTGCCGGAAGGTTTCCGGCAGGGCAGAGCAACTCCATAATTTATCCTGAAATCAGGGGCTGTATTGGCCCTGGCAACCCACATGGGGCGCTAAATTGTTAATGAACTGGGATTTTAGTTAACCTGGTAGCGACAATTTTTGATTTGAGGCAGTTAATTGTGTATTGGTGACATCAATAATCGAGGCATTCTTCTTACGTAATTGTTGATTTACGCCGCCATGTCGTTTATCTGATATGGCAAAATAGAAGGAATTTTCATTTCAGGGAGTAATGCTCGTGTTGGAAAAACTGCGCTCACGTCTCGTTCATGTTGGCCCGTCTTTGTTGAGCGTGCCGGTTAAGCTGACGCCTTTCGCCATTAAACGGCAGGTTCTGGAGCAGGTCTTATGCTGGCAGTTCCAACAGGCGCTGGCAGACGGGGAGCTAGAGTTTCTTGAAGGCCGCTGGTTAAGTATCCAGGTTCGCGATATTGGCCTGACGTGGTATACCTCGGTTGAAAATTCACGATTAATCGTGCGTGAGTCTGCCACGGCTGATGTCAGTTTCAGCGCAGATGCCAGCGACCTGTTGATGATCGCCGCGCGCAAACAGGATCCGGATACGCTGTTCTTTCAACGCCGACTGGTCATTGAAGGTGACACGGAGCTTGGGTTGTATGTGAAAAACCTGATGGACGCCATTGAGCTGGAGCAGATGCCGAAAGCACTTCGCGTCATGCTACTGCAACTGGCGGATTTTGTTGAAGCCGGCCTGCAAGCGCCGACCTCAACGCCACAATCTTCTGTAGGTGAACCATGCTGATTCGAGTAGAAATTGGGATTGATGCACCGGGAATCGACGCGCTTTTGCGCCGCACTTTTGCGGATGAGCGCGAAGCGACGCTGGTGCACGATCTGCGCGAAGACGGCTTAATTACGCTTGGGCTTGTCGCAACGGATGATGAAGGGCAGGTCATCGGTTATGTCGCATTCAGTCCGGTTGCCGTGCAGGGTGAAGATTTACAGTGGGTCGGCCTTGCGCCATTGGCCGTCGATGAGGCGTATCGTAGCCAGGGCCTTGCTCGCCAGTTGGTATACGAAGGTCTGGACTCACTCAATGAGTTTGGCTATGCCGCCGTGGTGACGCTGGGTAGCCCTGACTTTTTCGGCCATCTGGGCTTTGAGCCTGCGGCGAAGTTCGGTCTGCATTGTCGTTGGCCGGATACCGAAAGCGCTTTCCAGCTCCACCCTCTGGCAGACGATGCGTTAAATCATGTGAAGGGGCTGGTGGAATACCACGAGCACTTTAATCGCTTCTAATCGGCTGCGGTAACCAGGCCTTCTAATAGCGCTTCAAAGATGCCATCTCCGGCAACGAGGCGCTCCTTCTGGCGTTTTGTCAGTTGTTTGATGCGATACTCCATACGCAGCGCCAGCGAGCGCTCTCCCACTGGCGCGGAAAATGCCAGCGTGAGTTCCCCCTTTCCCCGCAGTGCTTTTGCGCCTTTGCCGCTTTGATGCTGTATAAAGCGACGCGCCACATCGGTGGTAATACCGGTATAAAGGCTGTTGTCCGCTGTGCGGATGAGATAAAGAGACCAGAGCGTCATAACGTCATTCATTGTGCTAATGTGAAAGAAAAATAACACGAGGATGAAGAGAAATGGAAACTCTTGCGGCCATTAGTCGCTGGCTGGCGAAGCAGCATGTTGTGACCTGGTGTGTGGCCAACAGGGGGGAGTTGTGGTGTGCGAATGCCTTTTATATCTATGATCCGCAAAAAGTCGCATTTTATCTTCTGAGTGAGGATCATACGCGTCATTCGCAGATGACCGGCCTGCAGGCGAACATTGCCGGAACCGTAAATGGGCAACCAAAGACGGTCGCACTTATTCGCGGCGTGCAATTTACCGGGGAGATACGGCGTCTTGAGGAGGCGGAAAGCGCCGGCCCGCGAGCGCAGTACAACCGACGCTTTCCTGTTGCCCGCGTTTTATCGGCGCCGATGTGGGAAATTCGCCTCACCGAGCTGAAATTCACCGATAACACGCTGGGCTTTGGTAAAAAGCTTCACTGGATACGTGACTCAGGCACCCAGCAGCCGTAACGCTTCGCGGTTAAACGCGGGGAGATCATCCGGAGTACGGCTGGTGACCAGTTGGTTATTATCAACCACCACTTCCTGGTCGTAGAATTCGCCCCCCGCGTTTTTCACATCCACCACGATCGGTTTCACCGCCGTCAGTTTTCTGCCGCGCAGAACATCGGCACTAATCAAAAGCTGCGGTCCGTGGCAAATCGCAAACACAGGTTTCCCGCTGTTAATAAAATCGCGGGTAAAGGTGACGAAACGGTTGTCGCCACGCAGAGAGTCTGGCGAATGTCCGCCTGGCAGAAGCAGGGCGTCGAAGTCGGCGGGCCGGACATCATCAATCGCTTCGTCGATGGTCACGCTGGCATCGCCTTGCTTACCTTTCACTGTCTTACCCGCCTGCTTCTCTATCGTAACCACTTCGTGGCCTGCCTTACGAAACTCCTCTGCCGGAGACGTAAATTCTGAATCTTCAAATTCGTCGGTGATCAAGACTGCAATTTTCTTGCTCATGTATCCTCCGTTATTCAGCTCAGGCTGGTCATTTTCAACAATAATGACTATCAGGATTACTAAGCCTGGTTCAGGGCGATGACATTGCAAGGCAGACTATTCTGCAAAAGGAGAGGATATGAGTCGGGTATTGATAACGGGCGCAACCGGGCTGGTTGGCGGGATCTTACTGCGGATGCTGGCGAATGATGCTCGCGTTGATGCCATTGCAGCCCCCACGCGTCGGCCATTAGAACCGATCTCTGGTGTGTTCAATCCTCATGATCCCCAGTTAACCGATGCACTCGCCATGGTGACGGAACCCGTTGATACTGTTTTTTGCTGCCTGGGAACGACACGACGTGAAGCGGGTAGCAAAGAGGCCTTTATACATGCCGATTACACACTGGTAGTCGACACGGCGTTAACAGGCCTACGCCTGGGGGCGCGGCACATGCTGGTGGTGAGTGCGCTGGGTGCTAATGCACGTTCGCTGTTTTTCTATAATCGGGTGAAAGGTGAGATGGAAAATGCGCTGATGGAGCAAGAGTGGGAGCGTTTGACCATTGCGCGGCCGTCGATGCTACTGGGGCACCGTGAAAAACATCGTGTTAACGAGTCACTGTTCGCCCCGTTGTTTCGCATCATGCCGGGGAACTGGAAATCGATTGCTGCACAGGATGTGGCCAGCGCGATGCTGAAAGCGGCCTTTTCCTCTTCTTCGCAGCGTGTGGAGATCCTTTCATCTGCCCGACTGCGCGCGATGGCAAGTGATTAATCATTTTCAAATAAATAGCCCAGGAGTACTATTCGCCGGGTAATTATTTCTGCATTTATCCCCCGGAGAGTTGTATGACTGGTCAGTCTTCATCTCGGGCGGCGACACCGGTGCAATGGTGGAAACCCGCTCTCTTTTTTCTCGTCGTGATTGTGGGTCTCTGGTATGTGAAGTGGCAGCCCTATTACGGAAAAGCCTTCACCGCCGCTGAAACTCACAGTATTGGTAAATCTATTCTCGCTCAGGCCGATGCCAGTCCATTCCAGGCAGCTCTTGACTATGCCATGGTCTATTTTCTTGCCGTCTGGAAAGCGGCGGTGCTGGGGGTATTACTGGGTTCGTTAATTCAGGTGCTTATTCCGCGAAACTGGCTGATTCGTACGCTTGGGCAAAAGCGACTGAGCGGCACACTCTTTGGCACGCTGTTTTCCCTGCCGGGTATGATGTGCTCCTGCTGTGCAGCGCCCGTTGCGGCGGGAATGCGTCGTCAGCAGGTATCGATGGGCGGCGCGCTGGCATTCTGGATGGGCAACCCGCTGCTTAACCCGGCAACCCTGGTTTTTATGGGTTTTGTGCTGGGCTGGCATTTTGTCGCTATGCGACTGATTGCCGGGTTAGTGATGGTTATTGGCGTGGCGACACTGGTGCAGTATTTGGTCAAGGATGATATCCAGCAGACGGCACCGGTCGATCTTTCGTTGCCGGAACCGGAAGGGCACTTTTTTGCCCGCTGGGGAAAGGCGCTGTGGGTTCTGTTCTGGAGCACAATCCCGGTTTATATCCTTGCCGTGCTGGTACTGGGCGCCGCCCGTGTCTGGCTTTTCCCGCATGCTGATGGTGCGATTGATAATTCCCTGATGTGGGTGATTGCGATGGCGATAGCCGGTTGCCTGTTCGTGATCCCAACGGCGGCGGAGATTCCGATTGTCCAGACAATGATGCTGGCGGGGATGGGGGCGGCCCCGGCAATGGCGCTACTGATGACGCTGCCTGCGGTCAGCCTGCCGTCGCTGATTATGCTGCGCAAATCCTTTCCGGCCAAAGCACTGTGGCTAACAGGGGGGCTGGTGGCATTAGGCGGGGTGATTACCGGAACGCTGGCATTGCTTTAACTGATTCTCCCCGGTGGTGCTATGCCCGCCGGGGAGAAGAATCAACGCTATTTAATCATTGTAAATGCGGTGGTGACATGTTTCACACCACTGACGCGGCTGGCAATATCCGCCGCGGCTCTGCCTTCACGATCGGTCACCAGGCCCAGCAAGAACACTTCGCCATTCTCAGTGGTGACTTTCACATTGGACGATTTCACCTGGTCGCTACTGAGCAGTTGCGTACGCACTTTGGAGGTGATCCAGGTATCGCTGGCGGCCGTTCCCATACCAATTGGCTGGCCCTGGCGAATTTCGTTGTAGACCTCTGTTGCACCGTCTACGCCCATAGCGATTTGCTTAGCACGTGACGAGAGATCGGTGGTTGGCGCCTGACCCACCAGCAGGACTTTCCCCTGATACGCCGTGACGTTTATGCGAGCCTGTTTTTTAATCTGTTCGTCTTTAGACAGCGCGCTGTTAACGCGAAGTTCAAGAGTACCGTCATCCACCTGAGTGCCAACCGTACGTGGATCGGTTGCCGCTTTGGTACCGACAGCAGCTGAACCGACCACCACTGCGCCTACACAGCCTTGTAGCAGCAGTGCGGAAATAAGGACTGCGAGGGGCGTAAATGCCTTCATATGTACTCCTTAATCATCCTGGTGAGGGAAAAGCGTGTTATCTATCAGATCGCATAAACAATTTACCGTCAGCATATGCATTTCCTGTATGCGTGCGCTGCGGTGGGAAGGAATACGTATTTCGACATCCTGCGGCCCCAACAATCCGGCCAGTTCACCACCGTCATACCCCGTAAGCGCCACGATACTCATGTCGCGCGTTACTGCGGCTTCAACGGCTTTAACAATATCGCGGCTGTTTCCACGGGTGGAAATCGCCAGCAATATGTCGCCTGCGTGTCCGAGTGCCCGAACCTGCTTGGCATAAATTTCGTCATGCAGACGATCGTTTGCGATTGCCGTTAAGACCACATTATCGGTATTAAGTGCAATGGCAGGTAAACTTGGGCGTTCCGTTTCAAAACGATTAATCATACTGGCAGCAAAATGCTGTGCATTGGCGGCGGAAGTCCCATTGCCACAACAGAGGATTTTGTTGCCATTAAGCAGGGAATGGACCATGGTCATGGCCGCGCGTGAAATTGCGTCTGGCAGCGCTTCTGCCGCCGCAATCTGGGTTTGAATGCTTTCTGTAAAGCAAACTTTAATTCTATCGAGCACGGGTGATCCCTATCATTCAGTCATTATGAGCGGTCGTTAAAGGCGTTTTGTATCCACTCAACTTCATTTTCGGTGAAGGCTACCACATCGAACCGGCAATCCACAGTATCAAAACTCCCATTGTGCCGGGCCAGCCACAAACGGGCGGCATGCAGTAATTTACGTTGCTTGCTGGCGGTGACACTGGCCGCTGCGCCGCCGAAAAGTGACGACTTGCGATAGCGCACTTCCACAAACACCGTTGTCGACTTGTCCTGCATAATCAAGTCTATCTCACCGCCGCGCTCGCGCACGTTAGCGGCAAGAAAGCGCATTCCCTTGCGCTCAAGCCAGTGACGCGCCTGTAACTCCCACGCATCACCGGTCTGCTTACGGGTCAACTGGCGGGAACGATTTGCCCCTGCTGGTATTTGAGCCATGACAACTTCCTGTTAATCACGCATTCCTGAGTGGCGGTCAAATCGCCCGTGTTACCGTTAATTTCAAATCCTGGCACCTGACGCATTTGCGAGAAGTGGTTCGCCAGCGTCCAGGCATCCGCGCCCATCGCATACAGGCGCGCCAGGGAGTAGTCATTATTGGTATGCATCAACGCCTGTTGCATCAGTGCCGGGTTGCTACCAGCGAGCATCGGTATTTCGCTAAACTGCAACCCTTCCATCTCCAGACGGAAGTCCGGGCCTGAACCTCCCTGAGCGCTACGGGAGCTGGCATACAGAACAATGCCGCTCTGGCTACCGGTACGCATCGCAATCATCGGCTTGATAAGGGCGATTTCATCCTGTGTCGCGACGATATAGACAGAATCAATATTGCCGCCGCCAGTGATCTGCGCTTCAGTTGGCGGAGCCGGAATATTCAACCCGCCAATGGTCACGCCCTGCTGCTGCGGCAGACTGGCCGTGACAGGGCTACCCGTCATTGCAATACCGGAACCGCTGTTAATACCCATGCGTAATTCTGCCGTCGAGCCGAATTTTTGCTGCAGCACGATACCGCCGCCCAGTTTTTGCCACTCCTGGGCGAAAGCGCTGGCGACGCGATCGCCAAGTGAGCTACGTGGCAACAGCAACAGCGGTGTATGACGGCCTTGCTGGTGAATGTGGCGTGCCGCATCGCGGGCTTCATCTTCCGGGGAGAGGGCGAAATAACAGATATTCGGACGGTTTTCGACTTTCTCTGGCTGGTTCAACGCCAACACGTTCAGTGGCGTCTGGCTACGCATTAGCTCTTCGACGTGATTTTTCAGCAGCGGCCCAACAACAATGCTCGCGCCATCTTTCTGTACCTGGCTCAACACCTGGTCAAGCGGCTGTGAGCTGGTGTCATAGACTTTCAGCACGGCGGTCGGATTGGCCGGGGTGCTGGCAACGGCAGGAGTATTCACCGGTTGTCCTGCCGGGGCGGCCGGATCGGTTTGTTCAGCAGGTGCTTGTGTAGTTTGCTCAGCAGGTGACGTTTGTTGCGTCTGGTCTGCCGGAGTCTGTACCGGCGCCGTTACCGGTGCGCTAGCCGCAGGCGCGGACTGCGGCGTGGTCAGGTCGCTGACATTGGTTTGTGCGGGGCTGACAACATCCGCTGTGGTCGCCATCGTCGCGGCCTGGGCTACCTGGACAGGCACGGCCGGGCCAGAAACAGTGGTGGTGCCGTTTTTCGCCGCTTCAAAACCCTGCTGGATCGCGCGGCTAAAGACGGCTGCCTGGCCATTCAACGGCAGCAGTAACGCGATTTGATTGACCGACGCCGGGCGGAAATTTTGTACATTCGCCAGTTGGCTCGGTAACAAAACCGCGCCAGGATTTTGCGGGAAGCGTTTCTGCCAGTCCGCAATACCCGCTTTTAGCATGTTCGGATCGTTGCGGTTATTGGACCACACGCGTTGTAAATCCAGCCATCCTTGCAGCACCGTTTCGTCCTGGCTCACCTGAATGGCGTTGGCCTGATCGGGCGTCAGGGAAGAGAGTGTCTGCCAGGTCGCATCAATATTCTTTTGTTTGTCCGGTGCCGCAGTCAGCAGCGGTTGCTGTGCGATAAGGGCACGCAGCAGTGTCGGCGACGGTTTGTTCTGGCTTGCGGTGATCACATCCTGCCAGTAACGGGCTTGCTGATTCTGACTAAACCCTTTCAGATCGACCTTGCTCAGCAGTGCCTGCGCACCGGCGTAGTCTTGTTGCGTGAGTTTGAGCTCAGCGCTCAGCAAGGTTTGCTCAGCGCGCTGCTCGTCATTCAACTCTTGAGGTAATTGGCCCAACAATTCACTGGCCTGCTGGGTCCTGCCTTCTTTCAGCAGTGCACGAATGGCGAGTAATTGCCAGTTGGTCTTGCTATCATCTGAGCTTTGCTGCATCTGGTGCAGATAAAAACCCGAATCAGCCTCAGCCTTGCCCTCCAGGTGCCCGGTGCTTTGATCGACCGGGTGTGTGCCGCAGCCTGCGAACAGCAGAGCGGCTAGCACGACAGGCAGGCAGCGCATGGCTTTCGAACGTAGAAATGTTGACGGTAGCATACTGTATCCAGTGATATTTTTTACGCAATGCTCAATATTAAATCGGCAATACGGATAGAACAATGAAACAACACGAATCTGCGGACAATAATCAGGGCCAGCTCTACATTGTCCCTACGCCCATCGGCAATTTGGGTGATATTACCCAGCGTGCGCTCACCGTATTGCAGGATGTCGATCTTATCGCTGCTGAGGACACGCGCCACACCGGACTGCTGCTTTCTCATTTCGCCATTAACGCCCGTCTGTTTGCCCTGCACGACCATAATGAGCAACAAAAGGCCGACACGCTGGTGGCGAAGCTAAAAGAAGGGCAAAACATCGCGCTGGTCTCCGATGCCGGCACGCCGCTGATTAACGACCCTGGCTACCATCTTGTACGCACCTGCCGTGAAGCGGGCATCCGGGTCGTTCCACTGCCGGGGCCCTGTGCTGCAATAGCAGCATTAAGTGCGGCGGGGTTACCGTCCGATCGTTTTTGTTACGAGGGGTTTCTGCCCGCCAAATCGAAAGGGCGTCGCGACACCTTAAAATCGCTGGAGACAGAACCGCGCACGCTGATTTTTTATGAGTCAACGCATCGCCTGCTGGAAAGCCTGGAGGACATCGTTGCCGTGCTGGGCGAAGCGCGTTACGTGGTGCTGGCCCGCGAGCTGACCAAAACCTGGGAGTCGATTTATGGCGCACCGGTAGGGGAATTGCTGGCATGGGTGAAAGAGGACGAAAACCGCCGCAAAGGTGAGATGGTGCTGATCGTCGAAGGCCATAAGGCGCAGGAAGATGCCTTACCCGCCGATGCGCTGCGTACGCTGGCCCTGTTACAGGCTGAACTCCCTCTGAAAAAAGCCGCTGCGCTGGCTGCGGAAATCCACGGCGTGAAGAAAAACGCGCTCTATAAATACGCGCTGGAACAGCAGGGCGACGCGTAAGTTTTCTGCCTGGGCATAACAGGGTTATATCCAGGCGATTTCCTGTTTACGAACTCCGCGCTTTCGACCAAAACAGCCATGTTATTCATACCATGGCTGTTTTCGTTACGTTCATCGCAATGGCCGCGTTAAACAATCATCACGTCTTTGCCCATCTTGTTCAGCGCTACTTTGTCCTCATCGCTGATGCCCTCATCGGTAATCACGCAGTCGATTTTGTCCATCGGTAACACCTGATTAAACCCGCGGCGATTGAACTTGCTGGCGTCCAGTACCGCCACCACGCCGCTAATCGAATAGCCTTCGTTCAAATGCGTTCATAATGATTTGCCTGAGAATTAATGCTGGATTGTCAGAAAAATGAAAGACACGAAAGTGAAGGGAGGTTTTCGAAAGTTAAGGGCGGCAAAAAAGCAAAAAAAAAGCATGGCCGAAGCCATGCTAAACGATGAGGTTTATTGATGAATCAAGTCACCGGAGCCGGGTTAAAGACAGCCAGTTGGTTGTGCAGGCCCCATTGATCAGAAAACGTTTTCTTACGGCCGCTTGCGACATCAAGGATAAAGTGGAACAGCTTCCAGCCCACCTCCTCGATAGTCTCTTCGCCCGTTGCGATAGTCCCTGCGTTGATATCCATCAGGTCATACCAACGATTGGCCAGCTCAGTGCGGGTAGCCATCTTGATAACCGGCACCGCCATCAGGCCGTACGGCGTACCACGACCGGTGGTGAAGACCTGCACGGTGATACCTGACGCAACCTGCTGTGTGCCGCAGACAAAGTCACTGGCCGGCGTTGCCGCGTAAATGAGACCACGTTTGGTCGGACGCTGGCCCGGAGAAAGCACTTCGGAGATGGCGCTCTTACCTGATTTCGCGATCGAGCCCAGCGCTTTTTCCACCACGTTTGCCAGACCGCCCTTCTTGTTACCCGGCGACGGGTTAGCGCTACGGTCCGTTTGCCCCATGTCCAGGTAGTTATCGTACCAGGCCATCTCTTCCAGCAGGCGTTTGCCCACTTCTTCATTGATTGCACGCGGCGTAAGCAGATGGATAGCATCACGCACTTCGGTTACTTCGGAGAACATGACCGTGCCACCGCAACGTATAAGCAGGTCAGAGGCGTAACCGACAGCCGGGTTTGCGGTCACGCCGGAGAAGGCGTCACTACCACCACACTGCATGCCGACAACCAGTTCAGAAGCCGGGCAGGTTTCGCGCTGGCGCTGGTTGAGTTTTTCCAGATGACGAACCGCAACCTGCAAAATATCGTCAACCATGGATTTGAAACCGACATGATGTTCATCCTGCAGACGGACAATACTGGCATCGTCTACCGGAATCGCTTTCACATCTTCTGTACCCTTAAGCAGGCGTTCAGGCTGCAGTTTTTCACAGCCCAGGCCGATGACCATCACTTCACCGCCAAAGTTCGGGTTCAGCGCGATGTTGTGAATAGTGCGGATAGGCACAACGGCTGCTGGTGCGTTAATCGCCACGCCACACCCGTACAGATGGTTCAGGCCGACCACGCCATCCACATTCGGATATTTCGGCAGCAGGTCGCGTTCAATAATTTTCACCACATAGTCGACCACTCCCGCCACACAATGCACGCTGGTCGTGATGCCAAGGAGATTCTTGGTACCGACGCTGCCATCGGCGTTGCGATAGCCTTCGAAGGTGTAACCCTCCAGCGGCGGCAACGGTTCGGGCACTTTTGTCGCCAGTGGCAGTGTGTTCAACGGCGGCGCTTTCGGTAATTCAACGGTGGATTCGTCAATCCAGCTTCCGCGTGCAATATCGCGCACCGCATAACCGATAACTTCACCGTAACGGATAATTTCCCCGTGATGAGGAATATCTACCAGCGCAACTTTATGACCTTGCGGGATATGTTCGATTAATTCGAGACCATCCGGAAAACGGGTACCCGCTTTTAATCCATTGTCATTAACGATGATAGCGACATTATCGGTGTCGTGTACTTTAATATAAAACGCCGTAGGCGACTGCTGTCTAATTTCAATGTCGGCCATTATCAAGTAATCTCCAGCTAACGATACGATGCATTACTCAAAAAAAAGAAAGAGAGGATGTTCTGTATTTATCAGAAGTTAAAACCTCGTTTGATGAAATAAGAATGTCAGGAGTCTCAATATTAAAATGTGATCTAAATCACTTATTTTCGTGATTACCCGTCCTGTAAGGATGTGAATTACCAGATCTGTGCATCAGCGCCCAGCTATGTGTGCATATGCTCAAAATAATCTTAATGGTTCATGTCAAAATTGAGCAAACCACCAGTGCGTGGCCGAGTGGTGGTGATTATACTGTGCGGTAATAAAATACAAACATGCTATTACCTGATATTACTTTTCGTGAGTTTCTTTTTATATATCGGGTAAGTTACATATCAAGAAAATTATATTTGTGAAATTAAGCAGCACCAGGGGAAACCATATGTCTGTGCAAAGTTCAGTTGAGGTAAAAAGGGGAATGCCAACTCGCTATTTAATTCTGCTCATTATATTTATTGTTACAGCAGTTAACTATGCGGACCGTGCCACACTCTCCATTGCGGGGACTGATGTCGCGAAAGAGTTGCATCTTGACTCGGTATCGATGGGTTACATTTTTTCTGCGTTTGGCTGGGCGTATCTGCTGATGCAGATACCAGGTGGCTGGTTACTTGACCGCTATGGCTCGAAAAAAGTGTACACCTGGAGCCTGTTCTTCTGGTCGCTCTTCACCTTCTTGCAAGGCTTTGTCGACGTATTCCCGCTCGCATGGGCCGGGATCTCGATGTTTATCATGCGCTTTATGCTGGGCTTCTCTGAGGCGCCTTCTTTCCCGGCAAATGCCCGTATTGTGGCGGCCTGGTTCCCGGCAAAAGAGCGCGGTACCGCTTCGGCGATTTTTAACGCGGCGCAGTATTTTTCACTCGCACTGTTCTCTCCGCTACTGGGTTGGCTGACCTTCGCGTGGGGCTGGGAACATGTTTTCACTGTGATGGGCGTGATTGGTTTTGTGCTGACGGCGGCTTGGGTTAAATACATTCATAACCCAACTGACCATCCGCGTATGACTCGCGAAGAGCTGGACTACATTTCTGCTAACGGCGCGGTGGTTGATATGGACCACAAAAAAACCGACAGCGATAAGCAATCTGGCCCGAAACTGGATTACATCAAGCAGTTGTTATCCAGCCGTATGATGCTCGGCGTGTTCTTCGGTCAGTACTTCCTGAACACGATCACATGGTTTTTCCTGACCTGGTTCCCGATTTACCTGGTGCAGGATAAAGGCATGTCAATTTTGAAAGTGGGTTTTGTCGCGTCCATTCCGGCCCTGTGTGGTTTTGGGGGCGGTGTGCTGGGCGGTCTGTTCTCTGACTACCTGATTAAACGTGGTTGTACTTTGACCATGGCGCGTAAATTCCCCATCGTAGTCGGGATGTTGTTGGCTTCCAGCATCATTCTGTGTAACTACACCGACAACACTGTGCTGGTTATCGCATTGATGGCACTGGCATTCTTCGGTAAAGGTTTTGGCGCGTTGGGCTGGCCGGTTATCTCCGATATCGCGCCGAAAGAAATTGTCGGTCTGTGCGGCGGCGTGTTTAACGTGTTCGGTAATGTGGCATCGATCGTGACTCCGCTGGTGATTGGGTACATGGTCAAAGAGTTGCATTCGTTCAACGGGGCACTGATTTTTGTCGGATGCTCGGCCCTGATGATGATGGTGTGCTACCTGTTTGTGGTAGGCGACATCAAACGTATGGAATTGAAAAAGTAAGCAACGGCTTAAAAAATTAAGGTGCAAAAGATGAGTAACGATATCTTCCCGAACAAATTTAAAGCTGCGCTGGCGGCAAATCAGGTTCAGATCGGTTGTTGGTCGGCGCTGGGTAGTCATATCAGCACTGAGGTTCTGGGCCTGGCAGGGTTTGACTGGCTGCTGTTGGACGGTGAACACGCCCCGAATGACGTGCTCTCTTTTGTACCGCAGTTGATGGCGCTGAAAGGCAGCGTCAGCGCACCGGTGGTACGTATCCCGACGAACGATCCGGTTGTGATCAAGCGTCTGCTGGATATCGGTTTCTACAACTTCCTCGTTCCGTTCGTTGAAACGGCAGAAGAAGCAGCAAACGCCGTGGCGGCAACCCGTTATCCGCCTGAAGGTATCCGCGGCGTGTCCGTGTCTCACCGCGCCAATATGTTTGGCACCGTACCGGATTACTTCGCGCAGTCGAACAAAAACATCACCATCATCGTGCAGATCGAAAGTCAGGAAGGCGTGGATAACCTCGACGCTATCCTCAAAACCGACGGCGTTGACGGCGTATTCGTCGGTCCGAGCGACCTGGCGGCAACTCTGGGTTATATCGGCAATGCTGCGCACCCGGAAGTACAGCGCACCATCCAGCATATTTTTGCGCGTGCAAAAGCACATGGCAAACCGAGCGGTATCCTGGCGCCTGTTGAGGCAGATGCCCGCCGCTATCTGGAATGGGGTGCGACCATCGTTGCTGTTGGCAGCGACCTGGGTGTGTTCCGTGCGGGTACACAGAAACTGGCTGATGCCTTTAAAAAATAATCAAACCACCACTGGATAAAGAGAGAGACGCAATTATGACGATGAAAGTTGGTTTCATTGGCCTGGGCATCATGGGTAAACCAATGAGTAAAAACCTCATTAAAGCAGGTTACTCACTGGTGGTCTCCGACCGCAATAGCGATGTGGTCGCAGAACTGATCGCCGCTGGCGCAGAAGCCGCAAGCAGCGCTAAAGCCATCGCAGAGCAGTGTGATGTGATCATCACTATGCTGCCGAACTCCCCGCACGTAAAAGAAGTTGCGCTGGGCGAAGGCGGCATCATTGAAGGCGCTAAACCAGGTACTGTTCTGATCGATATGAGCTCCATCGCTCCGCTGGCCAGCCGTGAAATCAGCGAAGGTCTGAAAGCAAAAGGCATCGAGATGCTGGACGCGCCGGTAAGCGGCGGTGAACCGAAAGCGATCGATGGCACCTTGTCCGTAATGGTTGGCGGTGACAAAGCGCTGTTCGACAAATATTACGATCTGCTGAAAGCCATGGCCGGTTCCGTTGTTCATACCGGCGATATCGGCGCGGGTAACGTGACCAAACTGGCTAACCAGGTCATCGTAGCGCTGAATATTGCTGCAATGTCTGAAGCGCTGTCTCTGGCAACAAAAGCGGGTGTGAATCCTGAGCTGGTATTCCAGGCAATCCGCGGCGGTCTGGCTGGCAGCACCGTGCTGGAAGCAAAAGCACCGATGGTACTCAACCGCAACTTTAAACCGGGTTTCCGTATCGACCTGCATATCAAAGATCTCTCCAACGCACTCGATACCTCTCATGGTGTAGGTGCGCAGTTGCCGCTGACTGCAGCAGTCATGGAAATGATGCAGGCATTGCGTGCTGATGGTCACGGTAGCGACGACCACAGCGCTCTCGCGTGCTACTACGAAAAACTGGCGAAAGTAGAAATCTCTCGCTAATAAGAAGGGTGCGGGAGCGCACCCTGAATTTCTTAAGCATCAACACCTTGCAGGTCGAAAATCGCGGTGACGTGAATGGCCTGTGAGGTGAAATGAATGCCTTGCGCGGCAATGTCAGGCTAATCAACTATGAAAATCGTAATCGCCCCAGACTCTTATAAAGAAAGCCTTTCTGCTACCGAAGTAGCGCAGGCGATAGAAAAAGGATTTCGGGAAATTTTCCCGAATGCTCAATACGTTTCAGTTCCGGTCGCAGATGGCGGTGAGGGAACGGTTGAAGCCATGATTGCCGCGACAAAAGGTTCTGTGCACAGCGCATGCGTCACCGGCCCTTTAGGTGAAAATGTCGATGCGCGTTGGGGGATGTCCGGCGACGGTAAAACAGCCTTTATAGAAATGGCCGCCGCCAGCGGTCTGGCACTTGTGCCCCCTGAATTACGAAACCCTCTGATCACCACTTCACGCGGCACCGGGGAACTTATTTTGCACGCGCTGGATCATGGGGCGAAAAACATTATTATCGGCATCGGCGGTAGCGCAACGAACGACGGCGGAGCGGGTATGGTACAGGCGCTTGGCGCGAAGCTGTGCGATGCCAATGGTACCGACATCGGCAACGGCGGCGGTAGCCTGATAAGCCTGAATACTATTGATATTTCAGGGCTCGATCCACGTCTTGGAGGCTGCACCATTCGTGTTGCCTGTGATGTGACAAACCCGCTGACCGGCGAAAAAGGCGCATCGCGTATTTTTGGGCCACAAAAAGGCGCGACGGAAGCGCTGATCGTTGAGCTGGACCGTAATCTTACCCATTACGCCGATGTGATTAAAAAATCGCTGCATATTGATGTGAAAAATGTGCCGGGAGCCGGTGCGGCAGGGGGGATGGGCGCCGCGTTGATGGCATTCCTCGGCGCGGAGCTGCGTAGCGGTATCGAAATCGTAACCCAGGCATTGAATCTGGAAGAACATATTCATGATTGTACCCTGGTGGTCACCGGTGAAGGCCGTATAGACAGCCAGAGTATCCACGGTAAAGTGCCGGTGGGCGTGGCGAACGTGGCAAAAAAATACCACAAGCCAGTTATCGGTATTGCCGGAAGCCTGACGCGTGATGTTGGCATTGTGCATCAGTATGGTATTGACGCGGTATTCAGCGTTCTGACCAGCATTGGTACGCTGGAAGAGGCGTTCCGTGGTGCGTTTGACAATATTTATCATGCATCCCGCAACATTGCGGCCACCTTACAGGTTGGCATGTCTGCTGAGGGGTGACATCGGCGCGCAAACCCTCTATACTGCGCGCCGAAGCTGACCAGACAGTCGCCGCTTCGTCGTTGTCCTCCTTCGGGGGAGACAGGCGAAGGGGAGGAAAGTCCGGGCTCCATAGGGCAGGGTGCCAGGTAACGCCTGGGGGGTGTAACAGCCTACGACCAGTGCAACAGAGAGCAAACCGCCGATGGCCCACGCAAGTGGGATCAGGTAAGGGTGAAAGGGTGCGGTAAGAGCGCACCGCGCGGCTGGTAACAGTTCGCGGCACGGTAAACTCCACCCGGAGCAAGGCCAAATAGGGGTTCATAAGGTACGGCCCGTACTGAACCCGGGTAGGCTGCTTGAGCCAGTGAGCGATTGCTGGCCTAGATGAATGACTGTCCACGACAGAACCCGGCTTATCGGTCAGTTTCGATCTTTTCAGGTAAAAACCCGCTTCGGCGGGTTTTTGCTTTTCTGTGGTTTCAAATTCCTGCACGATCTTCCCTCTGGCTCCAGTGGGGTGAGGGGAAGCCTGAACATTCCCTGGTGGCGCTGCGTTTACCGGGACTACGGTCTCGCCATACTCCTATTTCCGGTAGCTATCTGCGTCTCGCCGTTACATCTTCCGCTGACAATGCTCTACTGAGTACCGGAACATACTCACAGGACGCATCTGACATGAGCTCACACCCAATACGGAAAATCATCGAAGCCTGCGACAAGGCGATATCAGCAAAAGATTACGATACCCTGATGACGTTTTATGCGGACGATGCCGCGCTGGTCATAAGGCCAGGAATGATTGCCAAAGGAAAAGACAATATTCGCAACGCTTTTATGGCCATCGCTGACTATTTCCAGGGGAATCTGCTGGTAGAACAAGGGGAGATGCAGGTCATTGAAGGCGCCGATAACGCGCTGGTCATCATGGAAACCCTGCTGCGTTATCCGGACGGTAAAGGCGGCACTGTCGAGACAATCCGTCGCGCGACATATGTTTTTCGCCACACCGCTTCGCAGGGCTGGTTATGCACTATCGATAATTCTTACGGCACCGATTTGCTGGATAGCGCGTTGCCGTCAGGCTAATTTTTCCGCAAACCTCACAAAAAAAGCCCCGGTTTTTAAACCAGGGCTTCTGTTATGCTGCTTCGTCTTCTTGCGCCAGCCGCTGCTCTGCATCGGCGACGATAGCTTCCAGTTCGGTCAGCATGTCGTCGTAATCAAAAGATTGCGGCGATGCTTCCGGGGGCGTTTGCTCTGTAGAAATGGGTTTTGACGTTCTGTTTTGAATACTCTTTTTTTTCACCTTCGTACTCCGTAAAACTCTTGCGCTTACACGGGTAAATCTATCAGTAAAGCGCGCAACGGCGTATCGGCGACTAACGTTATGTTAGCCTCATCACGAATAAACGCACCGTCGCCACAGGTGAGCGCTTCCCGCGATTCGCACGGCATGACGGCGTGTACCGTACCGTGAATCGACTGCAAATAGGCGCGAGGCCCATGCAGTTGAAACGTCAGCTCTTCACCTTTTTCCAGCTCGATATGGTGCAACCACACCTGCTGGCGTAGTTGCAGGCTGTCCTGGCTTCCGTCTGGGGATGCCAGCAACTGGCGAGCCTGATCGGCAATCATCACTTTCTGCACCGTCGGATTTTCACGCTCCGGGCAGGCATCCAGCCACAACTGCATACGCGTCAGCGGCTTGTCTTTGCTCAGATTATGTTCGCTATAGCTAATACCCGGCTGAGTCGCAATGAGCAACGCTTCGCCCGTTTTCGCCTGAATATGGTTACCTTCACTGTCGCGATACTCTGCTTCGCCTTCCAGAATCAGGTTCAGAATATCGACTTTCGGGTAGGTACGCGGCTGGAATGAGGCACCGGGTGCCAGTACTTCCTGGTTCAGTACGCGCAGGGAGGCGTAGCCCAAAAGTTTCGGGTCAAAGTAATGTCCAAAGGAAAAGGTGTAGCGGGCCTGCAGCCAGCCGAAGTCCGCTTGTCCACATTGTTTGGCTGTTCTGGTAGTAATCATAATTCTTGACCTCTCTTTACACTAAAACAATGGTAAAGGTATGGACGCTGCATTGTTAGCCAGATATTCTGCCCGGTATGTTCAAATTTCCTGAATGAGAACAAAAATGGCGAAAGATAGGGCACTTACGCTGGAAGCGTTACGCGTCATGGACGCAATTGACCGTCGCGGTAGCTTTGCCGCCGCGGCAGATGAACTGGGGCGGGTACCCTCTGCGCTCAGCTATACGATGCAGAAACTGGAAGAAGAGCTGGACGTTGTTCTGTTTGACCGCTCTGGCCATAGAACGAAGTTTACCAACGTTGGTCGCATGCTGCTGGAACGTGGCCGTGTTTTGCTCGAAGCGGCTGACAAACTCACTACCGATGCCGAAGCGCTGGCGCGCGGCTGGGAAACGCACCTGACGCTGGTTACCGAAGCACTGGTGCCGACGCCCGAGCTTTTCCCGCTTGTCGATAAACTGGCGACAAAAGCTAACACGCAACTCTCGATCATTACCGAAGTCCTGGCAGGCGCCTGGGAGCGGCTGGAGCAAGGGCGTGCGGATATCGTGATCGCGCCGGATATGCATTTCCGCTCTTCGTCTGAAATCAACTCTCGCAAGCTGTACAAGGTACTGAACGTCTATGTCGCGGCACCAGACCATCCGATTCATCACGAACCAGAACCGTTGTCTGAGGTGACTCGCGTGAAATATCGCGGCGTGGCGGTTGCGGATACCGCGCGTGAGCGCCCGGTGCTGACGGTGCAGTTGCTGGACAAACAGCCGCGTCTGACGGTCAGTACCATTGAGGATAAACGTCAGGCTTTACTGGCGGGACTGGGGGTGGCGACGATGCCTTATCCGTTGGTTGAGCAGGACATTGCAGAAGGGCGTTTGCGCGTCGTCAGTCCTGAATATACCAGCGAAGTCGACATCATCATGGCCTGGCGGCGCGACAGCATGGGCGAAGCGAAAGCCTGGTGTCTGCGCGAAATACCGAAACTCTTCTCCGGGAAATAATTCCCCTGGCAGCCCCCTTAAGGAAACGCTTTTGGCTCAGGGCCGAAGCGATTTTCTTCGGGGGTACCGTGCTGGCTCCAGAAGGCCAGCAGCATCAACCAACCCAGGACAGGAACACACCACAACCACAGCCATTTGGCGGTGCGATCGGTATCGTGCAACCGCCGGGACTGAACGGCAATGGAAGGCAGGAAAACCAGCAGAGCGTAGATCAGGCTTAACAGGCCAATGCCACCCGTGCGCCAGCCTAAAATTTTATCCACCACGACAAGTACGCCAAAGAGAATGAGGTTGACCAGCATAAACATCCAGAACTCCCGGCGATGCGCACGGCCATGAAAGAGGACATAGTTGCTCAGCACTTTGAAATACCAATCCATTCTCTACCTCGAAAGACGTTCAATACGTTGTTTTCTCAGCGATCACTGTAAGAATAGACGGGGATAAAAGGATGCGTGAAATATTTTCGGGCGCAACGGCTGCGCCCGAAAATATTATGCGAAACGAAGGTCCCGACCGTGAGGCTCGTTAAGATCCTGCCACGGGCCGATGGAGATAATCCCCGTCGGATTGATGGTTTTGTGGCTGCGGTAGTAGTGGGTACGAATATGGTCAAAATTGACCGTTTCCGCGATGCCTGGCATCTGGTAGATATCCCGCAGGAAGCCATAGAGGTTGAGATAGTCGCTAATGCGATGCTTATCGCACTTAAAGTGGGTCACGTACACCGGATCGAAACGTATAAGCGTTGTCCACAGGCGAATGTCCGCCTCGGTTAACCGATCGCCTGTCAGGTAGCGATGTTGCCCCAGGATTTGTTCCAGCCGGGCGAGGGATTCGAAGACCTTTTCGACGGCTTCATCGTAAGCCTGCTGGCTGGTGGCAAAACCGGCCTTATAGACACCGTTATTGACGTTGTCGTAGATCCAGCTATTCAGCTCGTCAATTTGCGTGCGCAATTCTGGTGGGTAATAGTCGCCAGCACGCGCCCCTTGCGCATCAAACGCAGTGTTGAACATGCGAATGATTTCAGCCGATTCATTGCTGACAATCGTGTGGTTCTTTTTGTCCCACAGTACCGGGACCGTTACGCGTCCGGTGTATTGCGGGTCGGCATGAAGATAAAGCTGATAGAGGAATTCATGCTGATAAAGCGCGTCGCCTGTCGCTGCCGGAAAGGTATCGTCAAACGTCCAGCCGTTTTCCAGCATCAGCGGATTCACCACCGAAACCGGTAAAAAATCGTCCAGGCCTTTTAGCGTGCGCATGATTAGCGTGCGGTGCGCCCAGGGACAGGCGAGAGAAACATACAGGTGATATCTATCTTTTTCCGCTGCAAAGCCGCCTTCGCCGGATGGACCCGGTGCGCCATCGGCGGTGAGCCAGTTACGAAATGCGGACACTGAGCGCTGGAAGCGGCCACCGGTTGATTTAGTATCATACCAGGTATCATGCCAGACGCCGTCAATAAGTTGTCCCATGATGCATTCTCCTTTAGATGGCAAAAGCGAGGAGATGTCTCCTCGCTTCATGTCTTTATCAGTATAGAGCGCTTACCACTTTTTATTCAGTACGCGGTCGATGCTGAATGCGCCTGGACCGGTGATAGCCAGCAGCAGGAAGCCACCGGTGATACTCAGATTTTTCATAAACATCAGGGAGTTCATGCCTTCCGCAAAGTTACTGTGGAAGATAAACGCGGTCAGCAGGGTGAAGCCTGCGGTGAACAGCGCGGTGGTGCGTGTCAGAAAACCGAACAGAATGGCCAGACCGCCGCCGAACTCAAGCAGGATAACCAGCGGCAACATAAAGCCCGGGACACCCATGGCTTCCATATACTGCTGAGTGCCGGCATAACCGGTGATCTTGCCCCAGCCTGCGGTAATGAACAGGATTGGCATCAGGATACGCGCTACCAGTACACCAACATCTTCTAATTTTTTCATCTTTCTCTCCAGGGAACCACATTGTCTTTTTTTGTGAAAAGTTCGGCAATCACGGGCGCTGGCCGCATGGTTGCTGTCGATGGAGAGGATATTAAACGGGGCGGGAAAAGATTGTTAGCAAGGAAAACTGTCGAAATTTTTCAAAGATACTGATGAAGTTGGCGTAAAAAACGCTGCTACCCCGGCCAGTATGGCACCGCCGGGGAGCCTGTTAACGCTGTTGATCAAGCGTGGATTTTACCAGCCGCCAGACGCTCCACAGCCCAAGCCCGCGTTTCGCCCAGCGCATTAACATGCTGGGATGGCGCACCGACCATACGGCCATGAAGCTGCTGCCGACCAGCGCCCAGGAACGCAGGCTGAGGAAGGTGTTCCACCCGCGATCATAGACACCGGTGGCATCCACCCAGTCACGGCGGGCGGCGGTCAAATCCAGCCGTTGCTGCTGAATTTGGCTGAGCAACAGGGCTTTACGCTTGAGACGCTCGGCCTTGTGACTCATGGTTTATCCTCTTCCAGTAACTGACGGTCATTGGCCAGTTCCTGTCGCGTGTGGCGCAGAATTGTGGATTCGCGGGCTTTACGTAGGGTCCAGATACCGCCAATCAACGCCAGCACCAGGAGCACCACCGTGGTGGCGATCATGGCGTTGAGTCGGTATTGCGGGTCGATGGCCCAGATAACCAGTACCATCAAACTCATCAGGCCAAATGCAGCGAACAGCATGGTCAGCCCTAACATCATGAGCAACTGGAAGAGGTTTGCTTTTTCCTCTTCCAGTTCGACCACTGCCAACCGGAGCCGCGTTTCCACCATTTCAACCATGATGGAAACAATGCGTTGCCCGATACCCAGTACGCTTTTGCCCGGTCCTTGCGCGTGTCGTGAATCCGCCATAATCAGCGACGCGTCAGGAGCACGCCTAACACGACGCCAATCGCCGCGCCAATGCCCACGCTGGCCCATGGGTTTTCACGTACATATTCGTCAGTTCTTGCAGCGGCTTCGCGGGTCTGGCGGGCAATGGCATCCCCCGTTTCGCCCAGACGATAGCGGCTTTCCTGCAAGGCTTTTTCGGCTTTGCTGCGCAGTTTGCTCAACTCTTCTTTTGATTTGTCCCCGGAAGTGCTCAGTACTTCCTCAAGGGTATCCGCCAGGGATTTCAACTCAGCGCGCAGATGTTCAGTATTTGCCTCTTTAGACATAATTCTCTCCAGGTGAGTGAGTGTTAACTTCCATCAAAATTAGTAGTCACGCGCTTCAAGCGCCTTAAGTTCTGCCTCGGCCTCTTTCAGCTTGTGATCGCGTTTACTTATTTTGTCCGCATCGCCTTTCTGTTTCGCTTTGGCGAGATCTTCGCGACGTTCGGCAACCTCGTCTTTCTGTCTGGCAATTTTGCGCTGATGCTCCGCACGCAATTTACTGTCGGAACAGGTGGTGCGAACCTCGTGCAGCGCCTTGTTCAGCCCTTCAACCCGACTCTGATTGTTGTGCTTTTCGGCATAGCTGATTTCACGCGTAATCTCCTGCTCCTTCTCCTGACAGGGGGAGGCGGCCTGAGACATCGCGCTTACAGATAATAGGGTTAGCGCCAGTGCGATGCGGTATTTCATGGTCGAAACCTTCCATTGTTGGCTGGCGAAACAAGGCTCGCCAGCATCCAGTGACATAACGTGGACTTTGGTTCCATTAACTCAAGCATAGAACGTTAACGGCTAAAGCACCAAAGTAGGTGAAAAGATTCAGAATCCTGGAGGATCAGCCAAATCGATGGGTGGTATCGCGTAAACGCGAAAGCCAGGCAGAGGTCTGGCTTTCGTCATCCTGTAACGCGACGATGTAGCCGTGGGGCAGCGTTCTGTCCAGCACTTCCTTGGCAGCAGCGCTCTGGGCACTGGACTCAAATTTGATTAACAGCGTGTCGTTTTGCGGCGTAATGCTTTTGAAATGGATGCCGTTTGCGTCCAGATGATGCCAAATGGAAAAACCATCCGGCACGCTTGTGTTTTGCGCGATTGGGCGTATCGCCAGCGTAGATTCGCGATTTTGCAGTGTCACCCAACCCCAGAAAAGTACGCTGAACAGCGCCATCGCGGCGATGCCCATAAACAACCAGCGCAGGAAGGGACGTTGCGATTCCATTATTGACCCCGATTACCGTATTTTTTCTTCCACAGCACCACCAGTGTGCCAACCAGGCCAATCACCAGCAGAACAACGGGAAGGAGCATCAAACAAGACATCAACGCGTCTTCATATTTACGAAACACTGGCGTTATACCCAATAAATACCCCAGTGTCGTTAGAATCAGCACCCACAACAAACCGCTCATCCAGTTGAAAAACTGGAAGCGAGCGCTACTAAGACCCGAAATTCCGGCAATAGTTGGTAACAGGGTGCGAACAAATGCAATAAAACGCCCAATCAGCAACGCTGAGAGGCCATGTTTATGAAAAAGATGATGTGCACGTTGGTGATAATGCGCCGGAAGGTGCGATAACCAGTTTTGCACGGTTCGCGTGTTCCCCAGCCATCGGCCCTGAATATAGCTCAGCCAACAGCCAAGACTGGCGGCCGCCGTTAATAACAAAATGGTCTGTGGATAGCCCATAGCCCCTTTGGCAATCAAAACACCCACCAGCACCAGGAGACTGTCGCCAGGAAGGAAAGCGGCCGGAAGCAGGCCATTCTCAAGAAATAAGATGACAAATAACACAAAGTAGAGCATGCCGATCATGGATGGATTGGCCAGCGTTTCGAAATCCTGGCTCCAGAGGGCATGCAGCAGTTGGCTTAAAAGTTCCATTCAATGTTCCTGGTACATCGGTTTACGGCACGTCGATTACCTGTAAAACAGCACGGCGACATTATTGATAGTGACATTATGGTCGCTCGTGGCGCATTCAGCAGCCTGACTATTCCGGTAACAACGCTGTGAGCAAGCGCTAACTCACGCAGTGGCAAAGTGCGTCCAATTGTAACAAATGCCATAGTTCTGCGGCAGAGAAATTACGCTTTGTCAGAAAATGATTTTGCTTGTCGAAAGGAGGGGTGGCGAGGGTATTTACAAAGGCTGACACTCTATACTTTTTACTGACCCTTAAGTGGCCAGGCGCAGGAAGGCTGTGCGCCTGACAAAGAAAAGCCTTATTTTACGCCACTAGCTACGGTATCAAGGTGAACAACGGGGTTTTCCGCAAACAGATAGCGGTCAGCATTGAACTCAAAATCATCGCTGGTTTCGTTAAACAGCATCTGCTTGGTGTTTTCTAGATGCTGCCACATTGCGACTTTCGCCGCGTGCGGGTCTTTACGAATCAAGGCCTTGAGAATTTGGTCATGATCGTCACACCAGTTATCCACGGTGCGCAAGTCGATATGGTCGTGCAGTTTTTTCCAGTATGGGTTGTGAACACGCTGGGTCCACATTTTTTCGACGATTGCTGCCAGTGCGCTGTTTTGTGTCGCCAGGGCTACCTGCACATGAAACTGTAAATCCCATTCGGAATCGCGGAAGCATTTCTCTTTGCGCGCGTTTTCCTGAATTTCCATCAGTTTCATGATGTCTTGCTTGGTTACCTGCGTCGCGGCAAATTCAGCAATGTTGCTTTCAATCAACTGACGTGCCTGCAGCAGCTCGAATGGACCGTAGTTAGCAAATTCCAGCGATTCGTCAGGGGCCTGGGTATGACGAGGTTGGTTAGAAATGACATGAATGCCTGAACCTTTACGGACTTCAACATAACCTTCGACTTCCAGCATGATGATTGCTTCACGAACCACGGTCCGGCTGACGCTTTTTTCGTCTGCAATAAAGCGCTCGGCGGGAAGTTTGTCACCCACAAGGTAAACACCCTGCTCGATCCGGCTTTTCAGCTCGGCGGCAAGTTGTTGGTACAAACGACGTGATTCAGTGATTTCCATATGCGCTCCAGGCAAGATAAGGCATTAGTAGATTTGTTATACCACTTTTACGCCATTCTCACCACAACAAGGCAAGAAAAAGCCGCCCGAAACGGTGGGCGGCTTTTGGGAAACAGTAGTACAGATAAAGCGTGTACTAGCTTTGCGTTGCGGTACCGCCGACCGCACTTTCCTGCGCTAATTCACTGGCGGATTTATTTTTTAACACCGTCCAGATGACCACCGCACCGAGCAGGTCGAACAGTGCCAGCACGGCGAACAGCGGGCTAAAGCCGATGGTGTCAGCCAGCGCACCTACCACCAGAGCAAACATGGTACTTGCTGTCCACGCCGCCATACCGGTCAGACCGTTCGCGGTTGCCACTTCGTTACGACCAAACACATCGGAAGACAGAGTAATCAATGCACCGGACAGAGACTGGTGAGCGAAGCCGCCAATACACAGCAGACCAATTGCAACATACGGGCTGGTAAACAGGCCGATCATGCCTGGGCCGATCATCAGCAGCGCGCCCATGGTCACAACCATTTTACGAGAAACAATCAGGTTCACACCAAACCAGCGCTGGAACAGCGGTGGCAGGTAACCGCCGACGATACAACCCAGGTCAGCAAACAGCATTGGCATCCAGGCGAACATAGCGATCTCTTTCAGGTTAAAGCCGTAGACTTTGAACATGAACAGCGGGATCCAGGCGTTGAACGTACCCCATGCCGGCTCTGCCAGGAAACGCGGCAGTGCGATACCCCAGAACTGACGGGTGCCCAGAATCTGCAGGACGGACATTTTCTTGCCATTGAAAGTCTGGTGCTGTGCTTCCTGACCGCCAATGATGTATTCGCGTTCTTCTTCAGACAGTTTTTTCTGATCGCGCGGGTGTTTGTAGAAAATCAGCCATGCCATTGCCCATGCGAAGCTCAGCACACCAGAGATAATGAACGCGAGCTGCCAGCTATGCATGACGATTGCCCACACGACCAGCGGGGGTGCAATCATCGCGCCAATAGAAGAACCGACGTTGAAATAGCCCACAGCGATAGAACGTTCTTTCGCCGGGAACCACTCAGAAGCCGCTTTCAGGCCTGCAGGAATCATTGCAGCTTCGGCAGCACCAACGGCACCGCGCGCCAGCGCCAGTCCACCCCAGCTTCCTGCCAGCGCAGTAGCGCCACAGAAGATGGCCCAGGTCACGGCGAAGACGGCGTAGCCGACTTTGGTGCCCAGGATATCCAGCACATAACCTGCGACTGGCTGCATGATGGTATAAGCCGCCGAGTAGGCCGCAATAATATAGGAGTATTGCTGCGTGGAGATATTCAATTCTTGCATCAGCGTAGGTGCCGCCGCCGCAATCGTGTTACGCGTCAAGTAACCCAGCACGGTGCCGAGCGTCACCAGCGCTATCATGTACCAACGTAACCCTTTAATTTTACGCATGTAAACCTCATCGTTATGTTAATTCCGCCAGCGCGGTCACCTGCCGGTTGCGGTCGGGAGGTGGAAACGGAGGGCGTAACCGGTAAACACCGGAACGACCCGAACCTTGCTATTCAACGTGCTCAATTCGGTATCCGTACCGTAAAGACCGATGATTTATCACCGGCAATGCATTCCGTCGGCTTATGTATTCGACGGCAGAAAGATAACTTGTCATACAACTTCAAAAGGTGAGTGACATCACAAAAGTGTTTTTCTTTGTGTGGTTTTTAACTTTGCGGCACCAGACCAGAACTGGCGCGGCCTGGCGGTGATTTTGACGCGCAATCTTGTAAATATTTGTCATCGTTTATTGATCTAACTCACGAAAAAGTCTTCGGCCACTGGAAATTGGTGTGATAACTTTGTCAGCATTAAGGTAAGCATCAGACGCACTCGTTGAGAGGAAGACGATAATGACCCCGTTTATGACCGAAGATTTTCTGTTAGATACCGAATTTGCGCGCCGCCTGTACCATGACTACGCGAAAGATCAGCCGATTTTTGACTTCCATTGCCATCTGCCGCCGCAGCAGATCGCAGAAAACTATCGTTTTAAAAACCTGTATGACATCTGGTTAAAAGGTGATCACTACAAGTGGCGTGCAATGCGTACTAATGGTGTGCCGGAACGCCTGTGTACCGGCGATGCCAGCGATCGTGAGAAGTTTGACGCCTGGGCCGCAACCGTACCGCATACGATTGGCAACCCGTTATACCACTGGACCCATTTAGAGCTTCGTCGTCCATTTGGTATTACAGGTAAGCTGCTTTCCCCGTCTACGGCGGATGAAATCTGGAATCTGGGCAATGAATTGCTGGCGCAGGATAAATTTACTGCCCGCGGTATCATGCAGCAGATGAATGTGAAGATGGTCGGTACCACTGACGATCCGATCGACTCTCTGGAACACCACGCAGCCGTTGCCAAAGACACCACCTTCACCATCAAAGTGCTGCCAAGCTGGCGTCCGGACAAAGCCTTCAATATTGAACTGGCTACGTTTAACGACTACATGAGCAAGCTGGGTGAAGTGTCTGACACCGATATCCGTCGCTTTGCCGATCTGCAGACGGCGTTGACTAAACGTCTGGATCACTTTGAAGCACACGGTTGTAAAGTGTCGGACCACGCGCTTGACGTTGTGCTCTTCGCCGAAGCAAGCGACGCGGAACTGGACAGCATCCTCGCACGCCGTCTGGCGGGTGAAGCATTAAGCCAGCATGAAGTCGCGCAGTTCAAAACTGCCGTTCTGGTATTCCTCGGCGCGGAATATGCCCGTCGCGGTTGGGTACAGCAGTATCACATTGGCGCGCTGCGTAATAACAACCTGCGCCAGTTCAAACTACTGGGGCCAGATGTGGGCTTCGATTCCATTAATGACCGTCCGCTGGCGGAAGAACTGTCAAAATTACTCAGCAAGCAGAACGAAGAAAACTTGCTGCCGAAAACCATCCTGTATTGCCTGAACCCGCGTGATAACGAAGTACTGGGCACCATGATCGGCAACTTCCAGGGCGAAGGCATGCCAGGCAAGATGCAGTTTGGTTCCGGCTGGTGGTTCAACGACCAGAAAGACGGTATGGAACGTCAGATGACCCAACTGGCGCAGCTCGGTCTGCTGAGCCGCTTTGTGGGCATGCTGACTGATAGCCGCAGCTTCCTGTCTTATACCCGTCACGAATATTTCCGTCGCATTCTGTGCCAGATGATTGGCCGCTGGGTGCACGCGGGTGAAGCTCCGGCTGATATCCAGCTGCTGGGCGAGATGGTGAAAAATATCTGCTTTAACAATGCGCGTGACTACTTCGCGATTGAACTGAACTAAGGCCGTTTGAGGTTGATATGCAATACATCAAGATCCACTCGCTGGATAATGTCGCGGTAGCGCTGGCGGATCTCGCCGAAGGCACAGAGGTTGTGGTTGACGGTCATGAGATTCTGCTTCGTCAGGCAGTGGTACGCGGACATAAATTTGCCCTGCAGGCCATCCCGACGGGCGAGAATGTTGTTAAATATGGTCTTCCTATCGGCCATGCCACAACAGATATCGCCGCAGGTGAACACATACATTCTCACAATGTGCGTACCAATCTGAGCGATTTGGATGAGTATAGCTATCAACCTGATCTCATTGATGAAAATGCACCGGCGGCCGATCGCGACGTTCAGATCTATCGCCGTGCAAACGGGGAGGTTGGGGTTCGCAACGAATTATGGATCCTGCCGACAGTAGGCTGTGTTAACGGCATCGCCCGTCAAATCCAGACCCGTTTTCTGAAAGAGACGCACAACGCCGAAGATATCGACGGCGTGCACCTGTTTAGCCATACCTACGGTTGCTCACAACTGGGCGATGACCATATTAACACCCGTACCATGCTGCAAAATATGGTGCGTCACCCGAACGCGGGGGCGGTGCTGGTCATTGGTCTTGGCTGCGAAAACAACCAGGTTGATGCGTTTCGCGAAACGCTGGGCGAATACGATCCGTCCCGCGTCCACTTTATGATCTGCCAACACCAGGACGACGAAGTGGAAGCGGGCATTGAGCATCTGTACGAATTGTACGAAGCCATGCGCCACGACAAGCGCGAGCCCGGTAAACTGGGCGAGCTGAAATTCGGTCTGGAGTGTGGCGGATCAGACGGACTTTCCGGTATCACAGCGAACCCGATGCTGGGACGCTTTTCTGACTACATTATCGGTAACGGCGGCACTACAGTTTTAACCGAAGTGCCGGAAATGTTCGGTGCAGAACAGATTCTGATGAGCCATTGCCGCGACGAAGAGACCTTTGAGAAGACGGTCACCATGGTGAACGACTTCAAACAGTACTTTATCGCGCATAACCAGCCGATCTACGAAAACCCATCACCGGGTAACAAAGCAGGCGGCATCACAACGCTGGAAGAAAAATCGCTTGGCTGTACACAAAAAGCGGGGGCCAGCCAGGTGGTCGACGTGCTGCGTTACGGCGAACGCCTGAAAACCCACGGACTCAACCTGTTGAGCGCGCCGGGTAACGATGCGGTTGCAACCAGCGCACTGGCGGGAGCGGGTTGCCACATGGTGCTGTTCAGTACCGGACGCGGCACCCCTTACGGCGGCTTTGTTCCGACAGTGAAAATCGCGACGAACAGCGAACTGGCGGCGAAGAAGAAACACTGGATCGATTTCGATGCGGGCCAGCTTATTCACGGAAAAACCATGCCGCAGCTTCTGAGCGAGTTCGTGGATGTGATCGTGGATTTTGCCAACGGTAAGCAGACCTGCAATGAACGCAACGAGTTCCGCGAGCTGGCTATCTTCAAGAGTGGCGTAACGTTATAAGTTATCCTTGATTTTTCGCGCTAAAGCGGTGTTGGCTATATCCACTCACCCCGGTCACTTACTTATGTAAGCTTCCGGGGTTCCCGGACTTGCCGCCTGGCTGTAGCACGACATCTTTTGGGTAACGCAGCAGTAGAATTAAAAAACGACGTTTCATATTATGAAGCGTCGTTTCTTTTTTGGTGTCATTAACAAGGATCTTCCATGAGCGCGTATTGGTTAGCCCAGGGCGTTGGTGTACTTGCTTTTCTTATTGGTATTACCACGTTTATTAACCGCGACGAAAAACGCTTCAAACTCCAGCTTTCCCTTTACAGCGCCACCATCGGCGCGCATTTCTTTCTGATGGGCGCACTGCCTGCCGGTATGAGCGCAGAACTCAACGCCATACGTACCATTATCTCCATGCATACCCGCAAGCTGTGGGTTATGGCTGTATTTATTGCGCTGACGCTATTTTTTGGTTTGATTAAATTACACCACCCGGTCGAACTGCTGCCGATTATCGGTACGGTTGCCAGTACCTGGGCGCTGTTTCGCTGCAAAGGGCTTTCCGTGCGTTGCGTCATGTGGTGTTCAACCGCCTGCTGGGTCACCCATAACCTGTGGCTGGGATCGATTGGCGGTACCCTGATCGAAGGCAGCTTCCTCGTGGTAAACGGGCTGAACATTATCCGTTTCTGGCGGATGCAAAAACGCGGCATCGACCCGTTTAAAGTCGAAACCGCGCTGCAAAAAGAGAGCACTTCTCCGCGTTAATCGCGTTGGGGCACTAACGACGCGCGCTCGCCGTCTGCCAGACAGGCGGCTGCGGTAAACAGCACATCGGTTGAGGAGTTGATGGCAGTCTCGCAGGAGTCCTGCACGATGCCAATAATAAAGCCGACGGCGACGACCTGCATGGCAACATCGGCTGAAATACCAAACAGGTTACAGGCCAGTGGAATCAGCAGCAGCGAGCCGCCCGCCACCCCGGATGCTCCGCAGGCACAGAGCGAAGCCACTATGCTTAACAGCACCGCTGTAGGCAAATCTACGGCCACCCCCAGCGTATGCACTGCCGCCAGTGAGAGCACGGTGATGGTGATTGCCGCGCCTGCCATATTGACCGTCGCACCCAATGGGATCGAGACGGAATAGGTGTCTTTATCAAGCCCGAGCTTTTCGCACAACGCCATATTTACCGGAATATTCGCCGCCGAGCTGCGGGTGAAAAAAGCGGTCACGCCGCTTTCACGCAAGCAGATAAAAACAAGTGGGTACGGATTCCGGCGTATCTTCACCCAGACCAGTAGTGGATTGATCACCAGCGCAACCAGTAACATACAGCCGACCAGGACCATCAGCAGTTGCGCGTAATCCCAGAGCGCGCCAACGCCCGTTGTCGCAAGGGTGGATGCCACAAGGCCAAAAATCCCCAGCGGCGCAAAGCGAATCACCAGTGTGACCATAAACGTCACCGCTTGCGACATATCATTAATCAGCTTCTTACTGGTATCGCTACTGTGGCGCAGGGCAAAGCCGAGACCAACCGCCCAGACCAGAATGCCGATGTAATTCCCTTTGACCAGCGAGTCGACAGGGTTTGCCACGATATTCATTAGTAACCCTTCCAGTACGCCAACAATACCGGAAGGTGCAACGACATCGGTCGCGGCCGCCACCAGATGTAGCCTGGAAGGGAACAGGAAGCTGACGATCACGGCCGTTAATGCCGCAGAGAAAGTGCCGATTAAGTAGAGCAGCAGGATAGGGCGAATGCTGATTTTTTGCCCCTGTTGGTGATTAGCCACCGAGGCCATTACGAGTACCAGCACCAGAATCGGGGCTACAGATTTTAGCGCGCCGACAAACAGCGTGCCCAGCAGGCCAACGGCGCGTGCTGAGTCAGGTGAAAGCCAACTCAACAGAATGCCGAGTATCAGTCCGGCGAGAATTTGTTTGACGATATTGCCGCGCATCACGCGTTGCAACCATGTCGTAGCGGGTTGTGTTTGCATACCTTTTCCTTGGTTTTTATTGGTGTTCCATCGGTGCTGCGCCAGCAGGCGTAACGGATTGAGTATAAAGAATTCGCTGCTCAGGGGGCTGTTTCAGATACTGGCGGGGGGAAAAATCAGAAAAACGCCCTCTCCGAAAAGAGGGCATACCAGGGACGTTATCACCTCAGCCCCTCAGAACTGCTTATTCAGCAAGCTTGCGTTTATCGTTACGGTGATTAACCCATGCGTTAATCAGCAGCGTTACCATAAGAATGCCACCCACGATGCCAAGCGAGATGGCGATGGGGATATGGAAGAAATCGACAATCAGCATCTTGATACCGATAAACACCAGGATCACCGACAGGCCATATTTCAGCATGGAGAAACGCTCTGCCACACCCGCCAGCAGGAAGTACATCGCGCGCAGACCCAGGATGGCAAACAGGTTAGACGTCAACACGATAAACGGGTCGGTGGTGACGGCAAAAATAGCCGGAATACTGTCGACCGCAAATATCACATCGCTCAGTTCAACCAGAATCAGCACCAGCAGCAACGGCGTGGCAAACAGCAGGCCGTTCTTACGCACGAAGAAATGCTCGTTTTCGATCTTGTCCGTCATGCGCAGATGGCTGCGTAGCCAGCGGACCAGGGGTTTATCGCCAATGCCGCCTTCATCTTCTTTTGCCAGCGCCATTTTCACACCCGTGAACAGCAGGAAGGCACCGAAGACATACAGCAGCCATTCGAACTGGGAGATAAGCCAGCTTCCGGCGAAGATCATAATAGTACGCAGGACGATCGCGCCGAGCACACCGTAGATCAGTACGCGACGTTGCAGCGCAGCAGGTACCGAGAAGTAGCTGAACAGCATCAGCCAGACAAAGACGTTATCCACCGCGAGTGCTTTTTCAATCAGGTAACCGGTCAGGAATGCCAGTGCCTGGGTGTCGGCAACGGCGCGGCCCTCGTTTTGTACCAGATACCACCAGAAGGCAGCGTTAAATAAGAGAGAAAGACTAACCCAGACCAGCGACCAGACGGCCGCCTGTTTCATGGACATCGTGTGCACGCCACGTCGCCCCTGAAGCAGAAGGTCGATAGCCAGCATGATAACGACAACAACGGCGAATCCGCCCCAGAGTAGCGGTGTACCGACAGTATTCATGTGAGGTTCCTCAGCACCTTACACTTCATCCTTCTGGCTGCCTCTTTGTTGGCTTCGACTGCTCACGCCAGTCACTTACTTGAGTAAGCTCCTGGTGATTCTCAGTCTTGCCGCCGCGACGCATCCAGAATGATTATGTGTATAAACAAAAACGGCTAACGTCGAAAGACGTCAGCCGCATGCTTTAGGTGCAATTGGGTCCTCGCCTTTCGGCAAGGTCTCACTTACGTCACATGAATGACGCCCGGCGACCGGATGCTTATACCCGTTATATTTCGAACTGCCGCTGTGTGGCTGCAACTCGAAATCTTTAGGGTAGACGCATCGTAATGACGACCCACCGGCAACGAAGTTACTCCCCTTTGCTCGTAACAAAATATGACAGGCTATTTGTCCCGTCAATGATCTGTAACATCTGTTTTACATACCTTTACGCAGGCTGCTCCACGGTCACGTCGTCTGCCGGGAAAACCACCCCCGTTTGACGGCGGATTTCTGTCGACAGCTTCGCGGTAATACGGCTGACGGCCAGGCCTGCATGGTTGACTTCATTCTGCTCGACCAGGTTGGCGAAGGTTTCCGCCTCGTACAACATGGTGTTGATATGTTGCGGCTGCGTCAGATCCTGGGCTTTACCGCCACGCGGCACGAAAGAGAGCTTCTGGCATTCGGAGATCTTTTCGATTAACAGTGCACCGGCTTCGCCCTGAATTTCGCTTGGCAGCACCGAGTCGCTGACTTTGGAATGTTGCAGTGTGACGCTGAAATCGCCGTAGTCGAGTACGACCACGCCGTGGGCATCAACGCCACTTTCCAGCAGGCTGGCGGTGGCCTGGAGGCCCTTCGGTTCGCCCCAGAGCGCAACAGACGCCGCCAGAACATAGAAGCCGATATCCATAATCGAGCCGTTAGAGAAGGCCGGGTTAAAGGTGTTCGGGTTTTCGCCATCCAGATAGCGCTGGTAGCGCGAAGAGTACTGGCAGTAATTGAGAAACGCTTTGCGCAGTTTGCCCGCTTTTGCCAGCGACTGTTTCAGCAGCACAAAATTGGGCAGGCTGGCGGTTTTAAACGCCTCGAACAACACCACCTGGTTCTCTCTGGCGCAGGCAATCGCCTCTTCCACTTCACGCAGATTCGATGCCAGCGGTTTTTCGCAAATCACATGTTTTTTGTGGCTAAGAAAGAGGCGGGTTTGCGGGAAATGCAGTGAGTTAGGGCTGGCAATATAGACTGCATCAATCTCATCGCTTTGCGCCATGGCCTCCAGCGAAGTAAAAAGATGTTCGACGGGGTAATCCCTGGAGAAAACCTGCGCCTGTTCGAGGCTACGGGAGTACACCGCCGTGAGTTTATATTTGCCCGTTTCATGGGCGGCATCGACAAACTGGCGGGTGATCCAGTTTGTGCCAATGACAGCAAAACGTATCATTAAGCGAGTTCCTTTAACTGAGCACTGTCTGGCACTGTAACATGATGCGCAGAGATGAAAAAAGGTTCATCTCCCGGTTATGGAAGACGTCTCGCACGTCACTCTTTTTGTTAAAAAAGATGCAGCCCGGCAATGCGATCCAGCGCGCTTTGCAATGCATCATCCCCCGCTGTCAGGCTAATGCGAATAAACCCTTCTCCTCCTTGCCCAAAGCCAGTGCCCGGCGCGACCAGCACATGCGCTTCCTGCAATAACAACTGGGCAAATTGCTGTGAGCTAAACGCGGGCGGTACCGCAAGCCACAGAAAGAAGGTGCCCTGCTTTTCGCTTACCGGCCAGCGCAGCGCCGCCAGGCGGTGTAACACACGCTCGCGGCGCTGATGATAGACCGATACCAGTTGTGCTAAACGCGCAGAGGGGAGGGCGAGCGCGGTGACTGCCGCATCCTGAATTGCGCCAAACACGGTGCTGTAGCTGTGGGTATGCAGTTTTTTAAATGCCTTGATTATCGAGGCGTTACCGACCGCAAAACCAAAACGCCAGCCCGCCATATTAAAGGTCTTCGAGAAGGTATACGTCTCTACTCCCCACGCTTTCGCATCAGGCTGAGAAAAGAGGCTCAGCGGAGTGTCTACGGCATCGCTGCCAATAGCGGCATAGGCAAAATCATGCAGGATGGGCACGTGATAACGCTGCGCAAATTGCAGTGCGCTGGCGAACAGCGCCGGTGTTGCCAACGCACCCGTCGGGTTATGCGGATAGTTGAGGACAACCAGCCCGGCATGGTCGGCAACGTCATCTGGCACGTCATTGAAATTGGGCAGGAACTGGTTTTCAGCGTGAAGCGGCAGGCCGTAAAAATGTGCCTGAGACTGCAACGCCGCCGAGCGATAAATGGGGTAGCAGGGGTCGGTAGAAATCAGGTATTGCCCTGGACTGAGTACCGCACGAGGGATCCCACCCACGCCGATATGCGATCCCTGAAAGACAGCCACTTCGCTGTCGGGATCCAGTTTCACGCCATAATGACGCTGATAAAAGTCGGCAATCGCCTGGCGGACCTGTGGTTTGCCCCAGAATGAGGGATAACCGTGGTTTTCGCTTCGCTGGATCGCCGCTTGCAGAGAGGCGATGATTTCCGGCGGCGTAGGTTGATCCGGGCTGCCGCTCGAGAGGTCGATCAGCGGTAAATCGGGAGTGTTCACCTGGGCGGCCAGTTTTTCCAGTACACTGAATAAATTCTCTTCCAGCGCATCGACCAGCGGTGAGGCATTAAAATCAGGCATGGTATTCTCGGATTGATTTATCAATATGTTTCCATCTTTAATTTATTTTTGTGGATTGTCTAAGCAACAAAATTAGCTATTCATTGTCGATTTTTAGATATGAATTTCCTGATTATATTTATGACAAAAAAGCAAAATGAAATCCGGTAATGTGACTTACAACGCACAGTCGGCTGTGATTTAATCAATTTTAATTGCACATCAACAGGGAAAATGCGTTATGAAAAAGCCAGTTGTATTGGGTTTTATCTTTGCTTTGTTGTCATCATCTTCTTTTCTGGCTGCGGCGCAGGATAATATTATTCGTGTTGGCTTTAATCCAGGACCCTATAAAGAACAATTTGAAAAAGGTGTCGCACCATTTCTGATTAAGAAAGGCTATAAAGTCGAATATAAAGATTTCAGCGATGGTATTCAGGTAAACGATGCGGTTGCCCGTGGCAACATCGAAGCTAATATCATGCAGCATCCGGTGTATTTAAAATCGGTGAATGAGCGTCTTGGGATCGACAACATCGGTATCGTGCAGGTGCCCACACCGCCAATGGGGCTGTATGGCGGTAAAATCAAAACGCTGAAAACCCCGGCGGCAGGTACAGTAATTTCTGTTCCTAATCAGCCACCTAATGAATATCGTGCCCTGTTAGTGCTGCAAAGCCTTGGCTGGGTAAAACTCAAACCAGACAGCGACCCGGCCACCTTCTCGCAGCGTAATATCCTTGAAAATCCGTACAAAATTGTTCTCAAAGAGATGGATAACGCCCAGCAGGTACGTGCGTTGCCAGATGTGGATTACGGTTTGATTCAAGGGAATTTTGCCGTCTCCAGCGGCCTGAAACTTAATTCGGCATTACAGCTTGAAACCCCGGTGAGCCAGTTTATAAACGTTGTCACCATCGCCGGGAAAAATAAAGACGCGCAGTTTGCTAAAGATATTGTTGCCGGGTATCACTCAGCCGATTTCAAAAATTACATTCTGACTCACGAGCAATATAACGGTTATCTGCAACCTGATTATTTGAAATGAACGATGCAATGATTGAGTTTCGCCATGTCAGTAAAACATTCTCCAGAAAAGGAAACCCGGTTCTGGCATTAAAGGACATTAACCTTAGTATTGCTAAGGGCGATATTTTCGGGATTATTGGTTATAGCGGTGCAGGGAAAAGTACCTTGCTACGTTTAATCAATCGTCTCGAATCGCCAGGCCAGGGAGAAGTGGTCATTAATGGCGAAGTGTTGCAGGAGTTTAGCGGTAAGCGTCTGCGTGCCATCAAGAAAGATATTGGCATGATCTTTCAGAATTTTAATTTGCTGAATTCAAAAACGGTTTTTCACAATGTGGCCATTCCGCTCATTTTACAGGGGCGTGATAAGGCGTTTATTCAGGCACGCGTGACGGAACTGCTGGAGTTCGTCAATCTCAGCGATAAGGTGCATAGCTTCCCGAACGAGTTGTCAGGCGGGCAAAAACAGCGTGTTGGTATCGCCCGTGCGCTGGCGACCAACCCGTCAGTCTTGTTGTGTGATGAGGCGACATCGGCGCTGGATCCCCATACCACAGTCCAGATCTTACTGCTGTTGCAGGAGATCAACCGCCGCTATGGCATCACTATCGTGCTGATTACCCACGAAATGTCGGTAATCCAGAAAATCTGTAATAAGGTCGCGGTGATGCAAAACGGCAGCATTGTGGAGCAGGGCGACGTTTTTAACCTGTTTGCCCAGCCGCAGCATCCGGTCACCGCCAGTTTCGTGCAGTCGGTGATTCACGACAAGCTGCCGGAGCGCGTCTCCGCTGTGCTGCAACGGGATAACGGCGCGCAGGCCCTGCGTCTTGAGTTTGTGGGCGCAACGGCGCAACAGCCCATTATCAACCGCATCATCAAGGACTATGCCATCGAGGTGAATATCCTCTTTGCCAGCATGTCCGAAGTCCAGAGCCGCATTCTGGGGTTCATGATCGTACAGATTCTTGGCGAGCCTGAGCAAACCGGGCGCGCCATTGCCCATCTTCGCGACGCAGGAGTGAAAATCACCCATGTTTGATTTTATTGACACCGCCGTCACCGGCGATCAATTCCTGCTGGCATTGCACGACACCCTGGTGATGATCGCCGTTTCGCTGGGTTTCGGTTCGCTGCTCGGTATTCCGCTGGGTATTGTGCTGGTGGTTTGCCGCCCTGGCGGCATTCTGCCCAACCGATTTGTGCACCAGGTGCTGAACCCGACGATCAACGTTGTCCGCTCGCTGCCGTTTATTATTTTGCTGATTACCATTCTGCCCTTCACCCGTCTGGTGGTGGGCACCACTATTGGTACGGCGGGTGCGATTGTGCCGCTGATTGTCTTTATTGCGCCCTATATTTCCCGGCTGGTGGAAAGCTCGCTGCTGGAGGTGGACGAGGGGATCCTCGAAGCCGCCGATGCCATGGGGGCCACCGCTTTACAGACCATCTGGCACTTTATGCTGCCGGAAGCCGCGTCATCTCTGATCCTGGCCCTCACGACTGCCACCATTGGCCTGCTGGGGGCGACCGCCATGGCCGGCACCGTGGGCGGCGGCGGTATCGGCGATTTGGCCATTACCTATGGTTACCAGCGCTTTGATGCCTTCGCCACGCTGGTCACCGCGCTGGTGCTGATTGTCATTGTCCAGCTTATCCAGACCCTCGGAACCCGCTTTGCCCGCCGTATTCGTCGCGAGTAAGGCCGCTATTTCATCTATTCAGGAGATTAACATGCCAGTTGTAGAGAGCTTTACCCTCGACCATACCAAAGTCAAAGCCCCGTATGTCCGCGTGGCAGGTTATGAACGCCACCGGCTTGGCAGCGTAGTACAGAAGTTCGATTTACGTTTCCTACAGCCTAATGTGGATGCCATTCCCACTGCGGCGCTGCACACCCTGGAGCACCTGCTGGCATTTGGCCTGCGCGAAGAGCTGGAAGGGGTTATCGACATTTCGCCGATGGGCTGCCGTACCGGTTTCTATCTGATCCTGTGGGATGAGCACGATCCGAAACACATCGCCGCTGCGCTGACCCGTGTCTTGCAACGTGTTGTGACTGCCACCGATGTGCCTGCGGTCACACCGCTTGCCTGCGGCAACTATCGCGATCACTCGCTGTTCTCCGCTCAGGAGTATGCGAAGCTGGTGCTGGAAGCCGGTATCAGTGACGACCCGTTTCGGGAATAAGCGATGATTGCCCTCGATTTTAGCGGCCAGACCGCGGTGGTGACGGGCGGTCTACAGGGCATCGGTAAAGCCATTGCGCAACTGTTGCATCGGGGCGGCGCGAACGTAGTGATCGGTGATATCGCCGCCAGAGCGCGGGAGCAGAGCCTGCGCCAGTTGGTGCTACGCACCGATGTTGCCTCGCGTGAACAGGCCCATCAGCTCATCGGCGCTGCCGTGGAGACTTTCGGCAGCGTGGACATCCTGGTCAACAGTTGCGGCGTCTCGGCGATGAGCGCGGTCGATGCCATGAGCGAGGCAGACTGGCAGCGCATCCTGGATGTGAACGTCAAAGCGATTGGCTGGCTCTCTGAGGCGGCCATTCCGCTGATGCGGGCCAGAAAGGCGGGACGCATCATCAACATCGCCTCGCAGGCGGGCAAAAATGGCTACCGGCTAATGGGCCAGTACGTGGCCTCTAAACATGCGGTGCTCGGCCTGACCAAAGTGATGGCTATTGAGCTTGCCCGTGACAATATTTTAGTTAACGCGGTCTGCCCCGGCATTGTCGAGACGGAGATGAAGTGGCGCGAGCGTCGGGAAGGCGCAGAGCTGCGCGGCATGACGCCGGAAGCCATCTATGCCGAAGACTGCTCGCAGGTGTTACTGGGTCGCACGGCGCAGCCAGCCGATGTAGCTGGCGTGGTGGCGTTTTTGGCCAGCCCGCTGGCGGCCTATATGACCGGGCAGGCGATTAATGTGACCGGTGGGATGACGATGCATTAAAAACCTGCCCATCAGGCTATCTCATTTGCCATTTTGGCGCAGGGCAGTGCTCACAAGCCTCACGAACTTCATGTACGTTCCGGTTGTTGAGCGCTGTCCGGGTCCAGACTGCCTGCAACAATAACTGCCTGATTAACAGGTTTTATATCGAGGTACCACCATGAAACCCGAGCAACTTGCGGTAATGCACTGGGGAACCTATCGGGTGACCACCGATGACGGCAAACTGACCGCGGTCAGCCCGGTTGCGTGGGACAGTAACCCGTCACGGATTGGGCAGTCGTTGCCGGGCGCGGTGCAGGGGACATCACGCGTTCGTCGTCCGGCAGTGCGGGAAGGGTTTCTGAAAGGGGGCGCCGCCTCCCGGCAGGGACGCGGGCGTGAACCCTTTGTCGAAGTGAGCTGGGAGCAGGCGTTGACGCTGGTGGCCGATGAACTCACCAGGGTTAAAGGCGAGCAGGGCAATGCGGCGATTTATGGCGGCTCTTATGGCTGGTCCAGCGCCGGACGTTTTCATCATGCGCAGAGCCAGCTTCACCGTTTTCTCAATCTCTTTGGCGGCTATACCGGCAGCACCAACACCTACAGTATCGCCGCCGGGGAGCGCATTTTGCCGCACATTCTCGGCGATCTCGATACCTTACAACGCCAGCACACCCACTGGCCGGTACTGGCGGAACACTGCCAACTGTTTGTCGCCATCGGTGGCTTGCCGCTGCGTAATGCGCAGGTTAACGGCGGCGGGGCCAACGACCACGCGCTACAGCACTGGTTGCAGACGTTGCGCCGCAACGGTACCCGTTTCATCAATATCAGCCCGGTACAAAACGATCTTTCGGCCGTGCCGGATGCCGACTGGCTGGCGGTCAAACCCGGCAGCGATACGGCGCTGCTGCTGGCGCTCTGCCAGGTGCTGATTGCCGACGCGTTATACGACCAGGCCTTTGTCGACAGCCACACGGTCGGGTTCGCGCCTTACCGGGATTATCTCTTTGGCCGGGGCGACGGCGTAGTGAAAAGCCCTGAATGGGCCGAGCCCAGAACCGGACTCGCTGCCGGGGTGATTCGCCAGTTGGCACATGAAATGGCACAGCATCGCACGATGATCAACATTGCCTGGTCGGTTCAGCGTGCCCGCCAGGGGGAACAGGCCTTCTGGGCGACAGTGGCGTTAACCGCACTGTTGGGGCAGATTGGCACTCCCGGCGGGGGGCTGGGCTTCGGCTACGCCTCGACCAACCTGGCGGGGGCCGACCGTCGCGTCTTTTCCGGCCCGCGTTTGCCCCAGGGGCGCAATCCAGTTGAGGGTAAAATCCCGGTCGCCCGATTTTCCGACATGCTGCTGCACCCCGGCGAACCCTATGAATTTGACGGGCAGACCCACCTTTACCCCGATATTCGCTTTGTCTACTGGGCGGGTGGCAATGTCTTTCATCACCATCAGGATCTGAACAAACTGGTGCGCGCCTGGCGGCGCCCGGAAACCATTGTGGTCCACGAGCAGTACTGGACCGCACAGGCGAAATTCGCCGATATCGTCCTGCCTGCCACCACTTCGCTTGAGCGGGAGGATATCGGCAGCGCCAGCAACGACGGCTTTATGATTGCCATGCGCCAGCATATTCCGCCGTTTGCCGATGCGCGTGACGACTATGCCATTTTCAGCGGGCTGGCGGCCCGTCTCGGGTTTGGTGAGGCTTACACCGAAGGGCGGGACGCCAGAGCATGGCTGGAGGAGATGTATGAACAGTCGCGCCCCCGAGCCGAGGCCGACGGGATCGCGCTCCCGGCATTCGATGCGTTCTGGCAGCAGGGTGTTCTGGAGTTTTCACACCCCGCCCGGCCGCAGATCTTGCTTAAAGATTTTCGCGACGACCCGCTGAACGCGCCCCTTGCCACCCCTTCTGGCAAAATTGAGCTTTTTTCGCAGACCATTGCCGATTTTGGCTACGAAGAGTGTCCGGGGCATCCGTACTGGCACGAGCCGGAGGCGCAATATCAGCAGGCGGTCGCCCGCGAATGGCCGCTGCATTTGCTCTCCAGCCAGCCGCGTACCCGCCTGCACAGCCAGTACGACCACGGCAGCGTAAGTCGGGAGACCAAAATTGCCGGGCGTGAACCACTGTGGATGCATCCGTATGATGCCGCTGAGCGCGACATTCACGACGGCGAGGTGGTGAAAGTGTTCAATACGCGCGGTGCGTTACTGGCCGGGGTGAAACTGAGCGAGGCCATCCGGCCCGGCGTGGTGCAGATGTCCACCGGCGCCTGGTATGATCCGCAGAATACAGAAGAGGCGCAGCCACTCGATAAACATGGCAATCCCAACGTTTTAACAGAAGATCGCGGCAGTTCGCGTCTGGGACAAGGATGCAGTGCGCAGAGTTGTCGGGTGGACGTGGTGAAATTTGAAGGGCCGTTACCGGCGATAACGGCCTGGGAACCGCCTGTTTTTGTCACGCTCGCGCAACAAAAACAGGCCTGATGCCTTACTGAACGGCGGCGAAGGCTGAGGCCACGCGACCGATATTGCTGTGGTTAAGGCCCGCCACGCAGACGCGGCCGCTGGCAATCAGGTAGACCCCAAAGGCTTCGCGCAGTTTATTGACCTGTTCAGCGCTGAACCCGGTGTAACTGAACATCCCGCGCTGGGTCAGCAGGTAGGTAAAGTCGTGCGTCGGCAGGGCATCTTTGAGGACATCCACCAGCGCCTGGCGCATTTCGCTGATGCGGGTGCGCATGGCGTCCACTTCGGCACGCCACAGGGCGTTAAGCTCCGGGTCATTGAGCACCGTGGAGACGACCTGCGCGCCAAAATTCGGCGGGCTGGAGTAGTTGCGACGTACGGTGGCTTTCAACTGGCCCAGCACGCGTCCGGCGGCGTCAGCATCTTCACACACCACGGACAGCCCACCCACGCGCTCACCATACAGCGAGAATATTTTGGAGAAGGAGTTGCTGACCAGCGCAGGCAGGCCGGTGCTGGCGATAGCGCGAATGGCGTAGGCATCATCTTCCAGACCCGCGCCAAAGCCCTGATAGGCAATGTCGAGGAACGGGATCAGATCGCGGGAAATCAGCACCTCAATCACTTCATCCCACTGCGCATTCGTCAGATCCGCGCCCGTCGGGTTGTGGCAGCACGGGTGGAGCAGCACGATACTGCGCGGCGGCAGTTGTTTTAAGCTGTTGAGCATGCCGCTGAAATCGACACCGCGCGTGGCGTTATCGAAGTACGGGTAGGTGTGTACGTTAAATCCGGCACCGGCAAAAATAGCGATATGGTTTTCCCAGGTCGGATCGCTGACCCACACCCCGGAGTCCGGGAAGTAGCGTTTCAGGAAATCGGCACCCACTTTCAGCGCGCCGGAACCACCCAGCGTCTGAATGGTGGCGATACGCCCGGCGTTCAGTGCCGGATGGTTGTCGCCAAACAGCAGCGTCTGAATGGCGCTGCGATAAGGGGCGAAACCTTCCATCGGCAGATAGAGGCTGGCTTTTTGCGGCTGGCTCTGCAAGCGGGCTTCGGCCTGTTGTACTGCTTTAAGGCAAGGAATGATGGCCTGCTCGTCATAATACAGCCCGATGCTAAGGTTCACTTTGTCAGTACGGGTGTCCTGATGGAAAGTCTCCATCAACGACAGGATAGGGTCGCCCGCGTAGGCGTCAACGTTCTGGAACACAGTCACTACTCCTGAAATTACTGTCAGAGGTCAATCCATTACACCGCATAGCGTCCCGGGCGGTGGTTCATGGCAATAATGGAATTCAGAATCACGGCGCCCACAATGGAGGCCGCCAGCATCGGCAGGCTCACGAAAAACAGCGATGCGGTCACGATACAGGCATCGACCACCATCTGGAATTTACCGGCGCGGATGCCGCTTTTATCCTGCAGATAGAGCGCCAGAATATTCACGCCGCCGAGACTCGCTTTATGACGGAACAGCACCACAAAACCAATGCCGACCATAATGTTGCCAAACAGCGTGGCGTAGTAGGGGTTAAGCTGATCGAAATGGATAAAGCGCCCGTGCAGATCGGAGAACAACGACACCAGCGCCACGGCGCAGAACGTTTTCAGCGTGAACTGCATGCCCATCCGGCGAACAGAGAGCCAGTAAAAGGGCAGGTTGATCAAAAAGAACGCCACGCCAAACGGCAGGTGAGTCGCGTAATGGATCAGAAAAGCGATACCCGCCGTACCGCCAGTGAGCGCGCCCGCCTGGCGAAACATTATCACGCCAAAAGAGATCATTAGCGTACCGAACAGCAGCGCCAGCGCATCTTCCAGCCAGGTATGAGCAAGTTTATTGGGAGTCAGGACGTTATCCATAAGAAAGTACGATTCAACAATTGCTAAAGATAAGAAATATCCTGCAAAAACCGCACCAGATCCGCCTCCTGATGCGATTGAATGGAGGAAAAACAGGCGGCCATATCGCTAACGTATTGATATGGCAAAAAGAGAAGATTGCGTGTTTTGTGCGTTAAATGGCTGTTGTGTGGGTGATGTGTGTATTTTTGTCTCGCCAGATACATTAATTAACCAAACTATTGCACCAAAATAAAGCACATTGCCCTGTATTAGGGCGCAAGACCACTGCCCGGCATCAACTGACCATTCTCTTTCAGGCGGTTAAGGACAACCGAGGTTTTCAAATGGGCGACTCCTTTATTTTGCGCCAGAATATGGCTGATTAAATGGCTCAGGCCAGGCAAATCCGGCACGGCCACCCTGAGCAGGTAATCGGCATCGCCCGTGGTTTTCCAGGCATCCAGAATCGCGTCCACTTCGCTCACCATCTGGTGGAAACTTTCCACATACTCCTGCGTGTGGTTTAAAAGACGCACCTCAATCAGACCCAGCATCTCGCGCCCGGCGGCATCCGGCGCGAGCCGCGCATGGTAGCCCAAAATCAGTTGCGCCTGCTCCAGCGCGATACGACGCCGTGAACACTGGGAAGCAGAAAGGCCGATGAGATCGCTCAGCTCCTGATTAGTTAAACGGCCATTGGCCTGCAACAAGGTGAGGATTTTCAGATCAAAGTCGTCGATGTTATACATGTGCGCCAATACCGGAACGAAAAAGTGGCTACCAGACTAACAGCTTTTTTGATGACGAGAAGCCTGACGGCGCTGCGCTTTTTTGCGCTGCACCAAAACGGTTCGTTTTCATGCATACAGAGGCTGTTTTCCTCATACATCGTGCGATTTAAGCGTGCTTATTGCGCGAAGTTGCTGAAAATTCAATCGCCGCTCTCAAGATGTGGAGGTGACTGGAAATTTATATCTCCCGCTTATTCAGTCAGTTAGCCTGCCATTGTCGTGTTCTCCCCGCTGGCTGGCCTGAAAGTTGCTCTGGCCGAAGGTGACGTTTACAGACAGGGGAGAGGTCAGAGATGGCAGCACAACACACTAACGAATTAAAACGCGGGTTAAAAAACCGCCATATCCAGTTGATTGCGCTTGGTGGGGCCGTAGGCACCGGGCTTTTTTTGGGCATTGCGCAGACCATTCGCATGGCCGGGCCGTCCGTACTGTTGGGGTACGCCATCGCCGGGGTGATTGCTTTTTTCATTATGCGCCAGCTCGGTGAAATGGTGGTTGAAGAGCCAGTGGCGGGCTCTTTCAGCCATTTTGCCAACCGCTACTGGGGACCTTTTGCCGGGTTTATGTCCGGCTGGAACTACTGGGTGCTCTATGTGCTGGTGAGCATGGCGGAACTGACGGCGGTTGGGATTTATATTCAATACTGGTGGCCGGACGTGCCAACGTGGGTATCGGCGGCCATTTTCTTTGTGGCAATTAACGCCATCAACCTGACGAACGTCAAAGTGTACGGCGAGATGGAGTTCTGGTTCTCCATTATCAAAGTTGCGGCCATCATCAGCATGATTGCTTTTGGCGGCTATCTTTTGTTTAGCGGCAGCGGTGGTCCGGATGCATCGGTGGCGAACTTGTGGCAGGACGGTGGATTCTTCCCGAATGGCATCAGTGGCCTGGTCATGGCGATGGCGGTGATCATGTTCTCCTTTGGCGGTCTGGAGCTGGTGGGGATCACGGCGGCAGAGGCCGACGATCCGCAAAAGAGCATTCCCAAAGCCACTAATCAGGTTATCTACCGCATTCTGCTGTTTTATGTGGGCTCGCTGGCCGTTTTGCTGTCGCTCTATCCGTGGAAAAACGTGGTGGAAGGCGGCAGCCCGTTCGTCCTGATTTTCCATGCGCTGGACAGCAACATCGTCGCGAACGCCCTCAATCTGGTGGTGCTCTCCGCCGCGCTGTCGGTCTATAACAGTTGTGTTTACTGCAATAGCCGCATGCTGTTTGGCCTGGCGCAGCAGGGTAACGCGCCGCGTTCGCTGCTTAAGGTGAACCGTCGGGGGATCCCGCTGACCGCGCTGGGGGTATCGGCTTTGGCCACGGCGCTGTGCGTACTGATCAACTATGTGATGCCGGGCAAAGCCTTTGAATTGCTGATGGCGCTCGTGGTGGCGGCCCTGGTGATCAACTGGGCGATGATTTGTATCACCCACCTGAAATTCCGTCTCGCCATGCAAAAAGCCGGAAAAACCACCGCTTTTCAAAGCCTCGGTTATCCGCTGACAAACATCATTTGCCTGCTTTTCCTGGCGGGGATCCTGGTGGTGATGTTTATGACGCCGGGGATCCGTATCTCTGTATGTCTGATCCCGGCATGGCTGCTGGTACTGGGGGCGGGCTATATGTTCAAGAAAAAACGCGCCGCCGCCGTTCTGGTAGCGGAAGTGAATCAAGGCTAAAGGTGATGATGCCGGAGCGATGCTCCGGCATCAAAGTGGAAAACGGGTGGGAAACGTCACCAGCCGTATTCGGAATAAACCTGTGAGATCAGGATGTTGTCGATAGCCTGCCTGACATAAGGAATGGTGTTGTATGGCAGCTCGCGCATATCTTGCCAGCCTAATTCGCTGTGTTTTTCGGGTTCAGCGAGGTAGGGTTCTCCCTGCCAGTGTGTGCAGGAAAAAAAATGGCCCACCCACGATCTGTCTTCTGTCCGGACATGCAGGGTATGGGATAACTCAAGGTTTTGTGGCGCAATACTGACGCCAATCTCCTCGTTGACCTCGCGCGCTGCGGCGGCGGTCAGTGTTTCACCTTCCTCAAGCCCCCCTGCCGGCAGGCTGTAAAAGCCATCCATCCACCCCGTGCCCGTGCGTTTGAACATACATATCTGATTGCCTTTCCTGAGCAGGATAAAAACCGCAATAGAAAGACAGTATCTTTCTCTTTTCATTTGTCTCGACCTTGTGTGTTCGGTAACTGTATATAAATACAGTTACTCAGCCATCACAAGAGACGGGCCGCAATTCAAATCATAATGCTGGCTGGATGGTTGATCGCAGATAAGCCTTCTGCATTGTTTTAAAATGATCGGACGATGATCAGAAGAAATCCCGGACGCTTGCCGGTCATAGATATCTATTTAATTAATATTTAGCGTCATGTGCGGAATATTAAACCAGAAAAAATAAAAATACTGGCATAGTATAAATGAAACGAGTGAGCGGGCGGCTCCGTTTACGGCCTGTTTTTATTGCTGTATAACGGAAATGCTTAGCATGAAAACTATCGCAACATAATAAGATCGAACGGCAAAACAAAGGGTAAGGTTAAGGTAATGTCAGACGAGAGAATCTCCGATAAAGTCAAAAATGTGCAGTCATCTGCCATCCGCGAATTATTAAAACACAGCAAAATGGAAGGGGTTATCTCTCTTGGCGGGGGCATTCCTAATCCTGATCTCTTTGATCGCGAAGGGCTCCAGATGGCGATGGATAAAGTGTTATCCGTTTCCTGGAAAGATGCTTTTCAATATGGCCTGAGCGAAGGCAGCCCGGATTTGCGTGAGGCAATTTGCCAGCTTCTGGAACAGCGTCTGATTACCTGTAACCCTGATGAAGTCGTGATTACTTCCGGTTCTCAGCAGTCTCTGGATATGCTCGCCCGCGTGCTGATTAACCCAGGCGATGTCATTGTTGTGGAAAGACCCACCTATCTGGCCGCGTTGCAGGTTTTCCATCTGGCGGAAGCTCAGCTTGCGTCTGTTGGTACAGACGGGGAAGGCATGAAGGTTGATGAGCTGGAAGAGCTGGTCAAAACCACCACCATCAAAGCCGTTTATATTGTGCCGACCTTCGGCAACCCTGGCGGGGTCACACTCTCTGATGAGCGCCGCAAAAAGCTGGTGGCGCTCTCTAAGCGCTATAACTTTGTCATTATCGAAGATGATCCCTATAGCGAAATTAATTTTACCGACAAACTGTTCAAGCCATTAACTGCCTGGGCAAAAGAGATAGACAACAGCGAGAATGTTATTTACACCTCGACGTTTTCCAAAATTCTGGCACCGGGTGCGCGTGTCGGCTGGGTTGTTGCGCCGGAGTGGATTAAAAAGCAGATTGTGACCCTGAAACAGGCCACGGATTTGCATACCAGCTCCCTGTCGCAGTCGCTGGCCTATCACTATTTGCAGACGGGCCGCCTGCCTGAGCAGTTAAAAATTATCCGTGCTTCTTATAAAGATAAATGTCAGGTGTTATGCGAAGAGATCGAACGTGAACTGGGCGAGCATCTGACCTTTCACCGTCCGCAAGGGGGCATGTTCCTGTGGGCCAAATTTAAGTACGAGAAGAACACCACCGACTGGCTGAAAAAGACGCTGGCAAATGGTGTGGTCTATGTGCCGGGCGAGTTCTTCTATGCGGATAACCCGGATGCATCGACGCTGCGTATGTCTTATGTGTCAGTGGCGGATGAAAATCTCAGAAAAGCTGTCGCCCGCCTCAAAGCCTCTCTTGAATAAGTTCAGACATAAAAAAACCATGTATCCCATCAGGGATACATGGTGAGTAAAGGGTTTATATCCCTATTCGCTGACAAATGATAAACGTACCCGAGTGCGAACAGGTATTAAAACCAATCATCTAAATGCTTCGAGAATACTTCTACAACAAGCTGTAAAAGTATTTCTACATAATGATTTTATTGTCCCTCTGCGTCAAATTCAAATGTTGAATCATATGATTCAAAAATAAAATAAATAACGCTCTGGATGTTTATCTGAATCCATTCTGGTAGATAGCAATACAGGTATTTTTTAATAATCCATTATTTACAGTGGGTTGCGAGTGTCTTTATGTCATCGTATAAAGATTAACTCGTTGCATTATTAGTGACTGAGATCGCATATTAATAAATGCAGAATAAATGACTTTAATTATTTGTTGGTCGTTGATGCTTTATTTAATTTCATATCAAAGCCACCCTTCGTCTTTACATAAAAGCCACAAACGCATATCAAATTCCAGTTGATGATACTGGGGCTCCATATGGCAACATAATTGATAAAACGCTTTGTTGTGCTCTTTCTCTTTCAGGTGCGCCAGTTCATGCACCACGATCATACGCAGAAAGGCTTCCGGTGCCTGGCGAAAAACGGTGGCGACGCGGATTTCTGCTTTTGCTTTGAGCTTACCGCCCTGCACGCGCGACACCGCGGTATGCAGCCCTAACGCGTTTTTAAGCACATGGATTTTGCTGTCATAAGCGACTTTGTTGATTTGCGGCGCGTTACGCAAAAACTGATTTTTAAAATCCTGCGTATAAACATAGAGCGCTTTATCGGTCGTGATGTCGTGCGTATCGGGGTAGCGCTTGAGCAAAACCTCGCTCAACCGATTTTGCGCGATCAGTGTTTGTACCTGTGTCAGCAATGATTCGGGGTAACCCTGCAAATAAGTGAGTGTTGTCATGTTTAAAGGGTTTACAACTCCGGATAATTAAGCGATAAAACGCGCGAATTCTAGCACCCCGGAGGGTCGATGGGCCAGGTTGAGTTAATTGGACAGTCATTTGCATTAGAGCGTTTCCCACCCAATGCCGAAGAAGCGTCGTTACAGGCGTGGGATGCGGCAGATGAATATCTGCTAAATCAGGTAAATGAGACCGAAGGCACGACGCTCATCTTTAACGATAGCTTCGGCGCGTTGGCCTGTGCCCTGGCGGCATATCGTCCTGTCAGTGTGAATGACTCGTTTATCGCGGAGCAGGCTACCCGCCATAACCTGCGTCTGAACGGGATGGACGAAGACGCCGTGACTTTCCTGGATAGCCTGAGCGAACTGCCGGCTGCCCCTGCGCGCGTGTTGATTAAAGTACCCAAACAGCTTGCGCTGCTGGAGCAACAGCTTTGTGCGCTGCGTCGCGTAGTGACCCCACAAACGCAGATTATCGCCGGTGCCAAAGCGCGTGATATTCACAACTCCACCATGGCGTTGTTTGAAAAATACCTCGGCCCGACCACTACGTCGCTGGCGTGGAAAAAAGCGCGTCTGATCCACTGTACCTTTACTGCTCCGGCGGTGGCCGATGCGCCGCAGACCTATGACTGGCAGTTAGAGGGAACGGACTGGACCATCCACAACCATGCGAATGTATTTTCACGCAGCGGGCTGGACATTGGTGCGCGTCTTTTCCTCAAGCATTTGCCGGAAAACGTGGAAGGGGAAATGGTCGATCTCGGCTGTGGTAATGGCGTGATTGGTCTGCAACTGCTGGCGCAGAACCCGCAGGCGCGTGTGCTCTTTACCGACGAATCCCATATGGCCGTGGCCTCCAGCCGCCTGAATGTGGAACGCAACATGCCGGACGCGCTGGAGCGCAGCGAGTTTATGGTCAATAACGGGCTGTCGGGTATTGAACCGGACCGTTTTGATGTGGTGCTGTGCAATCCGCCGTTCCACCAGCAAAGCGCCATCACCGATCATATTGCCTGGCAGATGTTCCACGATGCTCGCCGCAGCCTGAAATATGGCGGTGAATTAATTGTGGTGGGCAACCGCCATCTTGATTACTTCCGTAAGCTTAAGAAGATTTTTAGTAACTGCAGCAACGTGGCGTCTAACGGTAAGTTTGTGGTGCTAAAAGCGGTGAAATTGCGCAGACAGCGCTGATTTTCCCCCCGGTGGCGCTGCGCTTACCGGGGCTACAAAAGCGTGCCCGAATACCGGAAAACAACCCCTGGCCCGGATCAGGCGCTTGCGCCGCCATCCGGGTCGTCATAACACATCAAATCGTCAGCGCTAACGTCGTGCCCTGGGCTATCGCCCGGCGGGCATCAAGCTCCATTGCCACATCGCAGCCGCCAATTAAATGCACCGTTTTTCCTGCTGCCTGTAACGGCTCTACCAGCTCGCGGCGCGGCTCCTGGCCTGCACACAGGATCACATTGTCTACCGCCAGCAACTGCGGTTCGCCGCCGATCAAGACATGTAGCCCCTCGTCGTCGATCTTCTGATAACTGACTGCCGGGATCATTTTCACCCCGCGCGACAGCAGGGTGGCACGGTGGATCCAGCCGGTAGTTTTCCCCAGACCTTCACCCGGTTTGCTGGATTTACGCTGGAGCATCACGATTTTACGCGGACTTTTCGGCAACTGTGGGCCTTCCGGGCGCAAACCGCCCACCTGGTTAAGGCTGGTATCGATGCCCCATTCCACACAAAATTCTGCGATATTCTGGCTGGTGGGTTCGCCCGGCTGGCTAAGATACATCGCGGTATCAAAACCAATTCCCCCGCAGCCGATAATCGCCACCTTCTCGCCGACCGGCACTTTATCGCGCAAAACGTCAAGGTAACTCAGCACTTTAGGATGGGTGATCCCCTCGATCTCCGGCGTGCGCGGCACAATGCCGCTGGCGAGGATCACCTCGTCAAAGGCTTCCAGCATGGTGGGCTGCACAAACTGATTGAGCCGTAACGTTACGCCAGTGATGTCGATCATTTTGCGGTAGTAGCGCAGGGTTTCGTAGAACTCCTCTTTGCCGGGGATCTGTTTGGCGATATTGAACTGACCGCCAATTTCGGCAGACGCATCAAACAACGTCACGCTATGCCCACGGGCCGCGGCGTTGACGGCAAAGGCCAGACCGGCGGGACCTGCGCCAATCACGGCCAGCGTTTTCTGGCGGGTGGCTGGTGTGAGCGGCATTTTGGTTTCGTGGCAGGCGCGCGGGTTGACCAGGCAAGAGGTCACTTTGCCCACGAAGATCTGATCGAGGCAGGCCTGGTTGCAGCCGATGCAGGTGTTGATCTCATCAGCGCGACCGCTTTGCGCTTTGGAAAGGATCCCGGCATCGGCAAGGAACGGGCGCGCCATCGACACCATATCGGCATCGCCGCGAGAGAGAATATCGTCTGCCACCTGCGGATCGTTAATGCGGTTGGTGGTGACCAGCGGGATGCCGACTTTGCCTTTCAGCTTGCGGGTAACCCAACTGAATGCCGCGCGCGGCACCGTGGTGGCAATGGTCGGGACACGGGCTTCGTGCCAGCCGATACCGGTATTGATGATGGTCGCGCCCGCCGCTTCAACGGCGTTCGCCAGTTGGACGGTTTCCTCAAAGACGCCGCCGCCTTCCACCAGGTCGAGCATCGACAGGCGGTAGATAACAATAAAATCACGGCCTACCCGTTCACGCACCGCCCTGACCACTTCCACGGCAAAGCGCATACGCCGGGCATAATCGCCGCCCCATTCGTCTTCCCGCTGGTTGGTGCGCGCGGCGAGAAACTCGTTAATCAAATAGCCTTCTGAGCCCATCACTTCCACGCCATCATAACCGGCTTGCTGTGCCAGATGCGCACAGCGGGCAAAGTCGTCAATCAGCGCCAGGATTTCATCATGACTCAGAGCGTGCGGGGTAAAACGGTTAATCGGCGCCTGAATGGCGGACGGCGCCACCAGGTTTGGCTGAAAGCTGTAACGCCCGGTATGCAAAATTTGCAGGGCGATTTTGCCGCCTTCCTGATGTACGGCATCGGTAATCAGGCGATGATGCGGAAGCTGATGTTCATCGTTAAGTACCGCACCACCCTGCATCGTTACGCCCGAAAGCGCCGGCGCCACACCGCCGGTGACAATCAGCGCCACACCATGGCGTGCTCGTTCGGCATAGAAGGCCGCCAGCCGGGCCGCGCCGTCAGGGCGCTCTTCCAGACCGGTGTGCATTGACCCCATTAATACGCGGTTCTTTAACGTGGTAAAACCCAAATCCAGTGGGGCAAATAACGACGGGTAATGGCTCATATCGCTTCCAGTGTTAATTTTTTGTTATGTGGTCGGATGAGTTGTAATTTAGCGTTTGGCGGAGAAAAGGGAAAAGGGGAATGCGGCGATTGTGATGGGATTCAAAGATTGGTGCGGCCTGATGCCCTCACCCTGGCCCTCTCCCACGGGGAGAGGGGACCGATCGAGCGTTTCTGCCTCGCCGTAGCGCGGATAAGCGCAGCGCATCCGGGGTGGTCAGGCCGAAGGCCGGGGTGATGATGCGCGTACCAGCCCAGGTGCCTGCCACATGGACGTTGTCAGCCCGCTATCTACCAGACCGAGCTGATCTGCATACACCGCCTGCCACTTCTGCATCATCTCGTTATATAACTCGCGATGCTGCGGGTTCGGCGTGAACTCCCGGCTCCATTTCACCAGTCGTTCACCGGTCGCCGCCATATCGTCATACAGACCCGCCCCGACGCCTGCGGCAATGGCGCAGCCCAGCGCGGTGGCCTCTTTGACTTCCGGCACGCGTACAGGCAGGCCAGTGACGTCACTTAAAATCTGACTCCACAGCGCCCCTTTTGAACCGCCGCCCGCAAACACCAGGCTATCGAATTTCACGCCGGAAAAGCGGGAAATCTGTGCCAGGTTACAGGCTGAGACGATGGCGGCATTCTCTTCCAGCGCGCGGAACAGCGTCGCTTTATTGCATTTTTCCGGGTCGATGGAGAGGTTAATAAACGACGGCGCCGCGTGGTACCACTGCTTGAAATGCATCGCATCGGAGAAGATCGGCATCACGCCGTGGGAGCCCGCCGGAACGCGAGCAGCCATCTCTTCCAGCAGGCTATAGGTGTCCATTCCCATACGCTCGGCAATCAATTTTTCTTCCGCGCAGAAGGCGTCACGGAACCAGCGCATGGTTAAGCCGGTAAAGAAACTGATCGACTCCGCCTGCGCCATGCCTGGGATCACATGCGGGTTTACGCGAATATTCATCTCCGGGTCGGTCCGCACCTGCGGCAAGTTGACCACCTGTTGCCAGAATGTCCCCCCCAGCACGGCCGTCTGTCCGGGGCGTACCACCCCCAGCCCCAGACAACCCAGTTGGACATCGCCGCCGCCCATGATTACCGGCGTGCCTTCGCGCAAACCGCTCTCCTGTGCCGCCTCTCTGGTCACTTCGCCCAGCACGCTGCCGGTCTCTTTTACCGGCGAGAGAATATCGGCGCGCAGTCCGGCCATATCCAGCAGCGAAGGCCGCCAGTCACGGGTAAATAGATCGAGCATGCCGGTGGTGCCCGCGTTGGAAGGATCGACCGCCAGCCAGCCGGAAAGGCGCGCCGCCAGCCAGTCGCTGATCATGGTGATCGTGACCGCGTTGCGATAGATATCCGGGCGATGGTGAGCCAGCCAGAGCAGGCGGGGCATCGCGCTCAGGGCCAGCGTCTGCCCGGAGACCTCATAGACTTCGGATTCGAAGCGATCGTTGTGGATCTCTTTGAGTTCGGCCACTTCCTGGCTGGCGCGCGCGTCGACGTTGGCGCAGGCCCAGATGGCATCACCGTACTGGTCATACAGCACAATGCCTTCGCGCATCGAACAGCAGGCGATGGACTTGATATCCGCACCGGAAAGACCCGCGCTCACCAGCGCCTGGCGAATGCACTGGCAGGCCAGTTGCCAGTTGGTGGCGAGATCGAACTCCATTGAGCCCGGCACATTTTCCACGCTCAGGTGTTTCCATTCCGCCTGGCCGACGGCAACTTGTCTCCCGGTTAAATCGAAGATCACTGCACGAATGCTGCCGGTCCCTGCATCTAACGCTAAAAGGTAACTCATGGGCTTGCCTCGCTGTTATCAGCGCAGCGCGGCAAGCGGCGCGTTATTGCGCCAACGCCAGGACCGCGCGTGCTGTTGTTTCTTCCGTCACCAGGCCATTGATACGGCGGCCTTTGAGTGCGGCATAAATCGCGTCTGCCTTTTCCACGCCCCCAGCGGCACCGATGATGGTCGGCAATTGCGCCAGCTCATCCAGGGTGACGCCGAGTAATTCCCGATGAATCTCCAGCCCTTCGACCCGTTCACCATCGGCCTGCAAAAAGAAGCCCAGGATGTCGCCGACGGCCCCTTTGCGTGCATACATCAGTTGTTCGCCTTCGCTGATATAGCCCGAACGCAGGATCGTGGCGTCGCGCTTCTGGTTCACTGATCCAATACCCACCACCGCAACATCGGCGGCGGTGGCGGCGAGGATCACATCCCGGACGCTCGATTCCCGTTTAAGGATCTCTGCCACCTCCGGCGACGATACGCGCAATGGCGCGGGGATCATGCTGACGCTACAGGCGGCATCCAGTTGGCCAATCCCGGTCATGTAGGGGCCGACACCGCCGGAGAGCGTCACCAGGCGAATTTGCTGCGAACTGATAAACCCGCTCAGGTGCTGCAGACAACTCATGGTGGTTTCGCCAAATCCCACCGCCAGAAGCTGACCCGGCTCCAGCACTCCCATTAACGACTGTGCGGCGCCAATCCCGAGCCGCACACTCATGGGCGGGGTATTCAGGGCTGGCAGCACGCGGGTCAGGCGTAAGCCAAACTGGCGTTGCAGTTCCGTTTCCAGCGCCAGACACCCTTCATAGCGGGAGTTAATCTGTACGCGGATCACCCCGGACTGCCGCCCCTTCTCCAGCAGGCGCGAAATCTTGAGGCGCGGTAAACCCAGCCGCTCGCCGATATCGTTTTGTGTCAGGCCGTCGTGGTAGTAACACCAGGCCACACGGGCCACCAGCTCTTCTTCTGCCAGCGCCAGACCTGCAAAGCGTCCTTCTTCTAATGTTCTTTTTTCGCTCATATCTGAACTCTTATAAAAATTTAGATCATATGTTCGTGCTTGCCTGCGGTGAAAATGTGAGCCGCCTGGCAAAACGGATCTTTTGATGTCGCTGTTGGAATAGAGAGATCCAAATACATAAAAGTGTGATCACTGCACGGTTGTAAATATAGTTCACCGTCTACGCTTTTGAACATTATTGAAATAAAAAATCATTTGTTCAATAGCGGGGCTGCAATGAATCCACTGATTGAAGCGCGAGGCATCAATAAGCAATTTTCAGGCGTCACGGTCCTGAAAGGCATTGATTTCACGCTGTATTCAGGCCAGGTCCATGCGCTGATGGGCGGTAACGGCGCGGGAAAATCGACGCTAATGAAAATTATCGCTGGGGTGGAAACGCCAGACAGCGGTGAACTTTTCGTTTGCGGAAAGGCGTTTGCGCGCCTTAAGCCGAATCAGGCGCATCAGCTTGGTATCTATCTGGTCCCGCAGGAACCGATGCTGTTTCCCAACCTGAGCGTGCGGGAAAATATCCTGTTTCGCCTGCCGCGCAGCGCACAACATGACACGCTGCTCACTGAGAAACTGCAGCAGCTTAACTGCCAGCTTAACCTGCAGGCGGCCGCCAGTACGCTGGAAGTGGCCGATCAGCAAATGGTGGAGATCTTACGCGGCCTGATGCGCGACGCGAAGATCCTGATCCTCGACGAACCCACCGCCTCTCTTACGCCCGGAGAAACCGACCGGCTTTTCCGCCAGATCCGCGCCCTGCAAGAGTTGGGTGTCGGCATTGTTTTTATCTCTCATAAATTGCCGGAAATCCGTGCGCTGGCAAGCCACGTGTCGGTGATGCGCGACGGGGCAGTGGTGCTGAGCGGTGAAATCGCCAGCCTCGACGACAACGCTCTGATTACCGCCATGACGCCCGCGAGCCGCGAGAAAAGCTTAAGCGATACCCAAAAACTGTGGCTGGCGCTGCCGGGCAATCGCCGTACCCAGCCGCAGGATTTCCCGGTGCTGCGGGTGGATGATCTGACGGGGGAGGGGTTTATCGATCTCAGCCTTGAGATCCACGCCGGGGAGATCGTTGGTCTGGCAGGGCTGGTGGGATCCGGTCGTACCGAGTTTGCTGAAACCCTTTATGGCCTGCGCCCGGTGCGCGCGGGGCGTATCTGGCTGGAGAACCGTGAGATCAGTGGCGATTCCACCCGCGCACGCCTGGCGCGCGGGCTGGTTTATCTGCCGGAAGACCGCCAGGTGTCGGGGTTGTTCCTTGATGCCCCGGTACGCTGGAACACGGTTGCCCTGAATGAACCCTCTCTCTGGCAGCAGCGCAAACGTGAAGCAGCGGTAGTGGAGCGCTATCACCGGGCGTTGGGGATCAAGCTAAATCATGCGGATCAAATTGTCCGCACCCTCTCCGGCGGGAACCAGCAAAAGGTGTTGTTGGCGCGCTGCATGGAGGCCAACCCGCTGTTGCTGATTGTCGATGAACCGACGCGCGGGGTGGACGTGGCGGCGCGGGCGGATATCTATCAATTGATCAAAAGCGTGGCGGCGCAAAACGTGGCGGTGCTGATGATCTCAAGCGATCTGGATGAGTTTCCAGGGCTGGCCGACAGGGTGCTGGTTATGCATCAGGGCCGACTGAGCGGAGAACTGCCGCGCCATGCGGTGAGTGTGGATCGCATGATGACACTGGCTTTCGGCGGGGGACAGCCATGAAAACATTACTGAAAAACCGTGAGCTCAGCGCGTTTCTGGCTATCCTGGCGCTGTTTGTGGTGCTGGTGGCGCTGAACCCTTCCTTTTTAAGCCTGCAAACCGTGGGCATGATTTTCGCCAGTAGCCAGATCCTGATGTTGCTGGCGCTCGGCGCAACGCTGGTGATGCTGACCCGCAATATTGATGTGTCGGTGGGCTCAACGGTGGGGCTGTGCGCCATTGCCGTCGGGGTGGCGCTGAACAGCGGCTACAGTCTGCCTGTCGCCATGCTTTTCTCCCTGGCGATTGGCGCCCTGGCCGGGGCCTTTAACGGCCTGCTGGTGGTGGGACTGAAAATTCCGGCGATTGTGGCAACGCTGGGTACGCTCGGGCTGTATCGCGGGGCAATGTTGCTGTGGACAGGCGGTAAGTGGATTGAAGGGCTGCCTGCCAGTCTGAAATCACTCTCTGTGGCGGGGGCGACCGGGGTTTCCCCTCTGGGCTGGCTGGTGCTGCTGGTGCTCGGCGCAGGGACCTGGGTACTGGCGCGCACGGCGTTGGGTCGCGACTTTTATGCGGTGGGGGATAACCTCGCCGCTGCGCGTCAGTTGGGGGTGGCGGTGAACCGCACGCGCATGACCGCGTTTACGCTTAATGGCGTGCTGGCGGCCTGCGCCGGGATTGTCTTTGCCTCGCAGATTGGCTTTGTACCGAATCAGACCGGCAGCGGGCTGGAGATGAAAGCCATCGCCGCCTGCGTGCTCGGCGGTATCTCGCTGCTCGGCGGGACGGGAACGCTTGTCGGCGCGTTTCTCGGCGCCTTTTTCCTCACCCAAATCGACACCGTGCTGGTGCTCTTTAAGCTCCCGGCCTGGTGGAATGACTTTATCGCGGGTCTGGTGTTGCTCGGCGTGCTGGTGCTGGACGGACGTTTACGCCAGGCGCTGGCCCGCCATCAACGGCAACTGAAATACAGCCGCTTTATGCCCGGCAATAAGGGGAGCAAAAACGTGGCCCCTTTTCCCAAACGTAAAAACAAAGAGGTGGCGTAAATGAAGCTCAACTGGGAATTTGCGCTGCTGCTGTTACTGGTGCTGGAGATCCTGCTTTTTGGCGCGCTGAACCCGCGCATGCTGGACGTCAATATGCTGCTGTTCAGCACCAGTGACTTTATCTGTATTGGCATTGTGGCGCTGCCGTTGACGCTGGTGATCATCAGCGGCGGTATCGATATCTCGCTTGGCTCGACCATTGGCCTGTGCGCCATCGCGCTGGGAGTGATGATGCAGGCGGGCTGGCCGATGAGCGTGGCCATAGTGCTGACGCTGGCGCTTGGGCTGCTGTGCGGGCTGGTCAACGCGGCGTTGATTCACTACACCGGCATCAGTCCGTTGGTCATCACCCTCGGCACGCTTTATCTCTATGGCGGTGGCGCGCTGTTGCTCTCCGGCATGGCGGGCGCGACGGGTTATGAAGGTATCAGCGGTTTCCCGGATAGCTTCACCGCGTTTGCCAACCTGACCGTTCTGGGCCTGCCGGTACCGCTGGTGCTGTTTGCGGTGATCACGCTGTTTTTCTGGCTGATCACGCACCGGGCGCGTTTTGGCCGTCACCTCTTTTTACTGGGGCAGAACCCGCGTGCGGCACGCTATGCGGCGCTGTCGGTGAACGGCATGCCTTACGCACTTTACGGGCTGGTCGGGGTGGCATCGGCCATTGCCGCCGTGGTGCTGGTCTCTTATTTCGGTTCAGCGCGTTCCGATCTGGGGCGCGATTTGCTGATGCCTGCACTTACCGCCGCAGTGCTGGGCGGGGCCAATATTTATGGCGGTTCAGGTTCGGTGCTGGGTACTGCGCTGGCAGCGTTGCTGGTGGGGTATTTACAGCAGGGGTTACAGATGGTCGGCATCCCCAACCAGGTGTCGAGCGCGTTGTCAGGGGCGCTATTGGTGGTGGTGGTGATGGGACGTTCGCTGAGTCTGCACCGGGAATGGGTGCGTATGACCTGGCATCGGGTTCTCTCGCGTTAATCTTTTGGAGCATGAGATGAAGACAAAACTGATAGTGCAACTGAGCGCGCTGGCGCTGGCGGGTAGCGTCATGGCCGCCCAGGCGGCTGACCGTATCGCCTTTATTCCCAAACTGGTTGGGGTGGGCTTCTTCACCAGCGGCGGCAACGGCGCGAAAGAGGCGGGCAAAGACCTGGGTGTGGATGTGACCTATGACGGCCCGACCGAACCGAGCGTTTCCGGCCAGGTTCAGCTCATCAACAACTTCGTCAACCAGGGCTACAAGGCCATTATTGTCTCCGCCGTTTCGCCGGATGGGCTGTGCCCGGCGCTGAAACGGGCGATGCAGCGCGGTGTGAAAGTGCTGACCTGGGACTCCGATACCAAGCCTGAGTGTCGCAGCATCTACATCAATCAGGGGACGCCAGAGCAACTGGGGGGGCTGCTGGTGGAGATGGCTTCAAAACAGGTAACCAAACCGAATGCCAAAGTCGCTTTCTTCTATTCAAGCCCAACGGTGACCGACCAGAACCAGTGGGTAAAAGAGGCGAAAGCCAAAATCGAGAAAGATCATCCCCAGTGGCAAATCGTCACCACCCAGTTTGGCTATAACGATGCGACCAAATCCCTGCAAACCGCAGAAGGGATCTTAAAAGCGTATCCGGATCTGGACGCGATTATTGCGCCGGATGCCAATGCTCTGCCAGCGGCAGCGCAGGCTGCGGAGAACCTGAAACGGGAAGGAGTGGCGATTGTCGGCTTTAGTACGCCGAACGTCATGCGCCCATATGTAGAGCGCGGTACGGTGAAAGCCTTTGGCCTGTGGGATGTGGTGCAACAGGGGAAAATTTCGGTGAATGTCGCCGAACATCTGCTGAAAAAAGGCGATCTTAACGTGGGCGACAGCGTCGATGTGAAAGATATCGGCACGCTTAAAGTCGAGCCAAACAGCGTGCAGGGCTATCAGTATGAAGCGAAAGGCAACGGGATTGTGCTGCTGCCGGAACGCGTGGTGTTCACCAAAGAGAATATTGGCAAATACGACTTCTGACGGGAGGAAACGATGGCGGATTTAGATGACATCAAAGATGGCAAAGATTTTGGCCTCGACCGGCCGCAACAGAATGTGCCGTTTACGCTTAAAGGCTGCGGGGCGCTGGACTGGGGGATGCAGTCGCGCCTGTCGCGCATCTTCAACCCGAAAAGCAACCGCACGGTGATGCTGGCGTTTGACCACGGCTATTTTCAGGGGCCGACTACCGGCCTTGAGCGTATCGATTTATCCATCGCCCCGCTGTTTGGCGAAACGGACGTGCTGATGTGCACCCGTGGGGTGCTGCGAAGCCAGGTGCCGCCCGCTACCAATAAACCGGTGGTGCTGCGTGCGTCGGGAGGTAACTCTATTCTGACCGAGCTCTCGAACGAGTGCGTGGCGGTAGCGATGGAGGATGCCCTGCGGCTGAATGTCTGTGCGGTGGCGGCCCAGGTTTATATCGGCAGCGAGCATGAGCATCAGTCGATCAATAACATTATTAAGCTGGTGGATGCCGGGAACCGTTACGGTGTCCCTACGCTTGCGGTCACCGGCGTTGGCAAAGAGATGGCGCGGGATGCACGCTATTTTTCGCTGGCCAGCCGTATCGCCGCCGAGATGGGGGCGCAGTTTGTCAAAACCTACTTTGTCGAAGAGGGGTTTGAGAAAGTCACCGCCAGTTGCCCGGTGCCGATTGTGATTGCCGGAGGCAAGAAATTGCCTGAGTTGGAGGCATTAGAGATGTGTTTTCGCGCCATCGACCAGGGGGCGTCCGGCGTGGACATGGGGCGCAATATCTTCCAGTCCAGCGCGCCGCTCGCCATGCTCAAAGCAGTAAAAAAAGTAGTACACGAGAATATGAGCGCCCGTGAGGCGTATCAGTTCTGGCAGGAAGAGAAACAGGGAGAGCAACAATGAATGTGACGCTGGTGGAGATTAACATCAAGCCGGACAAGATCGATGAGTTTCTTGAGGTGTTTCGCGCCAATCACGAGGGGGCAGTGAAGGAGCCGGGAAATCTGCGTTTTGATGTGTTGCAGGATCCGAAAGTAAAGACGCGGTTTTTTATCTACGAGGCGTACAAGGATGAGGCCGCTGTGCTGGCGCACAAAGAGACGCCGCACTATCTGGCCTGCGTGGCGAAGCTGGAAGATCTGATGTCGGAGCCGCGTAAAAAAAGGACGTTTGTGGGGCTGATGCCGGAATAGCGGTTTGGTGTGGTGCGCGGTGTTTACCTTTGCCCCTCACCCTGACCCTCTCCCCAAAGAGGAGAGGGGACCGTTCGTGCTCGCATTTTTGTGGGGAATCCTCAGCCCTACAGGGGAGAGGCAACCGATTCAAGCGGGTGGGGGCTGTTTTTCACCCTCTCCCTTGAGGGAGAGGGCAGGGGTGAGGGGGAGAAGGCCGCACCGTTTTTACGCTTCTTCCACCGCCACGCGCATTGCTGCCAGCGCGGTGCGTGCCGCTTTGAGTACCTGTTCACACTGTTCAATCGTCAGTGTTAACGGCGGTTCAATACGAATAGTTTTCGAGTTGTTGAGTGTCCCGGCAACCAGTACACGCTGGCGGAACATCTCGCTCGCAAACGTATAGCCGATTTCGTTATCCACAAACTCGATAGCCATCAGCATCCCTCTGCCGCGTGCATCCTGCACCAGGTCCGGGTATTCACGCGCCAGTAGGCGGAAGCCGTCTAGCAGCATGTCACCTTTCTGCTCTGCCTGTGCCGGTAAGTTCTCTTCCAGCAGCACGTTGATGGTCGCCAGCGCGGCCGCACAGGCCAGCGGATTACCGCCAAATGTGGTGGTGTGCAGGAAAGGATTATCGAACAGGACGGAGAAGACCTCTTCGGTCGCGATAGTTGCGCCGATCGGCATCACGCCGCCGCCGAGCGCTTTCGCAAGACATAAAATGTCCGGCTGGACGTTCTCATGCTCGCAGGCGAACATCTTGCCCGTACGGCCCATCCCGGTCTGCACTTCATCAAAGATAAGCAGCGCGCCAAACTCATCACACAGCTTACGCACGGCCGGCAGATAACCCTGTGGTGGCAGGATAACGCCGCCTTCGCCCTGAATTGGCTCAAGGATCACCGCAGCGACATCATCGCCGGTTTTATGACATTCACTGAGCAGGGTACGCATGGCCTCGATATCGCCAAACGGCACATGACGGAAGCCCGGCAGCAACGGCATAAACGGTTTGCGGAAGGTCGATTTCGCCGTCGCAGACAACGCACCCAGGGATTTACCGTGGAACGCGCCGCTGGTCGCGACAAATGTAAATTTGCCCCGTGGCGACTGATACGCTTTAGCGAGCTTTAATGCCGCTTCGACGGATTCCGTGCCGCTGTTGCTAAAGAAGCTGTATTTGAGTTTGCCTGGGGCTAATGCCGCCAGCGTTTTTGCCAGCATCGCCCGCAGTGGGTCGAGAAGCTCCTGGCTATGCAGAGGTTGTTTTGCGAGTTGATTCTGTACGGCGGAAACCACTACTGGATTACGGTGCCCCACATTGAAGATACCAAACCCACCCAGACAATCTAAAAACTCCTGTCCCTGGGTGTCGACAAGCGTATTCAAACTTCCCGCTTGCCACTCTACGGCTCCGTAATCCCCGCCGGCAGTAACAGATTTTCGATACTCTAAAAACCCCGGATTGACATGCTCTTTAAAGTATTCTCGTACCTCTCGGTTTAATTCTTTCATCTCCTCATGATCAAGCTTTCGTTTCTCTATGAGGTTCAGTGCGTGTGCGCTGCAGGCAAGAGCCGATGCGCTGGAAGGTAATCTGTTCAAAATATGCTCCAGGGGCTCGCGTATCACATGATACTGATTTAAGTATTGCAGGGATTGCGCCACATCGAAGCCGTAAATGAAAATCGGGATAAACACCAAGGATAAATGCATTTGTACGAGATTAGATCCCGGATCTTACCCTTTGTTACGCTCTGAAATAGAGGAAAAGAAAACGCGCATTGCGCGTTTTTTAAACGAAATGCACCGTGGTAGTGCGATTGTTGCCTCATTTTCGCGCAGCGATAAATCAGGAAAACTTGGTAGTTTCAAGCCGTTACTATATAAATCAGCAGTTTAAAAACATACAAATAGTGCGGTTTAATCGCAAATTGCGATCTAAATCAAATTTAACAACTAAAGATAAATTCATTATCGCCGAAATAACATTCGATAAAATTTTTAACAGCCGAATAACTTGCAAAGGATGCTTATCATGTCTGCTCCACCGTTTGTCACGCAACGGGAATACACCCTTGATGCTGACACCACCCTGATGTCGACCACCGATTTGCAAAGCTATATCACCCACGCCAATGACACTTTTTCGCAGGTAAGCGGCTTTGAGCTGGACGAACTGATCGGCCAGCCGCACAACCTGGTACGCCACCCGGATATGCCGAAAGCCGCCTTTGCGGACATGTGGTACACCCTGAAACAGGGCGAACCCTGGAGCGGTATTGTTAAAAACCGCCGTCGGAATGGCGATCATTACTGGGTACGGGCTAACGCTGCGCCAATGGTGCGTAACGGAAAAGTGACGGGCTATATGTCCATTCGTACCCGCGCTACCCAGGAAGAAATTGCCGCTGTCACACCTTTATATAAAGCCATTCAGGAAGGGCGAGCTAAAAAGCGGATCCATAAAGGGCTGGTGGTTAGCCGGGGCTGGCTGGGTAAACTGCCCTCTCTGCCATTACGCTGGCGGACACGCGGGGTGATGGCGCTCTTGTGGATGGTGCTGGCGGCTGGCCTGTGGCTTTCCGGGAATAGTCCGGCGACGATTTTGTTGAGTGCCGCGATCTTGCTGTTGGGCTGTGCCTGCCTTGAATGGCAAATTGTGCGTCCGGTTGAGGAAGTTGCCCGTCAGGCCCTCAGCGTGGCGACCGGTGAACGTAACAGCGTGACGCATCTGAAACGTAGTGACGAACTGGGTCTTATTCTGAGGTCCGTTGGGCAGTTGGGATTAATGTGTCGCTGGCTGATTCACGATGTTTCCGGTCAGGTGAGTAGCGTGCGTAGCGGTAGCGAAACGCTGGCAAAAGGTAACGACGATCTGAACGAGCGTACTCGCCAGACCGTCGTCAATGTGCAGCAGACCGTTGCCACAATGAGCCAGATGGCCGCCTCGGTGCAAAATAATTCTCATACCGCGACAGAGGCTGACAAACTCTCCAGCTCCGCCAGTAGCGCGGCGGCGAATGGAGGGAAAGCGATGGAAACGGTGGTGAAAACGATGGACGAAATTGCTGACAGTACGCAGCGCATCGGTTCAATCACCGCATTGATTAATGACATCGCTTTTCAGACCAATATTCTGGCGCTCAATGCCGCAGTGGAGGCCGCCCGTGCCGGTGAACAGGGCAAAGGTTTTGCGGTGGTGGCCGGGGAAGTTCGCCACCTTGCCAGCCGTAGCGCCAGTGCGGCAAATGATATTCGCAAGTTGATTGATGCCAGCGCCAGCAAAGTGCAATCGGGCTATGAACAGGTCCATGCGGCAGGCAGGACGATGGACAATATTGTCACCCAGGTTCAAAACGTGACCTCCCTGATTGGCCAGATTAGCCAGTCGACTTCTGAACAGGCGCAAGGGCTGTCAGAGCTGACGCATGCTGTGGCAGAGCTTGATACCATCGCGCAAAAAAATGCCGGGCTGGTAGCCGAAAACGCCAATGTTTCCTCAATGGTAAAACACCGCGCCAGCCGTTTGCAGGACGCCGTTTCCGTGCTTCATTAATTTCTCTCCCTCTCTATTCAAAGAGAGGGAATTTTCTCTTTAATATATATTTAACCTTATGTTTTATGTGCTTATATTGTACGTTCTAATTTGTTCTATTTATATTTATAAAATGTTAAATTAATATTAAATATAGTTTCTTTTTTGATCAATTATATTCCATTTAATTTAACTTGTTATTCTTATTAAAAGACAATTAAGTGGCGTTAATATACGTTGCGCAACTTCTTCCCTCAGAACATATAACGATCGATAGATCCCAATTAATAGCTGATAACTATCAGAATAATCACAACTGAAATAAAAAAACGATCAATCTCATAAAGTTAGCGCTGCGGTTACCGATAACATGCAGTGGAGATATTATTTCTGGCGTCTCTTTTAAAGCAACACATCTAACTCTTTGTTGAAAAGGGTTTTTTCGCAGAATTATAATCATGTGCATGGGGGAATATATGTTTTTACATGATGTAAAAATTGGTGCGAAATTATTTTTCGCGTTCGGATTTTTTATTGTCTTGATGGTAGCCAGCTCCGCTCTTTCACTGTTCAGTCTGAATCGTGCTAATAATGGAATGCAGGATATTATTCACAATGATTATCCGACCACCGTAAAAGCCAATCAACTCATCGATAACTTCCAGAGCTTTGTCAGTACGCAGCAACTTATGTTACTGGACACGGATGGTAAATGGCAGGCAGAGACCGAGAAGCAGCTCGGCGAAATTAGTTCCCGCGTAACGGTTCTTCTGGACGATCTGACAAAAAACCTCCATGACAGCGAATCGCAAAAAATCCTCGCCGAGATTAAAGATATCCGTCAGCAATTTCTGGACTCGCGTTTTCGTATTCTGGAAGACGTGAAGAAGGATGATCATTCGGCGGCTATCACTGAAATGATGACCAAAATGGTGCCAATCCAAAAAGCCTACAAAGAGAAAGTGCTGGCCCTGATTGCTATCCAGGATGCGCAGATGCGTCATGGTAGTGAGCAGGTTCAAAGCGATTTCAGCACCAACCGTTTACTGCTGATTGCCCTGGCGATTATCAGTATCGGCGTGGGTACGCTTTTGGGATGGGTGATAGTGCGCGCCATTACTCGCCCGCTGCGTGAAGCGGTGACGTTTGCCGAGGCGATTGCCAGCGGTGATTTAACCCGCACTATCCACTCCGACTATCGTGATGAGACCGGTATCCTGCTGCGTGCTTTGATGGAGATGAAAACCCGCCTGGTGGACATTGTTCAGGAAGTGCAGTTTGGCTCGGCCAGTATCTCAAGCGCCGCGGCGCAAATTGTGGCCGGAAATCAGGATCTGGCGGCCCGCACAGAGGAGCAGGCCAGCTCTGTCGAACAGACCGCATCGTCCATGGAGCAGATTACCGCGACCGTGAAAAACACGGCCGATCACACCACCGAAGCCACCAGCCTGTCTGCGGATGCGGCCAATGTGGTTAAAAACAATGGCGAGATGATGAAACAGGTCACCGAGAAGATGCGTGTGATCAATGAGACCTCCAACCGTATGTCTGACATCATCAACCTGATTGACGCCATCGCCTTCCAGACCAATATCCTGGCGCTAAACGCGGCAGTGGAAGCGGCACGTGCAGGCGAGCATGGTCGTGGCTTTGCGGTTGTGGCCGGTGAAGTGCGTCAACTGGCGCAAAAGAGTGCCGCATCTGCCAATGAAATCCGTCAGCTTATTGAAAACTCTACCAGCCAGACCCGTGAAGGCATGGCGCTGGTGGAAAAAGCCAGCAGTTTGATCAACGGCATGGTGAGCAACGTTCAGGAGATGGATGTGATCCTGCGCGAGATTGGCCAGGCAAGCCGTGAGCAGACCGACGGTATTTCGCAAATCAACAGTGCTATCGGGCTGATTGATTCCACCACGCAACAGAACTCAAGCCTTGTGGAAGAGTCCGTTGCGGCGGCGGCGGCGCTTAATGAGCAGGCGACGCACCTGCGCGAGCTGGTGCAAGTTTTCCGCCTGCGTGAAGACGGGGCGATGGCTTAATCCAGTTGAGAGATATCCAGCGCCGCCCGGTCGATAATACCGATAATTTGTTTTAACTGGGCGGCGCTGAGCTCTGACTGGTTTACTTTCAAATCCAGCACCGCCTTGAAGTTTTCCAGCGCGCGCTTCATTTGCGGATCTTTTCGTAACTGATAACCCACGCTTCGCGCCTTGATACGTGCCTGAATATGCTGCAGGTGCTCGTTATTTTCGGCAAGCCACGCCTGACCTTCCGGGGTAATGGCTATCTTTTTACGACCGCCGTCTTCCTCGTGAATAATGATAAGCTGCTGATCCTGCAAGAGATCCAGCGTCGGGTAAATCACGCCCGGACTGGGTGTGTAATTTCCCTGGGTCAGGGTTTCGATCTCTTTAATCAACTCATAACCATGGCTGGCATTACGGGTCAGGATATCCAGGATAACCAGGCGTAATTCGCCGTGGCCGAAAAAGCGCTGACGGCGTCCGCCGCCGCGTCCATGATGGGCTTCGCCGTGGTGGCCGCGGTGATGTTCCCCGCGACGCCCGGCGGGACACTCGTTATCGTGACCCTGCTGGCATTCTTCATCGAACGCATTGTGATGATGTCGCATGTTGTGCTCCTTGATTAATTTGATATATCTAATTTATATCTAAAATTAAAAATATGACAAGCCTGGTTCTGTTTATTTTTATAATTGACTGATTTTGATGGTTTTTAATTTTCTTTTTTGCAGGTTGTGCGTTTCTGATTTTATGTATCTAAAAAATGCTTGCCATCTTAATAAACAGCAATCATTATCATTTAAAAATCAATTTAGATATATCGTATTCAATTTCACGAAGGCCGATTATGACAATCAAACAACAACGTTATCCGCAGCGTGTACGCAATGAGTTGCGTTTTCGCGAGTTGACCGTGTTACGCGTCGAGCGCGTGGGTGCCGGGTTTCAGCGCATTGTGCTGGGCGGCGAGGCGCTGGAGGGGTTTACCTCTCGCGGGTTCGACGACCATACCAAAGTCTTTTTCCCACAGCCGGGTAGCGCGTTTACGCCTCCACAGGTAACCGATGAGGGTATCGTTTGGGCAGAGGGTCCACGCCCTGCAACGCGTGATTACACACCGCTGTATGATGAGCGCCGCCAGGAGCTGGCGATCGATTTCTTTATTCATGAAGGTGGTGTGGCAAGCACCTGGGCGATGCAGGCCCGGGCGGGCGACAAGCTGACAATCGGCGGACCGCGTGGATCGCTGGTGGTGCCGGAAGATTATGCCTGGCAGTTGTATGTGTGCGATGAGTCCGGGATGCCGGCGTTGCGTCGTCGGCTGGAAGGGTTAAGTCGCCTGGCGGTGCGCCCGGAAGTAAAAGCGGTGGTCACCGTAGGGGACGCCTCGTACAAAGATTATTTTGCCCATTTGAGTGATTACAACATTGATTGGATGATTGGCCATGACGCGCAGACGGTGGTGGAAAAGCTGGCGTCGGTTGCTGTGCCGCCGGAAGACTATTTTATCTGGCTGACAGGCGAGGGTGCGGTAGTGAAAGCGTTGCTGGATCACTATGCGACTGACACCATCGACCAGCAACGGGTTCGTGGTCAGGCTTACTGGCATAAGAAGTAGTTCGCTGCGGTTTTCTTCACCCGGAAGGGGAGTGCTGAACTTATGCCACTCCCCGGTGGCGCTTCGCTTACCGGGGCTACGGTTGTGAGGTGGGTATCGATAAGAGCACGGATAAGGCGCTTGCGCCGCATCCGGGAGGTTGCGGATTACGCCACTTCGTCGTATTCGGCTTCGCTCACCTGCTGCTCCAGCGATTGACGAATCTCGGCAAGGGCTTTCTCTTGCTGGCGGAAATACCCTTCCTGATCGGTCAGTGACGATACCAGTTGCCACGACTCTTCTTTCTCCAGCGCATTCAGCTCATCGATCAGGCTGGCAATATGCTGCTTCACCTCATGAATACGCTGGCGCAGGCGGGCAAGATCGTTAAGACGATCGCTGGCCATTAACGGCTCCAGCCCTTTTTGCAGGCGGGTTAACAAAAGGCGAATTGCCCCCAGATCGCCGCGCTGCCTGGCCTGATTCAACTGAACCATCATGGCATGCGCCTCTTCTTTAAAGGCGTCGTCCACCAAATCCGGGTGGCAAAGTTTACTGGCCTGGCGCCACAAGCGTTTCAGCTCAACGCGCTCATCCGGTGACATCTTCTGCTCGAAGCCAAAACGTTGCTCGGCATCGTGCTGTTGTTCCTGGTAATCTTCATACTCCTGGCGCGCTTCATCCCGCGCCTGACGCGCCGGTTCATCTTCACGCGTTAAGCCTTGCTCCAGCTCCTGCGCTTCGGCCAGCAAAGAGGCGATCAGCGCATTCTGCTGCTGCAAATGCTTACGCGCCTCCGCCGCCTGCGGGGACTGTGGCGGAAAACTTTGCCAGCGGCGGGTAAGGGTGACCAGCACCTCCACCGCCTGCGACAGATATTTCTGGCAGCGAAGATAATCGGCCTCACGACGATGCGCCTCGGCTTCCTGGCGACGCACGGCGGCTTCGGCGAGGATCTTACGCAGGCGCAGGATCTGCGACATCAGCGGCCCAAGACGGGTGAGGTAGAGATCGTTGAAATCATCCAGCAACTGAATGCGGGTGTTACGTTTATCGATTAACTCACGCAACTGCTCTTCCAGCGCTTTCAGTTCCAGTTTGCTGGCGGCAACCTGTGGATCCTGCCACTGCACCACTGAACGCTGGCTCTGCAGCCAGGCATTGATAGTGCGCAACGCGTCGGAAAAGTTTTTCTCTTCAAGCGCCCATACGATGAACGCCAGTTCACTGTCGGTGACTTCGTTTTTTAGAAAAGGAAGCTGGCTCTGAATAATGCCTTCGTCTTCCAGTTCAATGGCGTACTTAATGATCTCAAGCCGTTTTATGGGTTTGTTCATGGTCTTTCGCTAAGGCGCTTAAAGATTGAGTTAATGGTAGTTGGTAATGATCAAACACGAAATAAGCTCATTGTCGTACCCGCAGCCGCTGCGTTCAACCCTGAAAGATTAGCATCAGTTCAGCTAAGCAGATATGGCTGAAATCATAATACAGGTCACAAGTTATAGGCGTTAGCATTCCTGAAAGAAATACTTTCCCGGTACGTTTTTTCCCCACTTCCCGGCTGTTTCATATTCATCTTATGAAGTGATTTAGCTCTCATATTTCCATGAAACCGGTTGCATGGCTGGTTGTCCAGGTTAGCATGAAACCGGTTTCATTCATTGCATGACTCAGTTACCGAAAATAAAAGGTAGAAAAAAGATGGCTGTTATTCGGGATTACAATAAGTTAGCAAGTGATATCCTCCGGGAAGTCGGAGGGGAAGAGAACATCAACAGCTTTACCCGTTGTGCCACGCGTTTACGTCTGGTTCTTAATGAAACGCCCGCTGATGCGAAACGTCTGGTGCAAAGCCTGCCTGGGGTCATTGCGGTGGTGGAAAGCGGTGGACAGTTTCAGGTGGTGATCGGTACCCACGTGGCAGACGTCTTCAACGCGATGTCAGGTCTGGTAAAAGAGAATGGCTCCATAAGCAGCGCCCCGAAAAAAACGCGTAAGCTTGACGCGGTGATTGCCACCATGTCGGCAGTATTCGCGCCGATTGTCTACATTCTGGCGGCGGCAGGTATTCTGCAAGGGCTGCTGATTGTTGTCAGTCTGATGGATGCCGATATCAAAACCACTGGCACTTTCGCCGTGCTCAACTTTATGTCCTGGACGCCGTTTGCCTTCCTGCCGGTTTTTATCGCCATTACGGCGGCGCGCCATTTCAAATGTAACCCGTTTATCGCGGTTCTCTGCTGTTGTGCGCTGATTAGCCCTGACTGGGCTGCGCTGGCGGGGCGTATTGCTGGCGGGGAGAGCATCAATTTCCTTTTCTTCCCGCTTTCTAAAACGGTGTATACCTCCTCGGTTTTGCCACCGCTGTTCCTGGTGTGGGCGCTCTCCTGGTTCGAACGCCGGGTAGAAAAGTGGATCCCGGATGTGGTCAGCCCGCTCTTTACGCCGTTGATCTGTTTTGTTGTCATTGTGCCGCTGACCCTGATTGTGATTGGCCCCATTACGACCTGGGCGGCAATGGGGGTGGCAAACGGCTATAACGCGCTCTTCCACGCAGCACCAGCAGTTGCGGCGGCGGTGATTGGCGGCGTGTGGCAGATTATTGTTATCTTCGGGGTTCACTGGGGGATTACGCCGGTAATCATGGCCAATTTCGATACCCAGGGTTACGACTCCTTCCAGGCTTACCAGACCATTGCGGTTATTGGTCAGATGGCGGCGGTGTTTGGCGTGTTCCTGAAAACCCGCAATACCCAGTTAAAAGCGACCTCAATGTCTGCCGGGATCACGGCGATTTTTGGCATCACCGAACCGGCGATTTACGGTGTGACGCTGCGTTTTAAAAAGCCGTTTATTTGTGGCTGTATCGGCGGGGCGATTGGTGCGGTCGTCGCCAGTCTCTTCGGTAGCCTGTACTACGCGTATGCCGCGTTGCCTGGCTTGTTTACCCTGGTCAATGCTATCAGCCCGAATGCGCCGATGTCGTTTGTCGGCGAACTGGTAGGGGCCGGAACCTGTATCGTGCTGACGATTGTGATGGTGCAGTTCGTGGGCTTTGAAGATCCGGCAAACGAAGAGGAAACGAAACCGGCAACACCTGTCAAAGCGCAAGCGACGTCGAATACCGCAGCGGCCAGTGCAGTGAAGATGCTCAGCCCACTAAAAGGGGAAGTGGTGGCGCTGGAGAGCGTGGCAGATGAAGCGTTTGCCGGTAAAGCGCTTGGCGATGGTATTGCCATCAAGCCCGAAGAAGGCAAAGTTGTGGCACCGTGTGACGCGACGGTGGTGACCGTGATCGCATCACATCATGCCATTGGGTTATTGTGCGATAATGGGGCAGAGTTATTGATCCATGTTGGGTTAAATACCGTCAACCTGCAGGGGCAGCATTTCCGTCTGTTGGTGAAAGAGGGGGATGTGGTCAAAGCGGGTACGCCTCTTCTTGAATTCGACAAAGCCAGCATCGAACGCGAAGGCTATGATCTGACAACCCCGGTTTTGGTGGTTAACAGTGAAGATTTCACGCTGACAAAGCACCAGCTTGATGGCGCGATTGGTATGGGGGCGCCGCTGATGTCTCTCGCATAAGAAGGCACGGGCGCACGAACATGGTGTCAACGGCGTCACGACGTAAGCCGTCGGGCTTCGCGAGTCGCACTCTTTTGCAGCATGTTTCTGAGCCGGATGTTTCTGGCTCAGTGTGAGCCACCCATTGATTGAGGTTTTCTTATGGTAACGATACTGGACGTCGCCAGAATGGCAGGAGTGTCAAAGGCGACGGTATCGCGCGCGCTAAACGGTAAGGTGTTTGTCCGGGAAGAGGTGAAGGCCAGAATTTTACAGGCCGTTGCTGATACCGGTTATCGGCCAAACCAGTTGGCGCGCAATCTTGCTAATAACAAAACGAATTCGATTGGGCTGGTTATCACCAACGGGTTGTACAACGGCCCGTTCTTCTCAAGCATGGTTTATCAGGCGGCGACGCGCAGTGAAGGTCACAGCCGTCAACTGGTGCTTGCAGACGGGAAACACAGCGCTCAGGACGAGCGCGATGCGATTGGTTTGCTCCTCGAGCTTCGCTGTGAAGCCATCATGATCTACCCCAAATATCTGTCGGTCAGTGAACTGGATGACATCATTGACGGCAACCAGACTCCGATAGTTGTCATTAATCGTGAACTTATCAGAAACCGAAACCGCTGCGTGTTTACCGATCATCGCCGCAGCAGCGAGGAGATGGTGGAACATTTGCTGGCGCAGGGGCATACCCGGATTGCATTTGTGGCGGGCGTATGTGGTTCGCCGACCGGTGAACGCCGTTTACGCGGCTACCGCGATGCGTTGCGAAAAGCGGGTATCAGCCCCGATCCGCAACTGGTGGTGCGGGGCGCCTGGAGCACCGAAAGCGGTTATGAGGCGGGACGCCAGTTGCTGGCGCTCAATATCCCGTTCACCTGCGTGCTGGCCGCCAATGACGATATGGCCATTGGCCTGGCGAAAGCGTTTCAGGATGCGGGGAAATCGGTACCGGGAGAGATCTCGTTGGCCGGATTCGATGATTCGGTGATTGGTAAGTACTACACGCCTTCTTTGACAACTATCCACGTCCCGATGGACGAAATGATCCGCGATGCGGTCGAAATTTTACTGCATCCCGACGAAAAAACCGTGTTTTCCCATCAGGGAACCCTGGTGAGCCGGGATTCAGTTGCCCGACGCGTTGGCGCGGAGTGAATATTCACACGTCATAAGGCGAAGCGTGATGTTGTACGCAAGAGCGCATGCTGTTGTGGGCTGGGTGGCGACCATTGCCTGCTGTTTTATGTATATCTCGTATATACCGTTGATTCTGGATAATCTGCACGGGGTGAAAACTAACCCGCTACAACCGCTGTCCGCCGCCGTTAACTGCGTGTTGTGGGTGACGTACGGTTTACTGAGCGAAAGGAAAAACTGGCCGATTGTGATAGCCAATTCGCCCGGTATTGTGCTCGGACTGATTACCTTTAGCACTGGCTTATAGCCATCAGCTTAAAAAAAGCCGCCATGCGTTACGCATCGGCGGCTTTTTTGTCCTTATTGGCCCGATCGTATGCGCATTCCGCGAGACAGTGTTGCGATACGCTGCGTGCGACCGTAGAGCACGAATAAAATAAATCCGCGGCCATTAAGCACATAGCGGCAGGCCAGCATGATGAGCAGTGCCACCAGCATGATGACCGCGTGATGCGTCTGCCCATCCAGCACGGTAAACACCAGCAGCAGCGCACTCAGCACGGTGAGGACGCCATGCACCAGGCCATACCAGGCCAGCCCGGATGTTTTACCGCGTGCGATCATATAGGTGGCGGTCAGGTTGCTGAAAATAAACAGGATAGCGGGCAGGAAGAAGATAAGCGCCCGGACTGGCGGTGTCTGTTTTGGCAGCATCGCCATCAGCGTCAGTAAATTACAGGCGAAGGCTACCAGGAACAACAACAGCACAAACGCCAAAGGAAATCCGTTCTGCCGGGGCAGTTCAGACGGCGGTTTATCAAACCAGCGCTCCAGTTCGGGCGTTGAATGTTGCAACAGGCTGTTATCGCCACGGGCAATAACCTGTTCCATCTCCCTTCCATGGGCCAGCAGATCACAAAAAAGCCAACCGGAAATGAGCGTGGCCAGGCGCATTACAGTACCGCCAGTGACTGAATGGTGCCCACAATATAGCGGCCTGTTTTGGGAATATTGCCCGGCGTGGCGACGACACCGCTCACCGCGCTTCCCGCCAGTGCCGCCGCACTGGTCACCAGGTTACCCAGTTGCCGGGCGAGCTCCACCTGCACCGGCTCGACCGGGAAGCGTTTAGGATAAATGCCTGCGCGGATAAGGGCTTTGATTTCCTTATTACTGATGCCAGGGTTTTGCAGCTTGATGATGAGCTCCGTCAGGCGTTTGCGATCCTGGCGAGGGTACTCTTTCAGCCACTGAGACGCTTTTAACGACGAAACGGATTTCATTGCGCGCCACGTCGTGACAACCTCTTTCAGTACGCCGCCTGCGCTTGCCAGCGAGATAAGATCGAGCGCGGTAGAGGTGGCGTTATACCAGCCTTGCGAATCCAGCCAGGCTACATCTTCGCCGCCATTCTCCACCAGGTCATACAAACGATAGAGACCGTTGATGCATTGCAGACCTGTGGCAGCGGCGCCGGCATAACCCAGGGCGACCAGCGCGCCGCTGGCTCCGGCAGTGAGTGGGACGGCGGCTCCCGCAGTGGCCATCACCCCGGCGGTAATGATCATTGCGCCGCAGGAGAGGACGGTGGAGGCGATTTCCGGACCGAGAGAGGTCGCGGAGACGGCGTCGGTCAATGATTTACCCACCGTGGTTTTTGACCCTTGTGCGGGAGGCTTTGTTACAACCACATGCGTTACGATGCCGCTTTGTCCGTTCGGGTGACGTTTACTGGGGCGCACCAGGTATCGCTCCGTGCCATCGGCGTAGATAATTCCAGCCTGTGCAAAATCACGTGTACAGTCCATCGCTGCGCCAAGCGCATCGAAATTGAAATCTGTCGCACCTTTACCGCTAAAGCGAGCAAAATCGTAGCCAGGCATATTTGCTTCGGGGTTGAGTCCGGGCAGCGTCATTTTTCATTCCTTGTAATGATGAGTACAGAAGTATTAATCCAGGATTATTCCTGGACTCCCAGGGCTAACAAATAGGTGTTTTTCCGATGTATGGGGTTATTTCACCGCACACTGCTCAGGCCAGACGAAGAAAATAGCTAAATATCATGTACTGTCTGGCGCAACTGAAAATACGCGGATTTTTTTTGTAACTATTTGATTTAATTGTTCTCTTTTGGGTTTTTTCTTGCCGCTTTTGCTGGCGAATGGCAAAGGAAACCTTGAGATTTCCTTATTTTAGACAGCGAACAGGCAAACTTCACCCCGCCAAAAAATGGGCTTTTATCCTTTCAGCGTAATGAGATGGAGTATTTTTGATGTGAATAATTCCGAGGGGAAATTAAGATACGACAATATATTTAGCAGTGGAAAACACTTTTTTAGCAGCATTAACATAACCGCAAATTCAGATGCGCAGTAAGCGTATTCGGGGCGAAGTGCGATTGGGATTGGGGGCTAATTCTCAAAATAGACAAAACACTAACGCCGCCACGTTTACACCGCTGGCGGCCTGGTACGTTGTGCATTACCTTAGAGCCGAAAATTACTGTCGCATTTGAAAAGGAGTCAGGTTCGATGTCTGATCAACACATAATGAAAGCCATGTTCACGCAGCAGCGAATTCAGATCATGCATTTGGGTAAGCATCACAAGGAATATACTGACGCGTACATTTTTGCCTGGGAGTCCGGTGTTTATCCGTTTTTGCATGATTTGGGTGGTGAACATCAGTATCTTCCCCATGAATTATACGGCGACTTTTTTGAGGTCGGCGCACAGAAGGGCGCATCCATTTATGAACGTCTTAATCGGGCATGGGCAGATGAAGAGGATAATTTAACGTATAGCAGACTGGAGTCCGACCTGATGGGCATTGGCAGTTCGCGTGACTGGCGTCCCGATGAGGTCATGAATGTATGTCGCTATCTTTTCCTGACGGGCTGTTTTGACGACGTATTCTGGAAGGCGCTGTGCAAGCCAACGGCAGATTCATCATGGGTTGAGTTCGTGCGGGACGCGTACAGCCGGGAACATGATACGACGTTTATGTGAGCAGATAAGGGGCAGCGAAGGGCACGTTGAATGAAGTGTGGGCTATCACGGAAAGATGGCTGCCAGGATATCACCGTGACCCCCGCGCAAGCCGCTAACCATCTGATACCAGACGAATATCGACCCAAATCGTGATCTCAACCAGTGCCAGCTACACTAATACCAGCGGTTATACTTGATATAAAAAAATGAGACGATAATAAGCCACAAAAAGGTCAGTATCCCAAAATAATCAGGTATGAATCTCGCGAAGATATATGCACCTGCCACAATAAGGGCGAAAGGGATTAAATAGATATAAGATTGTAAAAACCATAAAATTGCCTGCTTCATTTTTTTAATAACTCATATAAAGCATTACCGATCACGAGAGTCCCACTACTTAATACTTGCCTGGCGATAGGCAAGTACAGGACTAGCTTACCCGATTTTTCAACATACTTGTAAGCCTGATAAGTACACGACGTTGTCTGTACTTCTGACCCTTCTTGGTGGGTGTACTGGCTGTTACCACAATGATTGATGTGGGCTAACGCGCTAAAGTCCCGGTCCCCGGTCAATGAGGACAAGTCGTTGCGCTTGAGGGGCAGTCATCGAGCAGAAAAACGTCACATGCGAAGCTGATTTTGGGGCCAGGTAACAGATTTAACCATCAATTGCAGACTCTTCGCCATTTCAGGTCATAGTGAAGAGGTGATTATTAGATGGTTAATTTAAGGATACGAATATGCCAACAGTAATTGATAAAGCATTGGACTTTATTGGCGGTATGAACACATCAGCCTCAACACCGCATTCTATGGATGAGAGTACAGTGAAGGGGATGTTTAAGTATCTGAAAGAGCTTGGTGTTCCAGCTCACGCCGAGGAGATTATTGCGCGAGGGGAGCGGGAAGGGTGGAATCCCGGGTTCACAAAAAAAGTGGCGGGATGGGCGGATAAAATCGAGTCCGCTGACCGCGTGGTGATTAAAAATCCTGAATACTTTACTTCGTATATGAAAGAAGAGCTGCGCGCGCGGGTGAACGTCGAGTTTGACCCGGCAAGTTAAGCGCATCTCAGTTCGCTTCTCACCTGGGTTTTAATACGACAAAGGGCCTCTGTTTTCACTTAGGCCCTTGAATTTGGTGGCCCCTGCTGGTGTAAGTATCCCGCATAATCGTGCCATTCACATTTAGAGATCTTCCGGCATACTCAATCTGCCAACGAAGGAGCATTTTAGCTGTAATAAATGCGGTGCTAATACCAGTGATTATATTTAATATAAAAATAAGAAACGATAATAAACCATAAAAAAGTAAGTATCCCTGAATAGTCGGGAATGAATTGAATAAACAAATATACCCCAGCAAGAATGAGTGCGATGGGTACTAAATGAGAGTGGGCTCCCCACAAGAATAACAATAATTTCTTCATCTTTTCAATATTTCATATAAAGCGTCGCCAATGACTTCCTCGTTGTTCCTGCCAGACTCCACTTCATAGATTATTTTAGACATTTGAGGTTCAATAAGGAAGTATAGCATTTCCAGCTTTTCTCGATAAAGTAATTGGTAATATTCCGCATCCTGGAATTTCAGTTTATTTGCTGCTAATGCGGCTATCTGAGCTTTAGCATACAATGCCGTTGCTTTCACAAACCAGGTGGACATTTCATTTACTTTCTTAATATAAGATTCCTGAAAATCAGCGCTACTTACAATCAATTTAGCAATTGTCAGGGAAATAGCCAGTTTGCTTGAACGATCAGCAGCCTCATATGCTTTCTCTCCGATTTTCTGCTTTATATAGGACGCCAGCGTATTGCTTTTCTCATCTCCCAGACGCTTGAATGTTTTTTGGAAATAAAGCTGAACCATATCAAGAACGACATCATTTCTTTTGTATATTTCTAACAAAGATAAATACAAGCGTTTATCTTCACTCCATTGCTCATGGCACGTACTTCCGTAGTACTCGTCAGGCACTAAGCAGGAGCCATAGTTAATAAGCCGCTGACTGCCAAGTTTAACGTTTGCAACGGTCTCCATATGACTGGCGTGAATCTCCCTTAACGCTTTCGTTAAAGCAATCGCCATCCTTCTATCTGACTGAGCTTTCAATTTAAGATAGTTTTCTGCCATTTCCATTTGCCTTGTTGTAACATTAATGTTTAATGATTGATCATGGTCGCTCACACGGGCAAGGTTGCGAATGAAAAAAAGTCGAAAAATCCTTATTTATGCTTTGGCGGCAATTATTTCTTTTCTAATAATTCCTGAGGTCATCTTAAGGAAAGTTCCGAATGACATACTTGCCAGACTTAGCGATTTTACAAGTTTGGGTGGTTTATTCAGTCCATTCCTCTCGGCGATGATTTTCATTGGTCTGTCATCCATCTTTATCGGAATTATTGGCGTGTATGTCGTTGGAAAAGTTTATTGTGCTTTAACTCAGATTAAGCATGAGTGAAATAGTCAGTTGATAATCTATCACAATGCACGGGCCAGGCAGGGTACGCTATGAAAAAAAGGAAACACGATAATTAGTTTTTGGTCGTGATTATTTTCTTTCTAACTATCCCGGAAATAGTGATACGTGTACTGACGCCTAAGCAGTTCGCACGGCTGAGCGATTTCACAAGCCTCGGTGGGCTCTTCAGTCACTCTCTCGGTGCTGATTTTTCTTGGATTGATGTCTGCGTTGCTCGGTGTGCTTACCATTTTCTTAATAACAAAAATTTACCGGCGTTTATCCCTATCCAGCCGTTAATCAAGAGCTAATAATCTCGCTTCCACTTCATTCCATACCCTCGCTGGCTGACGGTAAATTGATCCTATCCGGGGATGTTGCAGCGGGATGAAGAGGGTAGGGGGCAATTCCTTACCTGACCCAGATTGCATCCAAAAAAAAGAGTCAGACGATTTCTCATCTAACTCCTTGTTTTGTCTGGTGGCCCCTGCTGGGTTTGAACCAGCGACCAAGCGATTATGAGTCGCCTGCTCTAACCACTGAGCTAAGGGGCCGTGGCGGGCAATTATAAAGTAACTTCTCCAGGCGATCCAGCATCAACATTCCATCTGGCTGTTTTATAAACAACGCATTATCAATCCTTTATACTTAAGTTCCGCATCCAACATCGGGGAAATAGATAGCCTCGATATTCTTGTGCCAGGGTTGCGTGTTGTTTTCTACGGCATGAATTCCGGCAACCCCTCAGGGAACACTTACAACGAGCGGTGGAAGATAAACTGATCCTGTGTGGCTTAGGTTCGGCTTTAAAAGCCGATGGCAGTGGGTAGAAAGAGTGACGTTCAAACGGATGAAGTCTGCTTAAAAACAATGATGACTCTTAACTCGCGGTACTCATTGCTCCGTACACTGGAAATTTGGAAGAGAATCCCGCGTGTGTAGATTCCCGAAGACGACAACATTTTGCTATCGATGCGACTCAAACTTGGGAGCTTCGAAAGCTCAGCAGCCTAATCAGAAAAACATACAAGATTTATCATGAACCACCCGCCACGTGATTGGTGAAGCGCTATAAAACTAATTTTGCACTAAGATATCACGGCAATTAATGAATGAAATCTATTCTGAATAAGAATCAATGTGTCGTTTTCTTAAGCTAGTTGATTGATGAAATTCTTAATTTTTTTACCGTAGTAAGTTAGCTCAATGCATATTTAATGTTAAATACAGTATACTTTGGTTGTAAAGATGTATAAGTTTTTCAGGCAAAATAAATAGCGTGAAACATTTCTCACATCAATATTATTCATGAAATAATAAATGCATTTTAAGTTATTCACATTATGAATTTGATGTATTTTTAAGTAACTGATATTAAAAGTTTTTATTAATTTTTCGAACGAGTCCTTATAGTTATAGAACTTATTAATTAATATCATCATATTAATAGATTATAACTTATAGGATCTATCTGGATACCTCGCTACATTTATAGCTGATTTGGAGTTTCAGTAAGTTTGTATCAGGAAGATACCCGCAATTTTTATCCTTTTGTCTTTGCCTTCCTGTCAGGAATTTCATTCCAAAAATACGAAAATTCGCCAGGCTAAAAAATTAGCAGGATAATTTTTAGTTTTATTTCTACGCATCTCCCGAGCATGCTGGTAGCTAAAGCCAGGGGCGGTAGCGTGTCTCATGACATCAAGGTTACATCACTAATGGCCAGAAGTGGGTTAGAAGTTCAGCAAGCGGCTGTGAAGGCCCTGTTTTTACGCGAGATCAAGACACGATTTGGTAAGTACCGTTTGGGGTATCTGTGGGCGATACTGGAGCCAGCGGCACATTTGCTTATTTTATTAGCAGTCTTTGGGTATATTATGCATCGCACTATGCCTGATATTTCGTTTCCAGTATTTTTACTTAATGGGTTAATTCCTTATTTTTTATTTAGCAATATAGCTACCAGATCTATTGGTGCTATTGAGGCCAATCAGGGGTTATTTAATTATAGACCAGTAAAGCCCGTTGATACAATTATTGCTCGATCATTACTCGAAACGCTTATATACAGCGGTGTATATATTGTTCTTATGTGTATTGTAGGAGTGTTTGGTGAAAAATTTACAATTACCAGTATCCTCACTCTAATTCTTACCTGGAGCTTGCTTATTCTTTTCGCTTTTGGTTTTGGCCTGATTTTTATGGTTCTTGGAAAAACGTTTCCCGAGGCCGAGAAATTCTTACCAATCATTCTCAAACCTCTTTACTTTATATCTTGCGTCATGTTTCCACTTCATGCCATTCCGAAGGAGTTTTGGCCGTATCTACTTTGGAATCCCATTATTCATGCTGTTGAGTTAAGCCGGGAATCTGTCGTTACAGGCTACGTTAGCGAAGGCGTAAGTTTGAACTATTTGGCTCTTTGCGCTCTGGTTGCTCTCTTTTTAGGTCTGGCAGTTTATCGTAACCGCGAAGAGGCAATGTTAACCTCATGATTAAAATAGAAAACCTGACTAAATCATATCGAACTCCTAAAGGAAGGCACTACGTTTTTAAAGACTTAAACATCGAATTGCCATCGGGGAAAAGTATTGCGTTGATAGGGCGTAATGGTGCGGGTAAATCGACGTTATTAAGAATGATCGGTGGCATAGATCGCCCCGATAGTGGAAAAATCGTTACTGAAAACTCAATCTCATGGCCTGTAGGACTCTCTGGTGGTTTTCAGGGAAGCTTAACGGGGCGAGAAAACGTGAAATTCGTTGCCCGGTTATATGCAAAAAAAGAAGAGCTAAAAGAGAAAGTCGCCTTTGTAGAAGAGTTTGCTGAGTTGGGTAAATATTTCGATATGCCAATAAAAACGTACTCATCAGGAATGCGTTCTCGTCTTGGATTTGGGTTAAGTATGGCTTTCAGATTTGATTATTATCTGGTTGATGAGATTACAGCTGTTGGTGATGCAAGATTTAAACAAAAATGTGATGATATATTCAATGAACGAAGCAAAGATACATGCTTTATTATGGTCTCTCATAGCCTTAATTCTTTGATTAAGTATTGCGATGTGGCGTTGTATATCGATCGCAACCATGAAGTAACTTTTTTTGACAGTGTAACTGATGCTGTTGTGCTTTATTCACATAGCGAAGTTTATAAAAATAAAAAGTGATTAAAATGAAAAATATTATCTTGCATGAAGGTGGGATTAATGGTTCAGGTGTTCTTGAAACACCCTGCTATGCAAAGAGTAAAATTGAAGGTAGGTTTTATATTGGAGCTTATACATTTATCTCTCATTTCAGTAAAATTAAAAACTGTTTTATTGGCCGATTTGGCCGTGTTGAGGAATGTTGTTTATTGGGCGTTAATAAGGAAAAAAAAGGTTCTTTCAGTAATCATTTTTTTAACTATGCAGAAAACGGACCATTCAGGAATGATGATTATTATCAATCGATTAAGCCAGATAGATTTTTTTATGAAAAAGAGAAGATTACACTGATTGGTAATGATGTTTTTATTCATAGCGGTGTTACAGTATATTCTGGTGTTTCTATTGGGGATGGAGTTGTTATATATCCTAATTCAATCGTAGAAGACGATGTTCCTGATTACGCTATTGTGGCAGGTATACCAGCAAGACTTATTGGCTATCGCTTTCCAGAAGATATAATTCGTATCTTTACAAAAACAAGATGGTGGGATTTTGATCTATCCTCATTCTTAAATAAGAAAAATGTTAATCTTATTAACAACATCAAATTACTTACATCAATTGCTGATGCAGGGCTACCAAAAAAGAATTTTGATGCTTACTATTATAATGATTTTAATGGGGAGTTAATGAGGATAAAAAAAGAAAAAGTTATTGTTGGCCCTTCTCATATATATATATGGCAAAAATCAATCTCCTCTGGCCAGTTTACTCCGCATAATTATTTCCTTCTTGGTATCATGGGAGCCTCTTCATATAGTGAAAATTTAAAGAAGGCAATAAGATGGTTAAGCCATGTTTTTGATATGGTTTATTTTTTTGTGCCAGATTTTCGTATAGGTAATGCTAGTTTGATTAGTGATGAGCAAGATGGTGTTTTCATTGATCCCCTTCTGATGAATAATGAAAATGACCTGATTTGCTATCAACATGGAATTAGAAACTTAGATGATATGGCAACCATTGAAAATATAAAATATATTTTCTGGTGCCTTTCTGGTCGCGAGAAAATAAATAAAAAAAATGATAGATTTGTATTTAATGAGAGCTATAAGCACCCAATATGGAATCTTAATGAATTAAAGGAAAGATATAAAAACAAGATTATCCTTGTTGAAGATCTTGGAATAGATATTTTAGAACATACTCTAGATGATGGAACAATTCATCCTAACGATGATGGAATTGCTCTTCTACATGCTCATTTTGATAAGCAGGCAGCAGTAAAATGATTAATAATATTTATATTTCATCTGATTTTTTAATGACAAAAGAAAAAGAGCAATATTCTAATGTCAAATGGTTGTATGAGATTTTAAAAAGACCGCTAACAAGCAGTACGGGATTTGAAAGTAAAATATTCACATCATCTCTTACTGTATCTGATAAATTTTCGCGTGTTGAATTCTTTAAAAAATCATTTATAGAACTTGATATTCATAAGATGCATTTTTACTATAATCATGATGACATTAATGAAGATTCACTACAATATCTGCGGGGTTTTGTAAGTGAAGATGACTTAATTGTTGGATATGAGTTATCAGAACAAACTCGAAATATATTAACTAGAGCGAATGTAAGATATATAGATATTTGGCTGCATCCTGTACGTTTTCTTGATGATGTGTTATTCGGTTTTTCATCAAATAATAAAGAAGTGTTTCGCAGGTTGGATAATTTTTATTATCCAACCGAAACATATTGGTTATATGCTGATCGCTTAAGAGTTGGCGCATTTAAAGGTTGGAAAAGAGTAATAGATAATATTAAAATAAAACCAAATAGTGTTCTTTTTGTTGGACAAACTCTTGAGGATAAGGCAGTTTGTAGAGACGGTAAGATGCTGAATCTTTTAGATTTTAAACGAGAGTTTGAACAACTTGGTTCTGAGTATTCTAAAGTTTATTATAGCCGTCACCCTTATCTAAAAAATGATGACCAACATATTATTAAATATGTTGAATCTTGTAATTTTGCATCCGTGATAGATGAGCCAACATATTATTTACTCAGTCATCCTAACATATCTAAAGTGGTTACTATTTCCTCTTCTGTTGCGACAGAAGCAAAGTATTTTGATAAGGAAGTTGAATTTTTTTATCAGCCAATTTTTAATGAAAGTAGTCATTTTTCTATCAGAAATTATATCCCTATATTCCATGATTTTATGACATCATATTTCTGGTCTGTGATTTTATCTCCTATAATAGAGACCCGATCATGTGCAAAAATTGAATTTTTAAACAAAAAAGATAAAATTCGAGATATGCTAGGATTTTATTGGAGCTATAAACAAATTGATAAAACTGAATACATTAGAAACTGGCTATCTGCGGTTGACCGTAGAATGCAGGGTTTTATTGCAAATTCCGGGAATAGATCTTTTTTATCCACGCAGTCAAAATATCCGAAAGTTTTAAAAGTATTGAAAAAAAATCATAAAGATAAAAAAAAACTTGATGAATTAAAAGACATTAAACAAAAAATAGATAAGGCACATGTTATTTCATTTGATATTTTTGATACACTTTTAGTTAGAGATATTGATAGCCCCGTAGATATTTTTAATTTAATGCATGATGAGGCGGTGAATCTTCTCGGTATATCTAATATCAATTTTAAAGAGGAGCGTTTAAATGCCAGAAAATTAGTTTCCGACCCTCAAGGTGAAGAAATTACAATAGATCAGCGTTATAATGCGTTATGTGAGAAACTGGGGGTTAAAAGGTCAATCGCGAAAAAACTAACGAACTTAGAGTTAAAATATGAGTCTCTATTTTGTCGTAAGCGAGAGACTGGTTTCGAGTTATATAATTATGCAAAGAGTAGAGGTAAACATGTTATAATTACTTCTGACATTTTCTTCAAAAAGGATTTTATTGAAAAGTTGCTCTTGAAAAATGGCTATAAAGATTGGAATAATCTCTATCTTTCATCAGAAATAGGGTTGCTCAAACATACTGGTAATTTATTTCTTTTCATTATTAAAGATATGAATATTTCTGCGGATAATGTTTTGCATATTGGTGACAATCAACATTCTGACATTATAATGGCTAAGTCTCATGGTATTTCAACAGGATATCTACCGCGTACAATTGATTGCCTTAAGAAAAAATCATCTTTACTAAATCAGGTTAGTACTGGTAATGATAAACTGACTACGGTTGTGAGAGGGCTCATTGGGAATAAATTTTGTGATAATCCTTTTTCATTTCAAGAGGGTGCTTTGTTTTCGGGTTCTCCATATTATCTAGGGTATGGATTGTTAGGGCATTTATTCTTCGGTTTTGCTCAATGGATATATAAAAACAGCATTGAGGATAATATTAGAAAAATTTACTTTCTGTCACGCGATGGAGATATAATAAAGAAAGTATATGATATTGTTTCTACGTTATATCCAAATGCTCCTGAGTCCCATTATCTTTTAGCCTCGCGCCGTAGTGTTAATGTGGCTTCAATAAAAACAGTTAATGAAATAAAATCCCTATTCGATGTCAATTTTTCTCCTGTTACATTAAAGGGCTTATTCTTAAATAGAATAGGCTTTGATATTTCTAATTATATATCAATTGTTCAGAAGTCAGGTTTTTCTGGTGTAGAGCAATCTGTAAATTACCGTACTAAAGAAGATCGCGAAAAAATAAATTCATTAATTGATGATTTGTCTGATGCAATACTGTTGCATACTCAATGTGAACGCGAGGAGTTGATGAGGTACTATAGTGATGAGGGAATTGTTGATGATGCTTATTCTGCAATAGTCGATATCGGACATAATGGGACAATGCAAAAATCTCTATCTATTCTACTCGGAAAACCATTGATTGGATATTATTTTTGTACATTTAATGAAGTGGTGAAAAATATAAGCACGGAATTTGGTCTCGCGAAAGGTTATGTTGCAAATAAGCTGAACCCTAAAACTTCCTCCCATCCATATGGGAAAAATATATTAATGTTTGAAATGGCATTCCTCAATGCTCAAGGTAGTTTTGTTAGGTTCCGTCAGGGAAAGCCTGAATATCTATCGGTGCGCGATGAAACAAAACGAGTTGATTTCGCAAATGACTTGCATAAGGGGATAGTTGATTTTAATACTGACCTTGTGACCCGTTACAGTAGCTTGATCAATAAAATTGAAGCTTCCCCATCTTCGACAATAAAAGCATATTGTTACTTTTTAAACTCACCTACTTACATCGATGCTAACGCTTTCATGGGTATAAGTTTCGAAAATAAATATTCTTGTCGTGATGTCCAATTCTTACTTGCTGATAAAAATGATCGGAATAATATAAGTTTATGGAAAAAAGGTGATGATGTAATTAGGGAGCATGAATATACTGAACGTATGAGAGTTAGATTAACCAGGGTTGTTAATATCATGAATCCTCTTATGAAATTGGCCAGAGCAGCAAAACTGTTAAGTGATAAAAAATATACTAAATTCCAAATGGATCCATATAAATTTCTTCATGATAGCAATTCATTGATTTTTAGGAATATATTAAATAGGTACATTGTGAAATAACTCTTATTTACTGCCTCTTTTATATGATGGTTTATAATTTGATTCATTCCTGAGTGGACGTGATAATATTTGGTTGCAAGGGGGGTGAGGGTATTATCACGTTTAATATCGCTAATTGTATTATTTGCTAAAATAATTTCAAGTTGTTGCAAGTAGTGAATTCGATACTTTGAGAAAGATTTGTGTTTGGTTGATTTTTGTTGAAATAGAATGTTTATTTTTTTAGACGAATTAAATATGGCGTTCCAAAATCTTTTTGTTTATTTTTGAAGGTGTTGGATTTTCTATTTTAATCCAATTAAGCTTCTTCTTGATGTGGTATTATTTTTACTTTTAATTAAAATTATTGGTATGACATCGCCTCCATAATACACCGCATTTATCTGCGTATTTTCCAGCAAATACTCACGAAATTTCTTAAACAACTTCATGTCCGGCTTGAAATTTGCCGTCCAGAACTGGTGCAAGTGTCCCTGATATGTCATCCCTTTGATGTCATACAGGGCGTTGCCCATCACCTTCAACGGTTTATTATGCACTAACGCTGAAATTCCCGCCGTACTGTTAATAGTCACCACGCCTTTGGCATGCGTCAGTAATTCCGGCATCGGTAAATCGTGGACATAAATTATACGATTGATCACGCCATATTTCTTACTCAGCCGCTTAATCAAGGGGCCATACAGACGATGCCCGCGATCCATGGGGTGGTGCTTAATGACCAGCACATCGTCTTTCGGCGCTTTACGTGCAAACGAGAAGATCACATCGTTAATATAATCCCGGACATCAGCGTATGGGCTATGGTTGCGGATCTGACTATCGTTATAGACCTGCAAAATCGCAAGGTAATAGCGTTGATCGAGTGTCGTCTGCAGCGTCTCCATTGCGCCACGTTGTTTCCAGCCATACCATTGCTTACGCCACCACGCGCGCACCCAGCATTTTGCTTCGTACCATGGTGAAAAAGATTTGTGATGGCGATAATGCATGAACTCGTGTCTATAACGCCAGCCGACAAGATAATACCATGTCGCGTGGATGTAACGGCGGCCTGAGGACGGTTTCAGTGGCTGGGTTTCTGAGGGCGGGAAATCTGGCAAGCTCCGGTAAAAATCAGGATCACGGGGCAGGGGGGAGAAAGCGTTCACTCCGCCTTCTTCAAGCGTAATAAAATGAGGTCGCAGATAACCCTCTTCGAAAGCCAGGAAACGAATACCTTTCGCTTTTGCCCAGGCATGTGCTGCCCTGTGCAATGGACGGCAGTCACCGAAGCACAAGATGGTGTCGAACGGATAAACCTTCCAGGTCTCTTTCAGCCAGGTCGGGAATTCCTTCGGCGTTTGTGTATAAGTAAGATACTGACGTTGTCGACAATAAAAACGATCGCCACCATTAAATACAACGTTTACCGCTTCGCGTTCCAGCGTCTCCAGCCAGTTGGCGACATCATTGAAGAAAGGCCCCATTGGTCCTTGCAACAGCAGATATTTTTTCCCTGCGAGTAATGTCTTAACGGTATTATTTTGCATCATCGTCCATGAGTCTCAAATTAACACTAACCAAAACGAACTTTATAAAACATCAATAACTTGCGGTACTGTCTGGCTAATCGACCAATATTTTTTTTCGTGATTTTCATTTCACCGCGTGGCGCGGTGCTCAGCCACATTACGGCGTCTTCTGCCTGCATTGGCTCCAGTCGCTGTGGATGGATATAAGTTGGATACGCGATAAGTGCTTGCCACACTAAATCCGTAAGACTGAGCAGTCGGGCGCGCCGGGGAATATTGTGCTCATCCTGAGTGAGTCCCCAGCCGGCATAAAAAGGCAGGCCATAGCAAAATACTCGCTTACCGTGCATTAAGGCTTCGAAGCCGGAAAGAGAGGTCATGGTGTGTAACTCATCAGCGAGTTGAATGCACTGAATGATATCGGCATCCAGTGCCTGGCAGTCGGCCCAGCGGGCGACATCTTCTGCCACGACTTGCCCTTTACGGTTGCCAACCAGCACATCCGGGTGCGGTTTAAAGACAACAAACGCGTCAGGGTTACGCTCGCGTACCGTACGCAATAAATCCCGGTTGGTGTTAACAGACCGCGCCCCTGTCAGAATCGAGGCGTCATCCTCCACCTGCCCGGGTACCAGAATGACTTTTTTACCGGTAGCTTCGGGCGGTAAGTGCCACTCCTGTCCAAGGTTGTATTTACTGACTTTGTTGCGCACAAGGTGCTGCTGTAGGGCTTGCGCACGCTCCCGCTGATGTTCGCTCAGGCTGCTTGCGTTCAGCAGGTTTTCCAGATCACTTGGACGGGATGCGTCGTAATAGATACCGGTTTTATCCAGGACTAAAGATAGGGGGGCGAGCAAATCGGAACCCAGGCCGGAGGAGCGGATAAACCCGTCTTCCATTCGCCACAGGGGAATGCGCTGTGCATCTGCCTGCGCCTGCCATTTTTTCTCTCCCCTTGTACCCCAGGCGATAAGCGCGCTGGCTTGTCGACACTGCTTTGCAAAGCGTACCCGGTTCTCCGTTGTTTTCAGAAACGGCCTGAGTATTGCAGTTTTCCACAGGCTTAATCCCGGCGCCCATAGCGTGCCACTGCGTGCCAGGTTGTGGTTACGCTGTAAGACCAGCCAGTCGATAACGCACGCCAGCGTCGCAGGTTTTCCGCTTACCGGGTGTCGGTAACGGCAGTAGCGCAAGTAGGCGGCGGTAAACAGATTGCTCAGTGTGGTCGGTTGGCGGCGTGCGGCAAGATCACGGGCCTTTGGGTGACGGTCATCTGTTAGTCCCCAGCCCGCATACCATGGCTGCCCAAAGCAGACGACGGGTTTGCTTGCCAGCAACGCTTCAAAACCATACTGCGAGGTGACCACATACACCTTTTGCATGTGCCGCAGTAGCGATTGCGGGCTGACATCTGCGGCAAATACACGCACACGACCGTCGGATTTCAGGTTCGCAAAGTACCCCGCCTTTTTGCCGCATAGCACATCCGGATGCACCTTCACCCAAACCTCTGCGTTCGGATTTTCCTGCTTTGCTGTCTCAAGCATCTGCTGGAAGCTTTCCGGGCCGGCATTGCCTTTGGTGACAGACATATCGCCAAACGTCTGGTCAATCACCAGCACGGCCTCTGGCATGATATCTGGTGCGACAAACGGCGGCGCCTGGTTGTATTTCGACAAATCATGGTCAACGATGGCACGCATCATCGCCTGCGCTTTATCCGCCAGCGGCTTATTGCCGTCATTATCTTTTACCAGGCATTCAAGCGAGCTCGGAACCGAGGCGTCGTAATAGATGCCTAAATGATCAACGACGATGGAGAGAGGCGGGCAACCCTGAACGCCTAAACCGAGAGAACGAATAAAGCCATCTTCCAGGCGAATAACCGGGAGCCCAACGGATTGTGCCAGGGCAACAGGCTTTTGCGCGCTGGGGCGGTGGCCCCAGACGGCGATAGCATTCACCTGCTCCGGAATGGTTTTATAAGGCGAAAGCCGCACAGTCTCTCCAGGCAGAAAACTGTCCAGATGCGGAATGCGCCAGATCCCCCCGGAATAAATACCCAGTATGTTTCTCGTTCGTTCCATCAATATCAATCCGTTGATTAAAGAAGAAAACGTTTTTACCGCTGCTTGTTTCGCTTTCCCCGGCACGCCGGGAAAAGCATCTGCTTAGATTGTCAGCACAACCTTGGCGGCAACGGCAAGCTGATAAAGAATGGTCGAAATACCACGCGTAACTTCAATGTTTTTCGATTCGTATTTCGGCAGAACCATGATTTCGTCGCCGGGTTGCAGTTTTCCTGCATCGTCAGCATCAACCGACTCGCCGTTCTGGTGAATCACAATGATTTTTGAATTGCCGGATTTCTGCGTCAGCCCACCGCATTTTTTGATGTAATCGTCCACATCCATTCCGTCCTGCCAGGAGACGGCGTTCGGGAACAGCACTTCCCCGTGCACCATAACCAGCGACGTTTTTTCCGGAATCATGATGACGTCACCATCTTCCAGCAGCACCGAGTCGATGTTGCTTTCGCTAAGCACAACTTGCCCTTTCGGAACGACAGCACGCGCTTTATTGACGAATCGGCTAACCAGTTGTGCTTCCTGCATACGCAAACGGGCTTCTTCCTGTGTTGAGGATTGTGCTGAAAGAGAGGCCTCTTCCAGTTTCTGCAACGACAGGTTCAGCATCTCTTTCTGACGCTCCGCAACAGATGTTCTGTACAACTGAATGGCCTTCATCTGCGACATGCTGTTCGGGCGGATCTGCGATAGCACCTGACGCATGGTCGAACCGTATGGCAGAACTATCGCATGTTCGCCGGAATGGGCGCCGTCAACACGTACCTGAATGGTGCCTGCATAGCGGTCTGAACTTACGATAAGACGGTCGCCATCCTGCAGAGAGCGGCCAGCTGCGGAGCTGAGCGGATAGTATTCGCTACGTTTTACAGTGCCTTGCTGGCGGATAATGGTCATGTGGGTGGCGCCGGGTTTCGGACGCGCCCAACTGAGCGCCTCTGTGACCGGAATCGTACTGTTGGCGAACTCAAAGTCGTAACTGTTAAACACATCGCCTTCTACGCTGAATGTATGCTGACGTGGACCAACGACGATGGTATCGCCATCGACAAACTGCGACAGGCCCAGCTTACCGTTCAGCAGAAAATCGTACAGGTTCACGCGTGAGATAACCGATTTGCCACGTTTGACGATGATATCAACGTAGCTGCCGCGCTCACTGTCGACGCCGCCAGCTTTGCTCAAATAAGAGAGCAGGGAGTCAGATGCCACGCCACCATACAAGCCTGGGCTTCGCACATAGCCGGTCACGAAAACTTTCACCGGCTGAGCCTGCAGTAGAGAGGCATAGACGTTAACGTTCGACGTATAAACTTCTTTGATCTTACTGGTGACGGTATTGTTCAACTGCGCATTGGTCATACCCGAGACTTTCAGCGGGCCAATATTCGGCAGGAAGATATTGCCTTTCGGGTCAACGGTGAGCGCCCCGTCATACTGGAATGCGCCCCACAGTCGAATCTGGATGGTATCACCGAGACCAATCACATAGCCTGGGTTGAACCCCAGACCTGCGCCTGAAGCTGCGCTGATAGAGGTAAATAACTGTGCGCCGAACATGCGGCTGGGCAGTGCGGCGGCCACGGGAGGCGGTGTGTTGTCAAACCCGGTTGCGTTCTGAGTTTCTTCTGTCTTGCCGGAGATAATCGACGGCAACGGTGCTGCCCCTGTCAGATTTGGATCGGCTGTAATCCCTGTCGGACCAGCCGCCCAGGCCACATGGCAGACCAGAAGGAGCAGTGCCGATTTTAATAATTTCATGTTCAACTCTGTAAAATTCACTGTGCGTCCAAAATTAGTCTTTGTGATCTTCAATCACGGCCAGCAGCAATTTGATGGTGCCGAAGAGTAGGCAGCAGACTAACAACCAGCTTGCCAGCAGGTAGCCGCTATTGGGGAAACTGGACTCTTCCGGTCGTTGCGGTGAACTGATGACCGACAACACTTTGAGTTTACGTGCCGCTTCCAGGCGTGTTTTTTCAATGGCTTTGATCGCCATCGTGTAGATTTCAGTATCGAAGGCGACGCGTGCTTTAATCTCGTCAAAGTCAGCCGCCATGCTGTTGAGTTTCTTATCGCCTGGCGCGGTGATTTTGCTCTGCTCTGTGTCGATCTGTGCCTGCAGGGCTTTTATTGAATTACGAAGGCTAATGACCTGGGGCGCATCTTCACGCAAGTAACTCAATAAATTACGCAGCTCGGCTTCCAGCTCAACTTTTTTACCTTGTAAGGTCATCACCAGAGAGGTGGCCGCAGTGGCGGAGGCTTCGGGATCGAGGATATTGTTCTGATTCTGGTAAGCCAGTAATTCTGCTTTACTTTTATCAAGGCGAATACGGGCCTGCTGTAGTTCTTCCTGGGCAAAATTCAACTGCTCTCGCGCGATTTTATGGGAGAGTTCGTTAATAAAACGCTCTGACTCTTTCAGGACTGCTTTATTGAACTGTTGTGAGAATTCCGGCGTAAAACCCTGGGTCTGAATCGTCAGCAGACCGGTTTTGTCATCAAAGACCACAGAGATACGGTCGCGGTAGTAATTGAGGAACTGTTCTGCCGTTGTGTCTTTAGAAAGATGATGAATGAAGTCCAGCCCGCTATGGCTCCATACATCGTGAAAATTGAGCTGTTTATCGAGTACTTTCAGCATATCTGCTGAGTTGATGTACTCCTTCAGATACAGCGAGTCTTCGGTGGAACTGGGGTTGGATGCACCCAGCAGCAAGCCGACATTCAGGCTGGCGCCTTCGATATCACTGGGACGTTTTACCGCGACCTTTGATTCGCTCATATATCGCGGCTGGCTGAAAATCACCAAATAGATGACGAGCAGTGCCATCGGGGCGGCAATAACAATCCAGGCAAGATGCTGCTGGATCCAGGCAAGATTAAATTTGGCCGTACGTGCGCGTAACGAGGACGCCAGCAACTTTACTTTATGTGTAGACATGTCACTTTCAACGTTATTCTCCCTGGCAAAAATTTGCTGAGGGGAAGACTTTTTATATCGGTATAAACAGGTGAGGTGTCAGTCGAAAATCCTGACTAAACCAATCACATCCTGTGAATTATCGGTGATGAGTAGGGTGGAGATGCGGTGTTTGGTCATCTTCTCTTCCGCATCGATAATCATGGCATCTTGCGGCATGGTAATCGGATTGCGGGTCATCATGTCTGCCGCGGTGCCGTTGATGAAATCGTCACATTTTTCCATGTAACGACGCAGGTCGCCGTCAGTAATAATACCTGCCAGCTTGCCCTTTTCTTTCACGGCCACCATACCCTGGCAACCGCTGGTCAATTCCTGAATGATCTGACGAAACGTCGCGTTAATATCTACAGAAGGGACATGTGACTGCATCACATCAGTCACGCGGGTCAACAGGCGACGGCCCAGTGAACCGCCCGGATGGTAGCGGGCAAAGTCGTCGGGTTTGAAGTGACGCTTGTGAATAAGTGCAATCGCCAGTGCATCGCCAATTGCCATTGTCAGTGTGGTAGAGGTGGTAGGCGCCAGATTATTAGGACAGGTTTCACTGGCCATGTTCAGCTCAAGGATAGCATCCGCGTGTTTTGCCAGCGTTGAGTGTGCATTATTGGTAATGGCGATGATTTTATTGCCAAAATTCTTTAATGAAGGGACCAGTTTAAGCACTTCATCCGTTTCACCGCTGGCAGAGATCAGCATCAGCACATCGTATGGGGTGATCATCCCTAAATCACCGTGGAAAGCTTCTGCCGGGTGAATAAAAAAGCTGGGGGTGCCGGTTGAGGCGAGGGTTGCAGACATTTTGCGTCCGACATGGCCGGATTTTCCCATGCCGGAGACAATCACATGACCTTTACAACCCACAATCAGGCTTAATGCGGTGCTGTACTCTTCTGCATCGATGACTTCTGCCAGATGGCGGAGTGCATCACCTTGCTCTGTCAACGTGTTGCGTACGCTGTTAATTAGCGCTTGCTCTTCTGTTTCCGTATTCAAGTTAAAATCCATTTTGTTTCCTGCTTGTAACCTCTACGTGACGGTTGGTATCCAGACCACAGTTAACAGGCGCACCGTCACAGCAACCGATTCAGGACATACCACTCAGTTGCCATCCGTTTCCTGGAAGTGCAAAAAAATACCCAGTCGCCATGGGGGTGACGTTTACCAGGTACATTTTAAACTTGCGAGTTCGGGGACTATCTTTTATTTCCCTGCTTTTTAGCACAAGCGGCACTTATATACAACCTCAACGAATTTAGTGATGCTGAGCTTAATAGCTTTTACTATGATCCATCCATGGTTAACTCTTTGTAAGAGTTGGTTTTTTTGTTGTTTGTTAAATTGGGTTGTAATTATTCTTATTACCTGTTTATAAATTTCAAAAACGTAATAAATTAATACTACGTCGGAGGTTTGTATTTATTTCATCAAGCGGTTTTGCTTATATATTCATATTAAAAATATATCTAAGATAATGTAAAATAGTCTGGCATTGATATCAGATTTTATTTTTCCATTAATACGGATAAAAAAACGCCACCCCGAAGGATGGCGTTTGATAAGGCGTAAAATGCGGACGAATTAATCGTCGAGGAAGCTACGCAGAACCTCAGAGCGGCTTGGATGGCGCAGTTTACGCAGCGCCTTCGCTTCGATCTGACGGATACGTTCGCGGGTAACGTCGAACTGTTTACCCACTTCTTCCAGCGTGTGGTCGGTATTCATATCGATACCGAAACGCATACGCAGCACTTTTGCTTCACGGGCGGTCAGGCCAGCCAGAACGTCGTGCGTAGCGGCACGCAGGCTCTCGGTGGTCGCAGAGTCCAGCGGCAGCTCGAGGGTGGTGTCCTCGATGAAATCACCCAGATGCGAATCTTCATCGTCACCGATCGGTGTTTCCATGGAGATCGGCTCTTTGGCGATTTTCAGCACTTTACGGATCTTGTCTTCCGGCATCAGCATACGCTCGGCAAGCTCTTCCGGCGTCGGCTCACGGCCCATCTCTTGCAGCATCTGGCGGGAGATACGGTTGAGCTTGTTAATGGTCTCAATCATATGCACCGGAATACGGATGGTGCGCGCCTGATCCGCGATAGAGCGGGTGATTGCCTGACGGATCCACCAGGTTGCATAAGTGGAGAACTTGTAACCGCGACGGTATTCAAACTTATCTACCGCTTTCATCAGACCGATGTTGCCTTCCTGAATCAGATCGAGGAATTGCAGACCACGGTTGGTGTATTTCTTGGCGATAGAGATAACCAGACGCAAGTTCGCTTCAACCATCTCTTTTTTCGCACGGCGTGCTTTCGCTTCACCGATGGACATACGACGGTTGATGTCTTTTACCTGCTCAATGGTCAGGCCGGTCTCTTCTTCAATCTGCTGCAGTTTCTGCAGGCCGCGCTGAACGTCCTCAGACACTTCATGCAGTTTTTCAGACCACGGCTTGTTCATCGCCAGGGCTGCATTGAACCAGGTCTCGTTGGTTTCGTTGCCAGTAAACAGCGTGATGAAGTTTTTCTTCGGCATTTTGCACTGTTCAACGCACAGCTTCATGATAATGCGTTCCTGGGTACGCACGCGGTCCATCATGATGCGCATGCTGTTTACCAGGTAATCGAACTGTTTCGGTACCAGACGGAACTGTTTGAAGACTTCGGATAGCTGCAGGATTTCGGCTGCGGCATCAGCGTGGCTACGGCCTTTCGCTTTGATGGTGTCGCGCGTTTTTTCGTACTGTGTACGCAGCTCGGCAAATTTTTCGCGCGCCAGCTCAGGATCGATGCTGTTGTCATCGTCGCTGCTGTCATCGCCATCTTCGTCTTCATCTTCGTCTTCATCGTCGTCCAGCTCTTCCTGAGAGAGTTCAGAACCGACGTGAGTCGCCGTAGGTGCCAGATCTTCTTCCGCGTTCGGATCGACGAAGCCAGTGATCAAATCAGACAGGCGAGCCTGCTCCGCTTCAACACGGTCGTATTGTTCCAGCAGATAAGTAATGGCTTCCGGGTACTCGGCAACGGAGCACTGAACCTGGTTGATCCCGTCTTCGATACGCTTAGCGATGTCAATTTCGCCTTCGCGGGTCAACAGTTCAACGGTACCCATTTCGCGCATGTACATGCGCACCGGATCGGTTGTACGACCGATTTCAGATTCAACACTGGAAAGAACCTGTGCAGCCGCTTCTTCTGCATCTTCATCAGTGTTGTTGGCGGTTTCGGCAAGCAGTAGATCATCGGCATCCGGTGCTTCTTCCATCACCTGAATGCCCATGTCGTTGATCATTTGGATGATGTCTTCGATCTGATCGGAGTCGACGATATCTTCCGGCAGATGGTCATTGACCTCGGCATAGGTCAGATAGCCTTGCTCCTTACCACGTTGGACAAGAAGTTTCAGCTGTGACTGCGGGTTTTGCTCCATAAGACGGTATCCACACTTAATTCAAGAGGGTTGGTGTCGGTCAGCGAAATAAAACCGCCAACTTGGTGTAACGAGGGCTTACTTATATTTTTGCCGCTGCCTCTCAGTGCGGCTGTCGGGCGCTTCCCGAACGATTATCGGCACTTAAGCCGTTGAATTTATTTTTTCGCCAGTTCCTGGTTTAGTTGCCAGAGCTCCCGGCGTTCTTCGCTGCTTAAACCATGTGTGCGGTCACGAGCTATCAACTCTTCTTGCCGCTGTACAAGCATCGAATCAAACATATGATTGAGCGCATCGTTGAACGTTTTTTCTGCAATGTCTTTATCTGCTATATCGTCCCACATCGCCAGTTTTTCAAGGGTTGCGGCTTCTTTTGTTCCGCGATACTGTTCCAGAAGCTGCCCTGTGGTTAATCCAGGCTGTGACAAACAAGTGTTGACCAGTTCTGTAAATAAGCCAAGTCCAGCCATTCTGGATTTATCCAGCCCCTCCAGCGGAGGCACTAACGGCGCGAGTTCCGGGCTCTGGACCAGCAATCCTATCAGTATACGCATGGTTGTGCGTTTTAGCTGAGGCGCCGGGCGGGCCGTGGCATTTTCCGCCTGTTTTGGCATTAAACGATCAAGCTGCGCGTCGTCGAAGATGCCAATTTTGTTACCCAGTAACTGCCTGAGCTGGATACGTAGCGTTTCACCCGGAACCTGAGAAATCAACGGCAGCGCCAGCGCGGCAAGTTGCGTTGTCCCGTCCGGCGTGGTTAAGTCCGCCTGCGGCAGTAAGCTGTTAAACAAAAACGTGGAGAGCGGCATCGCCTGCTCCATCCGCGCTTCAAACGCCGCTTTACCTTCCTTACGCACCAGCGTATCCGGGTCTTCACCGTCCGGCAGGAACATAAAGCGTAGCTGACGTCCGTCGCTCATGTACGGCAATGCGGTTTCCAGCGCACGCCATGCGGCATCGCGGCCTGCACGGTCGCCGTCATAACAGCAAATGACGTTTTTCGTTACCCGAAACAACAGTTGAATATGGTCTGCTGTGGTCGAAGTTCCGAGTGACGCAACGGCGTAGTTAATGCCATATTGCGCCAGCGCAACTACATCCATGTAACCTTCCACGACTAAAAGCCGCTGCGGTTCATCATTGTCCTGCTGCGCTTCATAAAGCCCGTATAACTGGCGGCCTTTATGGAAAATATCGGTCTCTGGTGAGTTGAGATATTTGGGGGTATCGTTACCCAGCACTCGGCCACCAAATCCCATTACCCGGCCACGCTTGTCGCGGATGGGGAACATCACCCGTTCGCGAAAACGATCGTAACTGCGTCCCTGATCGTTAGTGACTAGCATGCCCGCATCAATCAAAGATTGACGATTTTCCTGGTTTGCACCAAAACGCTTTAAAACGTTGTCCCAGCCGGGGGGGGCGTAACCAATCGCAAAACGGGCGATGACATCGCTGCTTAAACCGCGCCTTTCCAGATACTGGCGCGCCGGTTCAGCGGCAGGTTGCATCAGGGATTGCTGATAAAACGCATTCAGGCCATCCATCAACTGATAGAGACTTTGCCGCTGGTGGCGCTCTATCTGACTTGGCCCGTTGCCTGCTTCATAGGGCACTTCCAGGTTATGCATGGCGGCCAGCTCTTCGACGGTTTCCACAAACTCGAGCTTGTCGTAGTTCATGAGAAAGTCGATCGCGTTGCCGTGCGCCCCACAGCCGAAGCAGTGATAAAACTGTTTTTCACCGTTTACGGTGAAGGAAGGACTTTTTTCGTTATGGAATGGACAGCATGCGTGCCAGTTCTTGCCCTGCTTTTTCAGTTTCACACGCGCATCGATCAGATCGATGATGTCGGTGCGAGCCAGCAGGTCATTGATGAAAACGCGTGGAATTCGTCCAGCCATATGCCCCATAATTACACTTTGTCAGTCGAACTGCCTCTGCGTTGGCTACGATTGTTCACCCCTGTCACTGACTACAGTAAGCTTCGGGAATTCACGCTCTTGCCGCCTTGATGCATCCTGAATGATTTTGTGTACTTGCTAATGCATAAACGAAAATAAGCCGCGCATTCCTTTCGGAAGCACGGCCTTACAACTACAACTCGGTCTGAAACTGAGAGCTAAACTCTCAGAAGACTTAGTACAGACGAGTGCGGCGTGCGTTTTCGCGAGCCAGTTTCTTCGCGTGACGTTTCACAGCAGAAGCTTTAGCGCGCTTACGTTCGGTAGTCGGTTTTTCATAGAACTCACGACGACGAACTTCCGCCAGAACACCTGCTTTTTCGCAGGAACGCTTGAAGCGACGCAGTGCTACGTCGAACGGCTCGTTTTCACGTACTTTAATTACCGGCATGTGCCTCTCACCTTTGATAAATTCGGTTTGCCGCTGGCGTCAACGCCAGCTTATTTCAAAATGGTGCGGAATTTTACTTCAACAGTTGCTGCTTTGTAAAGCACCGCTGCCTTTTTTGAAAGGGACTTTTGTAAGGGTGGGGAGTATACACGAAGTCCTTCAAGGGGGTGAGTAAAGTTTACAACAAGGGGCATTGATCCTACACTGCGCGGCATTAAAGCGAGGTAAAAAACAGCCATGCGTGTACTGGGAATTGAAACATCCTGCGATGAAACCGGCATCGCTATTTATGACGACAAGAACGGCCTTTTAGCCAACCAATTGTATAGTCAGGTAAAACTGCATGCTGACTACGGCGGCGTTGTGCCTGAACTGGCCTCCCGCGATCATGTACGTAAAACCGTACCGTTGATTCAGGCGGCACTCAAAGAGGCAGGGCTGGCGGCAAAAGATATCGATGCGGTTGCCTATACCGCAGGTCCGGGTCTTGTCGGCGCGTTGCTGGTCGGCGCAACGGTCGGCCGGGCGCTGGCATTTGCATGGGATGTTCCGGCCATTCCGGTTCATCATATGGAAGGCCACCTGCTGGCGCCCATGCTGGAAGATAATCCACCGCAATACCCGTTTGTGGCGCTGCTGGTCTCCGGCGGCCACACGCAACTGATTAGTGTGACGGGGATTGGCGAGTACCAGTTGCTTGGCGAATCCATTGATGATGCCGCCGGTGAGGCGTTTGACAAAACGGCCAAATTGCTCGGTCTTGATTACCCTGGTGGCCCCATGTTATCGAAACTGGCGTCGCAGGGGACGGAAGGGCGCTTTGTCTTCCCGCGTCCTATGACGGACAGGCCCGGTCTTGATTTCAGTTTCTCTGGCCTGAAAACCTTCGCGGCGAATACCATTCGTGAAAATGAACCGGATGAGCAAACGCGTGCCGATATCGCCCGTGCATTTGAAGACGCGGTGGTCGATACGCTGATGATCAAATGTAAACGTGCGCTGGACCAAACAGGTTTTACCCGTCTGGTTATGGCGGGTGGCGTTAGCGCAAACCGTACGCTTCGCGCAAAACTGGCTGAGATGATGAAAAAACGCCGTGGTGAGGTGTTCTATGCCCGCCCGGAATTTTGTACCGATAACGGCGCAATGATTGCCTATGCCGGAATGGTGCGTCTGAAAGCCGGTGGCGTTGCCGGACTTGGCGTAACTGTGCGCCCACGCTGGCCGCTGGCGGAATTACCGGCTGCGTAATCTATTCCCCCGGTGGCTACGCTTACCGGGGTTATCGTTTGGTTTCCCTCTTCTTATCTCCCCATTTCCTTGCCGCTGTCGTCCGCATCTCCACAGATCACTGACTATACTTTCCCCTTTGCGAGTCAAAATCGGCTGCCATAGCCGGCAGGGATGTTCAGTTATGACGCCTCTTCTACATCACCGAAAGAGGAGACATTATGAAAGCTCTCGTCTGGCACGCTACTGGCGATATTCGTCTTGATGACGTCGCCGAACCACAGATTGAACAACCCACTGATGCGGTTATTCGTCTCACAGCCTCGGCTATTTGCGGTACCGATCTGCACTTTATCCGTGGCACCTTTAGCGATATGAAAGCGGGCACCATCCTCGGCCATGAAGGCGTCGGCATTATTGAGCAACTGGGCGACCAGGTGCGTAATTTTGATGTCGGCGATCGGGTGGTGGTTTGCTCGACGCTCTCTTGTGGCTACTGCCCTCCCTGTCGCAGCGGTAACACCGCGCAGTGTGATAATGCCAATCCGAACGGCCCACAGGCCGGTACCTGTTTCTTTGGCGGCCCGCAAGCGACCGGCCCTGTCAACGGCTTACAGGCAGAAAAGGCGCGAATTCCCTTTGCCGCTAATACGCTGGTAAAAGTCCCGGAGGAGGTCAGTGATGAACAGGCGATTCTTGTCAGCGATATCTTTCCGACGGGGTGGTTTGGCGCGGAGATAGCAGACATTACACGCGGTGACACGGTGGCGGTGTTTGGCTGCGGGCCAGTTGGTCAGTTTACGATTGCCAGCGCATTGTTGATGGGCGCCGGACGCGTCATAGCCGTCGATTCACATGATGACAGACTGGCGATGGCGCGCCGACAGGGGGCCTTTACCGTCAATTTCGATAAAGAAGATCCGCTGGAGGCCATTGCATTACTCACCGGTGGGCTGGGTGTTGATATTGCTATTGACGCCGTTGGTGTTGATAGCGAGCACGCTCACCATGGCCCGGCGGCTCAGCAAGCCGAACAGAAAGCAGAGCAATACCGTCAGGAAGTGCAACAGGTGGCGCCGGACAATGCGGAGCATCAGCATGTCCAGGACGGAAACTGGGTTCCGGGCGATGCGCCGAGCCAGGCGCTGGAGTGGGCGATTCAGGGGCTGAAAAAAGCGGGGACACTGAGCATTATCGGCGTTTATCCTCCCGCCGCGCAGACTTTTCCCATTGGGATGGCGATGAATAAGAATCTGACCATGAAAATGGGTAACTGCAATCACCACGCGATTATTCCGCACTTGCTGGAACTGGTGCGCATGGGGGCTATCGACCCCACCCAGGTGCTGACTCAGGTGGAGCCATTGTCGGATGTGGTATCCGCTTATCAACATTTTGATAAGCGAGAGACCGGGTGGATCAAAACGGAATTGCTGCCTTCGCACTAACTCCCCGGCAGGCCGGGCTTCTGACACGCCCGGCCTGTTTTTTGTCGCTACGATTTTTTGCCCGGCAATATTTCACTCATCAACTGGTTTGCCGTGTCGGCGAAAATCTTCCCGGCAGAACGATCTCCTTTGGCCATTGAGGCCATAAAGGCTTTTGCCTGTTTCAGGGTGATATGCGGCGGTAGCGGCGCCACTTCCGGATCGGTTTTCACTTCCAGTACAACGGGGCGTTCTGCTGACAAGGCTTGCTGCCAGGCAATCGGTAACTGTTGTGGATCATTAACGAAAATACCTTTGAGCCCCAGCGATTGTGCGAAGCGGGCATAACCCACATCGGGAATGTCCTGGGTTGCTTCAAATCGCGGATTGCCCTCCATCACGCGCTGCTCCCAGGTCACCTGGTTAAGATCCTGATTATTGAAGACACAAATGATCAGGCGCGGATCGCTCCAGCTTTGCCAGTATTTCTGAATGGTGATCAGTTCTGCCATGTTGTTCATTTGCATTGCGCCATCCCCGACCAGCGCGACCACCACTTTCTGCGGGTAGGCAAATTTTGCGGCGATGGCGTAAGGTACAGCGGCACCCATACAGGCAAGGCCGCCAGACAGTGAGGCGCGTTGGCCCTGCTTCACTTTATAATCGCGTGCAAACCAGTTGGCGCACGAGCCAGAATCGGACGTGACGATGGCATCGTCCGGCAGCAGCGGTGACATTTCCCATACGACGCGTTGCGGGTTAACCGGTTTGGCGTCAGCCATCGCCCGTTCCTCAAGGGTCTCCCACCATGATTTCACCCCTCTGGCAATTTCCTCTTGCCAGCTACGGTCAGTTTTATGCGTCAGCAGAGGCAGCAGTGCGCGCAGGGTTTCCGCTGCATCGCCATGAAGATTAACTTCGACCGGGTAGCGTAGCCCCAGCATTGCCGGATCGATATCGACCTGCACCGCACGGGCCTGCCCCTCTTTCGGCAGGAATTCCGTCCATGGAAAACCGGTACCAATCATCAGCAGCGTGTCGCAATTCATCATCATGTCGTAAGACGGTTTCGTACCCAGCAGACCGATCGCGCCGGTGACAAAAGGCGCGTCATCCGGTAGTACATCTTTGCCGAGCAGCGCTTTTGCCACGCCAGCACCCAGTAGATTGGCCAGTTGCACCACTTCCAGTGCTGCGCCACGGGCACCCGCCCCAACCAGTATCGCCACTTTCTTCCCGCTATTCAGAATATCCGCAGCACGTTGCAGATCGGCCTCATAAGGCACGATTTTCGGACGTTGATATCCTGCTCCTGAGTGGGTGAAACCATGGGTATGCGGTGGTGCCTGCCAGGGTTCGTCCTGAATATCCTTCGGCAATATCAGGACCGTTACGCCGTTTTGCGCTACCGCGATACGTACGCCGCGATCGACAAGGTGGCGTACCTGGCTGGGGGAGGCGGCTTCTTGTACAAAGTTCGCCACGTCGGCGAAAACACGATCGAGGTTTAATTCTTGCTGATAGCTGGCGCCGCGTGCGGTAGCCTCTGCCTGACCGGCGATGGCCAGTACCGGAGCATGATCCATTTTCGCGTCATACAGGCCGGTTAGCAGATGGGTGGCGCCAGGGCCTCCGGTTGAGAGACACACACCCAGCTCGCCGGTGAATTTGGCGTGGCCTGCTGCCATAAACGCTGCCATTTCTTCATGGCGTACCTGGATAAACTCAATGCCATTGCCCGCTTTGTTCGCGCGTTGTAACGCACCGAGCACACCGTTGATGCCATCACCGGGGTAGCCATAAATTCGGCTGACACCCCAGGCTTTCAGGCTCTCAATGAAAAAATCACTGGTCATTTTTGTCACTGTGTTGCCCCCTGGCTCAAAAAGTTAATCGAGCGTTAAGGATAGACGACATCATCAGGGTATGGGGGAGGGCGCGGGACGTGGCGCAGCGCGCCGTTACGCCTGATGCAATACAAGCGTAACGGCAGAATTCAGCCCATTCAGGCAATGAAAGGGATGAACAGGGCGTTTTCCCGGATTAGATACTTTTTATCCGGGGGGAGATGCGTCTACTTTTTTTTCTTTAGCCTGTGCCAGATTTTTGTCTCCTGACGACGCCATAACCGCTGAATATTGTCGTGGTGACGTATCAGGATCAGGCAGGAGAGCATGGCAACCGGAAAGGTAAACTGGGGTTTAAACCACCAGACATAAAAGGGCGCAATCAGCGCGCTGACAATCGCACCTAACGAAGAGTAGCCACTAAGCAGGACGGTCAGCAGCCAGGTTCCCGCCATCACGCCCGTTAAGTCCCAGCCAATGGGCGCAATCGCACCAAAGGCAGTAGCTACGCCCTTTCCGCCCTGAAAATGGAAAAAAACAGGCCAGATATGCCCAAGGCAGGCGGCGATAGCAATAAGGCCAAGCCAGAAGGGGGTGATGCCAAGCGCATACGCTCCCCATACCGGCAGCATGCCTTTTAGCACGTCAAAAATCAGTACCGTTACGGCTGCTCCTTTGCCGCCAATTCGTAATACGTTGGTCGCCCCTGGGTTGCCAGAGCCACTCTCACGTGGGTCAGGCAGACCTGCGATGCGGCAGACCAGAATGGCGCTGGATATTGAGCCGCAAAGATACGCGAGGATGATCATTCCAGGCGCGATTGCACTCATAACGCTGTTCCATTGTGAAAATGTCGTTTTATTATCTGCATCAGTGGATAATACGCATAAATTATGGAAAGTGGTATCCAGGTTAGCCAAAAAGCAGGTGGGGCGTGATGGACATTGTATTTATAGAGCAACTTTCGGTAATCACCACCATCGGTGTGTATGACTGGGAGCAGACGATTGAGCAAAAGCTGGTGTTCGATATCGAAATGGCATGGGATAACCGTCAGGCGGCAAAGAGCGACGATGTTAATGATTGTCTGAGCTATGCAGACATAGCAGAAACCGTCATTGCGCATGTCGAAGGAAGTCGTTTTGCGCTGGTGGAACGGGTCGCCGAAGAGGTCGCAGAGTTACTGCTGAGCCGTTTTAACTCTCCGTGGGTGCGTATCAAATTGAGCAAGCCGGGGGCCGTCGCCCGGGCTGCCAATGTTGGCGTTATCATTGAGCGTGGCAATAATCTGAAAAAAATTATTTAAATTCATAATTATTAAACCAAGCGCTAGTCTTCTGGTCATACGTCATGGCCATACGCGGCTTCCCCTGTGGTAAGCCGTTTTTTATGTCTGTTTAGGGGTTTATTTGATGAGCGATATGCACTCGCTGCTGGTGGCAGCAATTTTGGGTGTTGTCGAAGGATTGACGGAGTTTTTACCGGTTTCCAGTACGGGCCACATGATCCTTGTGGGGCACTTACTGGGTTTTGAGGGAGAAACCGCAAAAACGTTTGAAGTTGTGATTCAGTTAGGGTCGATTTTTGCTGTGGTGGTGATGTTCTGGCGTCGCCTGTTTGGATTGATTGGTATTCACTTTGGTCGTCCCCCCCATGAAGGCACAGGCACAGGTCGCCTGACGCTTATTCATATCCTGCTGGGCATGGTTCCCGCCGTTGTTCTCGGTCTTGTTTTCCACGATGCCATTAAATCTCTCTTTAACCCCATTAACGTGATGTATGCGCTGGTGGTGGGTGGGGTACTGCTGATTGCGGCGGAATGCCTCAAACCAAAAGTGCCGCGCGCCGAGGGGGTGGACGATATCACCTTGCGCCAGGCATTTATGATTGGCTGCTTCCAGTGTCTGGCGCTATGGCCGGGGTTCTCCCGTTCTGGGGCGACAATTTCAGGTGGTATGCTCATGGGCGTGAGCCGTTATGCGGCTTCGGAGTTCTCGTTCCTGTTGGCGGTGCCAATGATGATGGGCGCCACCGTACTGGATTTGTATAAGAGTCTTAAGTTTTTGACTGTGGGTGACATTCCGATGTTTGCCGTCGGCTTCGTGACGGCGTTTATCGTCGCTCTCATTGCGATCAAAACCTTCCTGGAGTTGATCAAACGTATCTCGTTTATCCCATTTGCGATCTATCGCTTTATTGTCGCTGCCGCGGTCTACTTCATCTTTATCTAAATAACATGCCCTCAGTCTTTTGGCTGAGGGCAACGTTGTTCTTTCCAGTCGGCCACGGCCTGAATGCGACGGCGCGTTAACTCTTCACGCACTTCAATGCCTTTGAAACCTGCCTCAACAACCGCTTTGCTGGAGACCGCTTTTGCGACATCCCAGGCCTCACGCAGCAAACGTCCCTGCGGGTAGTCGCACGCTTCAAAGCCCGCACGTCCGCGCACGTCTGCCTCGCTGGTCAGGGCGATTTGCTCAACCCGCTGCGGCTTGCGCCAGGCGTCAATCGAATCGAACAATTTAACGATGGTCTTTGGTTGCAGGATCGGGAAGGTATGGATCAGATCATGGAATTCTGCCACCAGTTTGGCCAGATCGCGGATATCATTCGGTACGCGCAATCGCTGGCAGACGCCCTCGACAAGTTTGACGCCCGCCGGGCCATGCCCGTGATGGCGTGGCCAAAGTTCCGGTGGGGTTAACCCTTTTCCCAGGTCGTGGCACAGAGTGGCAAAACGCACATCGACCTCAGGGCTGAGCATCGCAGCCATGCTCACGGTCATCAGGGTATGAAGACCGGTATCGATTTCAGGATGCCATTTTGCCGGCGCGGGTACGCCAAACAGCGCGTCCACTTCCGGGAACAACACTTTTAGCGCCCCGCAGTCACGCAACACCTGGAAAAAGACCTGTGGATTACGGGTCTTGAGGGCGTTCTCCGTCTCTTTCCAGACGCGTTCAGGAGTCAGATGCGCCAACTCACCGGCGGTGGTCATATCGCGCATGAGCGTCATGGTTTCGTCGGCAATGCGAAAACTTAAATGCGCATAGCGGGCAGCAAAACGCGCCACACGCAGAACACGCAAGGGATCTTCGGCAAACGCGGGGGAAACATGGCGCAGCAGGCGGCGGTGCAAATCGTTCTGACCGCCATAGGGATCGATTATGTTGCCGTTATCATCCTGCGCAAGTGCATTGACGGTTAAGTCGCGGCGTAACAGATCTTGCTCAAGCGTTACATCCGGTGCTGCATAGCAGGAAAAACCGGTATAACCGAAACCTGATTTTCGTTCAGTACGGGCAAGAGCGTACTCTTCGTGACTTTGTGGATGGAGAAACACGGGAAAATCGCGGCCTACCTGCTGGTAGCCCGCGTCGAGCATCTCTGCTGGCGTGGCGCCAACCACCACCCAATCTTTGTCTTTGACCGACAGGCCCAGTAACGCATCGCGAACTGCGCCACCGACCAGATAACTCTTCACGCCGCCTGACTCCTCACATCTGTGACTTTTCATTAACCTGCCTTATCGGAAATTGAGACAGGTTCTTATTTTTGCCGACAGATAATACGTAAGTGTAGAGAAGATGGCTAATCAGCTTAGTTCATCCAGCGATCTTTGCGTTTACGGCGCGGGATTAAATGTGGCAACACAAGGCCCAGGAACAGGCCCGCACCCAATACGCCACCGCCATACATAAACCACTGCATGATAATGGTGCGTTGTTTGTCGTCGAGTTGCAGGTTAGCGGCGTTCACTTTCTTCTGCGCGACAATAAGCTCGTTCTTAAGCTTCTGATTTTCTTCTTTCAGGCTGTTAATGACCCCATCGCTACCGGCCACTTTTTGCTGCATATCCGCCGTGCGCTGGTTCCAGGTATTGTCGATATTGTTGAGCTTATCGGTCAGGGTCTTCACCTGGTTTTCCAGTTCCGGCACGCGCGTGCGCAGGCTGGGCTGAGTATTGAGTTCTTTAAGAGGGATCCAGGCCGTACGGCCACTGCTGTCGCGTACCTGTGCGTAGTTAGACGCTTCATTGGTTTGCAACAGCACCACTTCCTCGCCGGCGTTTACCGTGCCCACGAGGCGATAGTTATCTCCCGGGCCACTGCGAACCCAGGTGTTTAATTCATCAGAGACGTAACGTTTTTCTTCGGCGTGGGCCAATGTGGAAACGCTAAGCGCAAATAAGGTCATTCCAATCAGGCGTAATTTAAGCATCAGGCGTCGTTATTATCTTTAAGCGTGAATAAAAACAGTGCCAACAGTCTGACGATAGCTGGCAGGCGGCATCAATCGGAATCATCCGGGTCAAACAAAGCGCATAAGTGAACTTTTACACCCATGATATCGCGCATTGCATGGCAATCTGACACAAAATACTATCTACTGACAAACATCGGGCGCGTTAGTTCGCCGAAATTTTGACTGATGTGACATAACCATAAGTGCAAAGCCATGGCTCAGGAAATCGAATTAAAATTTTACGTACATCCCGACAGCGTTGAAACGCTTCGTAACCATCTTCATTCGCTCACCGACGATCGCGTAGCGCCCACCCAGTTACTCAACATCTATTACGAAACGGCAGATAACTGGCTGCGTCGTCATGATATGGGGCTGCGTATCCGCGGCTTCGACGGTCAGTACGAAATGACGATGAAAATCGCCGGACGCGTTGTCGGCGGGTTACATCAACGTCCTGAATATAACATCGCGCTGGATAAACCGGAGCTGGATCTGGCTCGCTTCCCGCAGGAAGTCTGGCCGGATGGCACGCTGCCAGAAAATCTCCAGGCGCAGACACAGCCGCTCTTTAGCACCGATTTCTACCGGGAGAAATGGCTGGTTAACGTCGGTGAAAGCCGTATTGAGATTGGGCTCGATCTGGGTGAAGTTAAAGCCGGCGAGCTGGCAGAGCCTATCTGTGAGCTTGAGCTTGAACTGCTAAGCGGCGATCCGGCGGATATCCTTAAACTGGCCCGTCAGCTCGTGACCCAGTCAGGGCTGCGTCAGGGAAGCCTGAGTAAGGCCGCACGCGGCTATCATCTGGCGCAGGGTAATGCCGAACGTCATCGTCGCCCAACGCCCATACTCAAAGTTCAACCGAAAGCCACAACGGAGCAGGCTTTTACCGCCGCGCTGGAGCTGGGACTTTCGCAATGGCAGTACCATGAAGAACTGTGGGTTCGCGGCGATACCCGGGCAAAAGCGGACGTACAGTCTGCGATTACGCTCATTCGCCATACTCTTATGTTGTTCGGCGGCATTGTGCCTCGTAAAGCGAGCGCACGCCTGCGCGATTTTCTGACCCAGGCGGAAGCAACGTTGACGTCAGATGTCTCCGCTGCAACGGCCGCATGGAGCGCAGAGGCGGCAACGGCGAAGCTGCTGCTGACAGAGTGGCTGGTTTCCCAGGGCTGGCGCACTTTCCTCGATGACAAAGCGCAGGCGAAATTTGCCGACTCCTTCAAGCGTTTTGCCGATACCCATTTGTCCCGCTGCGCCGCTGAACTCAAAAGTACGTTCGCGCATCCGTTGGGAGACAGTTATCGCGATCAGTTGCCGCGTCTGGCACGAGAAATAGATAGCGTGCTGCTGCTGGCCGGCTATTACGACGCGGTGCAGGCAAATGCCTGGCTGGAAAACTGGCAAGGCTTGCTCCACGCCATTGAGACGCGCCAGCGTATTGAAATCGAACATTTCCGTAACGAAGCAATCTGTCAGCAGCCCTTCTGGCTGCACAGTGGACAACGCTAACCCGGTCAAGGAACCCCCCGATGATGCCGCACTCTCCACAGTTACAGCAGCACTGGCAAACTGTACTGGCCCGCTTGCCTGAGTCATTCAGTGAAACACCGCTTAGTGAACAAGCGCAGTTAGTGCTTACTTTCAGTGATTTTGTGCAGGATAGCCTTGCCGCGCATCCTGACTGGCTGGCTGAGCTGGAAAGCGCGCCGCCACAGGCGGACGAATGGAAGCAATATGCGCAAACCCTTCGTGAATCGCTGGAGGGTGTGGCGGATGAGGCATCATTAATGCGTGCGCTGCGTCTGTTCCGTCGCCATATGATGGTGCGCATTGCCTGGGCGCAGTCGCTGGCGCTGGTGGCCGAAGAGGAGACGTTGCAGCAGTTGAGCGTACTGGCGGAGACCCTGATCGTCGCTGCACGTGACTGGCTTTACGATGCCTGCTGTCGCGAGTGGGGAACGCCGTGCAATCAGCAGGGGGAACCGCAGCCGTTGCTGATTCTTGGCATGGGCAAGCTGGGTGGCGGGGAGCTTAACTTTTCGTCCGATATCGATCTGATTTTTGCCTGGCCGGAAAACGGTTCAACGCGCGGTGGGCGACGCGAACTTGATAACGCCCAGTTTTTTACTCGTCTGGGACAGCGCCTGATCAAAGTGCTCGACCAGCCGACGCAGGATGGCTTTGTCTATCGCGTGGATATGCGGCTGCGCCCGTTTGGCGACAGCGGTCCGCTGGTGCTGAGTTTTGCCGCGCTGGAAGATTATTATCAGGAGCAGGGGCGCGACTGGGAACGTTATGCGATGGTGAAAGCCCGCATTATGGGCGATAAGGACGATGTTTACGCTGGCGAATTACGGGCCATGCTGCGGCCGTTTGTCTTCCGCCGCTATATCGATTTCAGCGTTATTCAGTCTCTGCGTAACATGAAAGGGATGATTGCCCGCGAAGTGCGCCGCCGTGGTCTGAAAGATAACATTAAGCTGGGCGCGGGCGGCATCCGTGAGATTGAGTTTATCGTTCAGGTGTTCCAGTTGATACGCGGTGGGCGTGAGCCGTCGTTGCAGTCCCGTTCACTGTTACCGACGCTGGACGCTATCGATAAGCTGGGTTTGCTGCCGCCCGGCGATGCACCGGCATTACACCAGGCCTATTTGTATCTGCGTCGTCTGGAAAACCTGCTGCAAAGCATTAACGACGAGCAAACGCAGACGCTGCCGATAGACGAACTCAATCGCGCGCGTCTGGCCTGGGGGATGCGGGTCGCGGATTGGGAAACCCTGACCGCTGAGCTTGAAAAGCAGATGTCTGCCGTACGAGGGATATTCAACACCCTGATTGGCGATGACGAAGCCGAAGAGCAGGGGGATGCGCTCTCCGGGCAATGGAGTGAGTTGTGGCAGGATGCGTTTCAGGAAGATGACAGCACGCCTGTGCTGGCGCACCTTTCTGACGATGATCGCCGCCGCGTGGTCTCGATGATTGCTGATTTTCGCAAAGAGCTGGATAAGCGCACCATTGGCCCGCGCGGCCGCCAGGTGCTCGACCACCTGATGCCGCATCTGTTGAGTGATGTCTGCTCCCGTGAGGATGCCCCTGTACCGCTGTCTCGCGTGACGCCGTTGTTAACGGGAATTGTCACGCGTACAACGTACCTTGAGCTGCTCAGCGAATTTCCCGGTGCGCGTAAGCATCTGATTTCACTCTGTGCCGCCTCGCCGATGGTGGCCAGTAAGCTGGCGCGTTATCCGTTATTGCTGGATGAGTTGCTCGATCCGAATACCCTTTATCAGCCCACGGCGATGAATGCCTACCGGGATGAGCTACGTCAGTATCTGCTGCGAGTGCCGGATGACGATGAAGAGCAGCAACTGGAGGCGTTACGCCAGTTTAAACAGGCTCAATTGTTGCGTGTGGCGGCAGCAGATCTTGCAGGCACACTCCCCGTGATGAAAGTGAGCGATCACTTAACATGGCTTGCCGAAGCCATCATTGAAGCCGTGGTACAACAGGCGTGGAGCCTGATGGTATCGCGTTATGGGCAACCGAAACACTTACGTGACCGTGAAGGCCGTGGGTTTGCGGTGGTCGGTTACGGCAAACTGGGCGGTTGGGAGCTGGGCTATAGTTCCGATCTGGATTTGATTTTCCTTCATGACTGTCCGGTGGACGTGATGACTGACGGCGAGCGGGAAATCGATGGCCGTCAATTTTATCTGCGCCTTGCTCAGCGCGTGATGCACCTGTTCAGTACGCGTACCTCATCCGGGATCCTGTATGAAGTGGACGCGCGCTTGCGCCCGTCCGGTGCGGCGGGAATGCTGGTGACCTCAACCGAATCCTTTGCCGACTACCAGCGCACCGAAGCCTGGACGTGGGAACATCAGGCGCTGGTTCGCGCCCGCGTTGTCTATGGCGATCCACAATTAAACGCGCAATTTGATGCCATCCGCCGCGATATCACCATGACCGTGCGTGACGGTGCGACGTTACAAACCGAGGTGCGCGAGATGCGCGAAAAAATGCGCGCCCACTTGAGCAATAAGCACAAGGATCGCTTTGATATTAAAGCCGATGAGGGTGGGATTACCGATATCGAATTTATCACCCAGTATCTGGTGCTGCGTTATGCCCACGCAAAACCGAAACTGACGCGCTGGTCGGACAATGTCCGCATTCTGGAAGGGCTGGCACAAAACGGCATTATGGAAGAGCAGGAAGCGCAGGCACTTACCACCGCCTATACAACGTTGCGTGACGAGCTGCATCACCTGGCGCTTCAGGAGCTGCCAGGGCATGTTCCGGAGGCATGTTTTGTCGCTGAGCGCGCGATGGTGCGAGCCTGCTGGAACAAGTGGTTGGTGGAGCCGTGCGAGGACGCATAAGTGTGCTATTATCGCGCGCAAATTTTGTATCTCTCAGGAGACAGGAATGAAAGTAACGCTGCCAGAGTTTAATCAAGCGGGAGTGCTGGTCGTAGGCGATGTGATGCTGGATCGCTACTGGTACGGTCCAACCAGCCGTATTTCACCGGAAGCGCCAGTACCAGTGGTGAAGGTCGAAACCATTGAAGAGCGTCCGGGTGGTGCGGCGAACGTGGCAATGAACATCGCTTCTCTGGGCGCGGGCGCGCGTCTGGTTGGGTTGACTGGTATTGACGATGCGGCGCGTGCACTGAGCAAAGCCCTGGCGGACGTCAACGTGAAATGCGACTTCGTTTCTGTTCCAACTCACCCTACCATCACCAAGCTGCGCGTTCTGTCGCGCAATCAGCAACTGATTCGTCTCGATTTCGAAGAAGGCTTTGATGGTGTGGATCCTGAGCCGTTGCATGAACGCATTAATCAGGCGCTGAGCAGCATCGGCGCGCTGGTGCTGTCCGATTACGCCAAAGGGGCGCTGACGAGCATTCAGCAGATGATCACGCTGGCGCGCGGTGCAGGTGTGCCTGTACTGATCGACCCGAAAGGGACTGACTTTGAACGCTACCGTGGTGCGACCCTGCTGACGCCGAATCTCTCCGAATTTGAAGCCGTGGTCGGCAAATGCAAAGACGAAGACGATATTGTTGAACGTGGCATGAAGCTGATTGCCGATTTCGACCTGACCGCGCTACTGGTCACCCGTTCTGAACAGGGAATGACGCTGCTACAGCCGGGCAAAGCACCACTGCATCTGCCGACGCAGGCGCAGGAAGTGTATGACGTGACCGGTGCGGGTGACACAGTGATTGGTGTGCTGGCTGCTACGCTTGCTGCTGGTAATTCGCTGGAAGAAGCCTGTTTCTTCGCGAACGCTGCTGCTGGCGTTGTGGTGGGTAAACTCGGGACTTCAACGGTTTCGCCTATCGAGCTGGAAAACGCGGTGCGCGGGCGTTCGGAGACGGGTTTTGGTGTGATGACCGAAGAAGAACTGCGCGACGCCGTGGCGGCAGCACGCAAACGTGGCGAAAAAGTGGTCATGACCAACGGCGTGTTCGACATCCTGCACGCGGGTCATGTGTCATATCTGGCGAATGCCCGTAAGCTCGGCGATCGTCTGATCGTTGCGGTGAACAGCGACGCTTCCACTAAACGGCTGAAAGGGGATTCGCGCCCGGTTAACCCGCTTGAGCAACGTATGATTGTTCTCAGTGCGCTGGAAGCCGTGGACTGGGTGGTCCCGTTTGAAGAAGATACGCCGCAGCGTCTGATAGCCTCCGTTCTGCCGGACAAACTGGTGAAAGGGGGTGACTACAAGCCGGAGGAGATCGCCGGGAGCGAAGAAGTGTGGGCCAACGGCGGTGAAGTGCTGGTGCTCAACTTTGAAGATGGCTGTTCGACCACCAACATCATCAGGAAAATCCAGAAAGACAGCGAGAAGTAAGCAATGCGGGAGATGCATCGAACATCTCGTTATGTCGCTCTCCTCGTTGTTGACGGTGCTGCTTTTTCGACCTAAATTAAAGGAACAAGGGTGAGAGGGGATTTCTCCCCCCTCTGATTGGCTGTTAGTAAGCTGCGAAACTTATCGTTAACAGAACAATCAGTATGATGATGTGCTTCATCATAACCCTTTCCTTATTAAAGCCCCTTCCTCGGGAGGGGCTTTCCCGTTTCAGCCCCTTGCTGACTCAGCGATTGTTGGTGAGTGCTTCTACAGGGACAAGAGCTTTTCCCCTCGGATGTTTTATTACTGGATCGTTCACGCAAAATGGCCCCCGTTCCGAACGTTACGCACTGAAAAGGCGCGTTCAGAATAAAAAAATCCCCGGCTTTATGGGCCAGGGATGGGGTGACATAAGGAGGGAAAAAACTATTCCTCTTTTACCGTTTCTTCTTTTACCGCTGTGACCGCGATTTCTTCATTTGGCCCGACCACAGGCGATGAATTTAACGGTGTTGCCATGGCTGCCAGCGAGCCGCCGGAAATCCCAATTTCATTAAGCAGCGAATCAATCAGCGGTGCCTGGGTTCGGTAGGCGAGGGCGGCAGAGAGCGCCTGCTCCGCCAGATTGCCACCGTTAACCGTACCTGTGGTCACTTCGCCTGCCGCTCCGCCGCGGTTCAGCCCATCTACCTGAATGATCTTGATACCTTCGATGGACTTCATTGGCTCAACGGATTTCTCGATAACCGCAGGCAGAGACTGCAGAAGTGCCAGTTTGAATTTGAGGCTGGTTTGTTCGTTGGAAAGCACGTTGATCGCATCGTTCAGCGCGCGCTGCGCTTCGGCTTCCGCCAGACCTTTTTTCCGCGTTGCTTCCGCCAGTTCCACGATGGCTGCAGCCTGCAATTCTGCCGCTTCTTTCTCGGCTTTGGCGCGTACTGTCAGCTCAACCGCTTTGGTTTCCGCATCCTGAGCTGCGGCAATCAGCGCAACCCGTTTTGCACGATCGGCTTCTGCGGTCTGGCGTGTGGTTTCTACGTTTTGCTGGGCACGAACGGCTTCCGCCAGTGCGTCGTTGGCTTTCGCTTCCGCCTGGGACTGTTGCTCAGACTTCGCCGCGATGGCGATGGATTTCGTCTGGTTGGCAATCTCCGTCACCTGCTGTTGCTCGATCTCTTTGATGCGAACTTCACGCTCAGCCTCAACTTTTCTGGAACGTACTGCCTGTTCGCGCTCGATTTCACTTTCCTGAATTTGCCGTTCCGCAAGGATACGTGTTTGCTCGGCTTCACGATGGCGCTCTGCTTCGAAGGCGGCGATTTTGGCATTCTGCTCGGCGGTGCGGGTTTTCACCTGCTGCTCCTGCTCAAGCGTCATAAACGCCTCTTGCTGCTCAATCTCAAGTTTGCGCGCCAGGGCATCGCGGTTCTTCTCACGGACTGCGACTTCAACATCCTGCTCGACTTCGTTACGTTCACGACGACGGCGCTCAGTTTCCTGAGTCAGTTTGGTGAGACCTTCGGCATCAAAGGCGTTGTTCGGGTTGAAATGCACCTTTTCAGTCTGGTTGAAGTTGGTTAACGAGACGCTTTCCAGCTCCAGACCGTTCTTCGACAGATCTTCCGCAACGGTGTTTTGTACACCCTGAACGAAGTTCTCGCGAGTGTCCTGTAACTCATGCATGGTCATCTGGGAGGCCGTAGCACGCAGGGCATCAACGAATTTATCTTCAATCAACACACGGAGATCTTCTGGTGACAATGTACGCTGCCCCAATGTCTGTGCGGCAGTGGCAATCCCCTCAATCGACGGTTTTACGCGTACGAAAAAGGCAACAACGACATCAACGCGCATACGGTCTTTAGTGATCAGGCTGTCAACCGTAGAACGGCTCACCTCGAGTTTAAGGGTATTCATGTTAATCGGAATAATTTCGTGGAAGATGGGCATCACAATCGCGCCGCCGCTCATTACCACTTTCTGCCCACCTAAACCTGTTCGTACAAACGCCTGCTCAGCCGAGGCCCGACGGTATAACCGGGCAAAAATAATCCCGATGACCAACAAGACAAAAACGGCTATCAGGGCATAACTCATCCATGAGGGAAATAGATTCAATAGATTTTCCATAATACTTCCTTTTGTTTTTACAATTCATTCGGCCAGGGGTTCAGCTCCGCCAAATAACGGCTGGCAGACAACCGACAAATAATGAGGACCTTATCGCCTCGTTTAAACGTCTTTCCTTCTTCGGGTTCCAGAAGTAAATAGTGTACCTGCCCAAACTTATCTTTAAATTTTCCTTCGCAGGGGCGTTGAGGCTCCGCGCTGTGACCCGTGATAATGGCCATAGCGCCAATAAAATCATCTTCTGTGATCGCACTGGTTTCATCTCCCGGTAGCCAGCGCCCTAAAAGTTTACCGGTATAGTGTGTGCAAATACCTGAAAAAATAAGGCAAAAAGGGGTCAGGACTATATTGGGAAGCGGGGTTTGCAGCAGTGTCACGCTCATATGCTGTAAAAAAATGCCAGACAAGCCGAAGCAACCGGCGATAAGGCAAAGGACAACCAGTGCGGGAACACGACCAAAATTAAGGTAATGGAAAAACTGGTTCAAATGGCCTGAGGCGACGCCGTCATAATCACCCAGATGTGAATCAATAACACCAGAAATAACATTCCCAAAGAACAGTGAGACAATTTCCACAATACCTATAAGTGCCACAAATGCGAGGGCGAAAAAGTAAGGCGAGTAGTATTCAGGAAAAATATCCATATATTCTCCTTGGGTTATTTTTTTAAATCAGACGCATATTTTCGTTAGTATTGAAGGCGATATTATCATAAATGGGGGAGTAACAAAAAGGTGGATGAACTCCCGGAATATCGTAGGGTAATCGATGAAAACCTTATCGATTACCCCTTTGCGGTTGGCTATGAGGGGGATGTCAGAATTGGCTTAAACGCCTGTATCTGGCGAATCAACCGGAGGAATTGCCGGAGCCGGTTTCACCTCTGCTGACGCATTGCGATTTTCCAGTTCGTTCAGACGTTGCTCGAGCAGCGCCAGTTTTTCACGTGTACGGAGCAGTACCTGTGTCTGTACGTCAAACTCCTCGCGGCTGACGAGGTCAAGGCGAGTCAGTTGCGCCTGCAGAGACTGGCGGATTTTTTTCTCAACATCTTCCCCGAACTCGCGAATCCCTTTTGGCATCGATTCGTGGACCTGACGCGCAATCTGTTCAATTTTTTTCGGGTCAATCATTTGTATGTTCCCTGTTCGGATAGGTTCTGACAATTATTGTAGTGTGATATGCCATAACGATAAACCAGATTTGTTTGAAGGTTACGCGTTGCCGAAGGTAATCAATAGCGTTATAGTTATCCCGCTTATTCTCAGGGCGGGGCGAAATTCCCCACCGGCGGTAAATCAGCGATGTCCAATAGATTTCGCGTAGCGGCAAGGCGGCAACTGAGCGAATTCCAGGAACATAGTCAACTATGTAACTGGGATGAGTGAAGGAAGCCAACGCAGCAGCGGCGTGAAAGATGAAGGACAGGTTGAAAGCCCGCGAGCGCTTTTGATGAAAATCGAAAGGTCAGCAGATCCGGTGTAATTCCGGGGCCGACGGTTAAAGTCCGGATGGGAGAGAGTAACGATTCAGTTGGGCCTGGAGGCCCGCTCGCGTTATTTTTTTATACTCCTAAGACTGCCCTGATTCTGGTAACCATAACTTTATTGAGGTCTTTTACCATGAATCAGACGCTGCTTTCTTCTTTTGGCACGCCATTCGAACGTATTGAAAATGCTTTAACTGCACTGCGCGAAGGTCGCGGTGTAATGGTTCTCGATGATGAAGATCGCGAGAATGAAGGCGACATGATCTTTGCCGCTGAAACCATGACCGTTGAGCAGATGGCGTTGACCATCCGTCACGGTAGCGGCATTGTTTGCCTGTGCATCACCGAAGATCGTCGTAAACAACTTGATCTGCCGATGATGGTTGAAAACAACACCAGCGCTTACGGTACGGGCTTTACCGTTACCATCGAAGCAGCTACGGGGGTTACTACCGGTGTTTCGGCTGCCGATCGTGTTACTACCGTGCGTGCTGCCATTGCCGATGGCGCTAAACCTTCTGATCTGAATCGTCCGGGTCACGTTTTCCCGCTGCGTGCGCAGCAGGGCGGTGTATTGACGCGCGGTGGTCATACCGAAGCTACGATTGATCTGGTGACCCTGGCAGGGTTCAAACCGGCCGGTGTGCTGTGTGAACTGACGAACGATGATGGCTCCATGGCGCGCGCGCCGGAGTGTATCCAGTTTGCTCGCGAGCACAACATGGCTGTTGTCACCATCGAAGATCTGGTGGCTTATCGTCTGGAGCATGAGCGTAAAGCCAGCTAATTGATAGCCACCCAATGAAAAAAATCCGAAGCCGGGCACCGACTTCGGATTTTTTTATTTCCCCGTGAGTACCTTGCTGAAAATACCTCATTTATCCGCTTTGTTGATCTCGCTAATGGCGACAACGGCTTGCTACTTATAAAGTGGTACCCATGACGTAATGGCTCGCGCAACCACATGTGGAGCGTGATAAGGAAGGGGTATGCTGATTTATTGGTGCGTTTTTTTTGTCGTTGTGCTCGTGATGTTCGCGCATATTATGTGCCTGCGCCGGAATTGCAGGGCATTTCGCCAGGATCGTGATGCACAACAGGAAGGCTACCAGCGCGCGTTAAAGATCATCCAGTCTATGCAAGCAAATGAGCAAGGGCAGGCGAAACCCGAAGCGGCTTCCGAAAGCGGCGTTGCTCAATAGGCGCGAGCAACGCCTGATTGTATTAACCAAATCCCATCGTTTGCAGCGCAACCAGGCTAAGGCCCATTACTGACATCCCGCAAAGCACGCCATAGCTTGGGTTGTTGTTGGGGTCTATCTCTTTAGCCAGCGGCATCAGTTCATCAACAGAGAGCGCGACCATAATTCCGGCAACCGCTGCCATGACCGCCGCCATCACCATCGGGGAGACCAGGCTTCCCAGAATCAGCCAGGCAAGAACCCCACCGAGAATCTCGGCAAACGCGGATATCCCCGCCCAAAAAATTGCCGTTCGTTTTGAACCCGTTGCCGCATAAACCGGTCCGGCAACCGCAAGACCTTCTGGAATATTGTGCAAGGCTACCGCCAGGGCAATACCGAAACCGAGTTCAAGGTCGTTACTGGCCGTCACAAAGGTGGCAATACCTTCCGGAAAGTTATGCAGGCTGATGCCCAGCGTCAATAAGATCGCCGTACGTTGGATCTTGCGGGGGACTGGGTGTTGCGAGCACGAACCCTGCATTAAATCCTGCGGGTGTGCATGGGGGAGCATACGGTCAAGGGCAAAGTAGCCCAACAGGCCGATAATGAACATGCCATAACCCAGCATGGGTGACATACCTTCGGTAGCCAGTGCGGCTGGCAGCATCTCCATAAGGGAGATAAGCAGCATAATGCCGGCGGCAAATCCCAGCGAAAATGCCAGTACACGGTTTGACGGTTTCTGGCCAAGAACCCCCAGAAAGGCGCCGATAAAGGTAGCAGCGCCGGCAAGTAACGTCAGAATCAGTGGGGCTGACATGTATCACTCCTTATGATAATGCTTCTCATTAATGTTAAATATTAATGGGTTCCAAAGCGAGGCCGCCGCATCACCTTTACGCAATTCTTACATTCAAAAATTCTGAATATCTTCATCATGCTTATCTGAGTTCATCACCCGATGAATAAGCGTAATGTGTGTTCATTAAATATGACACACTCAGTAAGGATATCATCATGTCTGCACCTCGCATGCCAGCACTGTTTTTGGGCCACGGCAGCCCGATGAATGTTCTGGAAGATAACGTTTATACCCGCGCCTGGGCTCAGCTTGGCGAAACACTGCCGCGCCCTAAAGCTATTGTGGTTGTCTCAGCGCACTGGTTTACGCGTGGTACCGGGGTAACCGCGATGGAAGCGCCGCAGACAATCCATGACTTTGGGGGATTCCCTCAGGCGTTGTACGACACCCATTACCCGGCTCCGGGTTCGCCTGCGCTGGCCCAGCATCTGGTTGAACTGCTGTCACCCGTGCCGGTCACTTTGGATAAAGAAGCCTGGGGTTTTGACCACGGCTCCTGGGGCGTGTTGATCAAAATGTATCCGAATGCCGATATCCCTATGGTGCAATTGAGTATCGACAGTACCAAACCGGCGGCATGGCATATGGAAGTAGGGCGTAAGCTGGCAGCACTGCGCGATGAAGGCATAATGTTGGTGGCGAGCGGTAACGTGGTGCATAACCTGCGTACGGCACGCTGGCATGGCGATAGCTCGCCTTACCCGTGGGCGACCGCTTTCAATGAATTTGTGAAGAATAACCTGACATGGAAAGGGCCGATCGAGCAGCATCCGCTGGTCAATTACATGGAGCATGAAGGTGGTTCGCTTTCTAACCCTACACCGGACCATTTCCTGCCGCTGCTCTATGTTCTGGGGGCGTGGGATGGGGTGGAGGATATCTCGATTCCGGTAGACGGTCTGGAAATGGGCAGCCTGAGTATGTTGTCGGTGCAGGTAGGCTAAGGCTTTGTAGCCCCGGGAAGCGTATGCGCACCCAGGGCTCCTTGTCGCACGTTACTCCACAAAAATATGCGGATAGAAACGTGACAGATCCTGGGTGATCAACGCCCGGTCTTCACGAATACCAATACCCGCAGGTTGATCGTTGATAAGCCAACTGCCAATCAGCGTGTAGCTGTCGCCAAACCTGGGTAACTGACAGAACTGCTGGACGATCATCCCTTCTTCGCCGTATGGGCCTTCGACTTCTTCAATCGTTTTGCCATTTTCGATAATGGACACATTTGCCCCTTCGCGAGAGAAGATAGGCTTAATGACGTATTTTTCCATTTCCGGGTGAGCATCTTCGGCAAACCAGGCGGGTAACAGGTTCGGATGGTTGGGGAACATCTCCCACAGCATTGGCAGGAGCGCTTTGTTCGAAATAATGCTCTTCCATGCCGGTTCCAGCCAGCGAACGCCTGCATCTTCCAGCTTGGTCGAGAAGTCTTCGCGCAGCATATACTCCCAGGGGTACAGCTTAAACAGGTTACTGATCACCTGATCCTGCAGATCGGTAAACTGCCCTTTTTCCCCCAGGCCAATATCTTCAATATAGAGAAACTCGCTGGCCACATCCGCTTCTGCGGCGCAGTCTTGCAGATATTGCACGGTACCCCGGTCTTCAACGGTATCGCGACAGCAAGCGAAATGCAGCAGGTTAAAGCCATGCTGTTCGCGTAACTCTGCAAAACGCTCAATAAGTTTTTCCTGCAGGCTGTTGAATTGATCACAGCCTTCCGGCAGCTTGCCTGCGGTTATCTGATCTTCCAGCCAAATCCACTGAAAAAATGCCGCTTCATACAATGAGGTTGGAGTATCGGCATTATTTTCCAGCAGCTTCGGTTCGCCGGTACCATCCCACGCCAGATCAAGGCGTGAATAAAGCGACGGCTGCCCGGTTTTCCAGGACTGACGTACAAAGCCCCAGGTGTGCTTTGGAATGCGGAATTTCGCCAGCAATTCGTCACTGGCGATAACCTTGTCCACAACCTGCAGACACATCTGATGGAGCTCGGCGGTGACCTCTTCCAGTTTCTCGACCTGGGCGAGCGTCAGTTTGTAGTAGGCATCTTCACACCAGTATGGCTCGCCATACATGGTGTGAAAGTTGAAACCATACTCGGTGGCTTTCTCGCGCCAGTCGGGACGTTCGACGATGTTGATTCTTTCCATGGTCATCAGCCGCCCATTGAACGGGTTGAGGTACCGCTGGCGCTACGCTGCATAGAGGCGGTCTGTTTGGCCACGGACTGACCAAAACCGCCACGCGTGATGGTGGAGGTCGTTGCAGGTTTTGGTGCCATCGCAGTTTTCGAAACCGTTGCGCTACGGCCAGGCTGGGCTGCACCATAGCTTTTACCGCTGGCATCGGTGTACTGACCATAGGCCGGGCTGGCCGGGTTTTTGGAGCTGAACAGCGGCTGCTGGGCATAACCCGCGCCGCCGCCCATCAGGCGCCCCATCATGTAACCCGCCATCAGCGGCATCCAGAAACTGCCACCAGACTGTTGCGCCTGCGCCTGGTTTTCCGTCGCCATACCTGCCTGAGCAGGAGCTTGCTGACACTGACCTTCGCCAAACTCAGCTACGCAATCCTCGCGCGATGCATATTTCGGCGCGGTACGCGCTGCTTCTTTCAGCGCATTGTCATAGGTGGTTTTACATTCGGCGCTTTTGTCCGGGTTCGCCGAAGCACAGTCATCGGCATTCTGATACATTTTTACTGTTTCATCGTTTTGTTCGCACCCTGCCAACATAAAGACGGCAGTCACGGCCAGCGCTACGGGCGTCAGGTGACGCGCGCACCAGCTTTTGCGAAACATCGCATGATTAATATTTTTTGTCCGTTTCATATTTGTCTTCCGAGACCCACAGGTATTAATAAAAGGTCAGGATAGTGGATGAGTGTCTGAAAATGAAGCAGGAGGCGGGTCAGCAGGGGGGATCTTTACGTTGCCTTACGTAAAAACGGGGGCTGTATGCCCCCGTACGATAATAATGGGAAAAAAGAATTAATGCGTTGTTTTGCGCACGCTGGCCGGCTGTGTCTGAGGAGCCTGTCCGTTTGCCATCTTCTCAACGCGAGCTTCTTGCTCTGGGTTTTCCGGCGCCACATTTTCCGGCGAGGTAGAGATAGGTTTACCCAGTGTGTTGTTCAGCGCCAGTAGATCCTGTTCATTCAGGGTGCCGAGAGCAGATTTAATATTCAACTGGTTAATCAGATAGTTATAACGCGCGCTGGAAAGTTGCTGCTTCGCGTTATACAGCGTGGTGGTTGCGTCCAGTACGTCCACAATGGTACGTGTACCCACGGAGTAACCTGCTTCCATCGCATCCAGAGAACTTTGCGCAGAAACAACGGCTTGTTTATACGCGTTGATGCTGCTGATGGAGGCATTCACGTTGTTGAAGGAGGAACGAACGGTCTGTACAACGCTGCGGTGTGCGCTTTCCAGTTGCTCGCTTGCGCCAACGAAGTTGTACTGTGCCTGTTTCACCTGTGAATTCACCATCCCGCCCTGATACAGCGGCAGGGAGAAGCTCAGGCCCACTTTATTCTGACCAATTTTGCTGTCGTCATACTGGGCGCTGTTGGTACGGGAGCCGCTGTAAGAAGTATTCGATACCGCAGTAGACGCGGTCAAATCGAGCGTCGGCAGATGACCATCTTGCGCCTGGCGAATCTGCTCACGCGCCAGATCCTGGCTCAGACGTGCCTGCAGCAACGTCAGGTTGCGGCTTTCTGCATCCTTCAGCAGTGTGTTCACCGCTTGTGGTTTGTCTGTTTTGAAGCCATCAACGTTCAGTGATGCCAGTTGCGGATAATAGTTACCGGTGACCTGACGCAGTGACTCGACGGCATTGTCGAGATTGTTACGTGCGGTCACTTCGTTAGCCAGTACGGTGTCATACTGTGAACGGGCGTTCTGTACGTCGGTAATCGCAACCAGACCCACATTAAAACGCTGGGTAGTTTGGTCTAACTGACGGTAGATAGCCTGTTTCTGCGCTTCGGTATAAGAGAGCGAGTCGATGGCGCTTAATACGTTAAAATAAGCGGTGGCAGTATTCAAAATGAGCGTTTGCTGATCGGTCTGGTACGTCACATCCTGGATGCCTGCGGATTTTTCCTGTAACGTCAACGCACGCCATTTGGACATATCAAACAAGGTTTGCGTAAGCTGCAGGGAGCCGCTGGTGGCGTTGGAGTTCACACCATTGCTGTCGCGATAGCCATTGCTGTAGGTGTAATCCGCACCCAAACCCAGCTGTGGCAGTAACGGGCTGCGCGCTTCGTTAATTTTCTCGAAAGCTGCATCACGATCGGCGGCGGATTTACGCAGATCGGGGTTGCTTAAACGCGCCTGCTGATAAACCTGCAATAGGTTTTCTGCCTGGCTCATAGCACTGAAACCTGTCAGGCTCAGGCCGATAAGAATGGGGAGCAATTTCTTCATTTGCATTCCTTGTTGTGAAGCATGAATAGCGCTGATCTAAATTCAGAAATATTCGCCGATTCTAACAGAGAGCGCCACCGCTGAAGGTTGGCGTAAAGTGCCATCCGACGTAAATTTGCCCCAATCTATCACATGGCGCTTTAAACGGCAGTCAAACAGGCTTGAAAACATCAAAATCAACATTAATTAATAACAGGATATCCGCATGAGTAAGCCAGAAACCTCTGCTGTGACTTTCACAAAAAACGATGTAGAAATTATTGCACGGGAAACGCTCTATAGCGGTTTTTTTTCGCTCGAACTCTACCGTTTTCGTCATCGTTTGTTCAATGGCGAGATGAGCGGTGAGGTACGGCGCGAAATTTTTGAACGCGGTCACGCTGCAGTCTTGCTACCCTTTGACCCAGTAAGGGATGAAGTGGTGTTAGTAGAACAGATTCGCATTGCTGCGTTTGATACCAGCGAAAGCCCGTGGTTGCTGGAGATGGTGGCCGGCATGATCGAAGAGGGCGAGTCTGTTGAAGATGTCGTTCGACGTGAGGCGGTTGAGGAAGCCGGGCTGACCGTGGGGCGGGTGAAAAAGATGTTGAGCTATCTGGCAAGCCCGGGGGGCACCAGCGAGCGCTTATCCATATTGGTTGGCGAAGTGGACGCCACACAGGCCGAAGGTATTCACGGTCTGGTGGATGAAAACGAAGATATTCGTGTTCATGTGGTGAGCCGGGAACAGGCTTATCAGTTGGTAGAAGAGGGGAAAATCGACAACGCAGCGTCTGTCATCGCCCTGCAATGGCTGCAACTGCATTATGAGAGCTTACGAAACGAGTGGAAAAAATGAAGCGTTATACACCTGACTTCCCTGAAATGATGCGCCTGTGCGAGACCAATTTCGCGCAGCTCCGCCGCCTGTTGCCACGTAACGATGAGGCCGGCGAAACAGTGAGCTATCAGGTGGCGAATGCGCAATACCGGTTAACGATTGTCGAATCCACCCGCTACACTACGCTTGTGGAAATCGAACAGACCCTGCCCGCTGTCAGCTACTGGAGCCTGCCATCAATGACAGTGCGCCTTTATCATGACGCTATGGTAGCCGAAGTGTGTTCGAGTCAGCAGATCTTTCGTTTTAAAGCGCGTTATGATTATCCGAATAAAAAGTTGCATCAACGCGACGAAAAGCATCAAATTAATCAGTTTCTGGCCGACTGGCTACGTTACTGTTTAGCACATGGAGCAATGGCGATTCCGGTTTGTTAGCGTAGTGAAACCTAAGGACACCATTTGGAAAGCCTGTTAAACCTTCCTCTGGCTGGTGGGGCCAGAGTCAGGATATTACAAATTACAGACACTCACCTGTTTGCCGAAAAACATGAAACGTTGTTAGGTGTGAATACCTGGGAAAGCTATCAGGCCGTACTGGATGCCATTCAGGCCCAGCAGCGTGAGTGTGATTTGATTGTCGCCACGGGCGACCTGGCGCAGGATCAGACCGCTGCGGCTTATCAGCATTTTGCTGAGGGCATCGCAAGATTCGGCGCGCCTTGTGTCTGGCTGCCAGGTAATCATGATTTTCAACCGGCAATGTATACCGCACTGCAGGAAGCAGGTATTTCCTCCTCCAAACGGGTAATCACTGGCGATAACTGGCAAATTCTCCTGCTTGATAGTCAGGTATTTGGCGTTCCACACGGTGAGCTGAGTGAATTCCAGCTCGACTGGCTGGAAAAAAAACTGAGTGCCAGTCCTGAACGTCATACGCTGCTATTGTTACATCATCACCCGTTGCCTTCGGGATGTAGCTGGTTGGATCAACACAGCTTGCGCAATGCCGCAGAGCTGGATAACGTGCTGGCGCGTTTCCCGCATGTTCGCTACCTGCTGTGCGGACATATTCACCAGGAGCTGGACCTCGACTGGAATGGCCGTCGCCTGTTAGCGACGCCATCGACCTGCGTGCAGTTTAAACCGCATTGTGCCAATTTCACGCTCGACACAATCGCGCCGGGCTGGCGCTGGTTGGATCTGTACCCGGACGGAAGCCTGCAAACTGAGGTCTGTCGTTTGCAATGCACGCGGTTCAACCCGGATACCGCGTCAGAAGGATACTGATGGCCACGCTCCTTTATTTGCATGGTTTTAACAGCTCACCACGTTCTGCGAAAGCGACGCAGTTGCGACATTGGCTGGCTGAACATTACCCTGATATCAACGTTGTCGTTCCCCAGTTGCCCGCTTACCCGGCGCAGGCTGCGGAACTGCTGGAATCGTTGGTGATGCAACATGGCGGGCAGCCGCTGGGTATTGTCGGTTCGTCCCTTGGGGGCTACTACGCAACCTGGCTCTCTCAGTGTTTTACGCTGCCAGCGGTAGTGGTGAATCCTGCCGTTCGCCCGTTTGAATTGCTGGCAGAGTTCCTCGGTAACAACGAGAACCCCTACACCGGGGAGCAATATGTGCTAGAGTCTCGCCATATTTACGAGCTCAAAGTGATGCAGGTCGACCCGCTGGACGCGCCGGATTTAATCTGGTTGCTGCAACAGACAGGGGACGAAGTGCTGGATTACCGCCAGGCCGTGGCGTATTACGACGCATGTCGTCAGACGGTAGAAGAGGGCGGTAACCATGCATTTGTGGGCTTTGAGAATCATTTCACACAGATTGTCGATTTCCTTGGGCTCCATTGAGCCCGCCGGGAAACGAAGCGGTCACTATCTACGAACACACCATGACGCAATCCTATAACGCTGATGCCATAGAGGTACTCACCGGGCTTGAGCCGGTTCGCCGCCGTCCGGGGATGTATACCGATACCACCCGTCCCAACCATCTTGGTCAGGAAGTTATTGATAACAGCGTGGACGAAGCGCTGGCAGGCCACGCGAAGCGCGTGGATGTCATTCTGCACGCCGATCAATCTCTCGAAGTCATTGATGATGGTCGCGGTATGCCGGTGGATATTCACCCGGAAGAGGGGGTGCCTGCGGTCGAGCTGATTCTTTGTCGTCTGCACGCTGGCGGCAAGTTTTCCAACAAGAACTATCAGTTCTCCGGTGGCTTGCACGGCGTAGGGATTTCTGTGGTCAACGCCCTGTCTCGCCGCGTGGAAGTGAACGTGAAGCGTGACGGTCAGATTTACAATATCGCTTTCGAAAATGGTGAGAAGGTCAGTGACCTCAAGGTTGTCGGGTCCTGCGCGAAACGCGCGACCGGTACCAGCGTCCACTTCTGGCCGGACGAGAAGTTCTTCGACAGCCCGCGTTTTTCCGTCTCCCGCCTGAGCCATCTGTTGAAAGCGAAAGCCGTGTTGTGCCCTGGCGTGGAAATCACCTTTAAAGATGAGGTGAACAACGCCGAGCAGCGCTGGTGCTATCAGGACGGTCTGAATGACTATCTTGCCGAAGCGGTGAATGGCCTGCCGACGCTGCCGGAAAAACCGTTTATTGGCAACTTTGCGGCTGAAACCGAAGCCGTGGATTGGGCACTGCTCTGGCTGCCGGAAGGCGGTGAGTTGCTGACAGAAAGCTACGTCAACCTGATCCCTACCATGCAGGGCGGTACTCATGTAAACGGTTTGCGTCAAGGGTTGCTCGACGCGATGCGTGAGTTTTGCGAATACCGCAATATTCTGCCGCGCGGCGTGAAGCTCTCGGCGGAAGATATCTGGGAACGCTGTGCATATGTGTTGTCGGTGAAGATGCAGGATCCGCAGTTCGCCGGGCAGACCAAAGAGCGTCTGTCATCGCGCCAGTGTGCGGCCTTTGTTTCCGGCGTAGTGAAAGATGCCTTTAGCCTGTGGCTGAACCAGAACGTGCAGGCCGCAGAAATGCTGGCGGAAATGGCGATTTCCAGCGCCCAGCGTCGCCTGCGTGCCGCGAAGAAAGTGGTGCGTAAAAAGCTCACCAGTGGGCCGGCGCTGCCAGGCAAACTTGCTGACTGTACCGCTCAGGATCTCAACCGTACCGAGCTGTTCCTGGTGGAAGGTGATTCGGCGGGCGGTTCTGCCAAGCAGGCGCGCGATCGTGAATATCAGGCGATCATGCCGCTGAAAGGTAAGATCCTGAATACCTGGGAAGTCTCCTCTGATGAGGTGCTGGCTTCTCAGGAAGTGCATGATATCTCTGTGGCGATCGGTATCGATCCGGACAGTGACGATCTGAGCCAGTTACGCTACGGCAAGATCTGTATTCTGGCGGATGCTGACTCGGATGGTCTGCACATTGCGACGCTGCTGTGCGCGCTGTTTGTGAAACATTTCCGCACGCTGGTGAAGAACGGTCATGTCTACGTTGCTCTGCCGCCGTTGTATCGTATCGATCTGGGCAAAGAAGTTTACTATGCCCTGACCGAAGAAGAGAAAACGGGTGTGCTGGAGCAGCTTAAGCGCAAGAAAGGTAAGCCGAACGTGCAGCGCTTTAAAGGTCTGGGTGAAATGAACCCGATGCAGTTGCGCGAAACGACGCTTGATCCTAACACTCGCCGACTGGTGCAGCTCATCATCAGTGATGACGATGATCAGCGGACAAATGCAATGATGGATATGCTGTTGGCCAAGAAACGTTCGGAAGATCGTCGCAACTGGCTGCAGGAAAAAGGTGATATGGCGGATATTGAAGTTTAAGCCACTGAGACTCTTCAGGCCGGGTGGCCTGAAGAGTGTTTGCCTCAGTTAGTCCATTATCGCTTTCTGTTTCGGCGAGAGGGGCTGTGTTTCAGGGGCAATTTCCGGCCAGAGTTTTTCATATTTTACCCCAGTCAGATCTTCCACAATGCTGCGTGTTTCAGGTGTTACTGCGGCACGTGAACCATTCTTTTTCAGTCTATCTACTTCATCGACAAAAACTTTGTGAGTCTGTTTATTCAAATGGAAGGTCAGAGCCTGCCATAAGGCGAGAACCAGCAAACCTGCGGTACCGATAAACAGTGTCATGGCAATGGTATGCACTGCTTGTTCTGGCTGGACCTGGCTGCCTTTTACAAAACCGCCCTCCTGCAAAATAAAACCGACAACAAAGGTCGCGATTGCGACGGTGGTTTTGCGAGAGAAGGTCATCACCGCTGCAAACAGACCTTCACGGCGCTGACGCGTAATCATCTCATCAATATCCGGAATAAACGGGAAGACATTCCACGGAGTAAATTCCAGAACACAGCGACCGACCTGATACAAACCGGCCAGGATAATCAGCAACAGGGCTTTTTGCTCCGTCGGGAAGAGATAAATTAGCAGAATACCGCCAAGGCAAAGCATCATCGTGCTGTAGGCAAAAACATAAAGTTTTGATGGGCCAAATTTGATGATAGCGAAACCGGCCACCAGCGTAACGGGCAGACCGATGATACTCATCGACAGCAGGCTTCCCGCAAACGCGGAGGAAACTTGCAGGCAGTAGACGCAGAAAAAGACGAAAACGGTATTGTAAATGTCTTTGGCGGTAAACGAGAGCAGATAGATGGCCAGATGTTTACGGAAGGCTCTCACTTTCAGCGTTGATAAGTAGTCCTTAAAAAGGCCCAGAATATTGACCCGTGAAGCTGAGCGATCGCTTTCCAGTTCGGCAAGCATTTCCGGCGTTAATTCGCGCTCCCAGGTCACTTTCCACGAGATAAATACGCAAACCATAAAAGCCACGGCAAATACGATGCCGTTTATCAGATAAGCTTCGGCACTCTTCTCGCCGAGGTAGCCAATGAGCAGCCCCGGAATAAATGTGGCGAGAAATGTTCCCGTTGCAGAAAGAAACATACGCCCGGTAGAAAGTTTTGTCCTGGCGTTGAAATCTTTGGTCATTTCAGAGGGCAGGGTTTCCCACGGGATAAGCACCATGGCAGCGATAATTTCAAAGGCAAGATATACGCTGAGATAGAACCAGTAGTTCATACCATTAAGCCAAAGAAGGGCATAAACCAGCATTAACGGTGAACCAATCAGCAGGAAAAATCGGCGGCGACCAAATTTCTTACCAAGGGTATTTTTATAAAAATGGTCTGTGAATGTTCCCATGAACAAACTGATAATAGCATCGACAATTCGCGCTATAGCTACGATGGAAGCAGCTTCTAATGGCGAGAGGCCCACAAACGTTGTGTAATAAAATAATAGCCATGCGCCAATGACGGTAAAAGCACCACCACCCATGATATCGGTAAGGCCATAACCGATACTGACAGGTATGGTAATTTTTCTTTCTGAATTCTTCATGTTTTATCTCGATTATAAAATCAGAAATTGAAATAAGAACGGGCGTTGTCAGCGCAAATTCCTTTGATCATACTGGATAAAATATCCATATCTTCTGGTACTTCGCCCCGATCCACCCAACCGCCTATAAGATTGCAAAGAATACGTCTGAAATAATCATGGCGGGTATAAGACACAAAACTACGGGAATCCGTAAGCATGCCAATAAAATTGGCAAGTAACCCTTGATCGGCCAGAGTCATTAATTGATTGACCATGCCACGTTGGGTATCGTTAAACCACCATCCAGAACCGAACTGCATGGGTGATTTAATCCCTTCTTCGCCACTCTGAAAATTAGCCAATGCCGAGGCTACAATATCGTTATAGCCAGCGTTTAAATTATAGAGAATGGTTTTAGGCAGACCATTATTTTCCGCCATTGCGTTAAGCAGGGCATTTAAATTCGCAGCCAGGTTCTGTTGGTCGGCAATTGAATCAAAGCCACTATTAATACCAATAGCGTGATATTGCGGCATATTATTATTTCGGATAGCACCGAAATGAATCTGCATTGCCCACTCTTTTTGCTTATAAAGAGCAGCGAGTTTCACAAAAATAATGCTGTTCCATGCCTGCATCCCTTCGGCGGAAAGTGTTTGTTGCGCCATTCTGGCCGCAAAAAGCGCCTCTGCTTGTTCATCGCTGACGCGCTGGTAGCTCACTTCTACCGGGCCATGATCGGAAATACGACAGCCAACCTCATGGAAGAAATCAATACGCGCGGCAATCGCAGCAATGAATGATGAAAAATGCGTAATATTGACTGAACTTATTTCAGCGAGCTGAGTGATAAATTGGCTAAACCGGATAGGATCCTCTTCAAATAATTCATCGGGACGAAATGTCGGTAGTACGCGCGTAGCAAACCCTTTCTCATTTTTAAGAAGTTGGTGATATTTCAAATCATCCAGGGGCTTATCCGTCGTGCAAATAATTTCAACGTTTGACCGTGAAATAAGTGCGCGGGGTGAAAAATCACTGTTTTTTAATTTATTGTTACATTCATTCATCACCTCACGCCAGTTGTTACTGTTTAGCGGGGTGTGAATATCAAAATAGGTGGCGAGTTCAAGATGTGTCCAGTGATATAACGGGTTGCCAAAGCTGGATTCAACCGTTTTAGCCCAGGCTTCAAACTTCTCCTCAGCAGAAGCATGGCCTGTAATATATTTTTCCTGAATACCATTGGCGCGCATGGCTCGCCATTTGTAGTGATCACCTTCAAGCCAAAGCTGGGTGATATCGCGAAAAGGTTTGTTTTCGAAAATGTCTCGGGCTTCAAGATGACAATGATAATCCAGTATTGGTTGCTTCTTCGCATAGCGCGTATAGAGCGTTTTTCCTGCTTTGCTGTTAATCATAAAATCGTCGTTAATCAACGTCATGATTGACTTGCTCCTGAAATTTTAACCTAAGGAATTTTTGTAAAAGTAATAACTGAGCTGTATTTACGGTATACCTAAAAATCGCTCAGTCTACTACCATACCAGATAAGTTTTTAATTATGTGAAGGGGGTCAAATTTTGAAATGGTGTTTTAACTGTATTTGTATTTCGATTATTAACGGATGCTTAACATATTTTTCAATCTATTTAACCTTGGTTATTGATTCAGAAAATCTATTGATTATTAAACCCCATCGTTTTAATGTAATGCCTATCAGCTACTAGTATGGTAGATATTGTTTGCTCATTCGGGTTGAGGTTGTTCTATGCAGATGACAATGCGGTGGTTTGGGTCAACAGAGGACAAAGTTTCTCTGGAATATATTCGCCAGGTTCCGGGCGTAGAAGGGGTTGTCGGTGCGTTGTACGACATCCCGGTGGGTGAAATATGGCCCGAAGATAAGATTGAAGCGCTGGTCGGCCAGGCCACCGCCGCCGGCCTGAAAATGGAAGTCATCGAGAGCGTTAATATTCATGATGACATCAAAATTGGTCTACCGAGCCGCGATCGTTACATTGAAAATTACCAGCAAACCATTCGCAATCTGGCGCGATTTGGTGTGAAGGTCATTTGCTACAACTTCATGCCTGTTTTTGACTGGATGAAGACTGACATGAACTATGTTCTGCCAGACGGCTCCCTGACCATGGCCTTTGAGAAAAAGGATATTGATAAAAGCCTGGAAGAGGTGGTGAGTGAGGTGCTCAGTAATTCAAACGGCTTTGCACTGCCTGGGTGGGAACCAGAACGTCTGGCGCAGGTACAGAAATTATTTGCCAGTTATAAAGGTGTCGACGACGAAAAATTACGGGAAAATTTAGTTTATTTTCTCAAGGCAGTCATTCCGGTTTGTGAAGACGTTGGTGTCAAAATGGCAATTCATCCGGACGATCCGCCGTACTCTATTTTCGGCCTGCCGCGCGTTGTCAAAAATCGTCAGGATCTGGATTGGCTCTGCAACGCCGTCGATTCAGAAGCCAATGGCATCACTCTGTGCACGGGGTCAATTGCAGAAGACCCTGAAAATAATGTCTACGAGATTCTGGCTGAATTTACCCGTCGCAAGCGTATTCATTTTGCCCATGTGCGTAATATTAAACTTATTAAGGATAAAGACTTTTATGAGTGCGCACATCCGTCACAGTACGGATCTCTGGATATGTACAAAGTGATGCAAGCGCTGCACGACAATGGTTTCAATGGTTATATTCGCCCGGATCATGGCCGTTTTATCTGGGGGGAAACCGGTCGTCCGGGCTATGGATTATACGATCGCGCGCTGGGTGTCACTTACCTGGTGGGCCTGTGGGAAGCGTTGCAAAAACAATCGGCGTAATGTTCTGGAACTGGTGATATTGCATCGCCAGATCCCTGTGGTTCTGAGAAATCAGGCGCGCCTGAATAAGGCATTTTACGGCGCAACCGGATGTCCCGGCTGCGCTTTTTCATACCCCGTCATCTCTCTTCTTCCCGGTCTACTCCCCTTCTACTCCTCATGGCGTACAACGCCGCTTCAACGCTTTTATTCTCATTCTAAAGGTGTATTTTATTTGCAATATATAGTTTCAACCGACTCATATTTTATTAAGGATGAAACATGCAACGCATTGTTATACCAACACATTATGTCCACGTGCGATCAACACCGTTATGGACTAAAGAGACCGCCCCCGCCTCTATCTGGCAGCGGCATCTGGATGCCGGTACGCGGCAGGGGGTAAATCCACGCTTGTGCGTTATGCAGGGGGCGATTCGCTATTACGGCTATGCCGATGAAACCAGCCCGCAGCCGGTAGAAACGATGACCATCGAAGCCGGACAGTTTGGCGTATTTCCGGCAGAAAAGTGGCACCGCATTGAAGCGCTATCAGACGATACGGTATTCAACGTCGATTTTTGGGTCGATCCCAAAGTTCTGATTGAAGGTTGAGGGGAATGTCATGACAACGGAAAACAAAGGCTATTCGCTGGCCGTCACAAACCGCGGCAGCAAAACAACGGCAGAGAAAGTGTATCTGAAACCGATGGCGCTCTATGTGCCGGATATCGCCGTTGCGGCGGTGGCTGAGCTGCTTGAAAAATTGGCGGATAAGAGCGCAAGCGAGAAGGGCTTTATCCTGACGGTGACCAATAACAACAACGGTGTGTCAGTGGATAAAGATTTCTCTGCGCTTGCAGAGCTGCACGATGCCACTGTGGCAGCGGATGCGGTCAAAGATCTGATCAATATCGTGCGTGGCTATGAGTCTGATGAAGAGACCAACGTCTGCGGATGGTGAATCGTTTTTGATGTCGCATGAAGAATGCCGTCATCGTGATTTACCCCTGTGAGATGAAAATTTATAGCCTTTATCTCACAGGGTTAATTGCAAAGCGTATCGCCGATCCCTTGTATAGCCCGGACAAGACGCTTACGCCGCATCCGGGAAACCCCGAAACAAGATCAGGATACAACGAGGGGATTAAACCCCTTGCTCCAGAATGCGGATATGCGTTTCCAGCACATCGCCTTTCACGGCTTCGCTCCAGGCTTTCATATGTGGCGTTTGCAGATGCGCTTCTAAGTGCGCCACGCTCTCCCAGTTTTCCACCATGATAATGGAGTCCGGTGCGCTCGTCTGGAAACTGACGCTTGCGGCATGGTCAACCCACGGCGCATAGCCATGGCAACCCTCTTCCTGCAACACCGTCGGGATAATTTTTGCGAATTGATCAAGGACCGCCTGGCGATGGTGCTGGCCAGGACGGGTACGAATTTCAGCAATCACTGTCAACATGGTTAACTCCTTCTAAGTCCAGCTTCACAGTTAAGCAAAAATCTCCGCAAGATGCTTGCGATATTCCTCAATATAACGCGGTACATCTGGCATTTTGATCACGTCATTCGCGATAAAGCTCGGCAGAGCTTCCATCCCGAGGAACTGATTCGCCTTGTGGAACGGCAGATAAACACCGTCAACGCCGACGCCATGGAAGAACTGCTCTTCATCGGTAAAGGCATCAAGCGGTGCGTTCCAGGTCAGAGAAAGCATGTATTTTTTCCCCTGAATCAGGCCGCCGGAACCGTACTTTTTCGCGCCGTCAGAACGGGTACGCCCATCGCTGGCATACAGTGAGCCGTGACCTTCGGTAAACACATCGTCCATGTATTTTTTTACGGTCCAGGGAGCACCCATCCACCAGCCAGGCATCTGCCAGATAACTACATCGGCCCAGAGAAAATTTTGCACTTCTTCTTTAACATCATAATCACCGTCGGTACGTACGCTTTTTACTGCGTGTCCGTTATCGCGCAGAAAACTTTCGGCGACAGAGGTGAGGGTGTCATTGAGTTGACCTTTAGAGTGGGCGAATTTTTTTGCGCCGTTGATAATCAGAATGTTGCTCATTTTTTGTCCTTAGCGAAACGTTAATGTCGGTAATTTTATCCCGCATGCGTCAATGACAAAACTGGCAAAGCGTGCAAAGACTTTTGCATTTAAAGCAATAATCGCTTTCGGAGTGGGACTGAAACGACCGCGCGTATTGCGCAAGATCGGTCAGGATTAACCTTCGTCGAACCGCCAAAGTAGCGCCTCAGGAGGATGCGATGAACGACACGCGTAAGGCGGTTTATTCAGCACGTTTCAGAATGGTTTGTCACTACATTGAACGTCATCTGGATGAGCCCTTATCACTGGAGGCATTGAGTGCGATTGCGCACTGCTCGCCTTTTCACTTTCACCGGATGTTTACAGCCTGGAGCGGAATGCCGCTTTATCGCTATATCCAGTGGCTGCGGCTGCGTCACGCCTCATGGCGGCTGGCGTTTAATCCGCACGATAAAATTATCGACATCGCCCTGGATGCGGGTTTTCAAAATCCGGAGTCGTTCAGTCGCGCCTTCAAAACGGCGTTAGGCGCCAGTCCCCGTCAGTTTCGTCGTGAACCGGACTGGGTGAATTGGCACCAACGCGTACCGAAAAACGTTTCTCAGGAGCGAACGATGAAAGAGATCAACATAGTCCTGTTTCCGACCACGCCAGTGGCGATGCTAAAACACCGGGGCGACCCGGCGCAGGTGAATGCCAGCGCCGCGACATTTATTGAGTGGCGGCGAAGTAGCGGTCTTTCGCCGGTTGAGCGTTATCCGACATACGGTATTGCATGGGACGATCCCGAGTCAGTGCCTGCCGACGCGTTCCGCTTTGATATTTGTGCGGCCGTGGAGCAGGCAGTACCGGCAAATACGTTTGGCGTCGAAAATGGCGAAATCCCCGGTGGGCGCTGCGCGGTCATCCGTCATCATGGCTCGCTCGACTCCGTGGGAGAGAGCGTGTATCACCTCTATCGGCACTGGCTGCCGGAGAGTGGCGAAACCGTGCGCGATTTCCCGGTCTTTTTCCACTATCTGAATTTTGTGCATCAGGTGCCTGAGCACGAACTCAAGACCGATATTTACCTTCCCCTCGTGTAAGCCTGACGCGGCCACCAGCCTTCGGTGGCCGCCAGATGCCTGAACAGGCGAAAGTCCCCCGGCGCGATAGGTTTTGTACGCGCATCACTATGCCTTAACGTCACAGATAGGGTAGTATCTGCGGCAATATTGCCGCCGAAAAGGCGGACGCACATGTTGAGGAATCACACTTAATGAGCGATATGGCAGAGCGCCTTGCGCTACATGAATTTACGGAAAACGCGTATCTGAACTATTCCATGTACGTCATCATGGACCGTGCGTTGCCGTTTATCGGTGATGGCCTGAAACCTGTTCAGCGTCGCATTGTTTACGCTATGTCTGAATTGGGGCTGAGCGCCAGCGCCAAATTCAAAAAATCCGCCCGTACCGTGGGCGACGTACTGGGTAAATATCACCCGCACGGCGACAGCGCCTGTTACGAAGCCATGGTCTTAATGGCACAGCCGTTCTCCTATCGTTACCCGCTGGTTGACGGACAAGGGAACTGGGGGGCGCCGGACGACCCGAAATCCTTCGCCGCAATGCGTTATACCGAATCCCGTTTGTCCAAATACGCGGAAGTGCTGCTGGGTGAACTGGGGCAGGGGACGGCGGATTGGGTTCCAAACTTTGATGGTACGCTGCAGGAGCCGAAGATGCTGCCTGCGCGCCTGCCGAACATTCTGCTAAACGGCACCACCGGGATTGCAGTCGGGATGGCGACCGATATCCCGCCGCATAACCTGCGTGAAGTGGCAAAAGCGGCGATCACCCTGATTGAACAGCCGAAAACCACCCTCGACCAGATTCTGGATATCGTTCAGGGGCCGGATTATCCGACCGAAGCAGAAATCATCACGTCGCGAACTGAAATCCGTAAAATTTACGAGAACGGTCGCGGCTCCGTACGTATGCGTGCGGTGTGGAAAAAAGAAGACGGCGCCGTGGTGATTACCGCGTTGCCGCACCAGGTTTCCGGCGCGCGCGTACTGGAGCAGATTGCCGCCCAGATGCGCAACAAAAAGCTGCCGATGGTGGATGACCTGCGCGATGAGTCCGACCACGAAAACCCGACCCGTCTGGTGATTGTGCCGCGCTCCAACCGCGTGGATATGGAGCAGGTTATGAACCACCTGTTTGCCACCACCGATCTGGAAAAAAGCTACCGTATTAACCTCAACATGATCGGTCTGGACGGACGTCCGGCGGTGAAAAACCTGCTGGAGATCCTCACCGAATGGCTGACTTTCCGTCGCGATACGGTACGTCGTCGCCTGAATTATCGTCTGGAGAAAGTACTCAAGCGCCTGCATATACTTGAAGGCCTGCTGGTAGCATTCCTCAATATTGACGAAGTGATTCATATTATTCGCACCGAAGATGAGCCGAAGCCGGTTCTGATGTCGCGGTTTGGCATCAGCGAGACCCAGGCCGAAGCCATTCTCGAACTGAAATTACGCCACCTCGCCAAACTCGAAGAGATGAAAATTCGCGGCGAGCAGGACGAGCTGGCAAAAGAGCGCGATCAACTGCAGGCTATCCTTGCCTCTGAGCGCAAGATGAATAATCTGCTCAAGAAAGAGCTGCAGGCGGATTCCGATGCCTTTGGCGACGACCGCCGTTCACCGCTGCATGAACGCGAAGAAGCGAAAGCGATGAACGAACACGATATGCAGCCGTCTGAGCCAGTGACTATCGTACTGTCGCAAATGGGGTGGGTACGTAGCGCCAAAGGCCATGACATTGATGCACAGGGCTTAAGCTACAAAGCGGGCGATAGCTGGAAAGCGTCGGCGAAGGGCAAGAGCAATCAGCCGGTGGTCTTCATCGACTCGACCGGGCGCAGCTATGCCATTGACCCGATCACGTTACCTTCCGCGCGTGGGCAAGGGGAGCCGTTAACCGGTAAACTGACCCTGCCGCCGGGTGCCGTTGTTGAGCATATGGTCATGACCAACGAAGACCAGAAACTGCTGATGGCGAGCGATGCCGGTTACGGTTTTGTCTGCACATTCAACGATCTGGTGGCGCGCAACCGTGCGGGTAAGACGCTGATCAGTCTGCCGGACAACGCCCGTGTGATGCCGCCGCTGGAAATTGAAAACGACGCGGATATGCTGCTCGCGATCACCACGGCAGGCCGTATGCTGATGTTCCCGGTGGGCGATCTGCCGCAGTTGTCAAAAGGCAAAGGCAACAAGATAATCGGCATTCCGTCGGCGGAAGCCGCCAAAGGCGAAGATGGCCTGGCGCATCTCTACCTGCTGCCGCCGCAGAGCACGCTGACGATTCATGTGGGTAAACGTAAAATCAAACTGCGCCCGGAAGAACTGCAGAAAGTGCAGGGAGAACGTGGCCGTCGCGGGACGCTGATGCGCGGCTTGCAGCGTATCGATCGCGTTGAGATTGATTCACCGTCCCGCCCCAGCGTCGGAAACAGCGAAGAGTAATTGTTCTGCATTCATCCCCCCACACATCGGTGGGGGGAATGACTAATTTTTCCCGTAAAAGCGTTGTTTATTCCAGAGTTGCGATTAACAATACGTTTTTACGACCCCGCATCTAACCAGGCCTGAGTGTTGCAGGCTAGTGTTTATGCACATAGGGATGGGTTTTCGAGGTAGCTATGCTATTTATTGTTCGCTTCATCATCGTTGTTATTTATTCCATTCTGGTGTGTGTCTTTGGTTCTATTTACTGCCTGTTCAGCCCACGTAATCCGAAGCATGTTGCTACCTTCGGGCATATGTTTGGCCGCCTGGCTCCGGTATTTGGTTTAAAGGTCGAAAAGCGTTTCCCGCAGGGTTACGAGCAGCATGGCAAGGCTATCTATATCGCGAATCACCAGAACAACTACGATATGGTCACCGCGTCTAACATCGTTCAACCGCCAACCGTCACCGTCGGCAAAAAGAGTCTGCTGTGGGTGCCGTTTTTTGGTTTGCTTTACTGGTTAACGGGCAACCTGCTGATTGATCGTAATAACCGGGCAAAGGCGCATGGCACCATTGCACAGGTGGTTAAACATATTCAGAAGCGCAATATTTCTGTCTGGATGTTCCCGGAAGGCACCCGCAGCCGTGGGCGTGGGTTGCTGCCGTTCAAAACGGGGGCGTTCCACGCAGCTATCGCCGCTGGCGTGCCGATCATCCCGGTTTGTGTCTCTGGTACGTCGAATAAAATCAATCTTAACCGCCTGAAAAACGGGCTGGTAATTGTCGAAATGCTGCCCCCCATCGATACCACCGGTTACGGTAAAGATCAGATTCGTGAACTGGCCGCGCATTGCCATGAGCTGATGAAAACGAAAATCGATGAGTTGGACAAGGAAGTGGCTGAGCGCGAGGCCACAGGAAGGGTCTAATCCTTTTGCTATATTGATGCCGGGAAATGATTTCCCGCGCGGTTTATTCAGTTTTTACACGGAGCAACTATGTCACTCAGTCGGCGTCAATTTATTCAGGTATCCGGGGCTGCATTCTGCGCAGGCGCGATACCGCTGAGGGCGAACGCCGCCGGGCAGCAACCGCCGCTGCCGATACCTCCGTTAATTGAATCCCGTCGCGGGCAGCCGCTTTTCCTGACTCTTCAGCGTACGCACTGGTCATTTGCCACCGGAACGCGCGCGCAGGTCTGGGGGGTTAACGGGCGTTATCTTGGGCCGACTATCCGGGTCTGGAGCGGCGATGACGTCAAAATGATTTACAGCAACCGTCTGGCAGAAAATGTCTCTATGACGGTGAGCGGGCTGCAAGTGCCTGGGCCATTAATTGGCGGCGCCGCGCGGATGATGACTGCGAATAATGATTGGGCGCCAGTGCTGCCGATTCGCCAAAGTGCCGCCACGCTCTGGTATCACGCCAACACGCCGAACCGTACCGCACAGCAGGTTTACAATGGCCTCGCCGGAATGTGGCTGGTGGAAGATGACGTCAGTAAATCGCTGCCCATTCCGAACCACTATGGTGTGGATGATTTCCCGATTATTATCCAGGATAAACGGCTGGATAATTTTGGTACGCCGGAATACAGCGAGCCAGGCAGCGGCGGCTTTGTCGGCGATACCCTGATGGTCAACGGCGCGCAAAGCCCGTTTGTCGAGGTGTCGCGCGGTTGGGTGCGTTTACGTCTGCTCAATGCCTCAAATTCTCGTCGCTATCAGTTGCAGATGAGTGACGGACGTCCCCTGCATGTGATCTCCGGCGATCAGGGGTTTTTGCCTGTTCCTGTGTCGATCAAGCAACTGGCGCTGGCGCCGGGTGAACGTCGTGAGGTGCTGGTTGATATGACCAACGGTGATGAGGTTTCTGTCACCTGCGGTGAAGCGGCTGGCATCATGGATCGTCTGCGCGGCTTTTTTGAGCCCTCCAGTATTTTGATTTCCACCCTCGTACTGACGCTGCGGCCTACCGGGCTACTGCCACTGGTCACCGATACCTTACCGATGCGACTTTTGCCATCGGATATCATGACCGGTACGCCTGTGCGCAGCCGCGATATTACACTGGGCAGCGATCCGGGGATCAACGGGCAACTGTGGGATCCGCAACGTATCGACATTACCGCTCAGCAGGGCTCCTGGGAGCGCTGGACAGTGCGTGCGGACATGCCGCAATCATTCCATATGGAAGGCGTACAGTTCCAGGTGCGTAACGTCAATGGCGCAATGCCGTTCCCGGAAGATCGTGGCTGGAAAGATACCGTGTGGGTTGATGGCCAGGTGGAGTTGCTGGTCTATTACGGGCAACCGTCATGGCCGCATTTCCCGTTCCAGTATGGCAGTCAGACCCTGGAGATGGCGGATCGCGGCTCGATTGGTCAGTTGCTGGTGAATCCGGCGGCCTAGTCGATATGAATGCTACTCTGTCGCCCGACAGCGTTCCCGGATGACGGCGTAAACGCCTTATCCGGGCTGTATCCTCTTCGGGTTCTGAGGCGAAAACCCGACACATATTCCTTCATTTCATGTATTGATCCAGCGTATAATCCACGCCCTTTGTTTATTTTTTTGCCACTTTTTTGGAAGCAAGATGAGCGCAATATCCCTGATCCAGCCGGATCGCGACCTTTTTTCATGGCCCCAGTACTGGGCGGCCTGCTTTGGTCCGGCTCCGTTTTTACCTATGTCCCGCGATGAAATGGATCAACTCGGCTGGGATAGCTGCGACATCATTCTGGTTACCGGCGATGCGTATGTCGATCACCCGAGCTTCGGTATGGCTATCTGTGGTCGTATGCTCGAAGCCCAGGGCTTTCGCGTTGGCATCATTGCCCAGCCTGACTGGAACAGCAAAGACGACTTTATGCGTTTGGGTAAACCAAACCTGTTCTTCGGTGTGACCGCAGGCAACATGGACTCGATGATCAACCGCTATACGGCGGATCGTAAGCTGCGCCATGACGATGCCTACACCCCGGATAACGTGGCGGGTAAACGTCCGGATCGCGCGACGCTTGCGTATACCCAGCGTTGCAAAGAAGCCTGGAGAGATGTGCCGGTGATCCTCGGTGGCATTGAAGCGAGCCTGCGCCGTACCGCCCATTACGATTACTGGTCCGATACCGTGCGCCGTTCGGTGCTGGTGGACTCCAAAGCCGACATGCTGATGTTCGGTAACGGTGAGCGTCCGCTGGTGGAAGTGGCGCATCGTCTGGCACAGGGCGAGCCTATCTCAGAGATTCGCGATGTCCGTAACACCGCGATCATGGTGAAAGAAGCGCTGCCGGGCTGGAGCGGCGTGGATTCACGTATTATTGATATGCCGGGTAAAATCGACCCGATTCCGCATCCCTACGGTGAAGATTTACCTTGCGCGGACAACAAACCTGTCGAGCCGAAGAAAGCCGAAGCGAAAGCTGTCGTTGTTCAGCCACCGCGTCCGAAACCGTGGGAAAAAACCTACGTGCTGCTGCCCTCCTTTGAGAAGGTCAAAAGCGACAAAGTGCTGTATGCCCACGCTTCGCGTATTTTGCATCATGAAACCAACCCAGGCTGTGCCCGTGCACTGATGCAAAAACATGGCGATCGCTACATCTGGATTAACCCGCCGGCGATCCCGCTTTCTACCGAAGAGATGGACAGTGTTTTTGCCCTGCCGTACAAGCGTGTTCCGCATCCGGCCTACGGTGACAGTCGTATTCCGGCGTACGAAATGATCCGTTTCTCCATCAATATTATGCGCGGCTGCTTTGGTGGCTGCTCCTTCTGTTCGATCACCGAACATGAAGGGCGCATCATTCAGAGCCGTTCGGAAGATTCGATCATTAACGAGATCGAAGCCATTCGCGACACGGTTCCGGGTTTTACCGGCGTTATCTCCGATCTGGGTGGCCCAACGGCCAACATGTACATGCTGCGCTGTAAGTCGCCGCGCGCGGAACAAACCTGTCGCCGTTTGTCCTGCGTGTACCCGGATATTTGCCAGCACATGGATACCAACCATGAGCCGACGATTAATTTGTACCGCCGCGCACGCGATCTGAAAGGCATCAAAAAGATCCTGATCGCATCCGGGGTGCGTTACGACATTGCCGTAGAAGATCCGCGTTATATCAAAGAGCTGGCGACGCACCACGTGGGTGGCTATCTGAAGATTGCCCCGGAACATACCGAAGAAGGGCCGCTGTCGAAGATGATGAAGCCGGGCATGGGGAGCTATGACCGTTTCAAAGAGCTATTCGATACCTTCTCGAAGCAGGCCGGTAAAGAGCAGTATTTGATCCCGTACTTTATCTCTGCTCACCCGGGTACGCGCGATGAGGATATGGTCAATCTGGCGCTGTGGCTCAAACGCCACCGTTTCCGCCTCGACCAGGTGCAGAACTTCTATCCGTCACCGCTCGCTAACTCAACGACCATGTATTACACCGGGAAAAATCCGCTCAGTAAGATTGGTTATAAGAGTGAAGATGTGGTGGTGCCTAAGGGCGACAAACAGCGTCGTCTGCATAAAGCGCTGCTGCGTTACCACGATCCGGCGAACTGGCCGATGATCCGTCAGGCACTGGAAGAGATGGGTAAAAAGCACCTGATTGGTTCACGTCGCGATTGCCTGGTACCGGCTCCGACGCTGGATGAAATGCGTGAAGCGCGTCGCCAGAATCGTAATACCCGTCCGGCGCTGACCAAACATACCCCGATTGTTCATCAGCGTCAGAACGGTTCCACACGCAGCGAAACCGCAAAGCGTGGCGTTGCGAAAAACGGCGCAGTGAAAAGTGATGCTGTGAAAACGGGTGCTGTGAAGAGTGGCGCGGTGAAAAGCGGCGTAATGAAAAACGATAATGCGAAAAAAGCGGTGAAGCGTAAGGCGAGCTAACGATTCACCTGTCCCTTACCCTTCGGGAGAGGGGCTGTAGCCCGGATAAGGCGTTTAGCGCCGCATCCGGGAACGCGCTAACTTGCCTGCCACTCTGCTAGGGAGAAGGCTGGGAAGAAGGTGTGCTGGTGACATGTTTATCGTCCGCTTTATCGCTCAGCGCTTCCTGCTGTCGTTCGCGGTTATACTCTTTAATCCCCTGGTATAAGCTCTGGGTTTCATTGACGATGTCGTCAATCAGCCAGCGGCCGTTTTCATCCACCAGGGAGAGCGTCTGTGTAACGGTCTCCGGCCCATCGCTGAATGGGCGGAAGCGGACCACCGCGTCAACGTGCTGACTATCATGGGGCACGATATCGACCTGCTCCAGCACCAGGTTGTCATAATCCTGGCAACCGCAGATAGGATCGTAATTCAAATAGCCTACATCTCCCTCCGCCGTCAGCCTCTGATCCTCTGCGACCTCTTTCATGAGCCGACTGGAAATCACCTGATCTTTGCCGGAAGCATCAAAAATGACCCCGGCTTGATTATCCTTATAGTGCTGATAAAGCAATTCCACGCTACGCTGAGGAGATTCACCAAACGCGGAAAAGCTGCAAATAAAAAGCAATACCAATAGTTTTCGCATAGTCGATTCTTCTTGTGGGGCACTGTACCCAGAGTAGCATTGCCTTTGTGCAGGCGTAAGTCTTCATATACGAAGAGATGTTTATCTGAATTCAAGGAGCGAGTGATGGCAACACGATTCTGGCCGGGTATCGCGCTTTTAGCGCTATTACAAAGCGGGTGTGTGGCATACACCCAGTCTCAACCCGCACTGGAAGGCCGCCTGGTGGATAGCAGCGGAAAACCCATACCCGCGGCCACTATTACGCTGAAAAGCTATCGTCCAGGGGCCAGCACCGTAACCGATAGCAAGGGCTTTTTCGCTTTTGCAGGCGAGCATGAATGGTCGTTCTTTTTACCCGTTGGGCCAATCGACAAGATTAACCTTTCCCGCTTGCTTATCAGTGCGCAGGGGCAGCAATACGATGTGTTGCTCTCATACGGGCTGAGTGGACCTTACGGCTCGGGTCCGTCGGAAGTGGGTGTGCTGTGTACGCTACCTGAAACGCAACTGCCAACGGATAATGAGGGCACAACGCCGGATATCTGCCAGCGGGTGCCGTATAAAGAAATACAGGCATCCCGCACGGCAGAGTGAGTCGGTGGAAATCAGCCCGGCACTCAAGCCGGGCTAAAAGGACTCATTAGTACAGCCCCAGCATTTTCCACCAGACAAGGCCGATGGTCATAAACACAGCCTGGTTGAACAGGCTAATCAAGAACCCCGTTCGCCACCAGGTGCCTGTTGGCACGTAACCGGCGCCAAACAGAATAGGACCACGTGCGTGGGTGTACTGCGTCAGTGAGCAATAGAGGCTACTGGTAAACGCCAGCATCAGCGCCATTGGCGCGGCGGGAATATTGAGGTGAATACCCACGCCGAGGAAGACGGCGTACAGTGCGGCGATTTGCGCATTACCGCTGGCGAAAAAGTAGTGGGTATAGAAATAGGCGGCGTTCAGCAGCAACAGTACAATCACCCAACTGGTGCCACCCATTGCGTTTCCGATGCTTTCACCAATCACGCCGCCAAACCAGGTGGTGAAGCCCAGTTTTTTCAACTGGTTCGCCATCATCAGCAGCGCCGCAAACCAGATCAGCGTATCCCAGGCTCCTTTCTCGCTTTTCACATCTTCCCAGCTCAGTACTCCGGAAAGTAACAGTACCGACAGGCCAACAAAAGATGCGGTTGTCGGGTCCACCCCCAGCGCATCGCCGAAGATCCACAGTATCAGCAGAAGCAGGACGGTGCCGAGCATCAGCCATTCGCCCCGGCTCATTTTCCCCATCAATGCCAGCTCACGCTGCGCCAGGACGGGGGCATCCGGGGTGTGTTTGATTTCCGGACGCGTTATCCAGTAAACCAGCACCGGCACGATAAGCAAGGAGACAACGCAGGGAGCCAGCGCGGCGATAAACCAGCCGCCCCAGGTCAGCGTGACACCTGCGTTTGCCGCCAGCTTCACCGCCAGCAGGTTACCGGTATAGCCGGTCATAAACAGCGCGGCGGTGACATCGTTAACGTTGCCGATACAGGTAATGAGAAAGGTACCGATTTTGCTACGCGATTCATCTTCCGGACGAGAGTCAAAGCTGCGGGCCAGTGAGTCGGCAATCGGGTAGATGACCCCACCGCAGCGTGCGGTATTACTTGGCATGGCGGGGGAGAGGATCAGATCGGCAAACGCCAGACCATATGCCAGCCCAAGCGTGCGCTTACCGAGCAGGCGGATCATTTGTAGTGCGATGCGTCGACCAAGCCCGGTTTTGATAAAACCACGAGCGATCATAAAGGCGACGACGATAAGCCAGATAAGTGAACTGTTCAGCTCGCTTAATGCCGTGAGGATAGCGCCATTAGCGGTTTTATCACCCGCGGCGTAGGTGAGGGCGAACACGGTGATACCGATGATGCCGACTGCGCCAATAGGCAGCACCTTCGCGACGATCGAGGCAATAGTTGCGACAAAGACAATAGCTGAATGCCAGGCCTGGGCGCTGAGTCCTTCCGGAGGGGTTACTTGCCAGAGGCCGGTGGCGATAGCAACGATAATAATTAAAGGGAGCCATCGGACTCCTGACGTGGTTTTTTCGGCCATAAAGTCATCCCTATTCATGGTGTAAATAAACATCGCGAATAAATAATCATTACAAGTGATTATGTGGTTTCAGCATAAATTATGCTGCGCTACAAATGTGAACAAATACACAATAAGAATAGGGCTAAATTGTTTCCTGATGTTTCTGATTTCAGAGCAAAAAAAGCCCGGCATGGACGCCGGGCGGGTGGAGAGTAAAAGGCATTAGCCGCCGAACTGATCCGGGTCAGGGCCAAGACGTTTGCCCTGATCGAGTTTAGCGATTTCGGCCAGCTCGTCTTTATCGAGACGGAAATCCCAGACGTCAAAGTTTTCGGCAATGCGCGCCGGAGTGACGGATTTCGGGATCACAACCAGACCGCAGTCCAGATGCCAGCGAATCACAATCTGTGCGGGAGTCTTGCCGTATTTATCCGCCAGCTCGCGGATAATTTTCTGATCAAATACCCCTTCGCCGCCCTGTGCCAGTGGGCTCCAGGATTCGGTCTGGATTTTGTGCGTGGCATTCCAGGCATGCAACTGGCGCTGCTGTAAAAGAGGGTGCAGTTCAATCTGGTTGATAACCGGGGTCACGTTCGTCTCATCGATCAGCTTCTGCAGATGATGAATCTGAAAATTACATACCCCAATGCTCTTCACCAGCCCCTGTTCCTGGAGTTGGATCATTCCTTTCCAGGCCTCAACATAGTGATCGATAGCCGGAACCGGCCAGTGCATCAGGTAGAGATCAACATAATCGAGCTGCAGTTTATCGAGGCTTTCTTGCAATGCTTCCTGTGGGCGTTTCTGATCGTCATTCCACAGTTTTGTGGTAATAAACAGGTCCTCACGCGCAACGCCTGCACTTTTTAATGCCGTGCCGACGCCGTCTTCATTTTTATACGCGGCAGCGGTATCAATAGAGCGATAGCCCACTTCCAGCGCCTTGTGAATGGCGGAAACCACTTCCTCATTGCCCGCTTTCCACACGCCAAGACCCAGCTGCGGCATCAGGTTGCCGTCCGAAAGCTTAATCACGGTTGGATGTGTCATGCATTCCTCCTGTATGAGCTTACCGGGACAAGTCCCGGTAAGGTTGTGTGCATTAAGTCTGGACGAAAAGTCCAAAAACGAAAGGCAGCGGAGTAAAAAGCTTAGCGTGCCGCTTCGTAAATGCGACGGCTGACCTCAAGAGTAATATCCTGATGTTCACCGAGTTTTGTCATGCCATGTTCTTCCAGTTTTGCCAGCAACGCAGGGATAGAACTGCCGTCCAGACCGTAACCGGACAGACGCGTCGGCACCCCCATCTGCTCAAAGAAACCACGGGTTGCTTCAATAGCGGCATCGATACGACTGTCTTCACAACCTTCGCTGATATTCCAGACGCGTTCCGCGTATTGCAGCAGTTTGGCGCGCTTGGTGTCGCGTTTTTCATTCCACAGGGCAGGGAGTACTATCGCCAGCGTCTGGGCATGATCAAGACCGTGCATTGCCGTCAGCTCATGGCCGAGCATATGGGTCGCCCAGTCTTGCGGCACACCCGCACCAATCAGGCCGTTTAGCGCCTGGGTGGCCGCCCACATGACGTTGGCGCGGACATCATAGTTTTCCGGTTCTTTCAGCGCTTTCGGACCTTCTTCAATCAGCGTCAGCAGAATGCCTTCAGCGAAACGATCCTGGATTTTGCCGTTTACCGGGTAAGTGACATATTGCTCGACGGTATGCACGAAGGCGTCCACAACACCGTTAGCGACCTGGCGCGGCGGCAGAGTGTAGGTGTAAACCGGATCCAGTACGGCAAAAATCGGCTGAACGTGTTCAGACATAAACGCTTGTTTATCGCCAGTGGTTTTACGGGAGATAACCGCGCCTTTGTTGGATTCAGAGCCGGTTGCCGGCAGGGTCAGCACGGAACCCATCGGGATTGCGCTGGTGATTTTGCTGCCGTAAGTTTGCAGAATTTCCCACGGATCCACGCCTTCCGCGTAATGCGCCGCTGCAGCGATGAATTTGGTGCCATCCAGCACTGAGCCGCCGCCGACCGCCAGCAAGAAGGTGATTTTTTCATCCTGCGCGATTTTGACGGCTTTCATCAGCGTTTCGTAAGACGGATTGGGTTCGATACCGCTGAATTCCCGTACATCCAGACCTTCCAGCGCGCTATACACCTGATCCAGCACACCGTTTTTCTTCACGCTACCGCCACCGTAGGTAATCAGGACGCGAGCGTCTGCCGGGATTTGCTCACGCAAATCGGCAATCGCGTCTTTACCAAACAGGATGCGGGTAGGGGTATGGAGATTAAAGTTGTTCATTGCTCGTTCCCTTTATGTGGGTGATTGATGAGCAGGCAGAATGCTGCCCGATGGCAATGATTGTGGCCGTGGTGGGCTTTCCTCTCAATGCACATTTCTGCCGATGTCTTGCCTGTTTCTCCAGCTTGCTGGAGAAACCGCACAAAAGATTGCACACTGTAGCGGTCGAAAAACAGTGAAGGAGCGGCGAGCTATGAACCGTGACGAGATTTGCCAGGCGTTAACGCAAAAAGTAAAACTACTGAAAAATAATGAAAACTATCTCAGTACGCTTCTTCCGGATATCCGTTTACTTTATGGTACTGAACCGGGAACCCGCACGCCGGTGATGTATCAACCGGGGATCGTTTTTCTCTTCTCCGGCCATAAGATTGGTTATATCAACGAGCGTGTATTTCGCTACGATACCAATGAGTATTTACTGCTTACCGTCCCCTTACCCTTTGAGTGTGAAACCTATGCAACGCCGGAGATTCCGCTGGCGGGGTTACGCCTTAACGTCGACATTCTGCAGCTACAGGAACTGCTGATGGATATTGGCGAAGATGAATCTTTCCAGCCTGCGATGGCGGCAAGCGGCATCAACTCTGCCACGCTGTCCGAAGAAATCCTGTGTGCGGCGGAGCGTTTACTCGACGTGATGGAACGCCCCCTGGATGCCCGTATTCTGGGAAAACAGATCATTCGCGAGCTGCTCTATCACGTGCTCACTGGACCGCGTGGCGGCGCACTGCTGGCGCTGGTTAGTCGCCAGACCCATTTCAGCTTAATCAGCCGGGTGCTGAAACGCATTGAGAGCCAATACACGGAAAACCTGAGCGTCGACGAACTGGCGGCGGAAGCCAATATGAGCGTCTCTGCGTTTCACCATAACTTTAAGTCGGTGACCAGCACCTCGCCGTTGCAGTACCTTAAAAGCTACCGCCTGCACAAAGCGCGAATGATGATGATCCATGATGGAATGAAAGCCAGTGCTGCGGCCATTCGTGTGGGGTATGAGAGCCCGTCGCAATTCAGCCGCGAGTTTAAACGCTATTTTGGCGTCACGCCGGGGGAAGATGCTGCGAGAATTCGCATGATGCAAGCGGGCTGATTTTCCTTCTCCTTTTGGGAGAAGGAAAAAGGAAAGGTATCAGGCGCTGCAGTATTTTTTCTTAATCACGACGGCCAGCGTACCCACCAGCCCGGCGACCAGCAGGAAAAGCGGCAGAATCATCAGGAATGTCATCACCTGATCTTCGTGGCGTTTGACGAAGGGGATCATGCTAATGGCATAGCCCAGCGTGGTGATCATGCCGACCCACAGCAGGCCACTGAGCCAGTTGAAAAGCTGAAAGCGGCGGCTGGACAAGCCTGAAATCCCGGCCATGGTTGGCAACAGAGTACGCACGAAAGCCAGGAAACGCCCGGCCAGCAGCGCCAGCAAACCGTGACGGTCAAACATGCAGGTTGCGCGCTGGTGGTATTTCTCCGGCAACTGCGCCAGCCAGCTCTTCACCACTCGCGTATTCCCCAGCCAACGTCCCTGCAGGTAGCTTAACCAGCAGCCCAGACTGGCGGCAGACGTCAGGATCAGGAGTGTCGACAGGTAGTCCATGCAACCACGCGCCACCAGTGCGCCAGCCAATAAAAGCAAACTGTCCCCAGGTAAAAACGAGGCCGGAAGCAATCCGTTTTCTAAAAAGAGTGTGGCAAACATCACGAAATAGACGACGCCAACAATATGTGGATTCGCCAGCGCTGCAAAGTCGTGGTGCCAGAGCGCAGCGATAATGTCTTGAATTACAGCCATGGACTTTCCTGTGGTACCGCTTAGAGAAGGCTATTGTACCTGCTTATCGCCCGAAACACCTTGATCCCAGGCGCAATTAATACAGAGTATTCTGCTAGCGTAATCAGAATTTTCAACCAGCAGTTAACAATTTAAACGATACGCTGGAAACCTGCGGCCAAATCTTCAATTAAATCATCAACATTTTCCAGACCAACATGAACACGAATCAGAGTACCGCTAAAATCCACGCCGCCATCAGGACGAATAGCCGCGATCTGTTCCGGTTGATTTGCCAGAATTAATGATTCATACCCACCCCAGGAGTAGGCCATGCTGAACAGTGAGAAATTATCGAGGTATGCCGCCAGCTCTTCATTGTTAAGACGCTTGTTCAGAATGAAGGAAAACAGGCCGCTGCTACCGCTAAAATCGCGCTTCCAGAACTCATGACCTTTGCTCCCGGGCAGCGCCGGATGATTAACCTGCGCGACTTGCGGCTGCGAAGCCAGCCACTCGGCGATTTTCAGACTGCTTTCATGATGTTGACGCAGACGTACGCCAAGGGTACGCAGGCCACGGCTGGTCATGTACGCCGTATCCGCATCGACCATTTGCCCCATTAGATAAGCATTCTCACGCAACTGATCCCAACAACGGGCGTTGGAAACCGCTGTGCCGATCATCCCATCAGAGTGGCCAATCAGGTATTTGGTGGCGGCCTGAATAGAAATATCGATATCAAATTCAAGGGCTTTAAAGAGAATGCCTGCCGCCCAGGTATTGTCGATCATAATGATCGCCTCTGGCGCAACGCTTCGGACCGCCTGCACAATTGCCGGTACGTCATGAACTTCCATGGTGATGGAGCCAGGGGACTCGAGGAACACGATTTTCGTATTGGGCTGAATCAGACGCACAATGCTTGAGCCGATCATCGGGTCAAACCAACTGGTGGTCACGCCGAGTTTGGTGAGGATCTTCGTACAAAAATCCTGGCTTGGCTCATAGGCGCTATTGGTCATCAGGATATGGTCGCCCTGTTCTACAAACGCCAGAATGGTATTTGCCACTGCCGCTGCGCCACACGGGAAAAGAGCACAGCCCGCACCGCCTTCCAGCTCACACATGGCGTCCTGCAATGAGAAATGGGTCAGCGTGCCGCGACGCCCGTAAAAAAGCTCGCCCTTTGCGCGATTACGCGTGGCCTGCTTTTTCGCTTCGACAGTGTCGAAAACCAGGGAGGAAGCCCGTTGAATGACACTATTCACCGAACCCTGCGTGTATTTCTTGCTGCGCCCCGCGTTCACCAGAGCGGTATCAATATGCTTCGCCGTCATGTTCGCCTAACCTGTTTTTATACGTCTGGATGTCCAGACTACCATGAATGCCGGACGATGCATCGGTGCCTGTTCTGATAAAGCATAAAATTTTATGAATATTCGGCGATGAAACTTTTTTACTGCGTGAGCGCAAGGAAAAAGCGGGAATATTGCGGCAGTATGTAAATACTAATGAGAACTACTATCAATTCGACGATGTTTTGATATTATTATGCTCAGATTTTGTGATATGCGTCGTGGAGATACACAGTGGGTAATAATTTGATGCAGGCGGATCTTTCCGTTTGGGGTATGTATCAACATGCCGACATCGTAGTAAAAATTGTGATGATCGGGTTGATTCTGGCATCAGTGGTCACCTGGGCAATCTTCTTTAGTAAAAGTGCTGAGATGATTGCGCATAAACGCCGTCTTAAACGTGAACAGCAATTGCTGGCTGATGCCCGTTCGCTGGATCAGGCCAGTGAAATCGCCTCCTCTTTCCATGCCAGAAGCCTCAGCACGCAGTTAATTAACGAAGCTCAAAATGAGCTGGAGTTGTCCGCGGGTAGCGAAGATAACGAAGGTATTAAAGAGCGTACTGGTTTTCGCCTTGAGCGTCGCGTGGCCGCTACGGGCCGTCATATGGGCCGTGGTAATGGTTATCTTGCGACGATTGGCGCTATTTCCCCGTTCGTGGGGCTGTTTGGTACCGTATGGGGTATCATGAACAGCTTCATTGGTATTGCCCAGACGCAGACCACTAACCTTGCTGTGGTTGCACCAGGTATCGCGGAAGCGTTGCTGGCCACCGCGATCGGTCTTGTGGCGGCGATTCCTGCGGTGGTTATCTATAACATCTTCGCCCGCATGATCGGCGGCTATAAAGCGACGCTGGGTGATGTTGCCGCACAGGTTCTGCTGCTGCAAAGCCGCGATCTGGATCTGGCTGCCAGCGCCGCTGCAAAACCCGTTCACGCCGCCCAGAAACTACGAGTAGGTTGATGCCCCATGGCAATGCGTCTTAACGAAAACCTCGACGATAATGGCGAAATGCACGAAATCAACGTAACGCCGTTTATCGACGTTATGCTGGTACTGCTGATTATCTTCATGGTGGCTGCGCCGCTTGCAACGGTAGATGTGAAAGTTAATCTGCCGGCTTCCACCAGTCAGCCGCAGCCGCGTCCGGAAAAACCCATTTACCTGTCCGTCAAAGCGGATAACAGTATGTTCATTGGTAACGATCCGGTGACTGACGAAACGATGGTGACTCAGCTTGATGCCATCACCGAAGGGAAGAAAGACACGACGGTCTTCTTCCGTGCGGATAAGACGGTAGATTACGAAACCATCATGAAGGTGATGGATACTCTGCATCGCGCGGGCTATCTCAAAATTGGCCTGGTCGGCGAAGAGGTTGCAGCCGCGAAGTAACCCTCGCGTTTGCTTATTAAGGCTGGCCTGCGGGTCGGCCTTTTTGTTTTCAGGGTTCCGCTCAGCCGACGATATAACACCTTATTTCAGGGGGATGCTAACCTGAGAATGCGTAAACCAATACAACGGGAATGATTCAGTGAATAGTCAAATAGAGTGAATAATTATTGATAATAAGGGGAGGGATTATAAGGTTATTTCGCTACTTGCGCAGGCGCTGACATAAGGGGCGTTGCAGGGTCTTCTGGCGCCGATTTTTCCTCAGGCGCAACGGTCGTCACAACCGCGGTACGATATTCTTCATCGGCAAGCTTACGGCTGATGCGCAGGGTTGCTGTCTCTCTGGCAAGGATATGCTGGTAATTGGCTTCCAGCCTGGCCATTATTTTTTCCAGCAGTTCAGGACGCTCCTCCACGATAGCGTTTATGGTCGCACCATAGATCTCTTCTTTTACCTGAAAGGCATAGATTTCCCGGCGATTTTGCCACTTTAGTCGTACAAGGGCCGCAGGGATAGAGATAAGCTCATGGGCAATACGCTGTATGGTGGCGTTCTTACTCTGAATCAGTGCATCAATATTTTGCTTTAAGATAAATTCGTCGCTGGGTTGATTGTCTAAAGTCAAATAAACGTCGTTATTATCTATTTTCTCCACGTCATTCATCCCCTAGCTTATAAAACAAAGGCGTATCTTTTTCGCGGGTAATGAGATTAAGCCAAATTTCATTTCCTGCTTCATTAATTTGTTTGGTCTTTTCGGAAATTATTTGGCTTAATGTCTGTGCATCAATCTCGCCTTCGGCTTGCAAATCGTTCAGCAGGCGGGCAAAAGTTTCGATTTTTACCACACGATATAATCGATCTTTTATATGACGATCGCGCTCTTCAAGCAACATATTCCGCGACTGACCGGTACGATTGGCATTCGCTAATATATCGCTGGCATAATCAGAGAGCGTTCTTTTTCCCTGAGCTAAATTAGTGTCTTTTTCTGCTTCTCCCGGTTCTGTTTCCGTAACGGAAATGTGAAATCGAGCCGGGACAAGATTCTCGGGGAGCATTTCTAATATCCTTTAATATCAATAAGGTAGGCGAAGTTTAGGCGTGAGGTTCGTTGACAATATCATGGCGCACTTTTAAAATCAAAAAAAATGGAGCCTGCATATGAACAGTATTTATTATTCTGTTGTCATTTTATTGCTGTTAACGGGCGGCGTACTTTTATTGATGCGCGAAAACAATAAAAAGCCGTCCATAGCTGAAACTGAAACGTTGGCGCCGCAAGCTAAGCCTCTGTCCAAAGAGGAGGGCGAAGACCATTTCGCAATGCTAATGAATGCCATTACCCCGGTGTGGTACTGGCGTGTGAATCATGAATATATCGATTTTCTTCATGCGACGATTAAACGCATGAACATGGCGGAGATAAATAGTGTACCTGGGTTATTTGAGGCGCAGCGCCGTTGCAGCGATCTCAATTCTGCCGTCTACAAGTATTATGACAATATTAAAAAGCGCTGTTTAAACGGCGAAAAAGTGATGCACTCTGACCTTGATGTGTTGAACCTGCGCCAGTGTTTTCGCGAGTTCAGCATGGAAGCCTACCCGGAACTGGTCGTGCTGGTATGGCCGGAATATCAGCGCCCGGAGATAGACCCGGCACAGGTGTAACCTGTCGTGACGCCCCACTGCTGCCAGAGCAGCAGTGGGGCTGGCGAATCAATATTTCGCGTGGTGTTTAAAGCGGAAATCTTCCATAAAGCCGGTCAGTTTCTCTACCGCACCGAGCGTCAGCGCGTTATAGATTGAGGCGCGTACGCCGCCAATCGCGCGGTGACCGCCAAGGCCGGAGAATCCAGCGGCCGTCGCTTCATTCAGGAACAACGCTTCCAGCTCTTTCGTTGGCAAATTGAACGCAACATTCATATCAGAACGGAAAGCCGCTTCACCCCACGGGCGGTAGAACTCATTACTGCCGTCAATCAGGCCATACAGCAATTTCGCTTTTTGCTGGTTGATTTGAGCCATGTTTTCCAGCCCACCGACGTCATTGAGCAGCCAGCGTGTGACCAGCAGTACAACATAAATTGCGAAGACCGGCGGGGTGTTGAAGTTCGAGTGCGACTCAACCTGACGGCGATAATCCAGGAATGACGGTAGGTTATCCGGGGCGTTTTGTACCACGCTGTCACGAACCAGTACGATGGTAACGCCTGCCGGACCAATGTTTTTCTGCGCATGGGCATAAATCAGTGAGAATTTATCGGCCTCACACGGCTTAGACAAAAAGTCAGAAGACATGTCACAGACGCGCGGCACGTCGTCGCGGCCCAGAATACGATTGAATTGCAGACCTTCTACCGTCTCGTTGGAGACATAGTGAATGTACGGAGCGTCCGGCGAAAAATCTAACTCTTCATCGGTCGGCAGACGGCGATAACCATGTTCCTCACCGCTCCAGATGACGCGAACCGGGCCTTCACGCATGGCCTCGGTCACCACTTTACGGCTCCAGTAGCCGGTATCAAAATATTCTGCCGGGTGTTTTTTCCCCCGCAGCATGGTCATCGGGACCATAGAGAACTGCTGTGTCGCACCACCCTGCAGGAACAGGATATGGTAGTCGGAAGGCAGGCCCAACAGCGTGCGGATATTGTTTTCGGTTTCACGCACCACATTTTCAAACCAGTCTGAACGGTGGCTGATACCAAGAATGGACAGCCCCGCCTCAGGGACATTAATGATCGCCTGTTGGACCTGGTTTAATACCACCTCGGGCAGCGCGCCCGGGCCGCCGGAGAAATTCAGTGCGTTATTCGGATTCAATGACATGTTCTTACCTGTGTAGCATAAATGGGTTAGAGCGTTTTACCGGCCCGTTGTAACAACATTTCCCGCATCGCAGTTTTGACTTTATGCATATGAATCTGCTTGTTGGGAAACATCACTTCGTCGTCCATGGCGTGCACGACCATCGCCGGATCGATTTCAAAAATCAGCAGTTCGCCGTTCTGCGTCTCGGCACAATCGATACCGATGTACTCAAGGCCTGTGCGCTGGCTAATTGCGTCCAGTGCATCACGGTGGCGTGCGGCAAAATCAGCGAATTCGTTCAGGAAGCGGGCTTCCTGAACGCGTTTGTTTTCGTCTTCGTACATCCCTGCGTTGACGTAATGGATCATCCAGTTGGACGACACGCCCATATGGCAGGCATACGCTTTGCCGTCGATTAGCACCAGGCGCATTTTGCGAAACAGACCATCGTCACCGCTGTAATCCACGAAACGGGATAAGAAAAACGTATCCTCTTCGTTCTGCTGCAGATAGGACGCGACGGCCTCACGGTTATCCACTTTTTGTAGACCGTGACCACCATGGCTGCCGACCGGGCGCAGAATAATCGGGAAGGCGTGATCTTCGGCGATATCGGAGACGGACTTCTCTCCCGCTGCCACAGATTGCAGGGACTGGCGGCTGATATGCAGCGCCGGGCAGATCACCAGACCGGGTACATTTTGCAGCAGGATACTGGCGTTGTGGCGTTCAGAATTGGGGACGTTTTGAGGCGGATTCAGGACCGGCGTAGGCCAGTCGCGCAGAATATTCTCCAGGCGCTGCAAAACGGCACTTTGTTCGTCGCTGGCACCAATCGCCACCATCACCAGATCGTGTTCCGGCACGGGTGACGTCAACGGATGCGGCGCAGTGGGATCAACATAGTAATTGATGAGATCGATGTCGCTATCTTCAAGCAGGCAGTCGAGCGGAATATTGGCCGAAAGATTACCCGGCACCATCAGCATCAGTACACGCAGTTTCGTTGGCTGACGCGCATGCCAGTGGTAAACGCGTTGCATCTGCAGCGCCTGGTTTTGAATTTGCAGACCTAACTCTTCATGTTTCAGGCTCATCATGGCCGTGGCAAGGTTCATCCACAGGGTCGCATCTTCCGGTGCTTTTTCCGCAAGGGCGATCATTTCTTGTGCCATAGAGGAGAAGTCAACACCTGCGATGCTCATACGTAAAAACGGCGCCATTCCCAGGAATGGCAACGATTGAGCTTCCGGCTCTGACGTTAACGACATACTGAGTGCCTCTGGTTATACAGTCGATATGACTTATGATGCTATAAATGACCAGATGGCAATGCGGTGATTAGCGGGGATAAAAAGCGGGATAACGGGAGTTACCCTCGGAAAGTGCGTCATTGCTGAGGTAAATAGTGCGAATTTTTCTATGAAATGCCGATAAACCACCTGAATGGTAATAAAAGAAGGGGGGAACTGCGCCCCCTTCATTTTTACTTATCGGAGGAGGCGTGCCAGAGGTTGAGTTCACCGTCGGCAATATGCTTATCGATCTGCGCCAGTTCGTGTTCACTGAATGTCAGATTGTTTAGCGCCAGCACGTTTTCTTCCAGTTGCTCCGGACGGCTTGCGCCGATCAACACGGAGGTGACACGAGCGTCTTTCAGCAGCCAGCTCAGCGCCATCTGGGCCATGGATTGCCCACGCGCGGTGGCCATCTCGTTAAGCAACCGCAGACTGTTCAGGTTGGCTTCGGTCAGCATTTTTTCCGACAGGCCGCGAACCTTCTTCCCTTCTTTCTGCATCCGCGAACCTTCCGGGATCCCGTTAAGGTATTTTCCGGTCAGCAATCCCTGTGCCAGCGGGGTAAAGGCGATACAGCCAACGCCGTTGGTCTCGAGCGTATCCAGTAAGCCCGTTTTATCGACCCAGCGGTTAAGCAAGTTGTAAGAAGGCTGATGGATCAACAGGGGAATCTTCCACTCGCGCAGCAGCGCTACCATTGTCTGGGTTCGCGGCGTTGAATAAGAGGAGATACCGACATAGAGCGCTTTGCCGCTCTGTACGGCCTGGGCCAGGGCGGCAGCGGTCTCTTCCATCGGCGTATTCTCATCGACACGGTGCGAATAGAAGATATCGACGTAGTCCAACCCCATGCGTTTCAGGCTTTGATCGAGGCTGGCGAGTAAGTACTTACGGGAGCCGCCGGAACCGTAAGGGCCGGGCCACATGTCATATCCTGCTTTGGTGGATATGATCAACTCATCGCGGTAAGCGGTGAAATCTTCATGCAGCAAACGCCCAAAGTTTTCTTCCGCGCTACCCGGAGGCGGACCGTAGTTATTGGCTAAATCAAAATGGGTGATGCCTAAATCGAAGGCTTTACGTAACAGCGCACGCTGGGAATCAAGGGCTTGAACATGGCCGAAGCTATGCCACAAACCCAGCGACAGTGCGGGCAGGCGCAGGCCGCTTTTACCGCAGTAACGATACTGCATCTGCTCATAGCGAGCAGGGTTGGCAAACCAGGGCATGATGTCTCCTTTCTTGTAGATGTAGGGTCGAAACAGTGTTTTTATTCTATAACGGTTCTGGTGGCGTGCTCTCGACGGGATAAAAAAATCTCTTCGTTAGTGTTCTCCTCTCTAATGATAACGTCGTGCGATTATTTGTTTTGAGGTTGTCAGGTACTGAAATAGATTGTCGACACTGAACTCCGGCGAAGCGGCTCAGGGCTTTGAGGTAATATTGTGTTCAAGACGTTACGGCAAGGTAAAATAGGCTTGCGCAAATGCTTCATATCGACAGTGCTGGTGGTGGTGCGACATACGGGCTTTTCCGGAAGATGCGCAAATTTTCTGAGAAAATTCTTAGGTTATGGCGTTCGTGCACCGTTGTTGCTATGAGACGGACAAACGATAAATTATATTTATTGAATATGATCGAAATAAGAGTTGGTTTTCCACGCTTCTCGTAATCCTGCCTGCGCAGTGTCACTTTCAAAGCAATGCAATGTTCCATTTATCGTATTTTAATCAGAAGGTTATAATTCTCTCTGGACGTCACGGTGGAGACCGCCGTTTGTCACCATTACGGGTAACAAAAAAGCGCATTAACATTGTTAATAGTATGGTTATTGTTTCAATAATTTTATTTATGGCAGCGTGGTTAATGCTTATTTTTATATTTTATTATGATTCTTGTATTGTTGTTTTAAATTTTAATACAGGGTTGGTTTGTTGTTTTTTCTTTATTGGGCGACTTTTGTGGTTTATTTATAATATTCTGCTCAGATGTTTTTTGGATTTTTGTTTTTTTATAAAAACGTTTTGCATTTTTATTTTAATTGCAGGTCTTATAACTTATCAATAAATTTCTCTCATAATATAAAGCAGTTACATAGGGTTTAGTTAGGTTGCTAACCTTGAAAAATCAATGATAAACCGCGCCTTGTTTTCAAAAAATAACATCCATAAGGAGAGGCAAACGACGATGTGATATGGACAAATATTGCCCATTTTGTGATCAATTTTTTACTTTGAACCATACAAATTCTCTAAATGTTGCCGATAAAGGAATTAACTCTCACTTTCGAGTAAGCATGTCCCTTCACAGCAAGGAAATAATTATGCGTATGCTTCAAAACTTTACTATCCGAATCGTCATGCTAGTGATCCTGGGCATTTTTGGCCTGTTGTGGTCCGGTGTCGGTTTGTATAGCGTTTTCTCTCTTTCAAAAGTGGCAGATGGCAATGAAGTTGATCGCCAGCTTGTGTCACAAATGACGTTGCTTAGCCAGGGCAATGACCAGTACTTCCGTTTTGTTACGCGACTTGGTCGTGCGATGGAGGCAAAAAGCGCAGGCGGTGCAGTCGATTTTGCCCCTGCACAGCAGTCGCTTGAGAGCATGGCGAAAAAACTGACCGAGTTTAAAGCTATCTCTCCGGGACCTATGGATCCGAAGGTATCAGAGCAGGTCATCGCTGCCTGGCAGGCACTGCTTGATCAGGGCATCACACCGCAGATGCAGGCGGCCCAACAAGGGTCGGTTGAAGCCTATCGTCAGCAGGCAAACAACGTGACGCCAGCGCTGAGTCGGGCATTTGGCACAACCACTGACAGCTTTAATAAAGCGGCAGGTGTCAGTCTTGACGAAACTCGCGTGATGGTTGACAGCCAGACCCACATCACCCGTGCGATTATTATCGTGGCAATGGTGCTGGGGTTACTGATTCTGCTATTCACCGACCGCTACCTGGTGACTATGCTGGTGAGACCGTTGGATGCCATCCGTGCCCACTTCACGAAAATGGCGCAGGGTGACCTTAGCCAGCCAATCCCGGACTTTGGCCGCAATTGCGTAGGACGTGTCGTGCCCTTGCTGCGTGCGACTCAGGATAGCCTGCGTGATGCGGTCAGCTCTATCCGTAACGGTAGTGAGAATATCTGGCGCGGCGCGACCGAGATTTCCAGCGGCAACAATGATCTCTCTTCCCGTACCGAAGAGCAGGCGGCAGCGCTGGAACAGACGGCGGCCAGCATGGAACAACTGACGGCAACGGTGAAACTGAACGCCGATAACGCCAGCCAGGCAAGTGAATTGGCCGATGTCGCCTCCTCAACGGCAAGTAAGGGTGGCGCGCTGGTAGAGGAAGTCATCAGCACAATGGATGGCATCTCTCAAAGCTCGAAGAAAATTGCGGAAATCACCACGGTCATTAATAGCATCGCCTTCCAGACCAATATCCTGGCACTTAACGCCGCTGTCGAAGCTGCTCGTGCGGGCGAGCAGGGGCGTGGCTTTGCGGTTGTTGCTGGCGAAGTGCGTAACCTGGCCAGCCGGAGCGCAGGCGCGGCGAAAGAGATCGAATCGCTTATCGCGGACTCCGTTACTCGCGTGGAGAAAGGCGCCAAACTGGTCAATGACACCGGCACTACGATGGAAGGCATTCTGCGTGCGGTTACCGAAGTGACCACCATCATGAAACAGATTGCTGCCGCATCTGCGGAGCAGAGCAAAGGCATTTCGCAGGTAGGCGTCGCCATCACCCAGATGGATAGCGTCACTCAGCAGAACGCCTCGCTGGTAGAAGAAATTTCTGCTGCAGCGGCGGCGCTTGAGGTACAAACAGAAGAGTTGCAGCGTTCTGTACAACAGTTCCGTTTGTCTGCTAATGAGCAGGTCAACGTCGCTGCGCCGACGGCTGTGAAAACACCTGCCTTGCGCGGTACCGCTAAGAAAGCCGCTTCTTCGTCAGATGAATGGGTCTCGTTTTAAATAACACTGTTACTGCTCAAAATATCGCTATATAGTTATGTATATATCGGTTGAGGGCAGTAAGAATGGAAAACCATTTTGGCAAAGGGTTGATGGCAGGGCTTAAGGCAACACAGGCGGATGAAGCCAGTAGGGTCGCGCATTTTTGTTCTGACTATAAACGCGGTTTTGTGCTCGGTTTTTCGCATCGTATGTTCGAAAAAACCGGTGACAGGCAACTGAGTGCCTGGGAGGCTGGCGTGCTGACGCGCCGCTATGGGCTGGATAAAGAGATGATCATGGATTTTTTCCGTGAGAGCCATTCCGGCACGGTGATGCGTTTTTTTATGGCTGGCTATAAGGCCGAACGCTAAGCATACCAGCACCCTTTGACCCTTTTAGAAAGCCACGCTTCTGCGTGGCTTTCTTCGTTTTTATCCCCTGTGTAAATACCCTTTACTTTGTGACATAGCACGCTGATATTGAATGTTTCGTTCGTATAGACACACTTTTTGTATGATTACTTGATCGCACGCGCACACCCCTTGCCTGAATCCAGTGTAAAAACAGGGCTAATTTTTGGCAAAGGAATGACAATGCATGGCCGACGAAATTCCTCAACTGATTTCTTTTACCTCCTGCGGCATTAATCGTCGCGATTTTATGAAGCTTTGTACCGCACTGGCAGCCACGATGGGGCTTAGCAGCACTGCTGCTGCGAAGATGGCGCAAGCCGTTACACAGAGCAAGCGCCCGCCCGTGGTCTGGATTGGCGCGCAGGAGTGTACTGGGTGTACTGAATCGCTGCTTCGCGCAACGCATCCCACCGTTGAAAACCTCGTGCTGGAAACCATCTCGCTGGAGTACCACGAAGTACTGAGCGCCGCGTTTGGTCACCAGGTCGAAGAGAACAAACACCACGCTCTGGAAACCTATAAAGGGCAGTACGTTCTGGTGGTAGACGGTTCGATTCCGCTTAAAGACAACGGCATTTATTGCATGGTGGCGGGCGAACCGATTATCGACCACATCCGTAAAGCGGCAGAAAATGCCGCGGCGATTATCGCGATTGGTTCCTGTTCCGCATGGGGCGGTGTGGCCGCAGCCGGGGTTAACCCCACCGGGGCGGTGGGCCTGCAAGAGGTGCTCCCAGGTAAAACGGTGATTAACATTCCAGGCTGCCCGCCGAACCCACACAATTTCCTCGCCACGGTGGCGCACATTATTACCTTTGGCAAACCGCCGAAGCTTGATGCGAAAAACCGTCCGCTCTTTGCCTATGGCCGCCTGATTCACGAGCATTGCGAGCGGCGTCCCCATTTCGACGCAGGACGCTTTGCCAAAGAGTTTGGCGATGACGGGCATCGTGAAGGCTGGTGCCTCTACCATTTGGGATGTAAAGGTCCTGAAACCTGGGGCAACTGTTCAACGCTGCAATTCTGTGACGTGGGCGGTGTCTGGCCGGTTTCCATTGGTCACCCTTGCTATGGCTGTAACGAAGAAGGCGTTGGCTTCCACAAAGGCATCCACCAACTGGCGCATGTTGAAAACACCACGCCTCGCGTTGATAAGCCACAGGTGAACAGCAAAGAAGGCGGCGTGATGTCGGCTTCCGCTGTCGGTCTGCTGGGTGGTGTGGTCGGATTACTGGCAGGCGTAGGGGTAATGACGGTGCGCGAGCTGGGCCGCCAGCAAAAGAAAAACAACGCTGACTCACAGGGAGAGTGACCGTGAACAGACGTAACTTTCTGAAGGTGGCCTCCGGCGGAGCGCTACTGGCGGGGGGAGCACTACCCGTTTCCGCCGCTGTGCATAACCGCCCGGCGATACCGGGCGCGTGGGGAATGCTCTACGACTCCACCCTGTGTGTCGGTTGCCAGGCGTGCGTCACCCGCTGTCAGGACATCAACTTCCCGGCACGTAACCCACAGGGCGAACAGACCTGGTCGAATAATGCCAAACTCACCCCCTATACCAACAATATTATCCAGGTGTGGCGTAGCGGTACGGCGCAGCATAAAGATCAGCCGACAGACGGTTATGCCTACATCAAAAAACAGTGCATGCACTGCGTTGACCCGAACTGTGTTTCTGTCTGCCCGGTTTCGGCCCTGAAAAAAGATCCCAAAACCGGCATCGTCCATTACGACGCCAGCGTCTGTACCGGTTGCCGCTATTGCATGGTCGCCTGTCCCTACAACGTGCCGAAGTACGATTACAACAACCCCTTCGGTGCGCTGCATAAATGTGAGCTCTGTAATCAGGCGGGCGTGGAGCGGCTCAACAAAGGGGGGCTGCCGGGGTGTGTCGAAGTCTGCCCAACCGGCGCGGTGATTTTCGGTACGCGCGAAGCGTTGCTGGCCGAGGCGCAAAAGCGTCTGAAACTGCAACCCGGCAGTGAATATCCTTACCCGCGCCAGACGCTGGATGCCAACGATCCTAACGTTCGCGAAGTCCCGAAATATCATCCGCACCTTTATGGCGAGCATGAAGGGGGAGGCACGCAGGTTATGGTGCTGACGGGCGTGCCTTATACCTGTCTGGGCTTGCCGGAGCTGGATGATGTTTCGACCGGTGCGCGTTCAGAAAACATTCAGCATACGGTGTACAAGGGGATGATGTTGCCGCTGGCCGTTCTTGCGGGTTTGACCGCGCTGGTGTATCGCCATACCCGAAGCGATGACCATAAGGGAGGGGATGACGATGCATCATGATCCGCAGCCGCTTGGCGGAAAGTTACTCAGTAAACCGATCTATATGTTTGGGCCGCTGATCGTCTTGTGCGGGCTGTTTATCCTCAAGCGCCTGGTTTTCGGTCTGGGATCCGTTTCCGACCTGAATGGCGGGTATCCTTGGGGGATTTGGATCGCCTTCGACTTGCTCATCGGCACCGGTTTCGCCTGTGGTGGCTGGGCGCTCGCCTGGATGGTCTATGCCTTTAATCGTGGCGAATATCATCCGCTGGTGCGCCCGGCACTGCTGGCCAGCCTGTTCGGTTATTCGCTGGGGGGCTTATCCATTACCGTCGACGTTGGTCGTTACTGGAACCTGCCGTATTTCTACATTCCGGGCCATTTTAACGTCAACTCGGTGCTGTTTGAGACCGCGGTGTGCATGACGATTTATATCGGCGTGATGGCGCTGGAGTTTGCCCCTGCTTTGCTGGAGCGTCTGGGCTGGAAGGTGTCGCTAAAACGGCTCAATAAAGTGATGTTTTTCATCATTGCGCTGGGTGCGTTACTGCCCACCATGCACCAGTCGTCAATGGGATCGCTGATGATTGCCGCCGGACACAAAGTGCATCCGCTATGGCAAAGCTATGAAATGCTGCCGCTTTTCTCGTTGCTGACGGCGTTTATTATGGGCTTCTCCATCCTCATTTTTGAAGGTTCTTTGCTACAGGCGGGGTTAAAAGGAAACGGGCCGGATGAACGGCACCTGTTCAGTAAACTTACCGGTACGTTGAGCGTGCTGCTGGCGCTGTTTCTGGTGGCGCGCTTTGGCGAGCTTATCTGGCGTAACAAACTGTCGTTCGCTTTTGCCGGGGATGGTTACAGCCTGATGTTCTGGGCCGAAATACTGCTGCTGGCTTTCCCGCTGGTGGTGTTTCGTGTGCCGCGCCTGCGCAACGACGCCCGGTTCCTGTTTACCGGTGCGGTGAGTATGCTGCTGGGTTGTGCGCTGTGGCGTCTGTCCTACTCTTTGCTGGCATTTAACCCCGGTGACGGCTACCACTACTTCCCAACGGCTGAAGAGCTGATCATTTCCATTGGTTTTGTGGCAACGGAGATTTGCGCGTACATCCTACTTATCCGCCTGTTACCCATAATTCCCCCGTTAAAACAATCAGAAAGCCATGAGGCGAGTAAAGCATGAGTCAACGTATCACCATCGATCCGGTGACCCGTATTGAGGGTCATTTACGCATTGATTGCGAAATTGAAAACGGCGTGGTTTCCCGTGCCTGGGCATCGGGAACCATGTGGCGCGGAATGGAAGAGATTGTGAAGGGGCGGGATCCGCGCGACGCGTGGATGATCGTGCAGCGCATTTGCGGCGTTTGCACCACCACCCATGCAATTTCCTCGGTGCGTGCGGCGGAAAGCGCGTTGAAAATCAATGTGCCGCTGAACGCTCAGTACATCCGTAATATTATTCTGGCGGCGCACACCACCCACGACCATATCGTGCATTTCTACCAGCTTTCCGCACTCGACTGGGTAGATATCACTTCTGCTTTGCAGGCCGATCCGCAAAAAGCGTCGGCATTGCTAAAAGGCATCTCGAACTGGTCGCTAAACAGCGCCGAAGAGTTCGCCAAAGTGCAGCAGAAAATCAAAGCGCTGGTTGCCAGCGGGCAGTTAGGTATTTTCGCCAACGGTTATTGGGGTCATCCGGCAATGAAACTGCCGCCGGAAATTAACCTGATTGCCGTGGCGCACTATCTGCAGGCGCTGGAGTGTCAACGTGATGCCAACCGCGTGGTGGCGTTGCTTGGAGGCAAAAGCCCGCATATCCAGAACCTGGCGGTTGGCGGCGTGGCTAATCCGATTAACCTTGATGGGCTGGGCGTGCTCAATCTTGAGCGCCTGATGTACATCAAAACCTTTATTGACCGGCTGGAAGACTTTGTCGAGCAGGTTTACAAGGTCGATACGGCGGTGATCGCGGCGTTCTACCCGGAATGGCTGACGATGGGCAAAGGCGCGGTTAACTATCTGAGCGCGCCGGAATTCCCTACTGATGCTCAGAATGGCAGCTTCCTTTTCCCCGGCGGCTACATTGCCAACGGGGACCTCGCTACACGCCGTGAAATCACTTCCCACAGTGACGAATACCTGATCAAGGGGATTCAGGAGAGCGCGAAACACGCCTGGTATAAAGATGAGGAACCGCAGGCGCCGTGGGAAGGGACGACTGTGCCTGCCTACACGGGCTGGCAGGACGAGGGCAAATACAGTTGGGTGAAATCCCCCACCTTCTATGGCAAAACCGTGGAAGTTGGCCCGCTGGCGAACATGCTCAATAAGCTGGCCGCGAAACGGGAAACGACCTGGGAAAAACTTAACGATATCATTGCTATCTACCAGAAACTTACCGGGAAAACCCTTGGCGTCGAGCAGTTGCACTCCACACTTGGCCGCGTGATTGGCCGCACCGTTCACGCCTGCGAGCTACAGCATATCCTGCAGCATCAGTACAAGGCGCTGATTACCAATATCGGCAAAGGCGACCATGTGACGTTCGTGAAACCGGATATTCCGGCGACGGGTGAGTTTAAAGGGGTAGGTTTCCTGGAAGCGCCACGCGGTATGTTGTCGCACTGGATGGTGATCAAGGACGGCAAAATCAGCAACTATCAGGCCGTAGTGCCGTCGACCTGGAATGCCGGTCCGCGTAATGCTAATGGCGATATCGGGCCGTATGAGCAGTCGCTGATTGGCACTCCGATTGCGGATGCGAATAAACCACTGGAAGTCGTGCGTACCATTCACTCGTTTGACCCTTGTATGGCCTGCGCGGTGCATGTGGTTGATGCGGACGGTAACGATGTTGTCTCGGTGAAGGTGCTGTGATGCGTATTTTGGTACTGGGTGTCGGTAACATTTTATTGAGCGACGAAGGTATTGGCGTTCGCGTTATTGAAGCGCTGGAGCAGCGTTATGTTATGCCGGAAGGCGTAGAGGTGCTGGACGGCGGCACCGCGGGCATGGAGTTACTGGAAGCCATGGCGAATCGCACCCATCTGATCATCGTTGATGCGATCGTGTCGCGCAAAAGCGAGCCGGGCGCGCTGCTTATCCTGCGTAATGAAGAGGTGCCGGTGCTGTTCAACAATAAAATCTCGCCCCATCAGTTGGGGCTGTCTGATGTCCTTTCCGCCCTGCGCTTTACCGGCGAATTCCCGGATAACATTACCCTAGTGGGGGTGATTCCCCACTCGCTGGAGCCAAACATCGGGCTTACGCCAATCGTTGAGGCAAGCCTGGAGCCTGCGTTACAGGCGGTGCTTATGGCGCTACAGGAATCTGGCGTAACGCCGGCATTACGGGAGCGCGCGTATGTCTGATTTCCTCGGTTTTCAACATTCCCCGCATGAACTGGTGGAAGCTGCGTTTGCGCGTATTGCCACAGATGAGATGCAGGATTTGCCTTTTTTACATCCGACTATGCCGGTTTTTGTCCCCGGCTTTACGTTGTTTGAAGGGCAATGGATCGGCTGCGTATTGACGCCCTGGATGCTGAGCCTGGCTATCTTTCCTGGCCCGGAACAGTCCTGGCCCCCGCGAAAAGTGGGGGAGAAGATCGGCCTGCAACTTCCCTTTGGCGAGATGATGTTTACCGTCGGCGAACTGGATGGGATATCCCAGTACTGCGCCTGTTCACTGATGTCGCCGTTGGCGCACAATCTCTCCGTCGGGCAGGGGAAAACGCTGGCCCAGGATTGCCTGCGCATGGTGCTTTCTCTGCCGGTGCGTGACCCGCAGCTCAGCCGCCGTGCTCTGTTTGCTGGCCTTAAAGGCGGCGAGTATGCATGAGCTTTCCCTGTGCCAGAACCTGGTTGAGATCCTTGAACAACAGGCTCAGCAGCATGGGGCAAAGCGGGTAACGGGCGTCTGGCTGGAACTGGGGGCGTTTGCCTGTATCGAGGAGAGCGCCCTGCGTTTTGGCTTTGAGATAACCTGTCGGGGAACGGTGGCAGAAGGGTGCCAGTTGCACCTTTCACAGCGTCCTTCGCTGGCCTGGTGCTGGAACTGCAACGAAAGCGTTGAGGTGAGCGGGGATGAGGTGTGCCCGCATTGCCACAGCCCCGGCTTGCAGCGGGAAAACGACAGCGGCATGCAAATCAAAAGTATCGAAGTCGATCAGGAGTAGCTATGTGTATTGGTGTGCCCGGCCAGGTGGTGAGCGTCGGTGAAAGCGCTCATCATCTGGCGCAGGTCGATGTCTGCGGCGTTCGCCGCGACGTGAATATTATGCTGGTGTGTGAAAGCGAACCCGCCGCGCTGCTTGGTCAGTGGGTGCTGGTGCACGTGGGGTTTGCCATGAGCGTGATTGATGAGGAAGAAGCCCTGGCGACGCTGGAAGCCCTGCGCGACCTGGATATGGATTTCACCGAACCTCAAAGATGAACCAGACCGGGTTTGGCATCGGTAATCATCTGGGTGACCAGCGCCAGATTACCGATTTTCGCCTCGCTGGCCCGGTAAAATTTACTTTTATCAATCAGCAATAAAGACTGATTTGCACGGCGCAGAAGATGTGCTTTAAAGGTGGCGTTATATTTCGTTGAGTCCCACATCTCCCCGCTGGCATCCACCCCTTCGCAGGAAAAAATAAACAGGTCGATCTCAAGCGATTTCAGCATCGTGACCAGTGCCGGGTTCACGTAGCAGCGATTTTGCCGCTCCAGCCGCCCGCCGGAGCAGATGAGATTGATATGCTGGCGGCGCGCCATCTCGTGGCAAACGGGCAGGCTGTTGGTAAAGACTGTCAGGGGGATATCCGGCAACTGGCGCGCCAGATGAAAACAGGTCGAACTGGCATCCAGCGCCAGCGTCATCCCTTGCTCAATCCAGTTCAGGGCGTGGCGGGCAATATCGGCTTTATCTGCATAATGGCTTTTACGCCGGGCGTAAAACGGCTCGCCATCACTCTGTTGCGGCGTGTGAAGTAAACGCGCCCGACCGTGGCGGCGCACAATTTTTCCCTGCGTCTGTAGGGCTTTTAGATCCCGACGAATGGTCTCTTTGCTGACGCCAAGCTGCCCGGCGAGTGCGTCGGTGGTCAATGTCTCATGTTCTGCCAGTAGCTGAATCAACGAAGCCTGGCGTGTCATTTTCATGTCGGTTCCGCCTGCCGGTATGAAAGGGACAGCAGCGTGTGACCAATGGCTGCCCCATTTTTACCGGTATGTTTTATCTGATACATCGACTGGTCTGCGCGGCGTAGCGCGTTAACAAAATCGTCGCCGCGCTGTACTTCATCGATACCGATGGATGCCCCCACCTGTGCCTCGCCATTATCCAGCTCGAAGGGCGTTAGCGCGGCGTGCAGGCAATTATGCGCGGTGCTATTGATAAGCAAACTGTTGAGCGCAAACGGCAGCAGCAGGACAAACTCATCGCCCCCCAGACGCCCTACCACTGACCCTTCCGGGCAGGCTTCACCCAGGCGCCGACTTAACTGTATCAACAATTCATCACCACTACGGTGACCAAAGGTGTCGTTGACGACTTTAAAATCGTCCAGATCGATAAACGCTATGCACAACGGGCCAGCCGCCTTGAGCGTATCGAAATGATGAATCAGCGCGTGGCGGTTCGCCAGCCCGGTCAGCGGGTCGTGGTTCGCCAGCGCCGCGAGCTGCTCTTCATACTGCTTCTCTTTGGTCATATCAATATGGGTACCGGTGACCTTTAACGGCTTGCCGTCGCTGTCCCGGTCAGTGACACGCCCACGGTCCAGCACCCAGGTGACGGTGCCGTTTTTATGCTGCATACGGTGCAGCGCTTCATAGAACGGAGTTTTGCCGTTGAGATGGTCGTAAAACGCATTGAGAACGCGCTGGCGGTCATCCTCATGCAGGTGCTCTTTCCAGACATCAAAGTGGGCGCTGAGCTCTTTTGGCTGATAGCCGAGCATCGATCCCCAGCGTCGGTTGTAGATAATCAGTTTCCCGCTGGGCACATCAAGCTGCCATAAACAGAGGCCTGTGCCATCCAGCGCCGCGCTGAGCTTGTTACGGGCATCACGCGCAATTCGCACCAGACGGGCGTTATGCTTTTTCAGATTCTGGATCTGCTGTTTTAGCGCATTTTCAGACATTTGGCGTGATTATGGGTAAATAAAAGGCATTCTTACTGGTTATCTCAGAGGTTGTAAATACGATGTGATAAAAACAGTCTCAGGCTGGCCTGGGAAAGGAATTCCCGGACGCTTGCCGTCCGGGAAGAGGGGGATTAGCCGTTGCGTTTGTCTTCGGTGTGGGTGTCGAAATCGCTGGCATCGTGGCGTTCGTGCAACTGTTCGCTCGGCTCGCCAAAGGTACGGTTGACCATACGCCCACGCTTCACGGCAGGACGCTCAGCAACCTCTTTGGCCCAGCGCAGAACATTCTGGTAGCCACTGGCTTCAAGGAACTCGGCGGCGTTGTAAACGTTGCCCAGCACCACGTTGCCATACCACGGCCAGATGGCCATATCGGCGATGGTGTATTCGTCACCCGCCACGAATTTGTGGGTTGCGAGCTGTTTGTCGAGCACATCTAACTGGCGCTTGGCTTCCATCGTAAAGCGGTTGATAGCGTACTCGATTTTCACCGGCGCATAATTATAGAAGTGGCCAAAGCCGCCGCCGAGGAACGGCGCGGAGCCTTGCAGCCAGAACAGCCAGTTCAGTGTTTCAGTCCGCCCGGCGGGGTCTTTGGGCAGGAAGTGACCAAACTTCTCTGCGAGATAAAGCAGAATGGCGCCGGACTCAAATACGCGCGTTGGCGGGGTGGTGGAGTGGTCACGCAGCGCCGGAATTTTGGAGTTCGGGTTTACGTCCACAAAGCCGCTGGAGAACTGATCGCCTTCACTAATGCGGATGAGCCAGGCGTCATACTCCGCCTCTTTCACGCCCTTCGCCAGTAGCTCTTCGAGCATGATCGTCACTTTCTGGCCGTTCGGCGTACCCAGCGAATAAAGCTGTAGCGGGTGCTTACCAACGGGTAATTCTTTGTCATGGGTCGCGCCGGAAATGGGGCGGTTGATATTGGCAAACGCGCCGCCGCCGCTGTCTTTATCCCACGTCCAGACTTTTGGGGGCTGATAGGTGTTCTCTGACATGTTGACCTGCCTTTTCGTTAAGGTATTGAAGCAGTGTAGCAGCCGTCGGATAGGGGCGTGTTTCCCCGCTCCAATCAGGCCAGAATACGCGCCGCCCAGGCGCTGATATCATCACCGCTGCCCAGATCCGCCTGTACCAGGCCGTTGACCATAAAGGTGGGGGAGACGTGGATACCGTTCTGGCGCGCATACTTACAGTGCCATTTGATTTCCGTCTGCAATTCCGGGCGCGCAAAGGCTTCGCTCACCTTCACGCCGCTATAATTTTCAATTCGCTCAATGATCTGCTGCGGGGTGGCATCCATATTCGGGCCGCTGCAGTGGTCGGTAAACTCGAACTCTTCCCGGTGATCGGCAACCGCCTGCATCACCTTATGTGCGGCATCGCGACCATTGGGCAGCGTGGAGGCGGCAAGAATGCAGCGCACAATGACGCCAGAAAACAAATGCCAGGGCTGCGATTGCAGGCGAATTTTTACCGTCACCTTGTCTTCACCCACTTCTTTTAGCAGCGCATCCAGTTTGTTAAACGCGCGCACGGAGAACGGACAGGTGGGTTCCAGAAAAACTTCAAAAGTGCGTGGGCCGTGACCCCAGACCAGCGGCTCGGCATGTAACGGTTGGCTCATGTTGACTCCTGATGGTTAGCACGATGTTGTGGCAGATGTGAACGTTGCGATGACCAAAGAGAATATCAGGATGTGATTTCGTGAGGCACTGGAATTGATGAATTTGGCAGGAGTGACGGCTAAACCGCCCAAAAAGCCAATGCCACAAGCAGACCTTCGGGCTAGACCCTGCGGTTGATGTAGCGCACCTCATTTTGCATTGGCAGCAGAATAGATTTGCTTTGCTAAACCGGTTTAATTAGATTTTAGCGATACATTCTACTGGGAGAAAACCATGTCAGCTCAAGTCTGGTGTCTGGGTGATGCCGTTGTTGATCTGTTGCCAGAGGGCGACGGGCGATTAATGCAGTGCGCGGGAGGAGCCCCGGCCAATGTCGCCGTTGGCATTGCGCGGCTGGAAGGGAAAAGCGGTTTTATCGGCCGGGTGGGGCAGGATCCTTTTGGCAAATTTATGTACGACTCGCTACGTCAGGAAAAGGTGAACACGGATTATATGACCTTTGACGAGGCACAGCGGACATCCACCGTTGTCGTCGCCCTCGATGACGAAGGCGAGCGTTCCTTTACCTTCATGGTGCGCCCCAGCGCCGATCTTTTCTTGCAGGCTGATGATTTGCCAGCCTTCCGGCAGGGGGAGTGGTTACACTGCTGTTCTATTGCGCTCTCGGCTGAACCTTCGCGGACCACGACGTTACTCGCCATGCAGCGCATACGTGAAGCAGGCGGCTTCGTCAGTTTTGATCCTAATATTCGTACCGATCTCTGGCAGGATCCGCAGATGCTACAGCGGTGTCTGGAGCGTGCCTTCGCACTGGCCGATGTGGTCAAACTCTCAGAAGAAGAGTTGGCTTTCATGACGGCCTCCACGGATTTACGTATCGCGATGAAAACGCTGGCAGAACGTTTTGCGATCAAACTGTTACTTGTTACCCAGGGCAAAGCTGGCGTGCAGGCGCTCTTTCAGGGCGACATTTTCCATTACCCCAGCGTACCCGTAGCAAGCGTGGATACCACCGGTGCGGGTGATGCCTTTGTGGCCGGGTTACTGTGGCAACTGGCGCAAACAGGTTTACCCCAAAGTGAGCCAGATCTGGCATTGGGCCTTAAGTATGCGCAGCGATGCGGTGCACTGGCGACCACGGCGAAAGGGGCGATGACCGCGCTACCCCATCTTGCGGCTTTGATGGCGCCGCAGGGCTGATTTCCATAACGATTTGCGACCCTCCTCACATTCACTAAACCGGTTTAGCTAATTTGTTTGCAGGTTGAAATTAACCACGATTATGATTATCGACTAAACCGGTTTAGCAAAATATTCAGCACTCTTACCTCTTTCATAGGGACGCAAAAACAATGAGAAAAAGCACGCTCGCTATCACGCTTGGTTTGTTAATGGGGTCGGGTTCTGCCCTTGCAGCAGAGGCGGGGACCAGCAGTATCGAGGCGCGCCTTGCCGCGCTGGAACAACGTTTACAGGCCGCCGAACAACGGGCGACTAACGCAGAAAAAAGAGCAGAAGCCGCCGAGTTACAGGCAAAAAATGTGGCAACCGAGCAGCAGAAAACGCAGACCACCACGGCTGAGGTGGCGCAGCGCACCACGCAACTGGAGCAGAAATCATCACAGGAAGGTGGCTTTGAGTTCCATGGCTATGCCCGTTCGGGGCTGCTGATGAGCGACTCCGCGGCTAAAACCCAGGGTGGGCCAGGGATGACGCCAGCCGGTGAAACGGGTGGACATGTTGGCCGTCTGGGCAACGAGCCGGATACCTATGTTGAGATGAATCTTGAACATAAACAGACGCTGGCTAACGGTGCCACCACGCGCTTTAAAGTGATGCTGGCCGACGGGCAGCGCAGCTACAACGACTGGACGGCATCGAGCAGCGACCTCAACCTGCGTCAGGCCTTTACCGAGCTGGGCCATCTGCCCACCTTCACCGGCGCGTTTAAAGACACTACCGTCTGGGCCGGGAAACGCTTTGACCGCGATAACTTCGATATTCACTGGCTTGATTCGGACGTGATTTTCCTCGCCGGGACCGGCGCAGGTATCTATGACATGAAGTGGAGCGATAACGCGCGTAGCAACTTCTCGCTCTATGGCCGCACCTTTGGCGATATCGAAAACAGTGAAAATAATGCCCAGAACTACATCCTGACGCTGAACAACTACTTTGGCCCTGTGCAGGCGATGGTTAGCGGCATGCGTGCAAAAGATAACAACGACCGCCTCGACCTCGATGGCAACAAAGTGAAAAGCGATGCGGCTAACACCGGTGTCCATGCGCTGTTAGGGCTGCACAACGAAAGTTTCTATGGCTTGCGTGAGGGGATGTCGAAAACCGCGCTGCTTTACGGCCATGGCCTCGGTGCTGAGGTGAAAACAGTAGGGGCGGATGGCGCGCTGTTACCTCAGGCGGATACCTGGCGTCTGGCGACCTACGGCATGACCCCACTGGGTGGCGGCTGGCATATTGCCCCTGCGGTACTGGCACAGAGCAGCAAAGACCGTTACGTCAAAGGCGACAGCTACGAGTGGGCGACGGTTAACATGCGACTGATACAGGAGCTGACGCAGAATTTCGAGATGCAGTATGAAGGCAGCTATCAGTACATGGATCTCAAACCGGAGGGTTACAACAGCCGCAATGCGGTCAACGGCAGCTTCTACAAACTCACCGTTGCGCCAACATTGAAAGCGGGTGATGTGGGTGAGTTCCTGAAACGTCCGGAACTGCGTCTTTTCGCCTCCTGGATGGATTGGGATCACAAGCTGGACAACTATGCCAGCGATGATGCTTTGGGTAGCAACGGCTTTAAGTCTGGCGGCGAATGGACCTTCGGCGTGCAGATGGAAACCTGGTTCTGATAATGAAGCCCCGTTAAGGGGCCTCTTGACGCGCTAATTATTACAAATTTCCATAAAACAGGGGCTTATATGGACTTTGAACAGATTTCCCGCTCGCTCTTACCGCTGCTGGGCGGCAAGGACAATATCGTCAGCGCAGCGCATTGCGCTACGCGACTGCGGCTGGTTCTGGCGGAAGATGCCAAAGCAGACACCACGGCGATCGGCAAGGTTGAAGGGGTGAAAGGTTGTTTTCGCAATGCCGGACAATTGCAGATTATTTTCGGCACCGGCGTGGTGAATAAAGTCTATACCGCCTTTATCAAAGAGGCGGGTATTGGCGAAACGAGCAAGTCCGAGGCCGCAGCCATTGCTGCCCGCAAACTGAATCCGTTCCAGCGCGCGGCCCGTTTGTTGTCGAACATTTTCGTCCCGATCATCCCAGCCATCGTGGCGTCGGGTTTGTTGATGGGGCTGCTGGGAATGGTGAAAACCTACGGCTGGGTCAATCCGGAAAACGCGCTCTATATCATGCTGGATATGTTCAGCTCGGCGGCGTTCATTATTCTGCCTATCCTGATTGGTTTCACCGCGGCGCGTGAATTTGGCGGTAACCCCTTCCTGGGCGCGACGCTGGGCGGCATTCTGACGCACCCGGCGCTGACCAACGCCTGGGGCGTAGCCGCCGGCTTCCATACCATGAACTTTTTTGGTATCGAAGTGGCGATGATCGGCTATCAGGGCACGGTTTTCCCGGTGCTGCTTGCCGTCTGGTTTATGAGTGTCCTGGAAAAACAGTTGCGCAGGGTCATTCCTGACGCGCTGGATCTGATTCTGACGCCGTTTTTGACGGTTATTATCACCGGTTTTGTCGCGCTGCTGGTCATCGGCCCGGCGGGGCGTGCGCTGGGTGACGGTATCTCCTTTGTGTTGAGCACGCTCATCACCCATGCCGGCTGGCTGGCAGGGTTGTTGTTCGGCGGTCTCTATTCGGTGATTGTCATTACCGGCGTGCATCACAGTTTCCATGCGATCGAAGCGGGGTTATTGGGCAACCCGTCCATTGGCGTGAACTTCCTGCTGCCTATCTGGGCTATGGCCAATGTGGCTCAGGGCGGTGCTTGTCTGGCGGTGTGGTTCAAAACCAAAGATGCCAAAATCAAAGCCATTACCCTGCCATCGGCGTTTTCGGCGCTCCTTGGCATTACAGAAGCCGCTATTTTTGGTATCAACCTGCGTTTTGTAAAACCCTTTATCGCAGCGTTGATTGGTGGGGCGGTTGGCGGCGCCTGGGTGGTCTCGGTCCATGTCTATATGACGGCCGTAGGGCTAACGGGCATTCCGGGCATGGCGATTGTACAGGCCAGCTCGTTACTGAATTATGCTATCGGGATGGTGATTGCTTTCAGCGTCGCCTTTGTTATCTCTTACCTGCTTAAATACAAAACGGACTCCGAATAATGACGCCATCAGCCCTGTTGCCGAAGATTTTACTGTCAGTACTTAAAGGCCAACCGAAAGCACTGCGTGACAGTCACTATCCGGCCTGGCATCTGGCCCCGGCGACGGGGCTGTTGAATGACCCCAACGGCTTTATCCATTTTCAGGGGCGGTTTCATCTGTTTTATCAGTGGAACCCGCTCGGCTGTCAGCACAATCACAAATGCTGGGGGCACTGGAGTTCAGCGGATTTACTGCACTGGCAGCATGAGCCGATAGCGCTGATGCCGGAAGAGGAGTATGACCGCAGCGGTTGCTATTCCGGTAGCGCAGTCGACAACCAGGGCGCACTGACGCTGTGTTATACCGGCAACGTGAAATTCGCCGGGGGTGGGCGCACGGCCTGGCAATGTCTGGCGGTGCAGAACGCCGAAGGCGGGTTTGATAAGCTGGGGCCCGTTATCGCGTTGCCGGAAGGCTACACCGGGCATGTCAGAGATCCGAAAGTCTGGCAGCACGAAAACCAGTGGTACATGGTGCTCGGCGCCCAGGATCTGGCGCTACGCGGCAAAGTGCTGCTGCTTCGTTCCGACGATTTGCATCACTGGCAGTTACTCGGTGAGCTCGCCGGTAGCGGCCTCGGCGGTTTAGGGGAGGCAGGGTACATGTGGGAGTGCCCGGACCTGTTCACTCTGGGCGCTGATACTTTCCTCATCTGTTGCCCGCAAGGGGTGGCACGTGAAGCGCACCGTTTCCTTAATACCCACCCGAGCGCGTACCTGAGTGGGGCATTCTCCCCTGAACAGGCGACGTTTGAACATGGCGCGCTGTATGAGCTTGACGGCGGATTTGAGTTTTACGCCCCGCAAACCACCTTAAGCGCTGACGGTCGGCGCCTGCTGGTGGGCTGGATGGGTGTGCCGGATGGTGAAGAGATGCGCCAGCCGACGGTAGCGCAGGGCTGGATCCATCAAATGACCTGCGTGCGTGAGCTTTCCAACCGCAACGGTAAATTGTATCAACAGCCGGTCAGGGAATTGCAGGCGCTGCGCGAAAATGAGCGCCGTTTTGCAGGGCCTGTAGATGACGCACCGGTGATGGACGCCCGGAGCCTGGAGCTATGGGTCGAGTGCGAAGGTGAACTGACACTGAATATTGGCGATACACTTATCCTGCACAGGCATAAAGACCATCTGCGTCTTGACCGTTGTAGCCTGGAAAATGGCGAATGGCTCTCGCGTTACTGGGACGGAGAGGCAAATGTGCTGCAAATTTTATGCGACAGCTCAAGCGTTGAGATCTTCATCAATGAGGGCGCTGGCGTAATGAGCAGCCGCTACTTCCCGTCACATCCTGCACAAATAACCTTTAGCGGAAGTGGCGAACTGCGGGCGCAATACTGGTCGTTACGTCCTTGCATGGTAGAATAACCGCTTGTTTCATTAACCGATGCATTGTCGTGAGAAAAACAAAACGCGTTACCATCACTGATATTGCCGCGCTGGCGGGGGTCTCAAAAGCCACCGCCAGCCTGGTTCTCAATGGACGAGGTAAAGAGTTACGCGTGGCGCAGGAAACCCGTCAGCGTGTGCTTTCGCTTGCTCAACAGCACCACTATCAGCCGAGCATTCATGCCCGGCTGTTGCGCGAGGATCGCAGCCACACGCTCGGCCTGGTGGTCCCTGAGATAACCAACCACGGGTTTGCCGCCTTTTCTCATGAACTGGAAAACTTGTGTCGTGAGGCGGGCTTGCAGCTTCTTATCTCCTGTACCGATGAAAACGCCAGCCAGGAGTCGGTGGTGGTCAACAATCTGGTCTCCCGCCAGGTGGACGGGCTGATTGTCGCCTCCAGCATGCTCAACGACGCCGATTACCTGAAACTCAGCGAGCAACTGCCCGTTGTGCTGTTCGACCGCCATATGAACAGCACGCCGTTGCCGCTGGTTATCACCGATGCGGTGACACCCACCGCCGATCTGGTTGAACGTCTGGCCCGTGCGAATCCTGATGAAATCTACTTTTTAGGTGGGCAACCGCGACTGTCGCCAACCAAAGATCGTCTGGCGGGTTTCACGCAAGGGCTGGAGAGAGCAGGGGTGGCGCTGCGCCCTGAGTGGATTATTCATGGCAATTATCACCCCAGCAGCGGCTACGAAATGTTTGCCGCCCTGTGTGCGAAGCTGGGACGTCCGCCCAAAGCCCTGTTTACGGCGGCATGTGGGCTGCTTGAGGGGGTGTTGCGTTATATGAGTCAGCACCATTTACTGCAAAGTGATATTCACATTGCCAGCTTCGACGATCACTATCTCTACGACTCCCTCACCTTGAGTATTGATACCGTCGAGCAGAACATTCCGCGCCTGGCGTATGACTGTTTTGACCTCATTACCCAGTTGATTGAGGGCAATGAGCCGACCGAACAACAACGCATTTTGCCCGCCACACTACGCCTGCGTAATGAACGTTTGAAAAACGCAGCGCCTGGTCAGGCTGGCTGATGTAACGGTAATGCGTGTCTGAACGCACATCACCATTTTGATAATACGAGGGGAGGGGTCTTCCCCTTGTGTTCGTCATTGCTGGCTGCCACGCACCATCGTCACGATCACCTTCACCAATTCATCTTTCGCCTGCTGTGCGCTGATTTTGCCAATCACCACCGCCCAGGATAACCCTTCTGCGGCACCGAGCATCGCCCATAGCGCGGGTGTTTGTAACGTATTGCCATTGCAGAACGGGGCAAACAGTACCCGGCATTTCTCGGTAAACGTCGTGGCGTACTCCTGACGGATTTGCTCCAGTTCCGGCGTGCCGCTGAGTGCGGCAATGACACTTGGCATTTCGCGCCCCGATAGCAGCACACACTCAATGTACGCATCGGCAATGACCGCTGCGAGCTTCTCCAGCACAGGTTCTGTCTGGCTAAGCTGTGCGTCCATACGTGCCGTCGAGCGAAGATCGTATTCCCGATAAAGTGCGGCAAACAGGCCCGAACGGCTGGTGAAATGATCATAAACCACCGGCTTTGTGATCCCGGCGCGTTCTGCGAGATGGCCGAGTGTCAGGGCTTCTGTGCCTTCTTCCCGAATGATCTGCCAGGCCACCTCAATCAACTGGGTATAGCGTTCCTGCCGTGATAAACGCTGGCGCGTGCTCTGACTGCCCATCGTAAAAATTCTCCGTTGACATGCTTATATACCAAAGGTAAGTTACTATTGGTAGGTTACCTTTGGTATATAGAGTACGTTTGCTTACGCCATCCCGCAACCAGGAGTCGCCAAATGCATGCTTTAATCGTCGTTTCTCACCCGGATTCACACTCTCTGAGCCACAGTGTCGCTGCCGCCATGGCGAAAGGGATTACCACTCATCCGCAACACACCGCAGAGATTGTCGATCTCACCGCCGAAGGCTTTAACCCGACCTTCACCGCGCAGGACTTTGCCGCGTTCAAGCTTACCGCACCTGTCCCGGCGGATATTGTGGCAGAGCAGGCTCGAATTGATAAGGCCGATGCGCTGGTGCTGGTTTTCCCGGTCTACTGGTGGTCAATGCCCGCACTGCTGAAAGGCTGGATTGACCGCGTGTTTACCAACGGTTGGGCTTATGAAGAGACCGCCGAAGGAGAGGTGGTGAAAAAGCTGGGCCACCTGCCGGTCCATGTTATCGGCCTCGGCGCGGCAAGCCAGGGCGCCTACGACCGGCACGGCTTTACCGCCGCCTTTCACGCACAAATTGCCCACGGCATTTTTGACTACTGCGGTGCGCAGGTGAAAGCATCTGAGCTGCTATTACTGCCGGAACTGGGAAGCGGGGAGGCGTATCTGGATAAAGCGCTGACGCTGGGGCATGCCGTTTTCGCATAGTTGTTACGCTGTTTTGATACCGTCTCAAGGCCGTAGTTCACCCTGCTGCGGCCTTATGTTTGCTGCGAAAATATATGTTTTTAAATATGTTTATATTGTGGATGGCCATCATTCCTATAACATTCAAGAATGTTATTTATTTTATTTTTTTACCGTTCAGACGAAATTTGCTGCGTTAATATTAATAAATGCACGTGCTGAATCGACGCGCACGTGGTTTTCTTGAGGATTGACATTGCAGAGGTAAATTATTCTTTCTATATTGACTTCTTTCCTTTTAGTGCTTAACTATTAATAGCCAATATTTCTCCCATCCTGACATGCATTGGTAACATAACCTGCTCATTATATTAAAAAGACCTGCTTGTGATTCATTTCTGAGAATGTGTGGTCTGATAATTATCACAATACCAGTAAAACTTACCTAAGCTTGGGTTGTTTTTTCTTATCTCTATTTAATCTTCCAGGTTAGTTGTTATTTAAGCCAGTCTAACATCGAAATTGTTTCATGCTGAAATATCAGATATTTTGGTGTGTTAATTCCTGTGCGCCAGGAAAGATTCATTTTTATATAACCTATTACTCTTCAATCAGTAAGGAGGAAAGTACCTTAATTTATTTTGCTCGGCTGTGAACGTCAGAATGTCATTCTAATTTCAAAAAAGGAACTACATGATGAGTACAGAACCGATTAAGATCGCGTTGAAAAAGAGTAGCGGATATTACGTTACTGTCGACAGTGGGGCTAATCTATTAGCGGCGACGAGTTCAACGTGTGGAAACAATGAAATTTTTCAGTTGGTTTACCAGCAAGACATGATCTTTGCTCTGCAAGCGTTTAATGGAAAGTATGTGACAATTAAGCCGGGCGAAAGTAATTCATTAGCCGCAATAAGTGACTCGGTGGGCGAAAACGAAAACTTTGAGATGTTCAACTGGCATTCAGATGAGCAAATCGTCCTGCTGGCAGCGAATAAGATGTATGTCGATATCAAGGCCGCAGGTGCTATTTTGCAGGCCAACTCTCTGAATCCAACGGACGATGATATCTTCGAAATTATTCCCCTTGATCAATCCGGCAATCCGCTCCCGCTCAACGAACCCGATACGCTGACGGAGCAACCTTCTGTACATATGTTAAAAGCGGCTGCGGCAGGAAGCTCTCCTTCTGTGTTTACCGTCTGCTTTAGTGGCACCGCCTGTACTCGCGATGAGGGTGAGGTATCACGTCCTGGTAGTGATAAAAATATCTATTGCCCGAATACGGGTTATATTCCGGTACGGATCCACAAAGAGATCAGCGGCTCATTACAGGCCGTCACGCCGAGTATTTCTGTTCGTGGTGTAGGTGAGAATGACTGGGCGGTTCCCCGCAACGACAGTGAACCGCTGGTCTTTAATGGGCCACTTGATGCAGATTCCAGCCTGCTTAACTATGTAAAAAGTTACTCAGGCGGCAACCAGTATTCTTATGCCACTCAGCTTGATGGCTGGTCCGCCCCGGCACTGGCTTTGCATGGCGCTAACATCGCATGCAAAAGTGGCAAACAGCAGTTTAATTTTATCGGACACAGCCGGGGAGCCGTTGAGTGCATCATGGCGGCCTGGTTTATCTATGCCTACGGTTCGGAGCAACTCAAAAAAATCCCCATCAATATTTTTGCGATCGATCCTGTTCCTGGGACTGGCCAGTGGTACAGCATGCTTACGCAGCTTCCCCCCAACGTGGTGAATTATGTCGGTGTCTATGCCTGGGATATGTGCATACAACCGGGTGATAAACCCTTTATGGCACTGGTCCCTCGTCCCAACGGGCTCATGACAGGAAAAGACAATACCGCCAAAATCTACAACTCAGTTTTATGGTGGGACAGATGGAAATACATCGCGGATAACGCGCAGTTGACCGACCCTCTGGAGAAAGGCAATTATCCGCAACCCGTGGGCTATACGCTGTACGCCATACGCGGCAGGCACAGCACCGTCGCGGGAAATTACACCGCAGACGCAAAATATGATGCGGCAAACGTATCGGCTTCGGTCGCACCCGTACCTGAGCTTATCTACAAAATGGCACGCGGTTATCTTACTCAGTGGGGCACCGTTTTCCCGACGGCGAGCGCCGTAGGTGAAGATGTTGTTCCGCTTCGACAGGCTATCAACACTGACCACCGCGATTTTGACGCGATGGGCGGAGGAGAGACACGAACCAGCTCTCTCCCCTACCGACCTTATGTGCGCAGAGTTTCTTCCATTTATGGAATCAACCCGGCAAATAGCTACTACATGGATAACGTTGTTGGCAACCCGCCTTATTCAATGGCCTACCCGGTCACGAATGAACGAACCGACGCCGGATGGGTTAAATGGACGTTTTTATAATTCAACGCCCAGCCAATTAACGGACATACCTGATTATCATTCACAGGAAAGATTATCATGAGCTATGCACTCAATTTAGTGGGAAATCCGTCTTATCTGTCTGCGCCAAATAGCACGGTTTATAATTTTGGCACAGGTGACTTTACGCTTCAGTGCTGGGTAAAAACCCGCGCATCCGGCACCGTTATTTCACGCAAAGCAACCGAAGGCGGTGCCGGTAACGGTGGTTTTTTACTGGTCATTAAACCTGGTGGTCTGATTAAGCTCGCGACGGATAATGGATTTGGCTTCTATGAAATTAATACGGTTGCCACCCATATCAGTGATGGAAACTGGCATTTTTTAACGGGTGTTCGTCAGAATAGCCAGCTCTCTGTCTATGTAGATGGCACGCTAGTTTCATCAAGCCCAAAAAACAATATTACACCACCTGTCAACGTGAATAACGCCTTGCCACTGTACATTGGGGCCACGGCGCAACGACAAGAACAATATAATCAATTTAATGGCGAGCTTGATGAGGTTCGCGTCTGGAATATTGCACTATCCGCAGCGCAAATTAGCACGCAAATGAATCAACCGCTGACTGGCATGGAGCCAGGCCTGGTGACTTATTACACTTTCGCCGGACAGAATGCGACTGACCAGTCACCGAGCCATAATAATGCGAGCCCCGTTGGCGCTGTCGCATATTCCGCCCCCGGCGTTTTTTCCGGTGAGGATATGCCTTATATCGACCGGGTTGAACAGGCCGTTAAAGGCTATTTCAATCAGTTAAGCGGCCCGTCGTATATTCGTATTATGGATACGCCCCATATCTGGGGAATGGATTTCGGGCGGGGTATTATGACCCAGGCCCGTCATCGACAAAGGGATTTCTCCCGGGCCATTGATGAAATCATTCAAAAAACCAAATTTCGTTGTGATGTGTCCTCACTAAATAGTCCGGACCCGGACTGGCAGCGGGTGATTTTTGGCGCCATTGATACCTGTTTAACTCAACGCATGGGCAGAACTCAGCCGACACAGTTCCGCTTCTTTTTTGGCCAGACCCCCACCACGCCGGTTGGCGAACCGGCTAACTATACCGAGTTTAAAGCGGGGCTGATTCGCCTGGTTCAGGAGCGCGGTAAAGAGTGGGAAGTGATGCCCGAGATCTGGATGGGGCGGTTCTATCGGCTCGGTGCCGGGATCATTTCGGCGATTCAGGCCAAAGTGTTTGGTAGCGCGGTAATTGGTGTCGACGACACGAAAATGACGTGGAACCACACCAAAATTATCAGCATGGATGGCACATCGGCGCTGGTTGGCGGACATAACCTGAATATGGATCTGTTTCGCAGCTATCCTCCCGTGCACGATGTGTCGGTGGTTGTCCACGGCAAGCCTGCTCAGGGGTCGCAGCTTTTCTTAAATCAAATGTGGGTATGCGGCAAAGACCTGATTACCAAAGAGACGCTGAACGTAAGCAACCTGAGCTGGCAAAACAAGGATAGCGATCCCACGTTACCTCGCGACCCCTTCGTGCAACCTGAGGTTGCGGCTTATCTCGAGGCCCAGCAAAAAGCGATTATTGCCCTTCATAAGGGGGGCGTTCAGCCTGATGGCGGCGAACAGGGGGTAAATCATGAGGAGTACGCCCCGGCGAGCCTGGACATTCGCGATCAGGATTTAAAAACGCTGCTGGATCTGAAACTTCCGGTCTTCCCGCTACGTGTAATCTATACGAAATATGCCGGATTTGAAGAGTACAAACTCGCCACGCGTAATCTGGTGCTGGGGAAATACTGGAATGGCCCTGACCCGGCAACGAGCTTTCAGAAAGCGGCAGAGATCATGAAAGAACAGCTCATCAAGCATGCCAAAACGACTATTCGTATGTCGCAGATGGACCTGGTGAGCGCATGGAAGAAAAACTGGTCCGATCATAAAGTTTGTCAGTGGCTGCTGGAGGCGTTACTGAATAATACGGCATTACAGGTGCAAATTGTCGTTTCGCCGCTGGATGCCGGGGCCGGCGCGGCGGGCGATCAATATTCTTTTGGTTCTGGTGCCTCCCGAACATTCGAGCTGATGGAGTATTACATGACGCATGATGCCGCCACGGATGCGCCCATTAGCGACCCTGGCGGTATACGTGCTAACGCCCTGAAACGTCTGCATATCGCGCCGCTGTATTACACGGATAAAGTCCCGGCGAACAAAACGCAGGAGGGGGTGACTTACAAATGGCCGGATCTGAGCCCCGAAGGATACACGGCAACCCTGAAACAGCCGCCGCTTTCTGTTGAGCCACCGGTGAAAGGTGTTATCGGCAGTGCCGCCTGGGCAGTGATCAACGCCAGTGGTTATATCTATTCCAAAGTGCCCTCGGCACCGGGCAACCACGCCAAAATTATGATTATCGATGACGAGGTGTATGTGGTCGGTTCCGATAATCTCTACCCAGGCTTCCTCTCGGAGATTGATTATCTTGTAGAAGGGAATGATGCGGTCAGCCAGATGATCAATACGTACTGGAACCCGCTGTGGCAATATTCCGGCCCCCACAGTATTTCGGGCTCAAGCAATATCCGCAGCAATTACCTCACGCTGTTGGAACCGCTTGGGGTGAATGGCACGTTGATTTCCAGTAATCGGCAATATTTCGCCATCATGCAGGCCGACGGTAACTTCTGCGTTTATCAGGGCACACCCCATAATCAGGGTAAGTATGTCTGGGGCAGTCAGAAAACGGGGCCGGGAGGACAGTTCTTTACAGTGGTGCAAGCCGACGGCAACCTCTGTACCTACTTCGGTACCATGGGTAACCAGGGGAAATACCTTTGGGGTACACAGCGGCTTGCCGACGGTGGCAAATTCTTCCTGATTATGCAGGATGACGGCAACCTGTGTGTCTATAAAGGAACCGGTCCGCAAGACCAGGGCGCATTTGTCTGGGGTTCGAAGAACTGAGTGTTGAATTGTCGCGCAAGAAAACTCAAACCCGCCCTCAGTTCATCAGGGCGGGTTTTTTAATGAGTCAGGTGTGCATGTAATAACGTTGGCGTTACATCGTATGTATTTAACGCTCAGAAAAAGAGAGGGCAAGTAACTATGCCAGTTTCAAATAGCATTTCTGCTAAACGCGAAACGTTAAATTTACGCATCAAACCTGCGGAGCGGGAGCTAATTGATCGTGCCGCGAAAGCCAGAGGTAAGCACTGATTTCGTTCTTGATGCTGCCCGCGCTGGCTTCGCACGACTCAAGGGGTGAAGCTGCTCTTAGCAAAAACTGCCGCCCACATCGTAGGCGGCAGCGGCTATCAGAACAACACCGAGTAGTTCAGGCCGAAGGTACGACCACGGCCTTTGTAGGTATACAGATTCTCAGCACCGTAGGTTGGGCTATAGAGGCCCGGTGCGCGTTGTCCCCAGGCGGTGGTGTAATCTTCATCCAGCAGGTTTTCGATGCTAAAGCTCAGCTTGCCCACGGGCAGTACATAGCTGCCTAACAGGTCAACAGTGTTATAGCCATCGATGTGCTTACCGGCTTCGTCAGAGAGATCAAAGGTCTGGGTACTTTGCAGACGCAGTGTCCAGTCGCCCGGCGCCCAGGTGACCCATGCGCTCATTTTCGACGGGCTTGCACTGTCGACCGTCAGCTTTTGCCATTTCCCGTCAACGCGGGTTTGCGATTTGATGGCGTTAAAGTTCGCGCCGGTGCTCCACTCGCTATCAGTAAAGAAGTAATCCACCTGGCCTTCAACACCATAAATACGACGCTGGTCATCTTCAATATTGATGGTCATGTCGGTTTTATTGATGTTGATGGTTTTGTCAGAAAGCGAGTAGTAACCGGCAATTTGGGTGCGCAGATTATCCCCGGTAAAACGCCAGCCCAGCTCATACGCATCGACTTTGATACCGTCGAGTTTTGAGTCGTTGACGTTCACGCTGTTGACCAGACGATAGTGCCCATTACTCAACTGGTAGGTGCCGGAGCCGTAGTATTTCGCCAGATCCGGGATCTCAAAGCCTTGTGAGAAGTTAAACCACAACTGCTGGCGATCCGTCAGATGGCCCAGAATGCCTGCGTTAAACAGCAGGTTGTTGTAATCGGTTTTCCCGCCCGGCACCGCGTCTGCTGAGGTGGCTCTGCCTGTGGCAATCGCCTGCTGCTGCGCGTAACCAATAAAGTCATCGACCCGGTTTTCTGTGTATTGATAGCGCACGCCGCCGCTCAGGGTGATAGCGGAGATGTCGTAGCTACTTTGCAGGAATGGCGCGAAGTTGGTGATGCTATAGCCCGGATAACGCCCGACGTTCCAGGCGTTGTCCAGCTTCATGCCACCGCTGGCTGCCGCTTTGTTAAGGTCGAAAAATTGCTGGTTGGCGTCGAAAGTTTCATGTTCGGCATCCACGCCCCATGTCAGGGTTAAATCCTCCAGTGGCTTGCTGTTGATGGTCAGCTTGCCGCCGTAGAAATCGGTCTTTTGCTGCGATGCGCCAATACTGGTCACCCGGCCGCCGGAGAGAGTAGGGAAGGGGTAGAACGTCAGGCTTTCATCACGGTAGTAAATCTGTGCGAGCAGGTCCTGGCCCCAGAAATCGGTGTTGGAATATTGCAGGTTGATCAGGTGGCGCTCGGTGCCCGGAATGCGGTCGGAGTCGAGGTTGTTTTTGTTGTACGCATTGCCAGAACCGGTTACCGCCGAGAAGTTCTCGCCGAGGTACAGGCCGTGCTTACCGTCGGATTCACTTTTGTAATACTGAGTGGTGAGCTGCAACTGCTGATGAGCGTCGATATTCAGCGTACCGGTACCCATGACATCCAGGCGGTCTGAGTACTGCAGGCCGGTCTGGGTGTTATCGATATTGACCTCGTTGCCTTTGCCATCATACCAACCGCCAAAGCGCTGATACGCCACCGACAGGCGTCCGGATGCATTGTCGTTGCCGCCGCTGACCGCTGCCGCGACGTTTTCGTCATTATCGTTATGGCTGTTAAAGCCCGTCTTCATGCCGGTCTGAAACTCGACTTCTGTTTCCGGCTGGCCTTTTTTAGTCACGATATTGATCAAACCACCGGTACTGCCGCCGCCGTAGAGGGAGGTTGCGCCGGAGATAACTTCAATGCGGGCGATATTAAATGGATCGATTGAATCCAACTGGCGGCTGTCGCTGCGCGAGGAGTTTAAACGTACGCCGTCGACCATCACCATCATCGAACGACCACGCATATTCATACCGTAGTTGGTGCGCCCCTGGCTGCTGACATCCATACCGGGAATCAACTGCGCCAGCACCTCTTTGAACTCTTTACCGCCCTGAACCTGCTGTTCAATTTCTGCCTGTTCAATGACCCAGGTGGTCTGCGCCATGTCGGTAATGCTGTGATTCGCACGGCTGGCGGCCACCACCAGTGTCTCTTCTTTTTGACCTTCAGCTGCGGCATTAGCGTTTAACATCATCAGTAAACAAGGACTTAACGTCCAAAAGTAACGAGGTTTCATTATTGTGGTAATCCTGATTAATCCAAAGGTACGGCGGCGTTGATTCTCCCGTGCCGCAAGCGCATCACCTCAGTGGTGATAGTGATTATCAAGATGATATGAATTATCGTTACCATGTAAACAGTTTATGTTAAAAAATATTTCTCTAATGGCATGATTTTTATGTGGTTTATGGTACGGGAAATAGGATGTTTGGCGAGCCTTTAGAGTTAAAGTGGGGGGGAGCCCGGATAAGGCGCAGCCGCATCCGGGAAAGAGAGAGAATGCTCCCCCTAACACCGATTTTCTGCCTGACGGAGAGGGGGAAACCAAAAGCAAAAACCCGCCTTGTGGGCGGGTTCTCTAAATAGTGGTGCCCGGACCCGGACTAACGCCGGAGGCGTTGAACAGCGCGCGTGTCGCGCTGGCCCCGAAGGGGTGAGCCGCTTGCGGCGAATAATCGAACGGAGTTCGATGAAGAGTCCGGTCATAGAAAAGCAAAAACCCAGCCACAGGCTGGGTTCTCTGAATAAGTGGTGCCCGGACTCGGACTAACGCCGGAGGCGTTGAACAGCGCGCGTGTCGCGCTGGCCCCGAAGGGGTGAGCCGCTTGCGGCGAATAATCGAACGGAGTTCGATGAAGAGTCCGGTCATAGAAAAGCAAAAACCCAGCCACAGGCTGGGTTCTCTGAATAAGTGGTGCCCGGACTCGGAATCGAACCAAGGACACGGGGATTTTCAATCCCCTGCTCTACCGACTGAGCTATCCGGGCAACGGGGCGCATTAAACCCGATCCGCCTCGCCTCGTCAACGAAATTTCTTCAAATCGTTGCAGACTGCACAATCTATCACCACTTTGCTGATGATGCACGCGAACTCAGGCAAAAAAAGTGGTCCACAGGGCAGAGAGCGGCATCGCAAGTGCCAGCGCAGGCAGCATATTCGCCACCGCAAACATCTTAATTCCACAAATCCTTAAGCCCGTTGCCAGCAACAGCACGCCGCCTACGGCGGTGAAATCACCCATCATCGCGGGTGTAGTCAACGGTAAAATAAGCGTGGCGCAGGTAGCGAGCGTCAGTTGAATAATAAGCATCGGTACGGAGATGAACGCGACGGCAAAACCTAACGAAGTCGCGAATATCACCGCCGTGAAAAAATCGAGAAATGCTTTGGCAATCAGCAGGCTTGGGTCACCGGTCATCCCCTCACGCATGGCGCCGAAAATCCCGGTGCCACTGGCGCAAAACAAAATGATAATCGCCACCAGGCTTTGGATAAACGATTCGTGAGCATCCAGCGCATGGCTTGCTGAGCGGCGCTTTTGCACTAATTTACGTAAACCGTTCACCGCGCCGCTGATACCGCGCTCCACATAACAGAGTTCACCTATCAAGGTGCCAACCAGGGTTGCAAGCACCATAACGGGCAGATTGACGCATTTAATCACCAGCAAAATGCCGATGCCCAGCGAGGCAAGACCAAAGATCGAGGGCATTGAGGAGCGAACCCGCTCCGGTAAACGGTGGCTCAGCAGTGCACCAATCGTTCCCCCCAGCAAAACGGCGGCGGCGTTGATATAAGGTCCTGTTAACACGTTTTTTCTCCAGAGGTTTTGCGAACACAACTGCATAGTATGACGCAACGACGCACATTATTATGCCCGATTAATGCGGGTGATAACTGTATTTAGCTTTTGAATATAATCACTTATGGAAATGGCTAAAAAGGCAATTGCATTATGTTGCATTTGGCCTTCGCTTCGTTGGTTGCACCTGCGAAAAAATGATGACATGATTGCGCGAATTTTCTTCACAACCTCCCGGGACACCTGAAATGACGCAGATTTTATCGCTCATACAGAGACGCCGCGCCACGCTGCGAACGTGCACCCGTTCAGTTTTATCCCATACTACACTCACCATGCGGTGAGGCTACCGTACGCTCACTTCAGGACAACATTAAAATCAGAGTGTATCTGCTTTTACTGATGTCTGGCGGTCGGAGCGGGTTCCAGTCAGACACGTTCGTTGGGTAAGGCGCCAGCTTTGCCCGGGGCCTTTTCTTCCCCTGAAACGGGTATCTGTGCTTATGAAAACAATGAAAATTGCCGTCAGCCGCGAGCTGATCTCCACCCTGTCTACCCACCGCCAGATGGTGACGCTGGACAGTACCGATTTTACGGATGTGGCGGCAGTCGTCATTACGCTGGCGGAAAGCCGTAGCGGCATTCTGGCCTTGCTCAAACGGACGGGCTTCAACGTGCCGGTATTCTTATTTGACCAGACGTTGGAAGACACACCGGACGGCGTCACGGCGGTGATTAATGGCAAAGAGCAGGACTGGCTGGAGCTGGAGACCGCCGCCTGTGATTATGAAGATAATTTGCTGCCGCCGTTTTTCGATACGCTACGTCAATATGTCGAGATGAAAAACGACACCTTTGCCTGTCCTGGTCATCAGCACGGTGAGTTCTTTAAAAAGCATCCGGCGGGCCGACAGTTCTACGATTTCTTTGGTGAAAATGTTTTTCGCGCCGACATGTGTAATGCCGACGTGAAGCTGGGGGATCTGCTGATTCACGAAGGCTCCGCTAAACATGCGCAGAAGTTTGCGGCGAAAGTGTTCAACGCAGATAAAACCTACTTTGTGCTGAACGGCACTTCTGCCGCGAATAAAGTTGTTACCAACGCGCTGCTGACGCGTGGCGATCTGGTGCTGTTTGACCGTAACAACCACAAATCCAACCACCATGGCGCGCTGATTCAGGCCGGGGCGACGCCCGTGTATCTGGAAGCCTCCCGCAACCCGTTCGGTTTTATCGGTGGTATTGATGAACACTGTTTTGATGAAAAATACCTGCGCGAACTGATCCGCGAAGTAGCGCCGGAAAAAGCCAACCAGCCGCGCCCGTTTCGTCTGGCGGTGATCCAACTCGGCACCTATGACGGCACGATCTATAACGCCCGCCAGGTGATCGACAAAATCGGCACCTTGTGTGACTACATTTTGTTTGACTCGGCATGGGTGGGCTACGAACAGTTCATTCCGATGATGGCCGACACGTCGCCATTGCTGCTGGAACTCAATGAGAACGATCCGGGGATCTTCGTTACTCAGTCCGTGCATAAGCAGCAGGCCGGTTTCTCGCAAACCTCGCAGATCCATAAAAAAGATAATCATCTGCGCGGCCAGGCGCGTTTCTGCCCGCATAAGCGCCTCAACAACGCCTTTATGTTGCACGCCTCGACCAGCCCGTTCTACCCGTTGTTTGCGGCACTCGACGTGAACGCCAAAATCCATCAGGGGGAAAGTGGTCGCCGCCTGTGGGCCGAGTGCGTAGAAGTGGGGATCGAGGCGCGCAAATCGATTATCGCCAACTGCAAAATGATCCAGCCGTTCGTGCCGCCGGTCATTGCCGGGCGACCGTGGCAGGATCATCCGACAGAGATCATCGCTCGCGAGCGTCGTTTCTTTAGCTTTGAGCCCGGTGCAAGCTGGCACGGTTTTGAAGGTTACGCGCAGGATCAGTATTTTGTGGATCCCTGTAAGCTGCTGCTCACCACGCCGGGCATTGATGCGCAAACGGGTGAGTACACTGAGTTTGGTATTCCGGCGACGATCCTCGCCAACTACCTGCGTGAGAACGGCATTGTGCCGGAAAAATGCGACCTTAACTCTATTCTGTTCCTGCTGACCCCAGCGGAAAGCACAGCGAAGATGGCCCATCTGGTGGCCATGCTGTCGCAGTTTGAGCGTCACATAGAAGACGATACGCCGCTGGCAGATGTGTTGCCGACCATCTACAACAAGTATCCGGTGCGTTATCGTGACTATACACTCCGCCAGCTCTGCCAGGAGATGCATGATCTTTACGTCAGCTTCGATGTGAAAGATCTGCAAAAAGAGATGTTTCGCAAGGCGAGTTTCCCGGCGGTTGCCGTCAATCCGCAGGATGCCCATCAGGAGTATATTCGCGGCAACGTGGAGCTGGTGCGCATCAGTGAGGCGGAAGGACGGATTGCGGCAGAAGGCGCGCTGCCGTACCCGCCTGGCGTGCTATGCGTGGTGCCTGGTGAAGTGTGGGGCGGCGCGGTGCAGCGCTACTTCCTGGCGCTGGAAGAGGGCGTCAATTTGCTGCCAGGTTTCTCGCCGGAGCTGCAGGGGGTCTACTCCGAGACAGATGCCGATGGGATTAAGCGCTTATACGGCAATGTGTTGAAACAGTCCTCTGCGGTCTGATGCCCTCACCCCGGCCCTCTCCCACAGGGAGAGGGAGGGCTTGTGAACGGCAAATATCCCGGATGTCGCTTTACTTATCCTGGCTACGACCGGTTTTCTCCCTCTCCCCCGAGGAGAGGGTTGGGGTGAGGGGAATATGCGGCTCAGGAGGAGGGTTCCGTTCACCGTATCTACGTTCAGGTGAGGTGAAAACCGCGAAACCTATACCCCTTCCTCCGCCCGGCGGTACATCCTGCGTGGATGCCCAATCTTGCCATATTGCATCTCAACCGATAAAAAACCGGACTCCACGCCGTGCTCCAGGTAGCGGCGGGCGGTGGTCTTACTGAGCCCCGTCTCCGTCACCACTTCATCCACGGAAAAACAGCGCTCACCCGCATCGGCAAACAGGGTCTGTACGCGAGACAGCGTATTCTCCTCGATCCCTTTACTGCCGTTATCCAGCTTGTAGTTCTTTGCCTGCAACTGATACAGCGAATCCACGTTCTGCTGATCGACGATCTTCCACACCCTTTGCTGCTCGGTGAACTGCACAAAACGTTCCAGTGACTGGCTCAGACGTTTCCACGACACTGGTTTAAGAATGTAATCAAACGCGCCGTTGCGAATCGCCTGGCTACAGGTATCCATGTCACTGGCGGCGGTAATGAAGATAACCGAACAGTTGGCGCGAATGATCATCGGGTCGCTAATCAGCGTAATCCCTTTGCCGTCCGGCAGATAATTATCGAGCAACACCAGTTGTGGTTGCTTACTGGCGAGCAGCGCCTTTGCTTCTGCCAGGGATGTGGCGATGCCCACCAGCCGCAATCGCGGATGCTTACCAATCAGTTCTGCATGGAGCTGCGCCAGCTCGTTTTCATCTTCTACTATCAGCACATCTATCTGTTCATGTCGCATAATTCTGATCTTCCAGAGTCGGAGCGGGGCGCTGTATCTGACCCGTTTCCGGAATAAATAAAGAGAAAATCGTTCCGCGCGGCGCGTTATCAGAAACCTCGATGGTGCCGCCCACCTGCGTGACATAGCTGGAGATCAGATACAGGCCGATGCCATGATCGCCGTTGCGTTTCGTTGTCATCCCTCGGTCAAAAATACGATCCCGAATGGACGGGTCGATCCCGATGCCGCGATCTGCCACTTCAATAATCAGCTCGCGCTCATTTTGCAGGATCAAGACCTCGACGGGTTCGTGCGGCAACGCGGCGCGTTGCGTTGCTTCAATGGCGTTATCCAGCAGGTTACCAATAATCGATATCAGTTCGGCTTCCACCAGCAGGTGCGCGGGGCGCGACATCTGGCAGCCAGGGTCAAAAACCAACTCTACCCCTTTTTCCCGGGCGCGGGCCGCTTTACCCAGCAGCAAACCGCACAATGTAGGGGAGCTAAAACGTGACGAAATAAAGTCGAGCAGCTCCTGCGCATGCTCCGACTGGGCCTGAAGATAACGAATCGCCTCGTCGTAGCGTTCCATATGCAGCAGGCCGGAAAGTGTCGTCATCCGGTTAAGCTGCTCGTGGCGCATGATACGCAGGTTATCGACATAACGTTTCACCTGGCTCAACTGGGCGCTGAGGCTGTCGATTTCGTTACGATCGCGAAAGGTAATGACCCAACCTTGCAGCTTATCTTCCAGCATAATGCGCACACGGCTGGCAATGACCGTCGCGTGATTAAAACGGCAGATCTCATCATGTGTATCTTTCGCCAGCATCGCACTGCGGGAGAAAAAGGGCACGGCCGGAATCACGTCGGTGATCAATTGCCCCCGCAGCTCGCGCGTGGGTTGGCTCAGATTGAGCAATGTTCTCGCGGCCTGGTTTATCACCTCGATGCGCAGATTGCTGTCGATGGCGATCACCCCTTCGTAAATCGACTCCATCATCGCTTTTTGCTGGCGCACCAGCAGGCCGATTTCTCGCGGCTCCAGTGAAAAGATCTGCTTCTTGATACTGCGGGTAAAGAACCAAGAGAAGATAAACAGCGCCGCTAACAGCAGTACGGCGGCAATAAAGATATTGATTGCCTTGCCGAGCGTGATGGTATCGAGATAGCTGGTCAGATAACCCACGGAAACAATACCAATCACCTTGCCTGCGTCATTGAATATCGGTGCTTTACTGCGTAAGGAAATACCCAGGCCGCCCTGGCGGATAGTGGTCAGGCTTTTACCCTGCAACACTTCCTGATTATCGCCCCCGACCAGCGTAGTTCCCACCCGGTCATCATAAACCGAATGAAATAGATGAATGCCTTTATCATCACCAATGACAATAAAACTGGCATCGCTGCGATCGACTACTTGTTGCATAAATTCTGCAATCGCGGGAATATCTTTTTCCGCAACCGATTTGCGTAAATTCGGAATTATCGCTATTTCTTCAGCTTGTATTTTTGCTCGCGTACTCATTTCCTGATAAAGCTGGCGACCGACATCGATATAATAATAACCACCCAGTAAGATGAACAAACCGGAGAAAAACAGTACCAGCGAAATAAAGAGCTTAATCTGGAAAGAAACTTTCATGGTGTGGTACGCACAGAGCAATAAAAACGGTAATGTAACATCTTTCCTGTTGACAGTGGCGAGTTTACTGGAAACTTGTGATCCCTTGCACACCTGATGCTGACTGGCGACGCTAAAGAAACAAAGACTTTCTGGAAATGTTATTAACTTGTTTTTTTATTTAAAAAAACCATAAAAACCACGGAAATAATTACGGCATTAATCACACTAAATTAAAGAAACCATAAAAACCATAGGTGCCATTAAAACTTCGGTTTTATTATGCTGCGCCTCACATAACGTAAAAACCTGGCCCTTTAAGCTACAAATGCAAAATAACCAAGGGGCTTAATTATGAGCACAACTGACGATTCTTTTTCTATTACCTCTGAGTCACTATCGATTCAAAAACCATCATTGAAAGACAGATGGTGGCACATTATGGATACCTGGAAAGTTGGGATTATTCCATTGCCGTTGTTTTTACTCGCTGGTGCATTAATCGCCATCGATTGTCTGGGCGGTAAATTACCCAGCGATATCGTTGTGATGGTCGCAACGCTGGCGTTTTTCGGCTTCGCCTGTGGTGAGTTCGGTAAACGCCTGCCGATTATCGGTAAACTGGGTGCGGCGGCGATTTGCGCTACCTTCATCCCTTCTGCAATGGTCTATTATGGCCTGCTGCCGGATGTGGTTGTCGAGTCCACCACCAAGTTCTACAAATCCACTAACATTCTGTACCTCTACATCTGCTGCATTATTGTCGGCAGTATTATGAGCATGAATCGCACCACGCTGATTCAGGGCTTCCTGCGTATTTTCTTCCCGATGCTGTGTGGCGAAATCGTCGGCATGCTGGTTGGGATGGGCGTGGGGATGCTGCTCGGTCTCGAACCGTTCCAGATCTTCTTCTTTATCATTCTGCCAATCATGGCGGGTGGTGTGGGTGAAGGCGCCATTCCGCTTTCTATCGGTTACGCCACCATTCTGCATATGGATCAGGGCGTTGCGCTGGGTCGCGTACTGCCGATGGTAATGCTTGGCGGCCTGACTGCCATCATTATCTCTGGCTGTCTGAACCAACTGGGTAAACGCTTCCCGCACCTGACCGGTGAAGGCCAGTTGATGCCGAATCGTGATAACACCGATGAGAAAGCCCCTGCTACGCCTGCGTTCAGTGGTAAAGCTGACGTCACCACTATCGCATCCGGTGCGCTGCTGGCCGTGCTGCTGTACATGCTGGGTATGCTGGGTCACAAACTGATTGGTCTGCCGGCGCCGGTTGGCATGCTGTTTATGGCGGTGCTGGTCAAACTGGTTCACGGCGTATCGCCGAAGATCCTTGAAGGTTCTCAGGTCGTTTACAAATTCTTCCAGACCTCTGTGACTTACCCAATCCTCTTCGCTGTGGGCGTGGCTATCACCCCGTGGCAGGAGCTGGTACACGCATTCACCCTCACTAACCTGTTGGTGATTGTCAGCACCGTGTCCGCGCTGGTCGCCACGGGCTTCTTCGTAGGTAAAAAAATCGGTATGCATCCGATTGATGTCGCCATCGTCTCCTGCTGTCAGAGCGGGCAGGGTGGCACCGGGGATGTTGCCATCCTCACTGCAGGTAACCGTATGAGCCTGATGCCGTTCGCACAGATCGCTACCCGTATCGGCGGCGCGATCAACGTCTCGGTATCACTGCTGGTTCTCGGCAACTTCCTCGTCTGATTCATGTGTTACAGGAACTGATATGAAACTCGCAAGCTTTGTCCATCAGGGGATCCGCAGTTACGGGATCGTGAAGGCGGATGGTGTGATCAATCTGGGACGCCGTCTGGGCGATCGTTACAGCGATTTGAAATCGTTGCTCGCTGCCAACGCGTTAAATGAAGCGCAGCAGTTGTCTGGTGAAAAACCGGATCTGAGCTTCGATGCGCTGGAATTTCTGCCGGTGATTGATAACCCAGGGAAAATTCTTTGCGTCGGCATGAACTACGCCGACAAACGTAAAGAGTTTGATCAGCACAACCCGGCACCGACGCTGTTCGTCCGTTTTGCCGATTCGCAAACCGGCCACCAGACCCCGGTACTCAAACCGCGTCACTCCAGCGAGTTTGATTACGAAGGTGAACTGGCGGTGATCATCGGCAAAAGCGGGGAGAACATCTCCCGTGAAGAGGCATTGAGCCACGTTGGCGGTTATAGCTGCTATATGGACGGTTCTGCACGCGACTGGCAGCACACCTGGTTTACCGCCGGTAAAAACTGGCGTCAGACCGGTGCGTTCGGTCCGTGGATGACCACGGCGGATGAGATTCCGGATCCGCACAGTCTGGCAATCCGCACCTGGCTGAATGGCCGCATGGTGCAGGAAGACAACACCGCCAGCATGATCCACAAAGTGGCGGAGCTTATCGAGTACATCAGCACCTTCACGCGCCTGAATGCTGGCGATGTGATCATCACCGGTTCACCGGGTGGCGTTGGCAAAAAACGTAATCCACCGCTGTTCATGAACGCGGGCGATCGCATCGAAGTGGAGATCGAAAATATCGGTCATCTCAGCAATGTGATTATGGACGCGCCAGCCTTATCGCTGTCGCCCATGCACTAAGGAACACGGCGGATTTATGCAAGCACAACCTCCCATTGATTTTCGCATTGCGGATGTCACGAGCGGCGCGCAGCGTTTTACGCAGATTCGTAATCTGCTCGCGGACAGCGGCTTAGGCATGGACAACGATATCACCACTTTCGTTGAAGCCTGGTCGGGACTCCGGCTGGTGGGTTGTGCGGGCCTGGCCGCCAATGTCATCAAATGTGTGGCGGTAGATGAAAACCTGCGCGGAGAAAATCTTAGCGCTCGTTTGCTGGCTGAGGTGGAACACCTCGCGCTGTCACGGGGACATTTTCATCTGTTCCTCTGTACGCGCCCCTGTAACAAGGAGCGCTTTGCACACAGCGGATTCTGGCCTATTGCGCAGAGCGGCAACAACGCGGTGTTAATGGAAAACACGCCCTTTGGCATCAGCCGTTACTGCCGCTCATTGCAGCCTTATCGCGTAGAAGGAAAGCGCGTTGGGGCTATCGTGATGAACGCTAATCCGTTCACCCTTGGGCACCGCCATCTGGTGGAACAAGCGGCGCATTCCTGCGACCACTTACATCTGTTCGTGGTTCAGGAGGATGCGTCGTTTTTCCCCTTCACCGACCGTCTGGACATGGTACGGGCAGGGGTCGCTCATCTGCCAAACGTGACCGTTCACAAGGGATCGGAATACATCATTTCGCGGGCGACATTTCCGGCCTATTTCCTTAAAGAGACCGGCAAGGTACAGCAGGCGTGGAGCGAAATCGATCTGCTGATTTTTCGCGACCACATCGCCCCCGCGCTGGGTATTACCCATCGATTTATCGGCTCAGAGCCGTTTTGCGATATTACGCGCCAGTACAACCAGACTATGCACCGCCTGCTTACAGGCGCGGTAGAGGTGGTGGAGATCCCGCGCATCAAAGCCACGGGCAATGCCATCTCTGCCTCGGAAGTTCGTCGTCTACTTAAGACGCACCAGTTTTCCCGTATTCGGGAAATAGTACCGGATACCACTTTCGTGCATCTCGAAACGCACTACAGCGCGGAAGTCGCTTAAAAAACTCAGGAAATAAATTATGAAAATTGTTAGGGAGGCGCTGGCCGGGACTATGGAGTCCAGCGACCTGATGGTGAAAATAGCCCCCGCTGATGGCGAGCTGGACATCGTCATCCACAGTGAAGTGATTAAGCAGTTTGGCGATCAAATTCGCCATGTGGTGACCACCACGCTGCGCGCCATGGAAGTCCACCAGGGACTGATCATTATTGAAGATAAAGGTGCGCTGGATTGTGTGATCCGCGCCCGCCTACAGAGCGCGGTATTACGCGCCAGTGACAGTGACAATATTGACTGGGAGAAACTGCAATGAAAAAGCTTCGTCGTAGCATGCTGTTTCTCCCAGGCGCCAACGCCGCCATGCTTTCCAACTCGTTTATTTACCGCCCGGACTCCATCATGTTTGACCTGGAAGATGCCGTGGCGCTGCGTGAAAAAGACACTGCGCGTCTGCTGGTCTTTCATGCGCTGCAACACCCGATGTACGAAGACATCGAAACCGTCGTTCGTATCAACCCGCTCAATACCCCGTTTGGCCTGAAAGATCTGGAAGCCGTGGTCCGCGCCGGGGTGGATGTGGTTCGTCTGCCAAAAACCGACACGCCGGAAGATATTTACGAACTCGAACGCCATCTTGAACGCATCGAAATGGCCTGCGGGCGTGAAATCGGATCCACGAAGGTGATGGCGGCGATCGAATCTGCGATCGGCGTTATCAATGCCGTGGCGATCGCGCGCAGTTCTCAGCGTCTGATCGGCATCGCGCTGGCGGCGTTTGACTACGTGATGGACATGCAAACCGAACGCGGCGACGGCACCGAGCTGTTCTACGCCCGCTGCGCCGTACTGCATGCGGCACGTGCCGCCGGCATCGACGCCTTTGACGTGGTGTGGTCGGACGTAAATGACGAAGCCGGTTTCCTGCGCGAAGTCGATCTGATCCGCAAAATGGGCTTTAACGGTAAGTCGCTGATCAATCCGCGCCAGATCGATCTGTTGCACAACGCGTATGCGCCGACGCAGCACGAAGTGGATCACGCGAAGTTAGTGATCGAAGCCGCAGAAGAGGGCGAACGCAACGGGCTGGGCGTGGTGTCGCTGAACGGCAAGATGATCGACGGCCCCATTATTAATCATGCGCGAATGGTGCTGGAACGTGCCGCCGCGTCCGGCGTGCGTCGGTAAGGACAGAACAATGAATCAGACAGAGCTTCTCCACGTTAACTTTCCGCATCTGCGCGATTTAAAACCGTTCGATAGCGCCCATGCCAGCACGCCGTGGCTTGCCGATCTCGACAGCAAACATAACCGCAAATTGTGCGCTACCCTGGAAGATGCCATTGCCCGCAGTGGCCTGAAAGACGGCATGACCATTTCGTTCCATCATGCGTTTCGCGAAGGCGATCGGGTGATCAACAACGTGGTGGAAATCCTGGCGCGACTGGGCTTTAAAGATCTGACGCTGGCTTCCAGCTCGCTGATGACCTGTAACGAAAGCCTGATTGAGCATATCAAAAACGGCGTTATCACCCGTATCTACACCTCCGGCATGCGCGGCAAGCTGGCGGATGCGATTTCCCACGGACTGATGGCGGAGCCGGTGCAAATCCACTCGCACGGTGGCCGTGTGAAACTGCTGCAGGATGGCGAGCTGAATATCGATGTCGCCTTCCTCGGCGTACCGTGCAGTGACGAGTTTGGTAACGCTAACGGCACCCAGGGTAAATCCTGCTGTGGTTCGCTGGGTTATGCCATGGTCGATGCGCAATTCGCTAAAAAAGTGGTGTTGCTGACCGAAGAGCTGGTGCCGTTCCCGAACATGCCAGCCAGCCTGGTACAGGATCAGGTGGATTACATCGTGCAGGTCGAGAGCGTAGGCGACCCGGCGAAAATCAGCGTTGGCGCGGCGCGCGTGACCAGCAACCCGCGTGAACTGATGATTGCCCGTTATGCGGCGGATGTTATCGAGCATTCCGGCTATTTCAAAAATGGTTTCTCCATGCAGACGGGTTCCGGTGCGGCCTCAACGGCCTGTACACGTTTTATGGAAGAGAAAATGGAACGTCTCGGCGTGAAGGCAAGCTTTGCGCTGGGCGGTATCACCGGTGGTCTGGTGTCGCTGCACGAAAAAGGTCTGGTGGCAAAACTGCTGGATACGCAGTGCTTTGACAGTGAGGCGGCAGCATCGCTGGCGCGTAACCCGAACCACGTGGAAATCTCTACCAACGTTTACGCCAACCCTGGTAGCAAAGCGGCCTGCTGTGACCAACTGGACGTGGTTATCCTCAGTGCGCTGGAGATCGACGTTGACTTCAACGTCAACGTTATCACCGGTTCCGATGGCGTGATGCGCGGCGCATCCGGCGGCCACTGCGACGTTGCAGCGGCAGCGAACTTGACCATCGTTGTGGCACCGCTTCTGCGCAGCCGAATCCCGACCGTTGTAAAACGCGTCACCACGCTGCTAACGCCGGGTGAAAGCATTGATGTGCTGGTAACCGACCACGGCATCGCGGTGAACCCGGCACGCCCGGAAATCCGCGAGCGCCTGGTGAATGCCGGGCTGAAAGTGGTGGATATCGAAGCCCTGTACGCGCGTGCGATCTCGCTGACCGGGGCACCGAAACCCATTGAGTTCACCGACCGTATCGTCGGGGTGATTCGCTATCGTGACGGCAGCGTGATTGACGTTGTGCGTCAGGTGAAGGAGAACATCTAATGACATTACTGACGCCCGTAAGAGCGGGCGTCAGCCTTGAAGCGCTGCTGACGGCGAAAGAAAACCGTGCAGCGCGCCAGGCTGACTGGCTCACTCATTATCACCATCCGGTTATCTCCCTGACGCTGGTCACCCCCGGCGCGCAGAAAGACAGTATCCGTTACCGTAACACCATGGGGGTGGCGCTACAGGCGTGCGATCAACTGCTGTGGCAGAATCACTGGCCAGTGCTGGATCGCCAGGTGCTGTGGTTGCCGACCGGTGCGGAAGCTCTGTGGTGTGTTGACCATGCCGCGGCGGAAATTAAAGCCCAGTGTATTGAACTGGAACAGACGCATCCGCTTGGCAGACTGTGGGATTTTGATGTGATATGCCCGAAAAACGGTCAGGTGGGACGTCAGTCTCTGGATCTCAGTACCCGACGCTGCCTGGTCTGCGATGAGCCTGCCCACGGTTGCGCCCGTTCGCGCCGTCATCCCATGGAAGAGGTCGTGTCACGTGTGGAGACCCTGATCGATGGCTGGTTCGCTCGCGACTAAACTCGCCCGTTTTGATGTCTGGGCGCTGGCCGCCACGGCACTGCGTCTTGAAGTCAATCTCACCCCCAAACCGGGGCTGGTGGACATGGCGAACAACGGTTCGCACAGCGATATGGATCACGCGTTATTTTTACGCAGTATCGATGCCATCACCCCCTGGTTTCGCGTCTTCGAAAAAGCCGGGTTCGAGCATGCTTTAAAACCCGCCAGCGAACAGTTGCGCTTATTGCGCCCGGCAGGAATGGCCTGCGAACAGGCTATGTTCGAGGCAACTGACGGTGTAAATACCCATAAAGGCGGCATCTTTTCTCTGGGGCTGATCTGCTTTGCGGCGGGGCGTTTACGCGGTCTGAACCGTCTGGTCTGTGCACAATCGGTCTGTCAGCAGGTGGCTGAGATCTGCAAAGGGCTGGTGGCGCGAGAGCTGGCCTCCCGCACGCATGCGACAACGGCGGGTGAAAAACAGTATCAACAGTTTGGCCTGACCGGCGCGCGCGGTGAGGCGGAACTGGGCTTTCCCACGATACGCCAACATGTGCTGCCGTACTGGTATCAGGAGGCGGGTGAACGGCGTTTTCACCATGCGCTGCTGCGCTTAATGGCGATAAATCCCGACAGTAATCTGGTCTCCCGCGGCGGTATCGACGGGCTGTGCTATGTGCAGGAATATGCGCAGACGCTGTTAAAAAACGGCTGGAACATTGCGCGCCTGCAAGAGATGGATAAGGCGTTGATCAGTCGCAATCTCAGCCCCGGCGGCAGCGCCGATCTGCTGGCGGCCTCGTATGTGCTGGCGACGCTGGGCTAGCGGCAGACGCTAACCGCCAGACATAAAAAAGCCCGGTGGCATCACGCGCACCGGGCAGGCATTAAATCAGTCAGGCTTATGCTTTCTGCACGACGCCAGCCGCTTGCGGAACATGTTTGTATTTGAACATCGCCATGAACGCAAAGGCCAGAACCACAGAGTAACCGGCGAAAATCAGCCACACGGTTTTCCAGTCGGTTGCGCCTGCAACGGTGTACATCTCAACCACTTTACCGCTCGCCATACCGCCAAGGATACAGCCGAAGCCGTTGGTCATCATCAGCAGCATACCCTGCGCACTGGCGCGGATAGCCGGGTTCACTTCTTTCTCGACGAATACAGAACCGGAGATGTTGAAGAAGTCGAACGCACAACCGTAAACGATCATGGAGAGAACCAGCAGGACGGTGCCGAACTGGGTCGGATCGCCGTAAGCGAACAGGCCGAAACGCAGCATCCAGGCAACGATACTCATCAGCATAACGTTCTTGATACCGTAACGGCCCAGGAAGAACGGAATCGCCAGGATAAAGACAGTTTCTGAAATCTGCGAGATAGACATCAGCACGGAGGCGTGCGTCACGATGAAGCTATTCGCGAACAGCGGATTTGAGTCGAAGCTGTGCAGGAAGGTGTTACCAAACATATTGGTAATCTGCAGTTCCGCGCCCAGCAGCATAGAGAAGATAAAGAAAATCGCCATGCGTTTGTTTTTGAACAGCGCGAAGGCGTTCAGGCCCAGCATTTCCACCCAGGTCTGGTTTTTCTGGGTGTTGCTTACCGGCATGTGCGGCAGGGTCAGCGAGAACACACTCAGCACCAGGGAGAGTGCGGCACCGATATAGAGCTGCATATGGCTCAGTTCGAAGCCAGAGAAGCTCACCGCCCACATCGCCAGGATAAAGCCGATGGTGCCCCAGATACGAATCGGTGGGAAGTCCGTAACGATGTCATAACCGGCGTTTTGCAGGCGTGCGTAGGAGATGGTATTGACCAGGCCCAGCGTTGGCATATACGCCAGCGAGTTGAGCAGGATAACCGCAAACATCGCACCCGGTGTGGTCACGCCAGCGGCGATAAACAGGGTAATAGCACCCACCAGATGGCAGATAGCGTAAACCCATTTCGCGCTCAGCCACTTATCGGCCACGATACCCAGCAACGCAGGCATAAAGACCGAGGCAATACCCAGGGAGCTATAGACCGCGCCAATTTCTGCACCCTGAAATTTCAGGGTGACAAACATATAAGAGCCAAGCGTAGTCAGCCAGCTCCCCCACAGGCAGAACTGCAGGAAGATAATCACTTTAAGCTGCAGCTTAAGATTCATGTTAGTTTCCTCACCGAAGGCGTCTGATATACCTGTCATACTTCAGGCTGCATGTGCGTTGGCTTTTCTCACTCATCTCAGTCACTTACCAGAGTAAGCTCCTGGGGATTCGCTGCGTTGCCGCCATCCTGCAACTCGAATTATTTAGGGTATAGATGTTGGAATTAAGACAATTACTGTTGTTATGTGAGGCGATTCTATCATCGAAGCTGGGGCGAGATTGTTACATCCGACATATAAATGCAAACTTGATATGGTTGCAGTCGAATATAGTGACATTCGTCACATTTGTATGCGGGGGACACTCGTGTTCAAAGGGAATTCTTATCCCCTCCCGCTAAACGGAAGGGGATAAGTCACCTCTTACTTCGTGCGACGATAGCTTTTTTGCGCGGTATTCACTTTATAAAGGTAGTTACGTGACTCCGCAGAAGGGTGGCGTGTGGTCAGGGTGGAATAGACATCGCCCGGCGCCATCGTGTTGATGATATTCGCGGCCTGCACTTTGTCGCTGGAGAAGACGCGCAGAACGCTACCCGCACCGCCATTGTAAGCGGTGATGACGGCATAACGGCGCGAGGTGGGGTTGGTTATCCCGGAAAGATAGACATTATTGAGCATCGCCAGGTAAGCCGTGCCGGTATCGATATTGCTTTCCGGATCGAACAGGTAGCTGCGACTCGGTGTACCGGATTTGCCCTGCGCGCGGAACACATCACGACCGGCGCTATGCTGCACCACCTGCATCAGCCCCAGCGCGTCGGAGCGGCTGACCGCATAAGGGTTAAATGACGATTCGGTCTGCATAATGGCCAGAATCAGCGATTCGTCAACGCCGTAGCGACGAGCGGCCTGATGGACCATGCCAACATATTTATGCGCACGTTTATCCAGATGGTTTGGCACCAGATTAAACGTCACGCTGTAAATGATTTTTAACCCGACGCTGCGTTTTTGCAGCCGTGTTTTCAGCAGGTAATCCGCGAAGCTGGTCGCACGCCCCATCCAGCGAATGGGCTGGCCCGTGTTATCCACCACCTGGCCATACAGGAACGGCTCTTTGGAAATCTGGATATCATCCGCGTCGGAATAGAGATCGATAGAGCCCGGATCATCACCCATTAACAGGGTTTTGATAATGGCCTGGCGTAAATGTGCCGTAGGGTCTGTGCCGGAGATGGTCTCGACGGTGATGGTGCCTTCGTCGAAGTTGATGTGGCTTCGGGTTTGGTACTGATCGGTGTACTTGACGTAATCTTTTGGACCGGCAATCAGTACTTCGCTAAATCCCCATAAGTTCTCGATATTGTGGGCGAACTGCCCCATTAAAATGTCAAAACCGTTGGTATCTTTAACCCAGGCTTCGTTATAGGTCTCGCCATTTTTATTTGAGCTGGAACAAGAAATAAGCAACGGCGCAATGATCGCTAGCGCTAAAAATTTTTTCATCATTCCGGAAGTATTGTTGGTTGCACAAATGACCCTGAATCAGGCCGCAGACGGCGGAACATCGCTGCGGCCATGCATTTATTTTTTATCTTCCGGCGTATAGCCTTCAATATGCACATCTTTGCCTTCGAACAGGTAACTCACCATTTCCTGCTCAAGCAGTTTGCGATGCTCAACGTTCATCATGTTGAGTTTCTTTTCGTTGATCAGCATCGTCTGCTTTTTCTGCCACTGGGACCAGGCTTCTTTGGAGATTTCGTTATAAATACGCTTACCCAGTTCCCCCGGATAGAGCTGAAAGTCTTGCCCCTCTGCATCACGTTGCAGGAAGGTACAGAAAATAGTGCGGCTCATAAATAGTCCTCTTTACTCTGCGCGGCGTTACATCGCCACGCCGATGCGTAATTGTTGTAACAGGCGCTCCACGGGGGCTGCCAGGCCCACTGACGGCGGCTGCGCTAAGTTATACCAAAGACCTGTACCTTCATCCATGCAAGAACTGAACGAGGACACGGTAAGCCACATAGGCACAATATCCAGATGGAAATGGCTGAACGTGTGGCGAAACGCAATCAGTTGGCTGAGATTATCGGCCTTAATCTGATGTTGCGCCAGCCAGTCATGTAATGACGCTTCATCTTCAAACTGCGGGAAACAGAACAGGCCGCCCCATAACCCAACCGGTGGACGCTGTTGCAGGAAGACCTGATCGCCATGTTGCATCAACAGGAAATATGCGGTGCGCTCCGGCAGCGTTTGCCTGGGTTTTTTGCCAGGATACTCGGCCCATGAGTGGTTCGCGTAGGCAATACAGCCTGTTTGCAGCGGGCAAAGCGTGCATTTGGGTTTTGAACGTGTACAGACCATGGCGCCTAAGTCCATCATCGCCTGGTTAAATTGTTCCACCCCTTTGGCCGGGGTCACCTGTTCAGCCAGCTCCCACAGACGTTTCTCCACCTCTTTCTTGCCCGGCCAGCCTGCAACCGCGTAGCAACGCGCAAGAACGCGCTTCACGTTGCCGTCGAGGATCGCAAAGTGTTTACCCAGTGATAAAGAAAGAATGGCGCCGGCAGTTGAACGTCCGACACCCGGCAGTGCGGCAACCTCTTCAAAGGTTTGCGGGAAGACGCCGCCATGCAGTTCGGCCACCTGTTTTGCCGCTTTGTGCAGATTACGCGCACGGGCGTAATAGCCGAGCCCGGTCCATAAATGCAGCACTTCATCAAGCGGCGCGTGAGCCAGGTCGGTGACGGTGGGAAACCGTGCCATAAAACGCTCAAAATAAGGGATGACAGTTGCGACCTGGGTCTGTTGCAACATCACTTCGGATAGCCATACTTTGTAAGGCGTTTTTTCAATTTGCCAGGGCAGGGTCTTACGCCCGTATTTGTCGTACCAGTCCAAAACCTGGGCTGAAAATTGAGACGCTTGCATGGTCACCAACATCGCGTTAACAGGGGGGCTGATTGCAGCACAGCGGCATGAACGTGTAAACCGGAACTTTCCGGTGCTTTCATCTTGCATACTGTATCGAACTTTGGATAATGCCCGTTTCCTGAACACTCTCACAAGCAGACTTATTTATGAATAACGACGTCATCTCACCAGAATTTGATGAAAACGGCCGCCCGCTGCGCCGTATCCGCAGCTTTGTCCGCCGCCAGGGGCGCCTGACCAAAGGGCAACAGCACGCGCTTGATAATTACTGGCCGGTGATGGGCGTTGAGTTTGCTGAGCAGCCGCTCGATTTTGCCGCCCTGTTTGGCAATAGCGGGCCGGTGACGCTGGAGATTGGCTTCGGTATGGGCGCATCGCTGGTGGAAATGGCGAAAACCCGTCCTGAGCAGAACTTTTTAGGTATTGAAGTGCACTCACCGGGTGTGGGGGCATGTCTCTCCTCTGCACATGAAGAGGGCGTCGGGAACCTGCGCGTGATGTGTCATGACGCCGTCGAAGTGCTGCACAAAATGATTCCTGACAATTCATTAAACATGGTTCAGCTCTTTTTCCCTGACCCGTGGCATAAAGCACGTCATAATAAGCGCCGTATCGTTCAGGTGCCGTTTGCTGAACTGGTGAAGAGCAAGCTGAAACTGGGCGGCGTGTTTCATATGGCGACAGACTGGGAAGCCTACGCAGAGCACATGCTGGAAGTTATGTCCTCTATTGAGGGTTATCAGAACCTGTCGTCGACTAAAGATTATGTGCCGCGCCCGGATTCGCGCCCGGTAACCAAATTTGAACAACGTGGTCATCGCCTTGGCCACGGCGTATGGGACTTAATGTTCGAGAGGGTAAAATAATGGCAAAGAACCGTAGTCGTCGTCTGCGTAAAAAGATGCACATTGACGAGTTTCAGGAGATCGGTTTTTCCGTCAAATGGCGTTTTCCGGAAGGCACCACTGAAGAACAGATTGATAAGCTGGTCGATGAGTTTATCAGCGAAGCCGTTGAAGCTAACGGCCTGATCTTTGGCGGTAGCGGTTTCCTGGCATGGGAAGGTCTGGTCTGCAAACCGAACATTGGTCATTGCACCGAAGAGGACCGGGCGCTGATTCGTAAGTGGCTTGAGGAGCACAAATTCGAAGAGGTCAGCGTCAGCGAACTTTTCGATATTTGGTGGGACTAAGAATGAAAGGGTCGGCAATTGCCGGCCCATTTTGTCTCTACAGGAGTGGTTATGATGCGCAAGACGCTACTGGCGGTAGCACTGACGGCAACGGCTTTTGCCGCGAATGCGGATTACAAATGTAGCGTGAACCCGCGTGATGATGTGATTCTAAGCCCGCAAACCGTCCAGGTGAAAGGCGAGAACGGTAATCTGATCTTAACGCCGGAAGGTAATGTGACCTTCAACGGTAAACAGTATTCGCTGAGCGCCGCACAACGCGAGCAGGCACGGGATTATCAGTCTGAATTGCGCAGCGCGCTGCCGTGGATTGATGAAGGTGCTCGCTCACGCGTAGAGAAAAGTCGCGTGGCGCTGGACCAAATCATCGTCAAGGAAGTGGGCGAGAGCAGCAATATGCGTGGCCGCCTGACCAAGCTGGATGCCCAGCTTAAAGAGCAGATGAACAAAATTATTGAGCATCGCAGCGATGGCCTGACCTTCCACTATAAAGCAGTTGATGACGTGCAGGCTAATGGTCAACAACTGGTTAACCAGGCGATGGGCGGTATTCTGCAGGACAGCATTAACGAGATGGGCGCCAAAGCGGTACTGAAAGGCGGCGGCAACCCGCTGCAGGGCGTGCTCGGTAGCCTCGGCGGTTTGCAGACCGCCATTCAGAACGAGTGGAAAAACCAGGAAGCGGATTTCCAGCAGTTCGGTAAAGATGTGTGTAGCCGCGTGGTGTCGCTGGAAGCTAACCGTAAAGCGCTGGTGAGCGGGCTTAAGTAAGGTTCTGTTGTTTCTCTTCTGTCTGTTTCCCTCACCCTAACCCTCTCCCCGGAGGGGCGAGGGGACCGATAGTGCGATTTGAGACTACGGTGCTGATCTCCCCCTCTCCCTTTTAGGGAGAGGGCCGGGGTGAGGGTAACAGCATTTGCAGCGCCTCAAATATCCGCTCCAGCACGGCCTCTTCGTTTTGCCAGAGTTCATTGTTCCAAAACCGCATGATCATCCAGCCTTTTTTGTTTAACCATACCGTTCGCTGAACATCATATTCGTACCGCTCATCATGCTGACCACCATCCAGCTCAATGGCAAGCCGTGCCTCGCAGCAGGCGAAATCAAGAATGTAATGACCGACAGGGTGCTGCCGACGAAACTTGTAACGAGAAAATCGGCGGCTGCGTAACAGATACCAAAGCCGTCTTTCTTCTTGTGTCAGTTCGCGTCTGAGTTGTTTTGCATGTGAGCGTATTATTTCCATCCCCACACTCTGCCACCCTCTCCCTGTTTCACCACAACCTTTTGCTGACACTGGAACCCGCCTTCCAAATAATTGTCCTATAGTCCGCAAGGTTATTAATGGAAGAGACATAAAAAGGATTTTAACGATGAAAATGAAATGGGCCGCAGGACTGGCGGCGTTGATACTTCTGTCGGGCAGTGTGCTGGCCGATAGCAATACCCCCACCGATGAGGTGCTGAAAAAGCAGTTTAGCCAGGCGCAGGAAGGGCTAATGCAACTGGACAGCATCACATTGCGCCTGCTTGATTCGCGCGGTAACCAGGCGACCTATGCCGCCGAAGGGGATATCTCCGCCACGGAAGATCTCTACTCCATGGTCGGTATGGCCGGAAAGTATCAGTTTATGGAGCAGACCTGGACCAAAGGGCGCCCGGTGAAGTTCTCGGCGATGGTCACTGCGGTGGGGACAAAAGATTCCGGCTGGACCACCGAGTTCTTCTCCATGCAGATGGCGGCGAAACCTGCCGGGTATCCGAAACCGGACATTAACAACAAAGAGAAGTATCTGGTGGTCACCGACAGCGATTTTTATCCCCGCCTCGCCAAAATTGAAGCCGACAGGGCCGCCCAGAAAAAAGCGCTGGATAAATCCCTTGAGAAACAAGAGCAGCTCCAAAAGGAGATTGACGCGCTGGACGCCCAAATTGCCGCTTCGTGGGGCAAAGACAAAAACGGCAAACAGTTAACCCGTGATGATGTGCAACACGCGCTGCTGGAGGAGCTTCAGGAGGTGGGCAGGCAGAACGATCCGCTGCATTTTGAAAATAACTACAACAAAACGATTTATGAACCGGCGCTGGCCGAGTGCCAGAAAAAACCGGATTGCGATGCCACACCGCTGCGCAAAGCGCGTGCTACGGCACTCGTGGACCAGCGTCGGGACTACCAACTTAAGTTTCAGCTCAAGCGCGAAGAGGTCATGAAAACCCTGGAGGCTTACGATAAAAAGCGGGAGCCGCTGCGCAAAAAGCGTAACGAACTTCGCAGCGAACTGAGCAAGTTGGATATCACCAATAGCAAAGCCCGGATGGATTACGAAGGTTGGGAACGGGACATCGCCGTTATGCGTCGGCAAGGCATTATCAAGTAAATCTTCCAGCCCGTGTGTGCCGGGCTGGGTTCAGATCACTCCTCGGCGAGGAAAAGTTCCAGCAGGGAGTTGAGGAACAGCTTACCGTGCTCGGTGATTTGCCAGTGCTGCTTGCACTCGGTGAGGTAGCCCTGCGCCAGGGCCTCGTCGAGCTGCGAGCGGATCACGCTTTCATCCAGCCCCGTGAACAGCGCAAACTCCGCACGCGGCGCGGCTTCCAGCAAACGAAAGCGGTTCATAAAGAACTCGAACGGCTTATCTGCGGCGTCCACATCGTGCTGGCGCTCAAGGTAGCGACCCTGCATATACCCGCGTGGATGGCGCGTTTTCGCGGTGCGTAAAATGCGCCCATCCGGGAAGGTCACTTTGCCATGCGCACCGCAGCCAATACCCAGGTAATCGCCAAAGCGCCAGTAGTTGAGGTTGTGCTGACACTGGTAGCCCGGTTTCGCATACGCTGAGGTTTCGTATTGCTGATAGCCCGCGGCGGTCAGTAACTGGTGGCCACGCTCGAAAATATCCCACAGCGCATCGTCATCCGGCAGCACCGGCGGGCGCGAGCCAAACAGCGTGTTGGGTTCGATGGTCAACTGATACCAGGAGAGATGCGGCGGGTTCAGTTCAATGGCCTGGCGCAAGTCGTCCAGCGCCTCTTCCAGCGTCTGATCCGGCAGGCCGTGCATCAAATCGAGGTTAAAACTGCGCAGCCCAAGGCCAGTTGCCAGCCGCGCGGCGCGTTTGGCTTCCTCCGGGCCGTGGATACGCCCCAGCCGCTGTAATTTCGGCTCGCTAAAGCTCTGAACGCCAATCGAAATGCGGTTCACCCCGGCACGTTGATACTCAACGAAGCGGTCGGCCTCGACCGTTCCGGGGTTGGCTTCCATTGTGATTTCCGCATCCGCCGCCAGAGTCAGGCGCGCACGCACGCCATCCAGCAACGTCTGCATCGCCGGGCCGGAGAGCAGGCTCGGCGTACCGCCACCAATAAAGATCGTCTTTACTTCACGCCCCTGTGCGTAAGGAACATCAGCATCAAGGTCGGCGAGCAGGTGCTGCACATAATCATCGTGAGGCACTTCGCCTTTCAATGCATGGGAATTAAAGTCGCAGTACGGGCATTTCTGCACGCACCACGGAATATGAATATAAAGACTTAAAGGTGGCAAATTAGCCATTACGTAATGCTTCCAGTAACAGTTTCAACGCCTGCCCACGGTGGGAGATAGCGCTTTTTTCTTCGCGGGTCAGTTCGGCGGCGGTTTTACCTTCCGTCGGGACGAAGAAAATCGGATCGTAACCAAACCCGCCCTGACCGGCAGGCGCACGGGTAATCACACCAGGCCAGCTACCGTGGCACACCAGCGGCGTCGGGTCAGCGGCGTGACGCAGATAGACCAGCACACAGTGGAACTGAGCCTGACGTTTATCGTCCGGCACATCCTGCAGGGTGGTCAGTAATTTTTGCAGATTCGCTTCATCAGTGGCATCCACGCCAGAGTAACGTGCGGAGTAGATCCCCGGCGCGCCGCCCAGCGCATCAACAGCCAGGCCGGAATCGTCGGCAATCGCCGGCAGACCGGTCACCTCAGCGGCATGGCGCGCTTTCAGGATCGCGTTTTCAATAAACGTCAGGCCGGTCTCCTCGGCGGATTCCACACCCAGCTCGGTTTGCGCCACGATATCCAGACCGAAATCACTCAGCAGCGAGGCAAGCTCGCGCACTTTACCGGCATTACCGGTTGCGAGAACAACTTTTTGCATAATAGATCCTAATTCATCAGGGCCGTGACGGCCGAAGGTATCTGTTGCGGATGGGTAATTTTGACTTGTTTATGGCGGCCCAGTTCGCCTTTTTCAATCAGCACCTGATTTTTGGCCACCCGAAACTGTTTAGCGAGATATTTCACCAGATGGGCGTTGGCCTGCCCATCGACCGGTGGGGCGGTAATGGCGACTTTTAGCTCGTCGCCATGCAGCCCAATAATGCTGTCCCGGCTGGCCTTTGGCTGAATATACAGCCGCAGCACCAGCCCATCGTCACAGGATGTGACAGCACTCATGCCCAGTTCCAGATATAGGCTAACGGTACGATGGTGTTAGCCAGAAACTCCATCACGCCCATATTGATGACATACATTAGCAGCACCAGAATCATCGGCGAGAAATCGAGACCGCCCATTGATGGCAGCAGGCGGCGAATCGGGCGCAGCAGCGGTTCGGTAAGCTGCAGCAGCACATATTCCACCGGGCTACGGCCCTGGCTGACCCAGCTCATGATTGCCATTAACAGCAGCACCCAGAAGATCAGCGAACCGAGCGTTTTAATAACAATCAGCACCGCCGCCAGCACGATGAACACGCCGTTCATGGAGACGTACGGGTTCAGGAAGACTTTCACGACACACAGCAGCAGCGCGATAAGCAACGATGCGCTGTCAATGGGCCCCATCGACGGAATAATGCGACGCAGCGGGCCAACAATCGGCTGGGTGATTTTCACGATAAACTGGGAAAACGGGTTATAAAAATCACAGCGCGCCCACTGCATCCAGATACGCAGCAACAGCACCATCGTGTAAGCCTGGATAATCAGTGACAGGAGAGTGGACAACGTATTCATGGCGTTCCTCAGTTTTCCTTAGTTTTTTGTGTAATCGCGCGCGCCAAAAATGGCGGTTCCGATGCGCACCATGGTGCTGCCTGCCGCAATCGCGGCCTGCATATCGTCTGACATGCCCAGCGAAAGGGTATCCACGCCAGGGTAACGTACCTTAAGTGCGTCAAATGCGACAGCCATTTGGCGGGCCACGGCAAACTGCCGTTCATAATCAGCCTCGGGAGCAGGGATCGCCATCAGTCCACGCAGGCAAAGACCGGGCAATTCCACCACCTGCGCCGCCAGCGCGTCCAGCTCAGCAAGGGAGATGCCGGATTTGCTCTGCTCATCACTGATATTGACCTGAATCAGCACGTTCAGCGGTGGCAGAGAGTCAGGTCGCTGCTCGCTTAAGCGGCTGGCGATTTTGAGACGGTCCACGGTATGGCACCAGTCAAAATGTTCAGCCACGAGGCGGCTTTTGTTGGACTGTAAGGGGCCGATAAAGTGCCACTGGATATCCGCGATGCCTGAATCCTTGAAATGGCGAATCTTATCAACGCCTTCCTGTACGTAGTTTTCACCAAAGCCACGCTGACCCGCCGCGTAAGCTTCTTCGATGGCGCTCGCAGGTTTTGTTTTGCTGACTGCAAGCAGCGTAACTTCTTCTGGAGCACGGCCGCAGGACGTTGCAGCGGCTGAGATTTTGTCCCTGACCTGTGCCAGGTTATGCGCAATATCGTTCATGTTCCCAGGTGGCTTTATGGATATGGAAAAAATAGTGGAGCTTAGTGTAAAGCATAATGTCTCGGATCTACACCTGTGCGATCGCCGTCCACCACGGTGGCGAAGGCAAGGACGGCTGGAAGCCGCACCCTTCGACGCGGTGGATATTCACGCGCTGCTCGCCGAAAGTTTAAACACGCAGCAGCAACAGCAGTGGCAGGCGTGTGGACAGATAGATTTTGCCCTCAGTACCCCAGGGCTTCAACGCCTTCGCGCCAGTGCGTTTTTACATCACGAAGGGGCGTCGCTTGCGCTGCGCCTGTTGCCTGACACCTGCCCGACGCTGGATATGCTGGACGTGCCCGCCGTTATCCCTGAATTACTAAGGCGCGACAACGGTCTTATTCTGGTTACCGGGGCGACGGGCAGCGGTAAATCCACCACGCTGGCGGCGATGGTGGATAACCTTAATCACCATCTCGACGGGCATATCCTGACCCTGGAAGATCCCGTGGAGTTTATCCATACGAGTAAACGTTGCCTGATCCAACAGCGGGAAATCGGCCCGCACTGCGCCTCGTTTGCGGCGGGGTTACGCGCGGCATTACGCGAAGACCCGGATGTCATTCTGCTGGGGGAATTGCGTGACAGCGAGACCATCCGCCTGGCGTTGACTGCCGCCGAAACCGGGCATCTGGTGCTGGCAACATTACATACACGCGGCGCACCGCAGGCTATTGAACGGCTGGTGGACAGTTTCCCCGCCCAGGAGAAGGAGCCGGTGCGTAGCCAGCTTGCCGGCAGCCTGCAGGCCGTATTGTCCCAGCGGCTGGCGGCAGACAGGCAGGGCGGACGTGTGGCGCTGTTTGAGCTGCTTATCAACACACCTGCGATAGCCAACCTTATCCGTGAAGGGAAAAACCACCAGTTGCCCGGCGTGTTACAGACCGGGCAGCAGGCGGGAATGCAGACCTTCGACCAAAGCCGCCAGCAACGGCAGGCGCAGGGGCGACTTTAGCGGATGTTCAGTGCGTAAACCGCCGGTAAAGCGCCTGCGGTGGCAACGATCTCCAGACGTACATTTTGCGCGGTAATGGGGGTAGATAACCGGTGTTCACGCACGGAGTGGTGGTTATTTGTTTCCTCGGCCAACAGGGTGTCATCGGCCCACAGACGATAGTGGGTGATGCAGTGCGGCGTCACCGGCAGGAAATGGCCCATCTGCACGGTTTCCATGGCGTTATCGAAATCGTTGTCCTGTACCAGTGTCAGGCTGGTGAAGGTTTGTGGCGCATCCCAGTGCCAGCGTAAGACCGGTTTGACGTCATCGGCGGCAGGTACCCAGGCATTGGCCTGTTGCTCGGGGCGCAGGCGGCCATTAAGCACATTGTCAGCGCGATAGCAGCTTAACGGCTGGCTAAAACGTAACGCAGGCATGACCTGATGTGGGCGACGACGCGGCAACCAGAAGTCAAACTCATCGACGCCATAGTCGCCATCCACCACCTGACGGGTATGTTTGGCGACGCGGGTATTCAGGCTATTAAACACGGTCATAATGCCGGGCAGGTGGGTGTTGGTGAGGGCAATGTCCACCTGTTCACACGCTCCAAAGGCGATAAAGACATACTGATCGCGCTCGCTTTGCCACGGGAAATGGACCGTCTGCGCCTGCTCGCCCTCAACGTGCAGCGTTGTGCTGGCGTACTGATAATCGGGCGTGAAATTACCGCTGCGTGCGCTGCCCAGAAGCGAGATCTCAAGTGGCTGCTGAGAAGCGGAACGCAGGGTAAAGGTCATGTCGGGCAATGACTCCCCGGCTTTGACAGGCAGCAGCAGCGCCATTCTTTCGCCGAGCGAATGCCAGTGGCCATTAGGGGCAAGCGTACTGAGGGCGTATTCACTGCTGGCGGTGACCGACGCGCCGAGTGCCGGGTCCTGTAACCACTGACGGGGAATGTAGCAGCCGCTGGCCTGCAACCTCTGTTGCAACTGGCCGACATTATCCCGCTGGGCCAACTCTGCCGGGGTGATGTCATGCGTTTTACACAGCGCGGCAGCGCGGCCGACGACCTCGCCAAGCAGACCACAGGTGCACATCACCCGGGCGCTACCAAAGGCAACGTGAGAGGCGGAAATGAGCCGTCCGGTCAGGAAGAGATTATCCAGCGAGCGGCTGTAAAGGCTCCGCAATGGAATGGTATAGGTGCCTTTACTGTGAAACTGGCGACAGCCATCATGGGTGCTGTAGACCCCGTCCGCCGGATGCAGGTCGATAGACCAGCCGCCGTAGGCCACGGCATCGTAGTGGTCGCGCTGTTCAATGATGTCCTGCTGGCAAAGCAGGTGATCGCCCATAAAACGACGGCTTTCGCGTTTACCGGGAATGACGCCAACCCATTCGATGGTCATGTTGGCCGCTTCCGGAAACTCGCCGGAGTTTTTAATGTAATCCCACACGCCCCAGACGATTTTCCACAACTCCCATTTGATCTCTTCGCTCTGGTGAACGGTGTCCAGCCGTCCGCCCCATTCCAGCCACCACAGGTCGCAACCATTCAGGGTGGATGTCAGGCGTTTGTAGCGGGGAATCGCGGTAATATCTTTTAACGCGAACGAAGGGGGAACAAAATTCACCGGGCCGTTCGTCTGTTTGGTGTAGAAATAGATCGAGTGCCCGAGCTTGTGGCCGAAGTTGTCGCCGGGAGCCATTTTTTCCCCCAGTTCGTCCACCTCTTCGGCGCCTTCGCGGTACTCTGCCCCGGCCAGAAAGCCTAGTACGCCATCCCCCGTTGCGTCGCAAAACTGGTCGGCGGTGACGGTATAAAATGTCTCGTTGATGGCGTTAAAGGCGCTGACCTGAGTGAGGGTTCGCTGGTTTTTCTCCAGTTCGTAAATCGTGGTATTGAGCAGCAATGTCAGCCCTGGCTGGCTTTTTGCCATATCCAGCAACACCAGGTCGAACATAATCGGGTTGCCCTCTTTGTTGCGCCAGAGATTCTCTTCGAGGATTTCTCCCATGATGCCGCCTTCACGCGCCCAGCGGTTATTGTTGCCCATATGCGATGTGGCGCCATTGGCCCACAGGCGAACTTCGCTGGACGCATTGCCGCCGAGTACCGGTCGGTCCTGGATCAACACGACCTGTAACCCATCCCTGGCGGCGGCGAGCGCGGCGCAAAGACCCGCGAGGCCACCGCCCGCTACCAGCAGATCGGCATGCAACTGTGCAGAGGGAAAGGTTCTGGACGCAGTTTGCGGATAGATGTTCATACCTTGTATCCTTCTTTACTGAACTGACGGTAAAATCGAAAATTCCTGCCACCTGAGAGATAAAGCCTGTTATGTCCTCACAACCGAACCAAAGCCTGATTGATGGCATTCGCTGCCTGCAGTACCTGGTCTCCAGCGGCCGCGCGATTGGCTGTCGCGAACTGGCGCGTCTGATGGGCATAAATACCACCCGTGTAAACCGGTTGCTGATGACGATGGCGTCCATCGGCCTGACGATGCAGGACGAGCAGCGTCGTTACCTTCCCGGCCCCGGCATTCATGCGCTGGCGGCGCAAGCGATACGCGGCTCGGCACTCTTTTCCCAGGCGCTCCCCCTGCTGGAAAGCTACGCGCCCAAAGATATCGTGGTGGCGATGGGCGTGCTCTGGGAGGATCAGGTGATTTATATCTATCACTCTGAACCCGGTAGCCAGATGAGCCAGGCGCTGGCCGGTTTTCATATGCTTCCTGCATGGCAGTCGGTCATCGGTATGTCGCTTCTGGCGGCAGAGAGCGATGAAGAACTGCAAAAACGTTTTGTCGACGAACAGTGGCAGCAACTTGCGCCTCATATCGCCCAACAGCGTGAGCTTGGACGCGTGGTCTGGCATCACGATGACGGCGAGGTATCAATGGCGAAGCCTCTTGGCGCGCACTCTGCCGCGCTGGCGTTTGCCGGAATGTGGCAGGTTGACGACGCTGTCATTGATGAACGCCTGAGCGAACTTCATACCCTGGCACGGCGTCTGACACAGAAACCCTGACGCATTTCATTCCTGACTAATGTTTCTTTTATAGAAACATTAGTAAAAAAGCAAAAAGCACGCCCTGGAAATGTGAGGGGGATCGGGGGATTGCGTTTTGGGGAAGGGAGAAGGCAAAAAAGGCTGAGCGGCGCTCAGCCTGAGAATCACAGATGCTGCTCGAAGTAGCTTTCGAGGATGATAACCGCAGAGGCAGAATCAACACTGCCTTTATTCAATGCACGAAAACCGCCGCGCTCAAACAGACCCGCCCGGGCTTCTACCGTACTCAGCCGCTCATCATGCAAAATAATCTTTGCGCCGAAGCGGCCATGGATTTTATTGGCGAAGTTGCGCGCACGCGCGGTCAGGGGCTGCTCTGTGCCATCCATATTCAGCGGCAGGCCGACAATAACGGCTTCCGGCTGCCACTCTTTTAACAGCTTCTCGATAAGCTTCCAGTCCGGCGTCCCGTCTTGCGCTTTCAGAGCATTCAGCGGGCGCGCCGTACCGGTCACGCATTGTCCGATGGCGACGCCAATACTTTTGGTACCAAAATCAAAGGCCAGCAGGGTTCCGCTCATCAGGCATGTCCCGCCACGCCCGGCATGGTCGAAATATCAATGCCGATAAGTTTTGCCGCTTCCCGCCAGCGGTCAGCGATAGGCGTTTTAAACAGGATATTTTGATCCGCAGGAGCGGTAAGCCAGGCGTTATCCAGGATCTCCTGTTCAAGCTGGCCTTTTTCCCATGAGGAATAGCCCAGCGCGACCAGCACGTCCTTTGGTTGATCGGCCGTGCCCAGGGTCTCCAGAACATCGCGCGAGGTAGTGATTACGGTGTTATCCGAGACGCGAATGCTGGAAGAGAAGCTGGCAGGCGGCGTGTGCAGAATAAACCCACGATCTTCCGCCAGTGGGCCGCCAAGCAGCACTGGTTTATCCAGACGAATGGCCGGATCGCGTGCTTCCGGGTTAATTTTCAGTTTCTCCAGGACGCTTTCAACTTTCAGGTTTTCCAGCGGCTTATTGATGATAAGCCCCATGGCACCGTCTTCGTTGTATTCGCAAATATAAACCACCGATCGCCGAAAAAGGGGATCATGGAGAGCAGGCATGGCAATAAGAAAGTGATGCTGTAAATTCATTGTCAGAGGTTCTGTTTCCTGGTTCAAAAAAGCAGCAGCCTAGTATGAGGGGAAAGCTGCACGCTGTCACTAGCCAGACTTTGGAGTTTATGAGCGGGTTCCCTCCCGCCATCCCTTTACCTGCAATAATTCGCGCTGTCTGTGCCCTGGCACCTTTGAGCAACCCGAATTATCGAGGGTAAATATATTTATTATTTCGCCAGGCGTTTTTCGATTGCGTCCATCAGCATGCCGGTAATAGAGATCGGGAACTCCGCCTCGATCTCGCGCACGCAGGTGGGGCTGGTGACGTTAATTTCGGTCAGACGGTCGCCAATGATATCCAGACCGACGAAAATCAGCCCTTTGGCTTTCAACGTTGGGCCGACGCGGCGGGCAATCGCCCAGTCGCTTTCGGTCAGCGGACGCGGTTCGCCACGGCCACCGGCGGCCAGGTTACCACGCGTTTCGCCACCCTGCGGGATACGCGCCAGGCAGTATGGAACCGGCTCGCCATCCACCACCAGCACACGTTTGTCGCCATCTTTAATAGCCGGCAGATAGTTCTGCGCCATGCAGTAGCGGGTGCCCAACTCGGTCAGCGTTTCGGTGATAACCCCCAGGTTCGGATCGCCCTCTTTGACGCGGAAAATCGAGGTGCCGCCCATGCCGTCCAGCGGCTTGAGGATGATATCGGTATGCTTTTGCCAGAACGCTTTAAGCTGCGCTTTATTGCGCGTCACCAGCGTTTCCGGGGTCAGGTCAGGGAACCAGGCGGTAAACAGCTTCTCATTACAGTCGCGCAGGCTCTGCGGCTTATTGACGATCAGCGTGCCTTTTTCTTCTGCACGTTCAAGGATATAGGTAGCGTAGATAAATTCGGTATCGAACGGCGGGTCCTTACGCATCAGCACCACGTCCAGCGAGGCGAGCTCGATATCCTGCTCGCCGCCAAACTCGTACCATTTGTCGTAGTTTTGCTCGACGGAAAGCAGACGGGTCCGCGCACGGGCTTCGCCGTTAATCAGGTAAAGATCCGCCATTTCCATATAGTGCAGTTCGTAGCCGCGACGCTGTGCTTCGAGCAGCATGGCGAAGCTGGTGTCTTTTTTGATATTAATCTGCGCGATGGGGTCCATCACGATGCCGAGCTTAATCATAGGCTTCTCCGTTTAACCCAGATCGCCAAAACGCACCTGCAGCGCGGTAATGGCGGTAAGGGCAGTTGTCTCTGTGCGCAATACGCGGGGTCCCAACAGAATATCAGTAAACTGGTAGCGCGAGGTCATGGCGATTTCGTCTGTCGTCAACCCGCCTTCCGGGCCAATCAGTAATCGTACGCGTTCCACCGGCAACGGCAGAGTATTAATGCTCTGGCTGGCGCGCGGGTGAAGATTCAGCTTAAGGCCGTTCTCTTCTTCTGCACACCACTGTTCGAGATCCATTGCCGGGCGAATCTCAGGAATACGGTTACGACCACACTGTTCACAGGCGGCGATGGCGATCTTCTGCCACTGCTGAATCTTTTTATTCAGGCGCTCGGCATCCAGTTTAACGCCGCAGCGCTCAGAAAAAAGTGGCGTAATGAGGCTTACACCCAGTTCAATCGATTTCTGGATAGTAAATTCCATTTTCTCGCCGCGAGACATCACCTGACCCAGATGAATATGCAGCGGTGACTCCCGATCGTCCACTTCTCCCTGGATCACCTTAACGATAACGCTCTTTTTATCGGCGCGGGTGATTTCGGCGTCAAACACCTGGTTCGAACCGTCAAAGAGCTGAATAGCCTGTCCCTGGCCCATACGTAATACGCGGCCAACATGGTTTGCCGCATCGTCGGCGAGGGCGATTTCAGTGCCAGTCTGGATGAGTTCGGGGTGATAGATGCGTGGGACGCGCATAGTTCAGATTTCCGTGTGAAGTGTGGCGTATTTCCCCCTCACCTTAACAGGTCGCGATTTGCGGCCTCTCCCTTGTAGGGAGAGGGGCGGGGTGAGGGGCAATACACCTGCAAAATTTACAATTGCCGCTAGTGTAGGTTAGCTCTTTCGCGCCATGCAAGCGCGCTGCACGTAAGGGTTATGATTCCCCTGAACCTGAGCGATGCGCGACTCACGCGTACATTCCCAGTCGGTCACCGGGTAGAGTTTATCCCAGGCGGTAAAAAGCTGTGTCTGCTGGCGCGACAAGGTGAGCTGATACTGATCGCGCATATAGAAGTAGGTGCGGGCAATCACACCACGGGCGCTGGCAGGCGGCTCGGCCAGTTTGGCCTTGAAGTCGATCTTCATTTCACAGCGCCCGTACTGGCCTTCGCCACCGTTCCACTGGCCGTACATGAAGTTGCCGCGATCGGCATTCACTTCACCCACGGCGGGTTGCAGGTTGTGCATATCGCTTTCCATCTTGCGATAAACAGGGTCTTTAGCGCAGTTTTTCCGCCCGCCATCCTGCCAGCACTGACGCTGATGGCCGAATTGCCAGGCCGGGACAACATGCTCCCATTCAATACGGCTGGCGCGGTTTTCATTTTTGCGCACCTTATAACCGCAGGAGTCCAGATCGACCACCCCTTTTTTTCCCTGCCACTGAATTTTACAGCCGCAATAAAAGTCGCCCGGAACGTCGGCGTTGACTTTAACCCCGGCGGCTTTGGCCTGCGCGAAGCTATTGATGCCGTCCGCCAGTACCGGCGCGCTGAGGATAAGCAGTAAAGATGAGATAACGCGTAACATTGAAAACTCCCTGTCAACTGGAGTGCGCAACGTAGCGGAAGCGATTGTCAGATGCAATCAGTTGGCGCGGAAAACATTCTTAATGGTTCATGTAATTAGCGCTCAGGTATCAGCGTTTCGCCGCACTGTACGCAGCGATAGGTAGTCTCACCGCGCACCACACGATTATGTCGCCGCACGGTCAACTGATGCTGCTGGCACTTGCAGCGGTAGGGAAAGGTATTGGGCCGCACCGATTCCAGCTCAAACTGGTGAGTACGGCGCGCAGGAACGCCGAGCACGCTTTCCATCATCCATTTCCACTCTTTGCCGTGTGGCGGAACGCGACCGAAATGTTTCCACACCAGCAAATGCGCCAGCTCGTGCGGCACCACCTCGTCGATAAACGCCTGTTGGTTTTCCATCAGCAACACGGGGTTCAGGCGGATTTCATACGTATTGAGCCAGGCCGTGCCTGCCGCTGTGCCCCGTTGCTGATAAACCAGTTTGGGTTCCGGATAGTTACGCTCAAGTTTCTGATTGGCCAGGGCAAGTTTTTCCCGCAGGCTGCGCATTACGGCCTGCTGTATAGCGATGGGGAGACGGGAGGTTTTCATAATCGCAGAGGATAGGGCGGGGAGCGGGGGAGTGCAAGAAAAAGCCTCCTCCGGACAGGGAGCGAGGCTTTATTCTGGTTTACAGCGATTGCAGGAAGGTCAGCAGATCGTTGTTCAGTTGATCCTGATGGGTCACCGCAAAACCGTGCGGCGCGTTGTCATACACTTTTAACTGCGCGCCCGGGATCATTTCTGCAGCCACTTTACCGGTCGATTCAAACGGTACGATCTGGTCGTTGCTGCCATGGATCACCAGCGTCGGCACGTCAACTTTGGCAATATCCGAACGGAAATCGGTCTCGCCGAAAGCTGTAACGCAATCAATGGTCCCTTTGAGTGAGGCCAGCAAAGCAATGTTCAGCGTCTGGGTCAGTACACCCTGGGAAACCGTCTGCCCGGCGTTAATGCCATAGAATGGCGTGGCGAAATCGCTGATAAACTGCGCCCGGTCTTTGCGCAGTCCGTCGCGAATGCCCTCGAAAACGCTGGCATCGACACCCTGCGGGTAGTCCGCCGTTTTGCCGAAAATCGGTGTTACCGCACCCAGCAGAACCAGGGCTTTAACGCGCGCCGAGCCGTAACGACCGATATAACGCGACACATCGCCGCCGCCCATGGAGAAGCCCACCAGCGTCACATCCTGCAGATCAAGCGTGGTGATGAGATCGTTAATGTCGGAGGCGAAGGTGTCGTAGTTGTACCCTTCCCACGGCTGGTCGGAGCGGCCAAAACCGCGGCGGTCAAAGGCGATGACGCGATAGCCGCGCTCGGCCAGGAAATTCAACTGGCTGTCCCACATATCGCCATCCAGCGGCCAGCCGTGGCTAAACAATACCGGTTTTCCCGCGCCCCAGTCTTTGTAATAAATCTGCGTACCGTCCTGCGTTTTGATTGTGCTCATACGTAAATCCTCACTGTCGCTATTGCTTGGGTTGATGTGGGTAACTGTTACATTATGGGTGCTATCAGATAACGTGCTTCGGGAAGTTGTCCGCCGCGATGGAAGGCCTGTACCTTACTTTGAATCAGCAGGTCATTTACCGTGTGGCGCTCCAGTTGGCGCAGATGTTCAATCCAGGTGCCGACCACGAACGACTCCACAAAGACGCCGGGGCGCTGGATATCCTCATACACAGACCAGCTCAATGCACCGCCGCGTACCCGCACCCGGCGAATCTCCTGGATACAGACGACGAAGCGGGAGACGTCCTCGGGATCGATCAGATATTCATACATCACCATGACCGGGCCACGTTCATGTGAGATATCGAGCGCCTGGGCATTACTGTCGATATCACGAATGTCCAGATTGAGGTCAGGATCTTTATTCAGTTGCCAGCGCAGCACTGTCAGGCTTGCCAACAGCATGCCCACCGTTGCCACGCACAATGAGGCAGGAATACTAAAGTGCGATGCCAGTTGGCCCCAGATGGCGCTACCGAGCGTCATCGAACCAAAAAAGACAGTCAGATAGACCGCCAGCGCGCGGGCTTTCACCCATTTGGCGGCGCTACGTTGCGCCCCGACATTGAGGGTGGAGAGTACTGCAATCCAGGCGAAACCGGTTAAAAATTCAAACGCATTGAGCAGCCAGAAATGACGGATAAACGCCAGCGCCAGCATGCTGATCGCGAAAATCACGCTGTTAATCACCATCAGCCGGTCCGGGTTGAAGCGCTTACGTAAACGCGGTAGCACAATCGCACCGCAAATCGCCCCCAGGCCGATACAGGCCAGCATGATGCCGTAACCGCCAGGCCCAAGGCCCAGTTCACGGCGGGCCACCAGCGGCAGCAGCGCCCAGCCTGCGCTGGCGAAGGTAAAGAACGCCACGGTACGCACCAGCACGTTACGCAGTACCGGAGCGGCATGCACATAGCGCAGCCCGGCGCGAACGGCGGGGAAAAAGTGCTCCGGCGGCAGGCGCTGAATCAACGGTTCTGCTTTCCAGCGCCACAGCACCCAGGCGACGCCCAGCACTGATGTCGCATTGAGGGCGAATACCACCCACGGTCCGGCAAAAGAGAGGATCAGCCCGCCCAGCGCCGGGCCGATGGCGCGGCTGATGTTAATGCCGAGCGAGTTCAGCGCGATGGCCGGGGCCAGTTCGTGTTTTTCCACCAGGTCCGGCACGATGGCCTGAAACGGCGGAGAACTCATGGCCGCGCCAGTACTTAATAAGAAGGCCGCAACCAGCAGCACCGTTGGCGTTACTAACCCGGCAAAAGAGAGCAGGGTTAGCCCGCTGGCGGCAATAAACACCCATAACTGGGAAAACAGCAGATATTTGCGTCGGTCGACAATGTCCGCCATCACCCCGGAAGGGAGGGCGAAGAGAAACATCGGCAGACTGCTCGCTGCCTGAACCAGCGCCACGGAAAGCGGGTTGGCGCTTAACGTCAGCATGGTCCAGTTCACCCCCACATCGTTCATCCACGAACCGATGTTGGAGACCACCGTGGCAATCCATAGCATCCGAAATACCGGCTGGCGCAGTGGCTGCCAGGAGGAGGCGCCAGCGGATGCGGCAGACGGGGTTTGTACCGTCGCCGCGTGAACATCATTGACTTGCGCCATGCCTGAACTCCTGGTTGCCCGGCATACTTACCCGCCATTTACCCGGGCCGGTTAATGCCAGCGTGGTGAAGATGATGAGCAGCAGCCAGCCAAATTGTCCTTCCGCGATACTCCATTGCGGGTGCACAGCCAGCATGGCAACCAGCAGCACGCCAATAATCGGCAGACAGGCCAGCCGCGTGCCAACACCGAGAATGATGAATATCGGACATACCACCTCTGCCAGAATGGCAGGTAGCAGGCTGAACCAGGGGCCAAAGCCGAACGGATCCTCAATGCGGGTGAGCTCTTCATGAAAATTCAGCACCTTCGGCAGACCATGCACATAGAGAAGCAGCAGCCCGCCGGTCAGGCGCAGGAAGAACAGCCCCGCATCAATACGGGGCGACATCAGCGTTGTATTTTTCATAGGCATCAGAACGCAAAACAGCTACAGCCGAGCGCGCCCCAGAAGGCGTTATCGTCTGAAACCGGAATGGACGATCCGCGTGCCACACCGTGCTGGTGGTTATGCACGCCGCAGGGGCCGCTACAGTGGTGTGCGGCGGGCATCATGCCGACACGTGTTTGCTGTGGCGGCGCGCTGCGGTAGTGACCCGGTACGTTGACCACCGGCGACCACTCCGGCAGCACCGGAATCGCAGGCGGGGCTTCTGAACTGAAACCGCCCGCGGCATAGACGATATTGCCATTGACTACGGTCAGCACCGACTCAATGCCTTTGATCTCCTCTTCCGGTACGCGGAAATAGTCCTTGCTCAACACGGCGAGGTCAGCCAGTTGGCCCACTTTAATCAGGCCTTTTTTGCCCTGTTCGCTAGAGAACCAGGCGCTGCCTTGTGTCCAGAGCATCAGCGCAGTGTCGCGGTCCAGGCGCGCATTAACGTCGTACATCTGCATACCGCCGACGGTGCGCCCGGAGACCAGCCAGTACAACGCAGTCCACGGATTGTAGCTGGCCACGCGGGTCGCGTCGGTTCCCAGCCCGACCGGTACGCCGGTTTCGAGCATTTTCGTCACCGGCGGCGTGTGGCGCACTGCGTCCATGCCATAACGTTCCGCGAAGTACTCACCCTGAAACGCCATACGGTGCTGCACGGCGATACCGCCGCCCAGCGCTTTGATGCGGTCAATGTTTTGCTGGGTCACGGTTTCTGCGTGGTCAAAGAACCAGTGCAGGCCATTGAACGGAATATCGCGGTTCACGCGCTCGAACACATCGAGCATACGGCTGATGGATTCGTTATAGGTGGCGTGCAGGCGGAACGGCCAGCGGTGCTCGACCAGATGGCGCACCACGCGCTCCAGCTCATCTTCCATGCCAGGCGCGAGGTCCGGGCGCGGTTCAAGGAAATCTTCAAAATCCGCGGCAGAGAACACCAACATTTCACCCGCGCCGTTGTGACGGAAGAAATCGGTGCCCTGACCCGGTGTCAGCATGTCGGTCCATTTCTCGAAATCTTCCAGCTCATGGCCGGGGCGCTGGGTAAAGAGGTTATAGGCGATGCGGATGGTCATCTGCTCTTTGGCGTGCAGTTCGCTTATCACTTCATAGTCTTCGGGGTAGTTCTGGAAGCCGCCGCCCGCGTCGATAGCGCTGGTGAGGCCAAGACGGTTTAGCTCGCGCATAAACTGGCGGGTGGAGTTAACCTGCTGTTCCAGCGGCAGCTTCGGCCCTTTGGCCAGTGTGGCATAGAGGATCATGGCATTTGGCCGCGCAATCAGCATGCCGGTGGGATTGCCGTTGCTGTCGCGCTGGATCTCTCCCCTTGGCGGGTTGGGCGTATCTTTGGTGTAACCGACAACGCGCAGGGCGGCGCGGTTGAGCAGGGCGCGGTCATAGAGATGAAGGATAAAAACCGGGGTATCCGGTGCGGCGTCGTTGATCTCCTCCAGGGTTGGCATCCGGCGTTCAGCAAACTGGAATTCGCTCCAGCCGCCCACCACGCGTACCCATTGTGGCGAGGGGGTGCGCAGCGCCTGTTCTTTCAGCATCCGCAGGGCGTCCGCCAGCGACGGTACTCCTTCCCAGCGCAGTTCGAGGTTATAGTTGAGACCGCCGCGAATCAGGTGCAGGTGCGAGTCGTTAAGCCCAGGAATGGCGGTGCTGCCTTTGAGATCCACCACTTTGCTGCCATCGCTGTGATATTCCATTACTTCGGCCTGCGAACCTACCGCCAGGAATTTGCCGTCACGGATGGCGACCGCCTCTGCAACCGGGTTTTCCCTGTCTACCGTATGAAATTTGCCGTTGAGTAATATCAGTTCAGCTTTGCCGAGCGAGACCATAAATCCTCCTGTCTGAGACATCCGAAGCAGGCATAATCCCGCCGGACGATAAGATGCGATGCTCCGTCAGAACAGAGCGTGGAAGTGGGAGGGATTATGGTGAGCTGGCGAAAACGGCGTCTAGTTATACGAAGGTATACCTATACGAACGTATAGTTATACACAGAGATAATAGTTCTCATTTCTGACAACTCTTACTATCCGTCCCGACAGCAGCGTCCGGGACGAACGTCATTTCGCCTGTTTGAGCAGCGCGAGAATACCCCGGTCACTGTCAGCAAAACGTCCGCTCCCCTTTCACGGGAAACTGCTACTTAACGACAACGGGTATTCTTATGACCAACGCTAAGCTTGAAGTACTGACTCCCCAGAATTGCCAGATTATATTTATCGATCAGCAGCCGCAGATGGCGTTTGGCGTGCAGTCTATTGACCGCCAGGTGCTGAAAAACAATGTTGTTGGCCTGGCGAAAGCGGCAAAAGTTTTCAACATTCCGACCACCATCACCACCGTTGAGACGGAAAGCTTCTCCGGAAATACCTTCCCTGAACTGCTGGACGTATTCCCCGAGCACGACCTTCTTGAGCGCACATCCATGAACTCCTGGGATGACCAGAAAGTGCGTGATGCGCTGGCGAAAAATGGTCAGAAAAAAGTGGTGGTATCCGGCCTGTGGACGGAAGTGTGCAACAACACGTTCGCTCTGTGTGCCATGCTGGAAGGCGGCTATGAAATCTATATGGTGGCTGACGCTTCAGGCGGCACCTCGAAAGAAGCGCATGATTACGCGATGCAGCGCATGATTCAGGCGGGTGTGATCCCGGTGACCTGGCAGCAGGTGTTGCTGGAGTGGCAGCGCGACTGGGCGCACAAAGAGACCTACAACGCGGTGATGGATATCGTCAAAGAACACTCCGGTGCTTACGGGATGGGCGTGGATTACGCTTATACCATGGTGCACAAAGCGCCAGCGCGTGCCAAAGGGGCGCACCGTACTCTGGCGCCGGTACCGGCCAATAAATAATGTGCAGGGGCGGCGCGTCAGCGTCGCCCGGCTCTGAACCCGATAAGGGGAGAATGACCATGAGTACAGCGCTCATTTCCCTCGGCGCAGGTGTGTTTATTGGGCTGGTCTATGCTTTGCTGAACGTCCGTTCGCCAGCCCCGCCGGCGGTAGCCCTGGTGGGGCTGCTCGGCATGCTGGCGGGAGAGCAGGCGGTCTCTGCGTTGCGCTCACACCATGAACCCCAGGCCGCCCTAAGTCAGCCGCAGGCCGCAGTGCAAACGGCGGACCGTCATCCAGAGGCAGGCTAACCATGTTGAAATCATACGTAATTTCCCTGGCAACGGGCCTGTTAGTGGGTGTTATCTATGGCGCAATGCAGGTTCACTCACCCGCACCACCGATCGTCGCCCTGCTGGGCCTTTTTGGTATGCTGGTCGGCGAACAACTGATTCCGCTCGCCCGTCGACTTCTGCGCCGCGAGCCGGTGACAATGGCCTGGTTTCGTCATGAATGTGTGCCCAAAATCAGCGGCACGCCACCTCCTGACGACAAACGCGCCCCTTAGCCTGAGGGCAGACAGAGGAGTACGGCATGAGGCTGTCACCGCGCATTGTCATTATTGATGATGAACGTTCCGTCCGTAGTGGATTAAGCAACCTGCTCCAGTCGGAGGGGTACGACTCTGACGCCTTCGACTCTGCGGAGGCATTTCTTCATCATGAATCCGCGCTGTCTGACGCATCTCTGCTTATTATTGATATCAAGCTCAAAGGCATGAGTGGCCTGGAGCTGTATCGCCGGGTAGCTCAACTTGCCGCGCCGCCGCCGGTGATTTTTATCTCCGGACATGAAGATGAAAACCTGTCGCGTTATGCTCCAGAGTTCGGGGGCGTTACGCTGCTGCGTAAGCCCATTAACATCGAAACGCTGCTGGAACAGATCCGCCGCGAACTCTCTGTGTGAGGAGCGCTAATGAGCGAGAAACTTTCTGCTGCCGGTAAAATGATGGATGGTGAGGTTGTCACCTTAACCGATGACATCATTTTCACTCCGCTGACGCAGGAAGGAGGGATCGCCTGGACGTTTTGCCAGCCGCTACACTCCGGCAGCAGCTTTATTCTTGCCTGCGCGGCCGTCTCAAGCGATGAAGCCGCATTTCATACCACCCAACGCTTAAAAAATGAATTTGCGCTGCGCAGGCGGCTCTCTGGCGCATGGGCGGTAAAGCCGTTCAGCAGTACCAGTTATCATGGCCATTACGCGCTGGTCTATACGCCATTTCCTTTCCGCACGCTTGCACAACTGCCCCGGCTGCGCACCCGAAGCATTGCCGATTTTCTTTCCGTTGCCATTGGCCTGTGTGCCCCGCTACGCCAGATGCATGCGCAGGGGTTGATGCACAGCGATATCAAACCCGGCCACTTTTTTATCGACCCCGGCGGCGCTTACCGTCTGGGCGGTTTTGGCCTCGCCAGCGAAGGGACGGATGCCTTTGACCCGTCTCGCCTGACGGAGCCTGGCGGTACGCTGGCGTATATGTCGCCGGAGCACACTTCCCGTACGCCGGACAGGGTCGACAGCCGCAGCGATCTCTATAGTCTTGGCATTGTGCTCTACGAGTTGCTGACCGGCGAACTGCCTTTCGATCTCAGCGAGGGCGGGCAGGCGGAATGGGCCCATCACCATATTGCCTCCGCTCCCAGACCACCCCGGCAGGTACGCTCATCGGTTCCGCCAACGTTGTCGGATATTATTTTGCGACTGCTGGAAAAATCGCCGGACCATCGTTACCAGACGGTCGACGGGTTGATTGCCGACCTGCGGCGCTGCGAGGTTTCGCTGGCCAAAAATGGTGAAATTACGCCATTTATTCCCGGCTTGCAGGACCGGGTAGCCGCGCGTTTGCAGCCGGACCCGCTTTTTCTCGACCATCCGCAGCACCATCAACTGCTGACGGTATTTGACCGGGTGGTGGAAAGTGGTGCGCATGCCCTGGTCACGATCGGTGGACCGCCGGGCTGTGGTAAATCTTCGCTCATTGCCTCGGCGCTCAGGAAGCTGCAACAGCGGCAGGCGTTACTCGCCGTGAGTAAGGCCGACCAGTATTCGCCGGTTCTGCCTTATACGGTCATTGCCTCTGCGTTTCGCGCGCTGACCCTTTGGTTACTCGGCCAGGGCGCAGAAGAGGTGGCCCGCTGGAAAATGCGTTTAACACGGGCGCTTGGCGTTCATGCTGCGCTGGCGGTCAATCTGGTGCCGGAGTTAGGTCTACTGCTTGAAAACCCACCCTTGACTGTAGTGAATACCCAGGCGGCGGATAGCCGAATGCGTTTCAATATGATGGCGCATCGGCTGGTTGAGGCGTTTGCCACCCCGGACCGACCGCTGGTTCTGCTAATTGATGATATTCACTGGATAGATCAGGCCAGCCTGCATCTGCTGGAACACCTTATCAGTTGCAGCGAGTCGCTGCCGCTGCTGCTGGTGGTTTCGTACGCTGACAGCGGTGTGTTTGCGGATGCCAGCGAACAGGCGCAGTTGTCGACACTACGCGTCGGTGCCCGCTATACCGTCGAGCTGCGGCCTGAGCCGTTGAGCGTGAAAGCAGTGTCGCGATGGCTGGCGGAACTGTTGCAGACGCGGGCCGCCTGCCTTGGCGAACTGGCGGCGCTGATCCACGAAAAAACCGGCGGTAACCCACTCTTTACCCATGAGTTTATTCAGCGCATCGTCAAAGACGGGCTGATTACCCATCACAAACAGCACGGCAAGTTGCATTACGACGCACAGGCGATCCGTTCACGTAATTACACGGAAAATGTGGCAAGCCTGGTCCTGCAACAACTGGCGGAGATGCCCTCCCTGACGCGTAAACTGCTGGGTTGTCTGGCCTGCGTGGGGGGAAACGGTAATCCCGCACTGCTCAGCGCGATGCAGAAAATAGCGCCGGAGCTGCTACATGAACATCTGCTGCCTGCGGTTGCCGCCCGACTGATCGGCCGCAGCGGCGACCAGTATGCCTTTACCCATGATCGGGTGCAGAAGGCGGCGCAGGCACTGCTCGAAGCGGATGATATTTGTCATCTCAATTTTGCTGCTGCGCGGTTCTTTACTGAGGCCGTGTCACAAAATGACAGCAATGAAAATCTGTTTCTGGCGGTCCACCACATTGCGTCATCCATCGACTGTATTCGCGTATCTCCCGAACGCGACCATTATCGTGCGGTCTGCCGTCTTGCCGCGCAGCGCGCCCGGTTGACCGGGGATTACGCCTCGGCGGTGCGCTATCTGCGTACCGCGCGGTTATTGAAAGACGATGCCCTGATTACCGCGCCTGATGAGGAATTCGCGCTCGCTTTTGAAGAGGCGGAGTGTGAGTTTTTGCAGGGTAATCTTCCATCTGCGCTGACCCTGTGTCATCAACTCCTGCGTGCGCCCGGCAGCCTGCAACAAAAGGCGATTACCGCAGGCATGATGGCAGAAGTGCAGATGCGACAGTCGGATATGAGCCTTGCGCTGGAGACCGCCCTGGCCTGGCTTGCAGTGTTCGGTATTCACCTGAGCCGTGCGCCGACTGATGCGGAGTGCGACGAGGCCTGGCAAATCATTGAGTCACGTCTTGGGGATGAGCCGGAGAGCCATTTTCGCCAGCTTGCGCGGATTAATAACCCCGAGGCAGAAGCCGTCATCAACCTGATGCTCAGCGCCAGTATGTTTGCTGCGTTTACCGCCCCGCGCCTGCATTTTCTTTTACTTTGCCGGGTCATACTGATGACCCTGGAGCATGGCGTTAGCGGCGCGTTTACCACGGCGATTGCCTGGTACGGCGTCATGATTGGTTGTCGCTATCACGCCTACGAAAAGGGGTACAGGTATACGCTGCTGGGGCGCGATTTGGTTGAGGAGCAACCTCTAACCCCCTTTATGGGGCGTACCTTTCTGGCGGTGGATTTGTGCAGTACCTGGGTGAAGCCGCTTAGCGTTGCGGTAGATCACGCTAAAGCGTGCTTTACGGCGGCGGTCGAGCACGGGGATTTAACCGCCGCCTGCTTTATTATCCGCCATCAGACGATGAACTTCCTGATCCGTGGCGATCACCTCGACGGGGTGCTGACGACCATAGAAGGTGGGCTGAGTTTTATCCGCAAACTACGTTTCCCGGATGTCGAGGTCATGCTTCTCATCCAGCGCCTGTACGTTAACCATTTGCGTAGCGCCGGTTCGGGCAATTTAAGTGGTCATAACCTCTATTCCGAGGCGCTCCTGAACGCGACCAATAAGCATGAGAGTCAGCCGATTCCGCTGACCATTTTCTGGTTCTGGCTCTATCAGGGAATGGCCCATTTTATGGCGGGTGAGTATGACGATGCTTCCCGTTGCCTGGAAAAGGCGGCCCCGGTAGCCGATATGGTGCCGGGCTATCTACATCTGCTGGATTACCATTTCTACAGCGCCCTCTCACTGGCACAGAGGCTGTCGCCGACAACCGTGACGCCCGCACAGCGGGAAACCCTTGTCACCCATTATGACGTTATCGCACGCTGGGCGGAGCATAACCCGACGACCTTTGCCGACAAGGCGGCGCTGGTGCGTGCGGAGCTGGCGAGACTGGAGCAGAGCAACGATATCGCCATCGGCTGGTACGAAAACGCGATAGCCCTTTCCGCAGAGACTGAATGCCACCCGGTGAACGGGCTGGCATGTGAACTGGCCGGGGGTTTTGCCAAAGCGATGGGCTGGCATGTCGCCGCAGACGGCTATTTCAAAAATGCTTTCTCCGCCTGGCGGCGCTGGGGGGCGGTGGCAAAACTGCGTCAGCTTGAACGCCTGTACCCCCATCTGGCCTCCTCAGGGCCACGTTCGCCTTATGACACCATCACTTTCGCGCAAAATGAAATGATGCACGATCTGGAAAGTGTTTTGCGGGCGGTACGTGCCATGACCGAGGAGATTGACCTCGACCGCCTCGTCCATACGTTGATGACGATGTTACTGGAGCGGGCGGGGGCGCAGCGTGGGCTCTTGATTCGCATCCTTGATAATACTATTCCCGAAACCCAGGCGTGGGCGGAAACCTCCTCGGAAGGGGTGAAGGTACAGATTGTCCGGGAGCGCCCCTCGGCTACCGATATGCCGCTGTCGGTACTGGCGGCGGTGATGCGTACCGGTCAGGAGATTCGTATCAGCAAGTCTGAGTTGTTCGGCCCGTTCAGTCAGGATCCCTATCTGGTAACGTCTGGCGCGGGCATTATGTGCGTACCGATGCATAAACAGGGCAAGCTGGTGGGGGTGCTGTATCTGGAAAATCGGGTTATGCCGGAGATTTTCACCGCCGGGCATTCGCGTATCGTCAGGATGCTGGCGGCGCAGGCGGCGGTTTCGCTGGAGACTGCGCGCCTTTATGCCGAGCGAGTCGAAGAGAACGTGCAGCGTCGCCGGGCGGAAAAAGAGCTACGCGCCAGCCAGACTTCGCTGATGCTTGGGGAGAAAATTAGCAATACCGGCACCTGGCGCTGGGAACTGGAACAGGATGTGATGTTTGTTTCCGACGAGTATGCGCGCATTCTTGGCCTGCCCGACCATCAGCGTACATTATCAATGGCCGACTTTATGACGCTGGTGCATCCGGAGGATTTCCCACGGATCAACACGCTGGTTAACGATAGTGTGCGTAATGGCGTCTCCATGCGGGCGGAGTTTCGTATTTTCCGCCCGGACGGGGAATGCCGTTATATTCTGGGCGTGGGCAACCCGGTGGAATATGAGGCTAACGTCGCGGAGTATTTCGGCGTTATCACGGATATCACGGCGCGTCGCCAGTCTGAGGATGCGGTTCGCGTGGCGCAGGCCGATCTCGCCCGTGTTTCCCGCGCGACCACTGTTGGTCAACTGACGGCCTCTATCGCCCATGAGATTAACCAGCCGCTGATGTCGATTGTGGCCAATGCGGGCGCCAGTCTGCGCTGGCTGAGCCGCGAGCCTGCAATGCTCGGTAATGCGCGCGCAAGCCTTGAGGAGATCATCAGCGAGGGAGAGCGGGCGGGTAATATTATCCGCGGCCTGCAGGCGCTGACGCGCAACCAGACCTCTGCCTGCACGCGCATTAACCTGCATCACCTTGTCTACCATATTGTGGCGCTGTCGCGCAGTGAGCTGGAACGCCAGGAGATCGCGTTGCATTACCATCTTGCGGCGCAGGATGCTGAGATTTTTGGCGATAGCGTACAAATACAGCAGGTGCTGTTAAACCTGATCGTTAATGCGATTGATGCCATGGCGGGGATAGATGATCATCCGCTAATGCTGACGGTGAGTTCAGAGAATCCGCAACCTGGTAAAATTCGCCTGGCCATCGCCGATACCGGCGTAGGCTTTACGCCCGAAGTGCAGAAGCGTCTGTTTGACTCCTTCTATACCACCAAGGAGCAGGGCATGGGGATGGGGCTGAGTATCAGCTACGGCATTATTGAAAAGCACGGCGGTAAATTGACGGCGGAACCTCGCCAGCCTTGCGGCAGTGTCTTTACCTTTACCTTGCCGACACACCCCGCTGAAGCCTGAACCTGGCCGCTACCGCCCGAGGGTTTTTTGAATATTCAGACGGTCTGCAGCCCTGACCAGATCGGTCAGGGAACGGACCTGCATTTTCTCCATCACCCGCTTTTTATGTACTTTGGCGGTGATCTCGCTGACGCCCATTTCGGTGGCGATCTGTTTATTCAGCAGGCCACCAATCGCCAGTTGAAACACCTCTTTTTCGCGCGGCGTCAGTGAGTCATAACGCGTGGTCAACGCCTGTATCTCTTGCGTTTCGTCGAGGGTTTTCTCCGCCAGTTTCAGGGCATCGGCAACGGCCTGGAGCAGCAAGCCGGGGACAGCGGGTTTGGTCATAAACTCATATGCCCCTGCCTTCATCGCTTTGACCGACAGCGGAATGGTGCCAAAACCGGTCAGGAAAATAACCGGAATCACATGTCCAAGCCGGGAAAGAGCGTCGGTGACGTCGAAACCGCTGGCACCGGGCATATTCATATCCAGAATCAGACAGCCTGGCTGTGAGGTAAAAGGGTGGGACAGAAACGCTTGCGCTGAGGAAAAGTCGGCCACCCGATAATCCTCCGCTCGCAGCAGGCTGACCAGTGCCTGCCTGACGGAATTATCATCGTCCACAACGTAAACAATGTGATCCATGCGTGTTCCTGGCTATTAAAGAATATGCCTGTGCAAGGAAAAGGCTGGCGGCAAACGACGCCCGGCATGTTCCTTACATTACAGTGACATACATGTGTTTTTACTAAAGAATAACTGAATGTTAACACAATAATTATCATTATCATGTTTCAAATGAAAATAATAAAAATGAATGGCGTAATAACTAACGTTTCACTCTTCGGGGGCGTTGGCAGATAAAAAATGGCGTATTGGCCGCAGCAAGCGCAGAACGGCGGAAATTTTTGCCGCTGTGAATATCACCGTAGCGGGGGATAAAATTCAGATTATTCTGCCAGAAGGTGAGCAGGCCAGCCGTCGGATGAGGGCTGGCCTGCGGTATCGCATGTGAAAGAGCGTGCCTGTGGTTTACAGGCACGCCATCAACTTAATTATGGGAACCGATTTCGCGCAGCGGACGACCTTTCATCAGATTACGCTCGATATGCTCCAGCGAAATATGTTTGGTTTCCGGAACCAGCCACAGCGTCAGGATAATAAACAGGACGTTCAGGCCACCATAAACCCAGAAGGTATTGGCGTTGCCAAGGGAGTCCAGCATGGTGAGGAACGTGGCGCCGACAATCATGTTCGCTATCCAGTTGGTTGCTGTTGAGCAGGTGATACCAAAATCACGCCCTTTCAGCGGCTGAATTTCCGAGCACAGCACCCAGATGACCGGACCGGCACTCATGGCAAACCCGACAATAAACATCAGCAGCATGGCGACGGCAAAGTATTGTGCGCCCTGTGAGTGAATGCCCAGATGCAGCATGGTCCCCAGAATCCCCATGCCGACAGCCATCACCAGGAAGCCAAGCACCAGCGTGGGTTTGCGGCCCCAGCGGTCGACAACGCCGATCGCGATAAAGGTGGCCAGGACGTTGGTCAGACCGACGATTACCGTCCCCCACATTTGCTGCGTGGTATTACTGTAGCCTGCCAGCTCGAAGATTTTCGGCGCGTAATACATGATGACGTTCATGCCGGTGAACTGCTGCATAACCTGCAACAGCACGCCAAGGAAGACCGCACGACGGAAATTGTTGTTCTCTTTAAACAGCGCCCAGCCGGTCTGTTTCACCTGCAGGCTCTCGCGAATTTCATCCAGCTCGTTTTTGGCTTCGGCACTTGTATCACGCAGGCGTAACAGCACGCGTTCCGCGTCATGGAAACGGCGTTTGGCAGCATACCAGCGCGGGCTATCCGGCAGGAAGAACACGCCGATAAGCAGCAGGATCGCCGGGATAACAATCACGCCGAGCATCCAGCGCCATGCGCCGCTATAGCTAAATGCCGTATCCGACAGATAAGCACCGAGAATACCGATGGTGATCATCAACTGGTACATCGAAATCATACTGCCACGGATTTTTTCCGGCGCTATTTCGGACAGATAGAGCGGGGCGGTATAAGACGCGATCCCCACAGCCAGACCAAGAATAATGCGGGAAATAATCAGTACTTCGACGTTAGGGGCAACGGCAGAACACAGAGAACCAATAACAAAGAGAATTGCGCCGATCATCAGGCTTTTTTTACGCCCGAGTTTCCACGACATCCATCCGCTACCCACGGCGCCGACGGCGGCACCAAACATCATTGAACTGACCACCCACTCCTGTACGTGGGAGTCAATTTTAAAGTCATTGGTGATAAAGGGCAGCGCCCCGGCGATAACACCAATATCCAGGCCAAAAAGAAGTCCTGCCAGTGCAGCAAGGAAGCAGACAAAAAAGGTCATCGCCTTGTTTGAATGTCCCTGTTTTTTATTGTCAGGCATGATGCCCTCCATTCGTTATATCAGTTTTTGCGATGGTAAACGTAGGTCAATGCCGGGCTGTTTTTTGTGATGAATGTCACGCAAGTGTAATCGGTTACATTCGACCAAAAACGGGCAGGCAAATAAAACTGATAAATATTATAGATATAAGAAATAGAGGCGGGAGGGGATGACGGTAGTTTCGGACTAAACCGAAAGGAGGATGTAACAGCGGGCCTTTAATTAATAAAGACCGGGTAATAAGCAGCATCGATAACAGCAAAGCGGCTATGTAATCGTTATCATTAACGTATTGAAAACGCTTTAGAAGTTTAGTCGGTTTTTGTAAAAGCGCAGGATTACCGGGCTCTGAAAAGCAGCAGGCCAGCACAAGGCTGGCCTGTTAAACTCTGTCGCATCCGGGAAACACCCCAGACGCTTACCGGAGCTACGCCGTCCTGTTAGTTCAGGCCGGCAGCTTCACGCAACTGAGCCGCTTTGTCGGTTTTTTCCCATGGGAAGGTTTCGCGACCAAAGTGACCGTAAGCAGCCGTTTGCTTATAGATCGGGTGCAGCAGGTCCAGCATCTGAATCAGACCATACGGACGCAGGTCGAAGAACTCGCGCACCAGCAGGATCAACTGTTCAGCAGGCACTTTCTCAGTACCGAAAGTTTCCACCATGATAGAGGTCGGTTCTGCCACGCCGATAGCGTAGGAGACCTGGATCTCACAACGGTCAGCCAGGCCAGCCGCTACGATGTTTTTTGCCACATAACGGGCTGCGTAGGCTGCGGAACGGTCAACTTTAGACGGATCCTTACCAGAGAACGCGCCGCCACCGTGACGCGCCATGCCGCCGTAGGTATCAACGATGATTTTACGACCGGTCAGGCCGCAGTCACCCATCGGGCCACCGATAACGAAACGGCCAGTCGGGTTGATAAAGAATTTGGTGGATTCGTTCAGCCACTCGGTCGGCAGGACCGGTTTGATGATCTCTTCCATTACCGCTTCTTTCAGCGATTTCTGGTCGATATCTTCTGCGTGCTGAGTAGAGAGAACGACCGCGTCGATGCCGACGATTTTGCCGTCGTCATACTGGAAAGTGACCTGGCTTTTCGCATCCGGACGCAGCCACGGCAAGGTGCCGTTTTTACGCACTTCTGCCTGACGCTCAACCAGACGGTGCGCGTAGGTGATCGGCGCTGGCATCAGCACGTCGGTTTCGTTGGTCGCATAACCGAACATCAGACCCTGGTCGCCTGCACCCTGCTCCAGCGGATCGGCACGGTCAACGCCCTGGTTAATATCAGGAGACTGTTTACCAATTGCACTCAGTACCGCGCAAGAGTTGGCATCAAAACCCATATCAGAATGGATATAACCAATTTCACGAACGGTGTTACGGGTGATCTCTTCGATATCCACCCATGCGCTGGTAGTGATTTCACCACCGACCAGCACCATGCCGGTTTTTACATAGGTTTCACAGGCAACACGCGCTTTCGGATCCTGTTCGAGGATCGCATCAAGCACGGCGTCGGAGATTTGGTCAGCAATTTTGTCAGGATGCCCTTCTGAGACGGACTCGGACGTAAAAAGGTGTTTTGCCATATTGTGTTTTCACCCTGGAATAATACGGTTGGCTTAGACACTGTGTCAGGATGCCTTCACGGTTGTTCCGCGAGGACGTGCAGGTAGCGACACGGACTGTCTAAGTGTTAATCAGTATAGATGGATTAACATCTGGATGGCTATTCTAGGTTAATTCTTAATCCCATTGCCAGCGTTTTTTGAGCCTCCAGATGTTCTGTCTGAATTGGTTACAGAAATTTTCCCTATGGATGGCGCCAACGTAATTTTTTATTTTGCATTTTCACCCCGTTATCGGTATAAAACGCCGCGCGCGGCTCATATTAAAAGCGCACGGGACTCCTCGTGTTGCCACTTCCAGCCGGGTTAAGCAATTTATGGCTTTGGCTTGTCGCAGGTCGCAAGACGTGTGTGGAGGTGATACGAGATAATGAACCGTTGCTTTCAGCAGAATCCGTTGCGTCGTTCTGACGCGCGTTTATTCCCCGCAACCCGCATTTCAAATCTGCAAACCTGCCGATGTTATACCCATTTCGGCGCTTCTCAGGACTCACGGGCCGGTATGGCACAGTGATGACTGAACAAGGGCTCTCCTGTTGATTCAGGGGTTTTCTCGTGGTTTCGCCGAACCGTCATATTTCGTTCGGTCACGTGTTTTACAATGTTATGAACAAGAAACCGGTCGCACAGTCGGCGTTTCAGCATCTTATGCTGCATAGCCAGACTGTTTATGGGTTGTTATCGCAACGTAACGTTGTGATAGTAGTTAACTGTTTTACACTTAATACAAAGAGTTGAGGTTCGCTATGTCTGACGACATGTCTTCATTTTCGCCTTCGTCAGCAGGCGAACACGGTGTACTACGTTCCATGCAGGAGGTTGCGATGAGCTCCCAGGAAGCCAGCAAGATGCTTCGTACTTACAATATTGCCTGGTGGGGTAATAACTATTATGACGTCAACGAACTGGGCCATATCAGCGTATGCCCGGATCCAGATGTCCCGGAAGCCCGTGTTGACCTGGCTCAACTGGTAAAAGCCCGTGAGGCGCAAGGCCAGCGTTTACCTGCGCTGTTCTGCTTCCCGCAGATCCTGCAACATCGTCTGCGCTCCATTAACGCCGCCTTTAAACGCGCGCGCGAATCCTATGGCTATAACGGCGATTACTTCCTGGTTTACCCGATTAAAGTAAACCAGCATCGTCGCGTTATCGAGTCGCTGATCCATTCCGGCGAGCCACTGGGCCTTGAGGCCGGTTCGAAAGCCGAATTAATGGCGGTTCTGGCCCATGCGGGCATGACCCGCTCGGTGATTGTCTGTAACGGCTATAAAGACCGTGAATACATCCGTCTGGCACTTATTGGCGAGAAAATGGGCCACAAGGTCTATCTGGTCATTGAGAAGATGTCGGAAATCGCGATTGTGCTGGAAGAAGCCGAGCGCCTGAATGTGGTGCCGCGCCTGGGTGTGCGTGCGCGTCTGGCGTCGCAGGGTTCCGGTAAATGGCAATCCTCCGGCGGCGAGAAATCCAAATTTGGTCTCGCGGCGACGCAGGTTCTGCAACTGGTGGATATTCTGCGTGATGCCGGTCGTCTGGACAGCTTGCAACTGCTGCATTTCCACCTTGGTTCGCAGATGGCCAACATTCGCGATATCGCTACCGGCGTGCGTGAATCGGCACGTTTTTATGTTGAACTGCATAAGCTGGGTGTCAACATTCAGTGCTTCGACGTGGGCGGCGGTTTGGGTGTGGACTATGAAGGTACGCGTTCCCAGTCAGACTGCTCGGTGAACTATGGCCTGAATGAGTATGCCAACAATATTATCTGGGCGATTGGCGATGCCTGCGAAGAGAATGGTCTGCCGCATCCGACAGTGATTACTGAATCGGGCCGTGCGGTGACAGCACACCATACTGTGCTGGTGTCTAACATCATCGGCGTGGAGCGTAACGAATATACCGACGCGACACCTCCGCCAGAAGACGCTGCTCGCCCGCTGCAAAGCATGTGGGAAACCTGGCTGGAGATGCATGAGACCGGCAACCGCCGCTCACTGCGCGAATGGCTGCACGACAGCCAGATGGATCTGCACGATATTCACATCGGTTACTCCTCCGGCACCTTTAATCTTCAGGAGCGCGCCTGGGCAGAGCAACTATATCTGAACATGTGCCATGAAGTGCAGAAGCAGCTCGACCCGAGTAACCGCGCGCATCGTCCGATTATTGACGAACTGCAGGAACGTATGGCGGATAAGATTTACGTCAACTTCTCCCTGTTCCAGTCAATGCCGGATGCCTGGGGTATCGATCAACTCTTCCCGGTGCTGCCGCTGGAAGGTTTGAATCACGCGCCGGAACGTCGTGCGGTGTTACTGGATATCACCTGCGATTCCGACGGCGCTATCGATCACTATGTGGATGGCGATGGTATTGCGACCACCATGCCGATGCCGGAGTACGACCCGGAAAACCCGCCGATGCTGGGCTTCTTTATGGTTGGCGCGTACCAGGAAATTCTCGGCAACATGCATAACCTGTTTGGCGATACCGAAGCGGTGGACGTCTTTGTCTTCCCTGACGGCAGCGTGGAAGTTGAACTGTCGGATGAAGGCGATACCGTGGCCGATATGCTGCAATATGTGCAGCTCGATCCGAAAACTTTGCTGATTCAGTTCCGCGATCAGGTGAAACAGACCGATCTGGACGATGCGCTGCAACAGCAGTTCCTCGAAGAGTTTGAAGCAGGGCTGTACGGGTATACCTACCTCGAAGACGAGTAATCAGGACTCACCTTTAACTGACCGGTTTAATCATGTAAATCGGTCAGTTTTTCATTTATAGCGTCCTGGAAAGCATAAAGCGCCCGTTCGGCTTATGGAGAGTGTAGAGAAGGATGTGACTGGCGTGCGTATCTCGTAGCCCCGGTAAGCGCAGCGCCACCGGGGACGTTACATGCCTAAATTACTTAATACCGTCCGCCGCCAGGCGGTCGCGGATATGTTGCGCACGTTCAGCCGAGGCCGGGTGATCGTCAAACATGGAACTCTGGCGACCCTCTTCGAGTTTTGCTAGTTTTTCGAAGCTGGTTGCCAGCCCAATCGGGCTAATTCCGCGTTTGCGCAACAGATCATAGGAATAATCGTCCGCTTCGGACTCCTGACGCTGCGAGAACTGCGAATTCACCAGTTTTTCACCCAGGTCACCCAACTGTGATTGCGACAAATTGCCTACGACGCCGCCCGCCGATGCGGCAGCGGCACGCACGGCATTGGTGCCAAGCGCCACCTGCATGCCTTTCTTCACATGACCGAGCGCAACGTGGCCCATCTCATGACCAATTACCGCTTCGACCTCGTTGTCATTCATCATATCCATCAGACCGCTATAAACACGGATACAGCCATTCGCCATGGCAAAGGCGTTAACATCTTTTGCTACGTAAACCTTGTAGTTCACCGGCTGGCCGTTGATGTTATCGCCCAGCGCGGCGGCAATCTTGCTAAGCCTCTGATTATACTGACTGCCCGCAGGGGCTATCGTTGCTTTACTGTCCATCTGCTTACAGGCTTCGTCACTCAGGCTTTTAACCTGAGCATCGCTCAATGTGTAGGCCTGAAAAGCTTCTGCACCGGAGGTCATAAAACCGTTGGAGTCCATATTCTGGCAACCTGCCAACAGGGTCGCTGTCGTCAGAGCAAGCAAAGCCGGGCGAATTTTCATCTCTTATCTTCCACGCAGGTTAATTCATAATTCTGATAATGCGCCGCGCACAAACGAGCCGGTGCAGTTGCACAAGTATAAAGAATAGAAGGATTACGGGGCGAGTCCATTGCGCAACGACCATGCACCTTCCAGAGATTTCTTAATCCTCAAAAGGATGCTCCATGTACATGACTTGCCGCTTGGGTTACATTGTTGGCACTTTTTTCCGGCGTAGCCCATAACGCGCTGTAGTCAAGTCGTTCCGGGCATGGCCTTTAACAGTCCGATCTGGAGTCAAAATGTCCTCACGTAAAGAGCTTGCCAATGCCATTCGTGCGCTGAGCATGGACGCGGTACAGAAAGCCAAATCCGGTCACCCGGGTGCCCCGATGGGTATGGCTGACATCGCCGAAGTCCTGTGGCGTGATTTCCTGAACCATAACCCGCAGAACCCGGCATGGGCTGACCGCGACCGTTTCGTGCTGTCCAACGGCCACGGTTCAATGCTGATTTACAGCCTGCTGCACCTCACCGGTTACGACCTGCCGATTGACGAGCTGAAAAACTTCCGTCAACTGCACTCAAAAACCCCGGGTCACCCGGAAGTGGGTTACACAGCAGGTGTGGAAACCACCACCGGCCCGCTGGGTCAGGGCATTGCCAACGCTGTGGGCATGGCGATTGCGGAGAAAACCCTGGCGGCGCAGTTTAACCGTCCGGGCCATGACATTGTTGACCACTTCACTTACGCGTTCATGGGCGACGGCTGCATGATGGAAGGTATCTCTCACGAGGTATGCTCCCTGGCAGGTACCCTGAAACTGGGCAAACTGGTTGCGTTCTACGACGACAACGGCATCTCCATTGACGGCCACGTTGAAGGCTGGTTTACCGATGATACCGCCGCACGCTTTGAAGCCTATGGCTGGCACGTAGTACGTGGGGTTGACGGTCATAACGCTGACTCCATCAAACGTGCAGTAGAAGAAGCGCGTGCCGTCACCGACAAACCGTCCCTGCTGATGTGCAAAACCATCATCGGCTTCGGTTCGCCGAACAAACAGGGTACTCACGACTCCCACGGTGCGCCGCTGGGCGACGCGGAAATCGCACTGACCCGCGAAGCGCTGGGCTGGAAACACCCGGCATTTGAAATCCCGTCTGAAATCTATGCCCAGTGGGATGCAAAAGAAGCGGGTCAGGCGAAAGAGTCCGCGTGGAACGAGAAATTCGCCGCCTACGCGAAAGCCTTCCCGCAGGAAGCCGCTGAGTTCACCCGCCGTATGAGCGGTGAGCTGCCGTCTGATTTCGACGCAAAAGCCAATGAATTCATCGCGAAGCTGCAGGCGAACCCGTCCAAAATCGCCAGCCGTAAAGCGTCCCAGAATGCGATTGAAGACTTTGGCCCGCTGCTGCCTGAGTTCCTCGGCGGCTCCGCTGACCTGGCGCCTTCTAACCTGACCATCTGGTCTGGCTCTAAAGCGATTAACGAAGATACTGCCGGTAACTACATCCATTACGGCGTGCGCGAGTTCGGTATGACTGCTATCGCTAACGGTATCTCCCTGCACGGTGGTTTCCTGCCGTACACCTCCACCTTCCTGATGTTTGTGGAATATGCCCGTAACGCGGTGCGTATGGCGGCCCTGATGAAACAGCGCCAGGTGATGGTTTACACCCACGACTCTATCGGTCTGGGCGAAGACGGCCCGACGCACCAGCCGGTTGAACAGGTGGCAAGCCTTCGCGTAACCCCGAACATGAGCACATGGCGTCCGTGTGACCAGGTGGAATCTGCGGTGGCATGGAAATACGGCGTTGAGCGTGCCGATGGCCCGACCGCACTGATTCTGTCCCGTCAGAACCTGGCGCAGCAGGAGCGTACCGCTGAGCAACTGGCAAACGTGGCCCGTGGTGGTTACGTGCTGAAAGATTGCGCTGGTCAGCCAGAGCTTATCTTCATCGCCACTGGTTCTGAGGTTGAGCTGGCGGTTGCCGCATGGGAAAAACTGACTGCCGAAGGCGTGAAGGCGCGCGTGGTTTCCATGCCGTCCACCGACGCGTTCGACAAACAGGATG